>Ga0213868_10000200_pt1 | contig 55373 bp, 49 predicted proteins | sample PICome_9_FD_160087 | JGI IMG/M metagenome (GOLD analysis project Ga0213868, IMG submission 160087) | Coastal seawater microbial communities near Pivers Island, North Carolina, United States - PICO127 | ecosystem: Environmental > Aquatic > Marine > Coastal | place: USA: North Carolina...
GATAATAATACTAACAAATATTTTTTCATAACTAATAGTTTAAACAATAAAATTAAAATAAATTGCAAATAGATTGAAACGTTTTAACTATCATTTAACAATTATAGTTAATACTGTATTTTATATATTTGTTACTAATGATAATTGATTTTTACAAATACCACGGAACCGGAAATGATTTTGTTTTAATTGATAATAGATCTCTATTTTTTGATAAAAATAATTTAGAATTAATATCCAAAATATGTTCTAGACATACTGGAGTTGGAGCTGACGGTTTAATTCTTTTAGAGAATCATAATCAATACGATTTTAAAATGATTTATTTTAATTCTGATGGAAAACAAACTAGTATGTGTGGTAATGGTGGAAGATGTGTTATTTCTTTTGCTAAAAAATTAAATATTATAAATGACAATGTCACTTTTTTGGCAATAGATGGATTGCATGAAGGAATTATTAATGAGGATATAATTAAAATTAAAATGATTAAAGTTTCAAATATTGATGAAGCTCACAATGGGTGTTTATTAGATACAGGTTCTCCGCATTTTGTAAAGTTTTGTAGCTCAGTAAATAACATCAATGTATTTGACTCTGGAAGAGAATTAAGAAATAATAAAGAAATAAGTGAAGATGGAGTTAATGTAAATTTCACTGAGATAATTGATAATACTTCAATTAAAGTTAGGACATATGAACGTGGAGTTGAGAATGAAACACTGTCTTGTGGTACTGGTGTTATAGCTTCTGTATTGTCAGCTCACAGTAAAGGCCTTGTAGATTCAAATAGAATTAAGATTACTACCTTAGGAGGTGAATTATTTGTGTCTTTTGATTTTAAAAATGTTTATGATAACATATGGCTTGAAGGTCCTGCAACTGAAGTATTTAAAGGTCAAATATGAATACATTAAAAGGAAAAAATATATTTTTAAGAGCCTTGGAATTAGAGGATATTGACTATTTGTTTTCTATAGAAAATAATGAAAAATATTGGTCTATCAGTGATTCTCAAATCCCATTCTCAAAATATTTGTTAAACAGATATTTAAAAAATTCAGATATGGATATCTATGAGGCAAAACAACTAAGATTAGTTATTACTGATTTTAAAAATATTACAATTGGATTGATTGATTTGTTCGATATAGATTTTAAAAACAATAGAGCTGGAGTTGCTATAATTATTAATGAAAAAATGAGAAATAAAGGATTCGCTAAAGAAGCCTTAGAAATGCTTATCAAGTATTCTAAAACTCATCTTTCCCTCCATCAGTTGTACTGCAATATATTAGAAGATAATACTCATAGTGTTAATCTCTTTAAAAGTGTTCAATTTAAAGAAGTTGGTTTAAAAAAAGATTGGATAAAATTTGATGGAAAATATAAAAATGAAATGTTATTACAATTAATATGTACATAAAAAAAATATTATTACTAATTTCTCTTATAGGACTTATTCTACTATCAATATTTTCCTATTTTGTTTATGTTACTATGTTTGTTTCAAATACAAGCTTTAATAATGAAGTTGCTTATGTATATGTGTATACAGATCAAACTTTTGAGCAATTAAAGCAAGACTTGAGTCCAATTTTAAAAAATGTAAATTCTTTTGAAAGATTAGCAATTAGAAAAGGTTATGATCTAAAATTAAAATCTGGAAAATTTGCTATAAAAAAAAATATGAACAATAATCAAATTATTAATACTTTAAGATCCAGTAAATTAACGGTTGATGTTATTTTTAACAATATTGACAACGAATATGAACTAGCAGGTAAAATTTCTACACAAATTGAGGCTGATAGTTTGTCATTATTAAATTCTTTTAAAGATCAAAATTTTTTTAAGTTAAATGGATTTGATGAATACAATTTTCTCTCTATTTTTATCCCTAACAGCTATAATTTTTATTGGGATACAGACGCAACTTCATTTAGATCTAGAATGTTAAAGGAATATAATCTTTTTTGGAATGATTCAAGGATTAGAAAATTGAAAAAAATAGGTCTAACTCAAAATCAGGTGATGATTTTGGCTTCAATAGTAAGTCAGGAGTCAAAAATGAAAAGTGAATTAAGTACAATCGCTGGAGTATACATGAACCGATTAAACAGTAATTGGCTTCTTCAAGCTGACCCAACTGTAAAGTATGCTGCATATCAACTACCTGATTATAAAAACACAATTATTAGGAGAATTTTATACAAGCATTTAAAAATTGAATCAAAATTTAATACCTATAAGTATAAAGGACTTCCTCCAGGTTTAATAGCAGTTCCTGACATAAGTTCAATAGATGCTGTTTTAAATTTTGAAAAACATAATTATTTTTATTTTTCTGCAGACCCTAACAATATTGGATATCATAAATTTTCAAGAACTTTATACGAGCATAATAATAATGCGAGAAAGTTTCATAAATACTTAGATGCTAGGGGAATAAAAAAATAAACCTTAATCTTTTTGAATTATAAAAATAGCAGGTTTTTTATCAATATTAATTCTATTTTTTTTCCATTCATTAATTGACAAAGTTTTTATGTATTCTGTATTTAGAGTTAAATCACATGCTATACAAAGATTAGTATCTCCACTAAGGGTTTTTATAAGATCTTCTAACATTTTATTATTTCTGTATGGAGTTTCTATAAATATTTGTGATTGGTTTTTTTGATGAGAAGTTTTTTCTAATTCTTTAATTTTATTTTTTTTGTCTGTTCTTTCAATTGGTAGATAACCATTAAAAGCAAAGTTTTGTCCATTTAATCCTGAACTCATTATCGCTAGCAATATCGATGATGGACCTACAAGTGGTACCACTTTTATGTTGGATTGATGAGCTATTTTTATGATGTCTGATCCTGGGTCTGCTACTCCAGGACAACCAGCATCAGAAATAAGACCAATATTATAACCTTTATGAATAGGATCTAAAAAAGAGTTAAGTTCTTCATCTAAAGTGAATTTATTAATTAAATTCACTTTTAATTTGCTTTGAATTTTAGAAGGCGAAATTTTCTTTATAAACTTTCTTCCTGCTTTTTCATTTTCAAAAAGATAGAAGTTAGTTGACTCTATTATTTTTTTTACAGAAATAGGAAGTACCTCAAGAGGTTCATTCTCTCCGAGTGTATTAGGAATTAAATATAATATACCTTTGATGATTGAGTTTTTAAATAGAGAGTTTTTTCCCTAGATCTTCAACATATTTTCTGAATTGTTTATCCGTAGAAGATAAGTTGTCCACGGTTTTGCAAGCATGAAGGACTGTAGCATGATCTCTTTTTCCAATTTGAGAACCAATACTGGCTAAAGATGCTTTGGTGAATTTTTTTGCAAAAAACATAGCTAATTGTCTTGCCTGGACTATGTGCCTTTTTCTTGTCTTAGATTGTAATGTACTTACTTCCATTTGGAAATAGTCTGAAACAGTTTTTTGTATGTAATCTATTGATACTTCTCTTTTTGTATTTTTTACAAATTTTTCAACTATTTCTTTTGCAAGGGATAAAGTAATTTCTTTTCTATTAAAAGAAGCTTGAGCAATTAGAGATATTATGGCTCCCTCTAATTCACGAACATTTGTTTTGATGTTTTTAGCAACATAATCAATCACTTCTTCACTCATGTTTACACCATCTCGGAATAATTTGTTATTTAAAATTGATACCCTAGTTTCAAAGTCAGGATTTTGAAGTTCAGCTGAAAGTCCCCATTTAAACCTGGATAATAATCTCAATTCTATATCCTGCATGTCAACTGGTGCTTTATCACTGGTTAAGATAACCTGTTTTCCATTTTGGTGAAGATGATTGAATATATGGAAAAACACATCTTGAGTTCCTGATTTTCCTGATAAAAACTGCACGTCATCAACAATTAAAACATCAATAATTTGATAGAAATGAATAAAATCATTTCTATTATTTTTCTTGATAGCTTCAATATACTGTTGAGTAAATTTTTCAGCAGTAATATATAAGACTGTTCTTTCGGGGTATTTATCTTTAATGTCAATACCAATTGAATGAGCTAAATGAGTTTTACCTAAACCAACACCTCCAAATATTAATAAAGGATTAAATGAAGTTCCTCCAGGTTTGTTGGCAACTGCAATTCCAGCGTTTCTTGCTAATCTATTTGAATCACCTTCTAAGAAATTTTCAAAAGTGTAACTAGGATTAAGTTGAGATTCAATTTTAACATTTTGAATTCCTGGAATAATAAATGGATTTTTAACTTCAGGAGTTTTTTTATTGATAGAAGTCGTTACATTTTGATAATTACTTGAATTATTATTTGAACTTGGAATCTTTTCGGTAAACGGTTGATTATTGCCAAAAGTATTTTCCATTTTAATAATGTATACTAGTTTAGCATCATCTCCTAGCTCTTTACTTAAAGCTACTTTTAAAAGTTTTACATAGTGCTCCTCTAACCATTCGTAGAAGAATTTACTTGGAACTTGAATACTTAATGATTTATCAGTCAGCTTCACAGCTTCAATAGGTTCAAACCATGTTTTATAGGCTTGAGGCTGAATATTGTCTTTCACAAACTTTAGGCAATTGCTCCAAACAGATTTAGCTGTAATATTCATCAACTGGTTATATTAATTGTAATTTAGTTAGTTTATTGTTTGATGACAGTCTTTATTATAAAATACTTAAAACCGCAAGACAAATATGTGAACAAAAAATGAAAAAAAAAAATTAAAAACGGTTGATTATTAACTTTTTTTTTTGCATGTTTCGTAATGTCTAAATTTAATAATTAATTTTTAAAAAATCTATATTTTTTTAATGAAAAAAACTACTACTAAAATTCGAGTAAGATATGCTGAAACTGATCAAATGGGTTTTGTTCATCACGGTAATTATGCACTTTTCTTTGAAATGGGTCGACTTGACTGGATTACCAAAATTGGAGTTTCATACAAGAACATGGAATCTGAAGGAATACTTCTTCCAGTTGTATTTTTAGAAGCTAAATATTTAAAACCTGCTTATTATGATGACGTATTAACAATTGAAACATTCTTGCTAGAAAAACCAACTGCTAGAATTAAATTTGGCTATAATATATACAACGAGAACAAAGATTTAATTACAAAAGGAATTACTCATTTAGCTTTTATGGACAGGCAAACTGGAAAGCCAAAAAGATGTCCAAAATATCTTTTTGATAAAATTTAAATTATTTGTTAAAGTAAGTAATTAGTTTATCATCCATTATTTTCTCTTCACTAAACATTGTAGATTGAATTACAGGTGCATTAATTCCATTAACTATTTTTTTCTTTGATTTAAAAACTTTTATTTCATCCCATAAATTTTCATTTAAAAAAGTATTGAGTGTTTGCGCCCCTCCTTCAACGATAACACTGGATATATTTTTAGATTTCAAATACTTCAATGTTTGTTCAGCAATATTTTTATTATAATCAATTATTTTTTCATCAATTATAAATACTTCTGAATCTTTTTTAAAAACATTCAACTTTTTATCTAAATTATTTTTTCTATTTAAGACTATAATCTTAGGAGATTTTCCAGGCCAATTTCTAGTGTTTAATCTTGGGTTATCATCAATTATAGTTTTACTGCCTACTAAGATGCTATCTATTTCAGATCTAAATTTATGAGATAGTTGTCTAGAATATTCATTAGATATCCAAATTGGTTTAGCTATTTTTTTTTCTTTTGGAGCAATAAACCCGTCCGCAGTTTCAGCCCATTTTAGTATAATAAATGGTCTTTTTTTTGTGATATTAGTTAAAAATATTTTATGATGATTGTTACATATCTCAGATAGGATGTTAACTTCTACGTGAACTCCATTTTCTTTTAATTTTTTAATACCCTTTCCACTAACTTTAGGATTAGGATCTTTAATCCCTATATAAATTCTTGGTATATTATATTTTAAAATCAAATCTGAACAAGGCGGTGTTTTTCCAAAATGCGAGCAAGGCTCTAAAGTAACATATAAGCTAGATTCACATAAAAGATTTTTATTTCTTACAGAATTGATTGCGTTAACTTCGGCATGACTACCTCCATATTTACTAGTGTAACCTTCTCCAATAATTTTTTTATCATGAACAATGCAACAACCAACAGCTGGATTTGGATATGCTGAAGGAATGGCATTTTTAGCTATTTGAACACATCTATTAATATATTTTTCGTGTATATTCACATAACAAAAATAGTATTAAAATTTGAAAGATTTTACCTACATTATTAGAGAAATCAAACCTGAGGATAATATACACATTTGCAATGTAATCAGGGGGGTTTTTGTTGAGTTAAAGTTACCGCTTGTTGGTACTGCATTTCAAGATGATGAAACTGAATGTATGTATCAGAGTTATCAAAATTCAAGAGAAAAATATTTTGTAATTGAATCTAACGGAGTTATTTATGGTGGTGCTGGAATTAAGCCTTTGCAAAATGGAGATGATAATGTATGTGAGCTTCAAAAAATGTATTTTTCAAAATCAATAAGAGGTAAAGGATTAGGCAAAGAGATGCTGCTAAAATGTTTAAATTTTGCTGTTGCATCAAATTTTAAAATATGTTACCTAGAAACAATTACTCAACTTAAATCAGCAATTATATTATACGACAAGTTTGGATTTAAAAAAATTGATGGACCTATGGGAAATACTTGCCATTTTTCTTGTGATGTACATATGATTAAAAATTTATAATGAAATTAAAAGATTTAAAAAAAGACTTTATAACTAAGTTAGCTATCACTTATCCAAACAAAGAAATTTTATCTATTTTTAAAATATTATGTGAAGAGTATTTGAATATGTCTCCAACTAAACTCTTATTAGCAGGTGAGGAGCTGGTTAGTAGCAAGCAGGTTGATATGTTCTCGAAAGCAATTATAAAGCTATTAAATGAAGAGCCCATACAGTATATATTAAAGAGAACATCATTTTATGGACTTGAATTTATTTGTACTCCTTCAGCGTTAATTCCACGACCTGAAACAGAAGAGTTAGTAGATTGGATTGTCAAATCTGAGAAAAATGAAATTACAATTTTAGATATTGGAACAGGTACAGGTTGTATTTCTGTCTCATTAGCAAATCATAATTTTTTTGTTGTTGATGCACTTGATGTTAGTATTTCTGCATTAGATTTAGCTAAGCAAAATGCTAAAAAAAATAACGTAGATATTAATTTTATTGAAGCAGATATTTTAGATTACACATCAAAAAAACAATATGATTTAATAGTTTCTAATCCTCCTTATATTAGAAATTTAGAAAAAAAGAAAATGCAAAATAATGTATTGAATTTTGAACCCTCATTAGCTTTATTTGTTGAGGATGATGATCCATTAGTCTTTTACACTAGTATATTAGATTTTGCAAATTCTAATTTATCTGAAAAAGGAAGTGTGTATTTTGAGATAAATGAGAATTTTTCTGAAGAAATGAAAACTCTATTGTATTCATATGGATTTATTGAAATCGAGTTAAAAAAGGATTCTTTTGGAAAAAATAGGTTTGTAAGAGGGTTAAAGTCTTTTCATTAATTTTTATTTATTGTCATTAATCAATTTAAGACAATTCAAAATCATATTCATGTTAGAAGTTGATTTGTTATTTATTTCTTTTTTTGAAAATGAACCGTGAATTTCATTTAAACTAAGCTTCGTGAATTCAACAATATTCCCTGAATTAATTCCGCTCCCTGGCATAATTTTTATCTTATTATTACTAAGAATAATCAACTTTTTAATCATGTCAATCCCATCAATCGCAGTTTTCTTTTGACCAGATGTAAGCAATCTATTTACCTTAAGTTTAATTAATTGATGTAGTGTTTCTATTGGATTTATAACTTCATCAAAAGCCCTATGAAAAGTAAATTCTAATGGCTTTGACAGTTTTATTAACTCTTTTGTCCTATTTATATCTAAATTTTTATCTTTTGTTAATATACCACACACAATTCCTTTACAGCCAAGATCTTTAAATAGAATTATATCTTTTTTTATTTGTTCAAATTCATTTTTTGAATAATTGAAATCACCATCTCTTGGTCTAATTAATATAAAAACAGGTATAATTAATTCAGTTATTACTTTTTTGGCTAATTTATAATTAGGAGTTACACCGCCAACTGTTAAGTTTTCACAAAGCTCAATTCTGTGTGCGCCAGCATTTTCAGCATTTATTGCAGACTCATAAGAATTTGCACAAACCTCTAATATCATTTAGTTTCTTTTTTTTCTAGATGCTTGGAATAATTAATCTCAAGTTTGTCTAACCTTTTAAAGTATTTTTGAGCTCTTGATTTAAACTCTTTAAAATTGGTCTTATTAGTACTCCAAAGAACCTCAGAAAGAGCTAATATTCTTGGGAAAACCATGTATTCTACTTGATCACTTGTTTTCATATACTCTGTCCATACATTGGCTTGTGCTCCGATAATATATTTTTTTTCATCTGAACTTAATTCTTTTGGTACAGGATTGTAATTATATACTTCTTCAATAGGAGTAAAGCCACCTATAGCAACAGGTTCACCTGTTTTTTTGGATTGGTAATGATCAAAATATAAATTTGCATTTGGACTCATGATTACTTCGTGTCCCATTTTAGCAGCTTTAATCCCTCCACTTTCTCCTCTCCAGGACATGACTGTGGCATTAGGGGCTAATCCACCATCCAAAATTTCATCCCAGCCAATTATTTTTTTTCCTTTAGAATTAACGTATTTTTCGATTCTAGTAATAAAATAACTTTGCAATTCGTGTTCATCCTTTAATTTTTCACTCTTTATCAAGTTTTGACAATCATTGCATTTTTTCCATCTATTTTTAGGAGCTTCATCTCCTCCAATGTGAATGTATTTACCAGGAAATAGATACATAACTTCATCTAAAACATCTTCCAAAAAATTAAATGTACTTTCTCTTGAACAATAAATATCCTCAAATACACCCCAAGTTGATGCGACTCCAATTTGTTTTTGCTCACAACTTAAGAAAGGATATGAGGCTATAGCTGCTTGCGCATGACCAGGCATTTCTATTTCCGGAATGATCAAAACTTCTCTGGCATTTGCAAAAGCTACAATGTCTTTAATTTCATCTTGAGTGTAATAACCTCCGTATCTAGTCTTGTCAAAAGTTACTGGTTTATCTGTATAGTGTCCTACTAAAGTAGAGTCTCTATAAGAACCAATTGAGTTTAATTTTGGATATTTTTTTATTTCAACTCTCCATCCTTGATCTTCAGTTAGATGCCAGTGAAACGTATTAAATTTTAGCATTGCTAATGCGTCGATATATTTTTTTATAAAATCTACAGAAAACATGTGTCTGCTTACATCTAAATGCATCCCTCTGTAACTAAATTTTGGCGAATCTTTAATTACTTGACAAGGAATCTTTATAGAACTTATTCCAAATTCATTGTTTTCTAATTCAAATGGAAATAATTGTCGAAGAGTTTGAACTGCATAAAATGCTCCTTTGTTAGTTTTACTATAAATATTTATATTTTTCTCTAATATTTCTAAAATATATCCTTCATCATTATTTATATCTTGATACAAAAAGTTAATTTCGTTAGTATAATTATTTTTTTCTTTATTAATTTTTAAAAAATCTTTTAAAAAATCTGCAGATATTTTAAAACTACCATTGTAATTTATTTTTGTTTTTTCTGATAAAATAAATTCACCGGTTGATAAAATTTGAGAATCTGGTTTAGGAATAATTTCGTTATTAAATCCAAATAAATTTGATGAATTAATAATTAAAAAAAGACTAAAAACAATTATTTTCTTGCGGGTCATTTTAGTATATTTAGGAGCTTAAAGATAATTAAAAATAGGTTGTTTTCCAGAGTTTATTTATGAGTATTAAAGAACAAATAGAAAATCTTAGATCAGAATTACATAAACACAATTACAATTATTATGTTCTTGATGACCCAACCCTTACAGATTATGAATTTGATTTAAAATTGAATGAACTTAAAAAGCTTGAAGAATTTCATCCTGAGTTTTATGATTTTAATTCCCCCTCTGTTAGAGTAGGGGGTGAGATCACAAAGAATTTTAAAACAGTTGTTCATAATACTCCAATGTATTCATTAGATAACTCTTACACTATTGAAGATTTATATGATTGGGAAAAAAGAATAAGGAAAATAATCGAAGGTGAAATAAAGTTTACATGTGAGTTAAAATATGACGGAGCATCGATTAGCCTTTCATACATTGATGGTAAATTTGTTAAAGCTATTACCAGGGGAGATGGGATTCAGGGTGATGATGTGACTGCCAATATTAAAACAATTCCTACGGTTCCATTAATATTAAGAAATGACAATGTCAAAGATTTTGATATTAGAGGTGAAATTGTAATGCCTATTGATGGGTTTAAGAAGCTTAATGCTAAAAGAGTACTAAATGGTGAAGAACCTTTTAAAAACCCAAGAAATACTGCCTCAGGAAGTTTAAAACTACAGGACAGTAAAGAGGTTTCAAAAAGACCTTTGGAATGTCTTTTATATTCAATTGTTGAAAAAACAGGAATGATTAAATCACAATATCAATCTTTAGAAAGTGCAAAAGAATGGGGCTTTAATGTGTCTCCACATTCGGCTTTAGTTAAAACTATTCAGGAAGTTTATGATTTTGTTTCTCATTGGGAATCCAATAGATATTCATTACCATTTGAAATTGATGGTATAGTTATAAAAGTAAATGATATTGATCAACAAAATGAACTTGGCTTTACCTCAAAATTTCCTAGATGGGCAATTGCATATAAATTTAAACCTGAGCAATCTTCTACAGTATTAAAATCGATTACTTATCAAGTAGGCAGAACAGGCTCTATAACACCAGTTGCGAATTTTGAACCTATAGATTTAGCAGGTACAGTTGTAAAAAGAGCTTCATTGCATAACTCTGATTTTATAAAAAAAATGGACATTAGGATAAATGACCATGTTTATGTTGAAAAAGGTGGAGATATTATTCCTAAAATAGTTAAAGTTGATGTTAGTAAAAGAGATCATTTATCAACCGAAACTGAATTTATTTTAAATTGTCCTGAATGCGGATCTGAATTAAAAAAAATTGATGGTGAAGCAAATCATTATTGTATAAATTCTACTTTATGTTTACCCCAAGTTTCAGGTAGAATTCAGCATTTTATTTCCAGAAAAGCTATGGATATTGATGGGCTTGGAGCAGAGACGGTTAACTTATTAGTTGAGAATAAGCTAATCAATAATTATTCAGATATATATAACTTAAGGGTTGAAGATTTATTAGGGTTAGAAAGAATGGCAGAAAAAAGTTCTGAAAATTTAATTAATGGAGTTTTGATGTCAAAGAAAATTAGTTTTGATAGAGTTCTTTATGCTTTAGGTATTCGACATGTTGGAGTTACAGTAGCTAAAAAGTTAGCTCAACATTATAACAATATTGATGCTTTAATGTGTGCGAGCTATGAAGATTTAGAGTCTGTAGACGAAATTGGTGGGAAGATTGCAGAAAGCATTATTAGCTTTTTTAATACTCAGGAAAATTTAATGATAATTAACAATCTTAAATTTTATGGTCTTAATTTTGAAATTGATGCAAGTCAAGTTGTTAAGTCAAGTAAATTAAAGAACAAATTATTTGTCGTAAGTGGTGTTTTTTCAAAATTTTCAAGAGACGATTTAAAACTCGAGATTGAAAAAAATGGAGGTAAGGTGAAGTCTTCAATATCCTCCAAAACTAATTATGTTATTGCAGGAGATAAAATGGGGCCAAGTAAAAAAATAAAGGCTGAATCTTTAGGTGTTAATATAATTTCTGAAGATGATTTTGTTAAGATGATTAATTAAACTTCAATTGAAACACCCTCATACATTTTGTTTTTAAAAGAGTCAAAGTAAAAATCAATTTTCCCTAAAAATAAACCATGACAGCCTACTTGGTTAATAATTACTTTCTTGTTTTCTAGATTATCAAGAACTACTGGTTTTTTCATAAAAGTATGTGTGTGACCTCCAATGATTAAATCAATGTCTTTAGTAGCTTTGGCTAATTTTACATCTGATATTTTACTGGGTAAATTATCATGTTTAAACCCAAGATGAGAAAGACATATGATTAAATCACAATTTTCATCATTTTTTAAAGTTTTTACTATTTCTTGGGTAATCTCAACTGGATTTAAGTATTTAGTTTCTTTGTACAGATTCTTTGTTACCATTCCATCTAATTCTATTCCTAAACCAAATATTCCAATTTTAATACCACCTTTATAAAAAATTTGATAAGGCTTAACGATCGTATCTAAAATTGTATTTTTAAAATCATAGTTAGCAGAAACAAAATTAAAATTTGCATGGGGTAATTGTTTGTATAGCCCATCAATACCATTATCAAAATCATGATTACCTAAGGTTGCTAAATCGTATTTTAACATACTCATTAACTTAAACTCTAGTTCACCTCCATAATAATTAAAGTATGGGGTTCCTTGAAATATATCTCCTGCGTCTAATAAAAGAGTATTTGAGTTTTCTTTTCTAATTTTTTCAATTATGGTAGCTCTTCTAGAAACACCACCCTTAAATGCAAACTTTTCATTGTCTTTGTCGAATGGGTCAATATGACTATGAACATCATTTGTGTGAAGAATAGTTATTTTTTTTAGCATATTATTACTGCAGCTATTGGTCAAAATAGAGGTAGACGCAAGAGCTGCACTAGAATATAATGAGTTTTTGATAAAGTTTCTTCTTTTCATTATTTAGTTCTAATAAATCTGTTATCAATCTTAGGCTTTAAAGTATCTATTTTGATAAAATAATCAATTAATAAATCTCTTATTTTATAATCTAAAAAAGTGTTTTCTGAGCTTTTATTAAAGAAGTCCATTTTATCTCCTCCGTTAAGTAAAAAATCACTAGTAGCGACATAGTAATATTTCTTAATGTCAATATCTTTATTATTAATTTCCGCATTAATCAGCTCATAATTTTTATCCAGTTCTAATTTAAGGCCTGAAATTGGATGTGCTCTTTTAACTTTTCTTAAATAATCAATTAGTTTATAAATATCATTTCCAATCAATTTAGTAACAACAACTTCATTTTCAAAAGGCATTAAATTATATGCGGTTTTTTCATTTATATTTCCTTTTGAAATTATTGATCTAATTCCACCATAGTTTAAAAGAACAAAATCGATATTTTTATTTTTTTTTAAATTAAAAACAGGGTTACTTAACTCGAGCACTGCATCAGCCATCATATTTCCTATAGCTGTATTTAACTCTCCGTCTTTTTTATCTAAAGTGTAAGGTGAGTAGGCGAAAGTTGTAAACAGGTCTTTTTCAATATTTTTTTTATAAGGTTCTATAAATTTTAAAATAGTTGAGTCAATATTAATTTCTGAATTTATTTCAATTCTACTTGTCTCAGCCTTAAATAGTTGCAAATTATCACCACAACTTGTAATAAGAAGTAAAATAGAAAATTTAAATAGTTTAATAATTGATTTCATTAGTGTTTTTATAGTTAAATCAAGTTCATCTTTATTACATTTGTATTATAGTTTTAAATATATGTTTTTTAAATTATTCAAGAAAAAATCAAACGATAAATATTTAAATAATATTCTTAATAACCGCAAATCATCGGTTAATAACAATAAAATCAAATCTGTTGGTATTATTATTAATTTAGAAGAATTTAATGATTATGATTCTCTAAGAAATGTCTTTACTTATTTAGGTGTTAATGAAAATAAAATAAAATTTGTTGCTTATGTTACTGAAAAAGATGAAACCTTAACAAGCTGGGATTCGTATTTTACCCCCTTAGATTTTGGTTGGAACGGGAATATATCTAATTATGACATTAATGAGTTTATTGAAACTGAATTTGATGCTTTGATTAGTTATTATGATGAGGATATTTATGAGCTAAACCTGATTACAGCTAAATCTAAAGCAAATTTTAAAATTGGGATTTCTAATAAAGACCAAAGATTACATGACTTTATTATCGATATTAAAAGTAGTTTTATAGACATATTTAAAGTTGAGCTCGAGAAATATTTAAAGGGACTTAAAAAGATATGATTAATAAAAAATTTATTGGTACTGGAGTAGCATTAATTACTCCTTTTAATTCAGATTTTAATGTTGATTATAATTCTTTAGAAAAATTAGTCGAATACAATATTTCAAATGGAATTAATTATTTAGTTATTAACGGTACTACTGCCGAAAGTCCAACTATTAATTCTTTTGAAAGACAGAAGATAATTAATACTGTTATTGGAGTAAATAATAATAGAGTACCATTAGTTTTAGGGATGGGAGGAAATGACACTTTCGGATTAGTAAAAGAAATCAACTCATTAAATCTACAAGATATCTCTGCTATTTTATCTGTTTCTCCTTATTACAGTAAACCTACACAAAACGGAATATATGAGCATTACAGTTATTTAGCGAAAAACACCTCTAAACCAATAATTATGTACAATGTTCCTGGCAGAACTTCCAGAAATATTGTTCCAAATACTATTTTAAGATTAGCCAATGAATTTGAATCAATCATTGGGGTAAAAGAAGCTGGAGGAGATATTAACCAATACTTAGAGCTAATAAAAAATAAACCAGATGATTTTCTGATTATTTCAGGTGATGATGATCTTGCTTTGACAACAGTTATTAATGGAGGTCATGGGGTTATTTCTGTAATAGGTCAGGCTTTTCCTAAGACATTTTCTAAAATGATAAATGATGGATTAAGTAACAAAATTTCAACTGCTAAATCTACAAATGATATGTTTAGTAATATAATTTCTTTGATTTTTAAAGAAAACAACCCTGCTGGCATAAAATATGTATTATATAAGTTGAATTTATGTTGTGATGTCTTAAGACTCCCTTTGTTGTCGGTTTCAGAAGACCTAAGAAATAAAATTAATAAAGAGCTTAACAATCTTAATTTATAAAACCTTTATTAAGACATATAGAAGTATTTTTTTAAAATACATTAAATTTGTTTAATTTTGCAAATTGATCATAATTATGAAAAGAGCTATAATTACATTTTTAATATTTCTAACATTTTTATCTTGTGGTGAATACCAAAAAGCTATAAATGGTGATGATATTGCTACAAAATTTGCATTAGGAACTTCATTATTTGATGAAGGAAAATTCACTAAAGCAAATCGTTTATTTGAGCAAATTGTTCCCAAATATAGAGGAAAACCTCAAGCACAAAAATTAATGTACATGCATGCCATGTGTTTTTATGAAACAAAGGATTTCTATACCTCTAATTATAGAATGGAAAAATTTGTAAATACCTATCCAAATAGTGAGAAAAATGAAGAGATAGCATTTTTAGCTGCAAAAAGTTATTATTTTATGTCTCCAATTTTTTCAAAAGATCAAACGGATACAAAAGTTGCTATTGATAAATTACAATTATTTATAAATACATTCCCAGATTCTGAGTACATTACAGAAGTTAATGAGTTAATATTCGAATTAGATTACAAATTAGAATTTAAATCATACAGTAAAGCTTTACAATATAACACCCTAAATGATCACGAATCTGCAATTAAATCATTTGACAATTTTATAGTCGAATTTCCAGGTTCAACATTAAGAGAGAAAGTTTTGTATTTTAAATTCGATTCAGCATACAAATTAGCCATAAACAGTGTTGATTACAAGATGCAAGATAGAATTAAGGATGCAATGGGATATTATAATTCTTTTATGAAGTATTATGATAGCTCTGAATATACGGAAGATTTAAACACAAAATTTAACGAATTAAAGCAGTTACAAACAACTTAGAAAAATATAATGGATTTAAAAAAAGTAAAAGCACCAGTAAACACAGAGACTTACGATAGAAATATTATTGATAAGTCAACAGATAACATCTATGAAGCCATTTCAATTATCTCTAAAAGATCTGAACAAATTAATTCTGATATTAGAACTGAATTAATAGATAAATTAGAAGAATTTGCAACTTATAATGACAGCTTAGAAGAAATTTTTGAAAATAAAGAGCAGATTGAGGTTTCTAAATTTTATGAAAGACTACCTAAGCCCCATGCTTTAGCTATTCAAGAGTGGCTTGAAGATAAAATTTATCACAGAAATAGCTCTGAGGAAACTTTAGAAAAATAATCTAATGTCAGTTTTAAGCGGAAAGAAAGTTTTACTAGGTATTACTGCCGGTATAGCCGCTTATAAAACAGCTAATTTGGTTAGACTTTTTATTAAGTCTGGTTGTCAAGTTAAAGTTGTTATGACTCCAGCTGCCAAAGAATTTGTTACTCCATTAACATTATCAACATTATCTAAGAATCCAGTTTTATCTTCTTTTACAACTGATGAAGACGATGAATTGTGGAATAACCATGTTGAACTGGGGGTATGGGCTGATTTATTCATAATTTGTCCTGCTACTGCTAATACAATGTCTAAAATGTCTAATGGTAATTGTGACAACCTTTTAATTGCTACATACTTATCTGCAAAATGTAAAGTGTTTTTTGCCCCTGCTATGGATTTAGATATGTATAAGCACGATTCAACTCAGTTATCAATTTCCAAACTAGTTTCTTATGGTAATTTTTTAATCCCTCCAGCATTTGGTGAATTAGCTAGTGGTTTAGTTGGAGAAGGTAGAATGGCAGAGCCTGAGGATATTATTAGTTTTATTGAAACAAATTTCTCTGAACAATTACCCTTGCATGGTAAAACTTTTTTAATAACAGCTGGTCCTACTTTTGAATCGATAGACCCTGTTCGATTTATTGGAAACCATTCTAGCGGAAAAATGGGTTTTGCATTAGCAGAAACGGCTTCAAAATTAGGTGCCAAAGTCTTTCTTATTAGTGGACCAACAAATCAAAAACTTTCAGATTCATCCATCGATCTTACGCTTATAACTTCCTCAGATGAAATGTATGAAAAAGTTATTGCTAAATATAATAGTACTGATGTGGTTATAATGTCAGCGGCAGTAGCAGATTTTAAACCAAAAATAATTTCCAGTAACAAGATTAAAAAGTCAAATCAATCTCTTTCGATTGAAGTTGAAAACACAAAAGATATTTTATCTTACCTAGGTGAACATAAAAACAATCAACTTTTAATTGGTTTTGCTTTGGAAACCGAAAATGAAATTGAAAATGCTAAGCTTAAGTTGAAAAATAAAAATTTAGATTTAATAGTTTTAAATTCTTTAAATGATGAAGGTGCTGGTTTTAGTTTAGATACAAACAAGATTACTATTATTTCTAAAGGAAATAAAAGTATTAATTTTCCGTTAAAAGATAAGAAATCTGTTTCCTTAGATATCGTTAATAATATAATTGAATTAATAAATGAATAAAATATTTTCATATATATTTATAATATTCACTTACATTTCTTTTGGACAAGAGCTCAATTGTAACGTAGTTGTTAACGCAACTCAAACTGGGGATGAAAACCTTCAAATATTTAAGACTTTAGAAACTCAAATATCTGACTTTATAAATAATACAAATTGGACTAAAAATTTTTATTCTTCTAAGCAAAGAATAAATTGCTCGATGGTCATAAACATCAGTAATTATGAAAATAATATTTTTCAGGGAACAATACAAATTCAATCTTCTAGACCTATTTTTAATTCTTCTTATGAATCTTCTGTTTATAATTATATAGATAAAGATTTTTCATTTCAATACCAGGAATATCAAAATTTTGTATTTAACCCAAGTCAGTTTGAATCAAATTTAATTTCTGTTCTTTCTTTCCATGTTTATATAATTTTAGGAATTGACTCTGATACTTTTGAGCTAAATTCAGGCAAAAGACATTACCAGCAGGCTAGAAATATTTTAGATTTTTCTAGTAGTTCGAACTACATTGGATGGAATGCTAAAGACGGACGTCAAAACAGATATTATTTAATTGATAATATCTTATCTCCAACATTTAAGGAATTTAGCAATGTTTTATATAATTATCATTTAAATGGATTAGATAAAATGTATGATGATGCTAAAAAATCAAAATCAAACATTAGTAAATCTATTATCTCTCTTGAAAAAATGAATAGTAGAAGACCTAATTCTTATATTTTGAAAGTGTTTTTTGATGCTAAATCTGATGAAATACAAGATATCTTTAGTGATGGACCTAGTGTCGAAATAACTAATCTATCTTCAACATTGGCCAAACTAGCTCCAATGCACTCCAATAAATGGAGAAAGATAAAATTTTAATTAACTTTATTCAATAATTATTCCCTGTGTTAAAAAATCTATCTATAAAAAATTACGCTTTAATTGAAGATTTAAATGTAGATTTTAATAATGGTTTAACAATCATAACTGGAGAAACAGGTGCAGGTAAATCAATTTTAATAAATGCATTGTCACTTGTGTTAGGTAAAAGATCTGATAGTTCATCTATTAATAATTTAAATAAAAAATGCATAGTTGAAGCTACATTTGATTTAGCAAACTATAATTTAAAAAAAATATTTTCTGAAAATAATCTTGATTACGATACAGACACAATAATAAGAAGAGAAATTTTACCATCAGGAAAATCTAGAGCTTTTGTAAATGATTCACCTGTTGTATTAAACCAACTAACAGCAATAAGTAAATATATTATTGATATTCATTCGCAACATCAAAATCTAGATTTGGTAAATGTTGATTTTCAATTTGATGTCATTGACTCTGTGGCAAATAATTCAAAAATACTTAGAGAGTATAAACTTAAATTATTTGAATATAAGACTCTTTTAGCGCAATTAAGTTCTCTCAAACACACTAAATCAGAACTATCAAAAGCTTTTGATTACAACAATCATTTATTAGAAGAAATTAATGGACTAAATATCTCTAATATTAACTTAAATGACTTAGAAAATTCTCATAAAGATTTATCTAATTTTGAGGACATAAAAATAGATTTAAATCATAGTATTTCACTCCTCAATAATAATGAACATGGAATAATTTCGCTAGTCAATAATCTAAAGAACAGTTTAAAGAAATTGTCTACCAAATCAAATACTTTCTTAAGTCTGTACGATAGAATTAACTCTATTTATATTGATTTAGATGATGTTTCTTCAGATTTAGAGAAACATAATGATAACCTTACTAATAACCCTAGAAAATTATCTGAAATCAGCGATTTGCTATCTAATGTGAATAATGTTTTAAGAAAACACTCGGTTGACAATATTGAAGATTTAATCGAAGTTCAATTGGATTTGATTAATAAGGTTTCTAAATCTAATAATATTGACAGTGAAATATCTTTATTGAGTCTTAAGATTTCGAAGTTAAAAATAGTTTTGTTGGATTTAGCTAAAACACTTTCTTTCAATAGACTAAATGCTATTCCTAAATTAGTTATTAGTTTACAAGAAATAGTAAATGACTTAGGAATGAAAAGCGCTGAGTTTTTAATTGAAATTAATTCTCAAGATAAGTTTTTGAGTAATGGTTTTGATAACTTAGAATTTAAATTTAGTGCAAATAAAGGTTCTGATTTTAAACTCCTAAAACAATCTGCATCTGGTGGAGAAATATCTAGAATTATGTTAGCAATTAAATCTATTATTGCCAACTATAGAAAACTACCCACATTAATGTTTGATGAAATTGATACAGGTGTTTCAGGTGAAATTTCTAACAAGATTGGTGATATTATGAAAGAAATGAGCTCTAGGATGCAAATATTTACAATAACTCATTTACCCCAGATTGCTGCCAAAGGAGAGTCTCATTTTAAAGTTTATAAAACAGAATTGGATAATTCAACCACAACAAATTTAATTAAATTAAACAATCAAGATAGAATAGTTGAAATTGCCAAAATGTTAGAAGGAGATAATATTTCTTCATCTGCTGTTGCACACGCTAAACAATTACTCAATTAATCTTATATTTGTAAAAAAAATATAATATGTCACACAATCTTTTAAAAGGTAAAAAAGGAATAATCTTTGGAGCATTGGATCATAATTCAATTGCTTGGAAAACTGCAGAAAGAGTGCATGAGGAGGGTGGTACTTTTGTTTTGTCAAATGCACCGGTAGCGATGAGAATGGGAGAGATTGATAAATTAGCTAAAAAAACAGGTTCAAAAGTTATTGCAGCAGATGCTACTTCAATTGAAGATTTAGAGCATTTGATTTCAGAGTCTACTAAGATATTAGGAGGTAAACTTGATTTTGTTTTACATTCAATAGGAATGTCAATTAATGTAAGAAAAGGAAGACACTATACAGACCAAAAATACGATTGGACTCAAAAGGGAACTGATGTATCAGCAATGTCATTTCACAAGGTTATGCAAACTCTTTACAAAGCTGATGCTATGAATGAATGGGGTAGTATAGTAGCATTAACCTATATGGCAGCTCAGAGGGTTTTCCCGGATTACAATGATATGGCTGATAATAAAGCTTTCTTAGAAAGTATAGCTCGTAGTTTTGGCTATTTCTTCGGAAAGGATAAAAAAGTTAGAGTCAATACTATTTCACAATCTCCGACCCCTACTACAGCCGGAAGTGGAGTTAAAGGATTTGATGGTTTTATTAATTACGCAGAAAGAATGTCACCATTAGGAAATGCGACTGCTTTAGATTGTGCAAACTATACTGTTACACTTTTTAGTGATTTAACTAAAAGAGTTACATTGCAAAATTTATATAATGATGGTGGTTTTAGTAACATGGGAGTTAGTGATTCTGTAATGGATTCAATAACAGAATAATGTAGTTTTTTTCTTTATCCTTTTCCTACATTTGTTATATGGCAATTATTAATGTTTCTTTTATAATACCTGTTTACAATCGACCTGAAGAAATTAATGAGTTACTATACAGCTTTAATAACTTAGAAGGGAATTATAATTTTGAGATTGTCATAATTGAAGATGGATCTAGTGATTCTTCTGAAAATATTATTTCTAAGTATAGCAATGATTTGAATATTTCTTACTTCAAAAAAAATAATACTGGCCCAGGAGATTCAAGAAATTTTGGAATGAAAAAAGCTAAGGGGAACTATTTTATAATATTAGATTCTGATTGTATATTACCTAAAGACTACCTAGTGAACTTTTTTGCCAATATTAATCATAGATATGTAGATTGTTTTGGAGGAGTTGACGATTCACACCATTCATTTACGAGCTTTCAAAAGGCTGTCAATTTTACAATGACATCACTAATAACAACGGGTGGAATTAGAGGTGGTAGGTCAAGACATAAAAGTTTTCAAGCAAGAAGTTTTAATATGGGTATTTCTAAAAAAACCTTTGAATTAACTGGTGGATTTAGTAATATTCATCCTGGTGAGGACCCTGATTTGTCTTTAAGAATTTCTAAACTTGATTTAATATCTGAATTATATAACAATGTTATAGTTTATCATAAAAGAAGAGTTAATATTTTTGCATTTTTTAATCAAGTTTTTAAATTCGGAATGGTTCGACCTATAATTAATAAATGGCATCCAACTTCTAATAAGTTAATTTTTTGGTTTCCAAGTTTTGTCACCGTCTGCTTACTATTAAGCATTGTCCTCGTTTTTTTTAAGTTTTATTTTCCATTGTGTATAATATTATTGTACTTCCTACTAATTTTTTTTAATTCCTTAATCAAAAATAAAAGTTTAAAAGTTGGATTTTATTCGATATTCACTTCAATAACTCAATTTATAGGATATGGTTTAGGTTTTATGAAATCAAATATTATTTTATTATCTTCAAATAAAGATATACAAGATAAGTTCCCTTCTTATTTTTTTAAAAAATCTCTCAAATGAAAAAAAATAAATTAAACATGTTTAACCCTAAAACATTTAATAATTTTTTTATTTTTTTCTTAATTTCCATACTGTTTTCTACTATTGTTAAGTTAACCAAAGTTTATACTAAAAATATTAGTTATAAAATTAATTTAATTGAAATACCTGATAATAAAATCATTATTGATCAATCTTCTGATAGTTTAAAATTAACAGTTTCCTCTTTTGGATTTGATTTTGTTAAATACTATTTATCCAATCAAACTATAAATATATCTTCTGAAGATGTTTTAGATAATTCGCATTCATATGTTATTACCCAATCTAACAATTATTCACAAATTGATAATTTTATAAATCCTGCTTTTGAATTGATTTCGATTGATTTTGATAGTATATTTTTTAATTATGATAAGTTGGGAACCAAAAACATTCCTGTAGTACTTAATTCCTCCATAAATTTTTCACAAGGATATGACTATTTTAAAAATTTTAATTTATTACCAGATTCTATTTCTGTTATTGGCTCTGAGATAGCTTTAAATTCAATCAATCTTGTTAACACTAAGGAATTAGTTCTTGATGATATTAAATCTAGTATTACTCAAAATCTAGAACTTGATATTTTAAATACTAATAATTTAAAATATTCAGATAAATCTGTTAATTTATTTATTGATGTTGAAAAATCCACAGAATCTATCCTAAATTTACCTGTGTCAATAATAAATATTCCAACAGATGTAAATATTAATTATTACCCTAAATCGATTAAGGTTTCTTTCACTGTAAGTCTAGATAATTTTCAGAAATATTCATCTAAAGACTTTAAAATTATTTGTGATTTTAACGAAATTAGTAAAGATGGAAAATTAACTGCAGAAGTTATAAATCAACCAAAACTTATTAAAAATCTTCGTTTAATGAATAATGAGATTCAATATGTTTTTTTAAAATGAGAAAAGTAGCGATTACAGGCGGAATAGGTAGTGGTAAATCTTTTATCTCTAATAAGTTTAACGAACTAGGAGTGCCAATATATAATTCAGATGTTAGAGCAAATATTATAATTAATTCTAATATTACTGTTAAAGAATTATTGATTAAAAATTTTGGTGATGATTCTTTTATTGATGGTGAGTTGAATAAAAAACTTATTTCAAAAATTATTTTTAACAATAAATCTAAATTAGATTTAATTAATTCAATTGTTCATCCGTTTGTTTATCAAGATTACAAGAGCTGGTTGCTTATCCAGAATGCTAGCTATACGATTTATGAATCTGCTATTATTTATGAGAATAATAGTATGCACAAATTTGATAAAATAATCGGAGTAATTTCTGACAATAAATTAAAAATATCTAGGTTACTAAAAAGAGGTATGAATATGAAATCAATTACCAATATTATGAAAAATCAAACTGATGATTTAGAAATAATTAAAATTTCTGATTTTTTAATTTATAATAATCTAAATAATAATTTAACTAATGAGGTTATGAGGATTCACTCAAATATGTTAGATAATTAAATTTGTTAACTTATGGTTAAATCTATATTAACTAACATTAATAATGTTATTTTAGACATATGAACAAGAAATACTTTATACTAATATTGATTTCGATGACTTTATCTCTTTCTGGGATTATTGCTGTTCAGAGTTATTTTATTAAGAGTAATCTCGATAAAAATAGACAAGAGTTTGATTTGAATATTTCTAAAGTTTTGACATCAGTTTCAAACGATATTGAAAAAAGAGAATATTCAGAATACGTTTATAAGTTTAATGAATTAATAAATTCAGGAGCTAATATTGATACTACAGCAATAAATAACCTGTATTTTATTAGTGAAAATAATGGTTCTAACGAAACAATTATTTATAGAAATGGAATAATAGAAGAAAGCTTAAAGTTACCCTCATTTTTAGATATTAATATCGATAGTATAAATATTAAAAGAATATCTAATGAACGAGAGAAAAATTTTTTTAGTCTTTCAGACCCAGAAGATATTAGACAATATACTCCTGAGCAACTCCTTTTGCGAATTGGAGAAATTTCAAGAAGTAAAGAGATTCTATTTGAAACTGCTTACAAAGATTTAGCCAAAAGAAACCCAATTCACAGAAGAGTTTCATCAGATGAGATTATAACTCTTTTAAACAATGCTTTGTTAGATTATAAAATTAATTTAAAGTATGAATTTGGAATTTTTGATAATGACCTTTTAACAAGAGTACAGTCTGCAAATTTTGATTTTTATACTAATGAAAGTCAGGATAAAATTTTTAAAACTGTTTTATTTAAGGACAATGAAAATAACAGTGATTTTAACTTGACTATATATTTTCCAAATTTCAAAAAACAATTATTATCCTCTAGTTCATTATTATCCTTTGATGTCGAAATAGTTATTTTATCTGTTGTATTTACTCTAATTATTGTAATAGTTTATGTAAGTACAATTTCACAGTTATTAAAACAGAAACAAATAGCTCAAATTAAATCTGACTTTATAAACAACATGACTCATGAATTTAAAACACCCATTGCTACAATTAATTTAGTTTTAGATTCAATTAAAAATCCAAAAATTATTGGAAATAAAGATAAGGTTATTAGTTATTTGAATATGATTAAAGATGAAAACAAGAGGATGAACGATCAAGTGGAAAATGTTTTAAGAATATCAAGGTTAGACAAAAACGAGTTAAATATTGAAACAACTAAATTGGATTTACACAATCTAATAAATAATGCAGTTGGTCATTTGGATTTGATAATGCAAAATAATAAAGGAAAGATAGAATTAGATTTAAGTTCTAAATTCTCATTTATTAATGCTAATCAAACCCATTTTACCAATGCAATAATTAATATTATTGATAATGCAATTAAATATTCAGATGACAAACCTATAATTAAAATTTCAACAAGAAACATCGATAAAATATTAAATGAAAAAGATATTATATTATCAATTTCTGATAATGGGCGAGGAATGTCTAAAGATGTTCAGAGAAAAATATTCTATAAATTTTACAGAGAACAGTCTGGTGACTTACATAATGTTAAAGGTCATGGTCTAGGTTTAGCTTATGTAAAAAAAATTGTTAATTATCATAAAGGTGAAATATCTGTAAATAGTATAGTAGGAAAAGGTAGTACTTTTGAAATAAAAATACCGGTTAATAATAATAATACAGTGTAATATGAATGATACAAACAATAGAATTTTATTAGTTGAAGATGATCAGAATTTTGGAATTATTTTAAGGGATTATTTAATAATAAATAATTATGATGTAATTCATGCTAAAAATGGAATGGAAGGATTTGAAAAGTTTAAAAAGAATGATTTTGATCTTTGTATTCTTGATGTTATGATGCCTTATAAAGATGGATTTACTTTAGCAAAGGAAATAAAAGAAAAGAACCCTGACATTCCAATTATATTTCTAACAGCAAAATCTTTAAAAGAAGATGTGTTGAAGGGATATAAAGTTGGTGCTGATGATTATTTAAAAAAACCTTTTGACAGTGAGGTTTTGTTAATGAAAATTAATGCTATTATTAATAGAAATGCAAGAACTTCAGTTGTTGAGTCATCAGAATTTGAATTTAATTTTGGTAGTTTTCATCTCAACTCAAAATTAAGACATTTATCATATTTAGATAATGCTCCTGTTAAGCTATCTCCAAAAGAAAATCTATTATTAAAGATGTTAATACTTTATAAAAATGATCTTATGCCAAGAGAATTAGCTTTAACCAAAATTTGGAGAGATGATAATTATTTTACTTCCAGAAGTATGGATGTTTATATTGCTAAATTAAGGAAGTATTTAAAAAACGATGAGACTGTAGAGATTATTAATATTCATGGTGAGGGTTTTAGATTAGTCACCAATTAAATTGTTAATACATTTAACTATATCTTCAATTTTATAATTTATTTTAAACCAAATTATATTATTATTAGAGTTAAACCACGTCATTTGTCTTTTTGCATACCTCCTGGTATTTTTTTTTATTTCATTTATTGCATAATCTAAATTAGATTTCCCCTCTAAATAATTAAAAATTTCTTTGTAGCCAATTGTATTTAAACTATTGAGATCTTTATATTCATTTAAATCAATAACTTCTTTAACTAATCCCTCATTTATCATATTGTCAACTCTATTATTTATCCGTTTGTATATCAATTCTCGTTCATCTTTTATTCCAATTTCTATTATTTTAAAATTTCGTTTGGTGTATTTTTTTTTCAAATAAGAAGAATATGGCTTGCCACTAGAGATAGTGACTTCCAATGCTCTTATAATTCTTCTATGATTGTTTAAATCAATATTTTTAAAAGAAATTAAATCCTTTTCTTTTAATTGATTTTGTATGTGTTTAAGACCCTTAAGTTTAAATTCATTATTCAAAAAGTCCCTAATTTTTTCATCGCTTTTAGGAATTTTATCTAACCCGTAATTAATAACATCTACATATAATCCAGATCCACCAACAAGTATGGCCAAATTTGATTTTTCATGAATTTTTGATATGCTATTGATGGCATCTTTTTCAAAATCCCCAATAGAATAGCTCTCTTTAACGCTTTTATTACTTATTAGGTGATGTTTAACCTTGTTTAAATCTTCATTTGAAGGTTTAGCTGAACCAATGTTTAATTCTTTGTAAAACTGTCTAGAATCAGCTGATACTATCTCTGTGTCATAATTTTCTGCTAAATTTATAGCTAATTTTGTTTTACCAATTGCTGTGGGCCCTAAAATTGATATAAGATATTTATTCATCTTCAATAATTTAAAATCTTAATTCCTTTGGATTTTCTTAAAAAACTTTGAATTATTTGTTGACTGTCTTTATTATGCTCCATTGAAATTATAATTTTCTTTAAAACTTTTAGGTTATTTATTTGAAAATTTAAGTTAAAGTATCCTAGACCAATAAACAAGCCATTTTCTACTAAAACAAAACTATTTTCTTCAACATTTCTCCCTTTATCTATTATAGCAAAATTTTTATTTTCAAAACTTAGATATTTTAAAGCTTTAGTTATTCTTTCATTGTATTGATCTGGATTTTCAATATTTATGCATGCCCCATAACATTCATTTATGGAGTATCTAAAGCAATTTTTATGGGACTTATATACTCCACAGAGTTTTTGGCATAAATCATTTTTATCTATTAGTTTGTTTAAAAAAGAGAATGCATTATTCATATTTTTAAATGTTGTTAAAGGATCTCTACCAGAGCTAATTTTAGAAATAGTTAGATTTATATAATTATTTTTGTCAATGCTTTTATAAAGTGCGTAAGGGTATATAATCTTGCGTAATTTTTTGTTAAAAATTGGTTTATGTAATTTAACCTGATTACTCTCTTTGAGTAAAGCTATTAATTCACTTCCAGTTTCGTCGTAACTGACAGTAACTGTGTTAATTTGCAACTTTTGTGACTTACGGTCTTTTCCAGTAAAATGTTGATTAACTCTTTTTTTTATGTTTTTGCTTTTACCTATATATATTATTTCGGAATTTTTATTGTGCATATAATATATCCCTGTTGAACTTGGTAATTCATCTAAAATTTCATTTAGTTTACTAGGTAAATTAGATTTACTAGTATTTTTAATATTTTTTATAATAATATTTTTATCTAAATCTTTATCAAGTAATAGTTTAAACAATTTTACAGTAGCTAATGCATCTCCACTTGCTCTATGTCTTTGTGTAAGAGGAATACCTAACTGCTTGGTTAGCTTACCTAAGCTATATGAATTTACATCTAAAATTAATTTTTTAGACAATTCTAAAGTGCATAAGGTATTTCTTTTAAAATTATAACCCAGTCTATTATATTCGGTCTTTAAAATTCTATAATCAAAAGAAGTATTATGAGCTACAAATATAGTGTCTTTAGTTATTTCTAATATTCTTTTAGCTACTTCATGAAACTTGGGAGCATTACGTAGCATTTTATTATTAATTCCAGTTAGATTAGCTACAAAAGGTTGAATATTTTTTTCAGGATTAATTAATGAAATGAATTTATCAATTATTTCAGAGCCATCAAATTTATAGATAGCAATTTCTGTAATTCCTTCTTCATTGAATTTGCCACCAGTCGTCTCTATATCTACAATACTGTATATGATAATTTTTTATTTTCTTGCTCCAAAGATATTGCTTCCAACTCTAATCATATTACTGCCATTTTTGATTGCTAAAAGATAATCATTACTCATGCCCATTGATAATATCTTTAAGTTTGTATTTTGATGTTTATTAAAGAAACTATTCAATGTACTAAATTCTTTTGTTAGTTTTAATTCATTATTCGTGTTACTTGCCATTCCCATAAAACCTGTTATTCTAATATTTTTAAAATCTATTAGTAAGTCTGTTGTTAACCATTCATTAGCTTGTTTATAATCAACACCAAACTTACTATCTTCACTAGAAATTTTTACTTGAATTAAACAGTCAATTATTCTGTCATTTTTTTTGGCTTGCTTATTTATCTCTTTCAACAATTTAATGTTATCAACTCCGTGTATTAAATTTATAAATGGAGCTATATATTTTACTTTATTACGTTGTAAATGCCCAATCATATGCCAATTAATATCTTTAGGTAAGTTTTTTTGTTTTGAAACCAGCTCCTGAACTTTATTTTCACCAAAAACTCTTTGGCCGCTATCATATGCTTCTTTAATTTTTAATTCAGTTTTAGTTTTTGAAACAGCAACAAGCGTAACATTTTTTCCAATTTGCTCATTAATTAAATCTATTTGTTTTTTTATACTCATAATTATTGTTGAAACTGTTTAGAAACGACTTCAGCTTTTTTATTATTAGAATAATCATAAAAACCTTCTTTTGATTTAATTCCTAATTTACCTGCTAATACCATATTTTTAAGTAGGGGTGAAGCTGCATATTTTGGACTCTTGAAGCCTTCATACATTACATCTAATATAGATAGACAAACATCTAAACCTATAAAATCTGCCAACTGTAGTGGGCCCATTGGATGTCCCATTCCTAATTTCATTATTTCATCAATGTTTTTTACTGAACTGACTCCATGATTTAGAGTTTCAATAGCTTCATTAATCATTGGTAGCAAAATTCTATTGGCAATAAAACCTGGATAGTCATTTACTTCTACCGGTATTTTATTAATTTTTTTTGTAATATTATTAATAAACTCTAATGTTTCTAAATCAGTTTCATATCCTTTAATTACTTCAACGAGTTTCATTAAAGGAACTGGATTCATAAAATGCATTCCTATAACTTTATTCGGTCTTTTTGTAGATGAAGCAATTTGAGTTATGGAAATTGAAGAGGTGTTAGAGGCCAAAATTGTATTTTGATCGTAATGTTTGTCTAAATCTTTAAATATTTGAAGTTTTAATTCTAAATTTTCAGTAGCTGCTTCAATAACTAGTATTGGGTTTTTGGAGGTGCTAGTTATTGTAGTTTTTTTTGTGATATTTTTTAGAGTGTTTCTTCTTTGTAAATCAGATATTTTCTCTTTAATTATCATTCTATCTAAATTATTAGATATTGTTTGAATTGCTTTGTCTAATGACTTGATGTTTACATCTACTAGTTCAACTTTGAAGTTGTTTTGTGCAAATGTATGAGCAATACCATTACCCATGGTTCCTGCTCCAATGACGACAATATTTTTCTGCATTTGTATATATTAAAAATCTAATACAAATGTAATATTTTTATAAGCATAAATAACTTAGAATTTTAATGCAAATATCTTTACTTTTATAAACTTGAAAGATACATTCAAACATAAAGGATTAAGAAACAAATTAGCTTCAGAAGTAAAAAGTAAAGGTGTGTTAGATTTTCGAGTTTTAAATGCTATTGAATCAATTCCAAGACATTTATTTATGGACTCTAGCTTTATTGATCATGCTTATCAAGACAAAGCTTTTCCTATTGGTGCTGGACAAACAATATCTCAACCATATACAGTTGCTTTTCAATCCGAATTGTTAAATGTAAAAAAAGGAGATAAAATATTAGAGATTGGAACAGGTAGCGGTTATCAAACAGCTGTGCTGTGTGAATTAGGAGCCATTGTTTATTCTATCGAAAGACAAAAGGAATTATTTAAAAAAACAAGTTTATTTTTACCAAAAATTGGTTGCCATCCAAAAAAATTAATTTTTGGTGATGGTTACAATGGTTACAAAAGTGAAGCGCCATACGATTCCATATTAGTTACTGCAGGAGCACCATTTATTCCCAAGAGTTTACTTAATCAACTAAAGATTAGCGGAAAACTTGTAATTCCAGTTGGAGAAAAAACTCAGATAATGACTTTAATAACAAGAATTTCAGAAAAAAAATTTAAAAAAATTGAATTTGGTGAGTTTAAATTTGTGCCTTTATTAAAAGAAAAAAATTAATTTTTATTTTCTTTTTTAATTCGATCAAGATTTCTTTTGTTGTCTCGATCGATCAAAGTTTGTCTTTTGTCATAAAGTTTTTTTCCTTTAGCTAAAGCTATTTCAATCTTAGCTAATCCCTTGTCATTCAAGTACAACCTTAAAGGTATTATTGTCAGACCAGAATTTTTGACACTTTTATTGAGCTTTAAAAGCTCCTTTTTATTTAATAATAACTTCCTGGTTGACTTAGGAATTTGATTAAAAGTAGAGGAGAATGAATATTTTTCAATTGTCATGTTGACAATAAATAGTTCGATAGAATCATTAAATTCGCAAAAGCTCTCAGCAATTGATGCTTTTCCTAACCGTATTGATTTAATTTCTGACCCAGTTAGTACAATTCCAGCATTATACTTATCTAAGATCTCATATTCAAATCTTGCTTTATTATTTGTAATATTTATTACCCCTTTCATTTTATAAAACTGGTTATTGTTAATTAGTTTTTAATAACTAAGATACCAAATATAGGTTTTTTGCATTATTAAACTTATCATTTGTTTATTTTTGAATTATAATAAACAATAATTGATTCTATGCCAAAAGATAAAATAATTTTTGATCTAATTAATGAAGAAAAAACTAGACAGATTGAAGGTATTGAGCTTATTGCATCTGAAAACTTTACTAGTGATAATGTAATGAAAGCTACTGGTTCTGTATTGACTAATAAATATGCAGAGGGTTACCCAGGAAAAAGATATTATGGTGGTTGTGAAGTTGTAGATAAAATAGAGTTATTGGCCATAGAACGAGCTAAAGAACTTTTCGGAGCATGTTGGGCTAATGTGCAACCTCATTCTGGTAGTCAAGCTAATTCTGCTGTATTTTTTGCTTGTTTGAATGCAGGTGATAAAATTTTAGGTTTTGATCTTTCTCATGGAGGACATTTAACACACGGTTCCTCTGTTAATTTTTCTGGAAAACTATATAATCCAGTTTTTTATGGAGTTGATAAGGAAACAGGTGTTTTAAACTATGACAAAATACAAGAAATTGCTACTAAAGAAAAACCTAAACTAATTATTGCTGGTGCCTCTGCATACTCTAGAGATATTGATTACAAGAGATTTAGATTAATTGCTGATAGTGTCGATGCAATATTACTTGGAGATATCTCTCATCCATCAGGCTTAATTGCAAAGGGTATATTAAATGATCCTATTCCACATTGTCACATTGTAACAACCACAACTCATAAAACTTTGAGGGGACCTAGAGGAGGATTAATTCTAATGGGTGAAGATTTTGAAAACCCTTTTGGAGTTAAATTTAAAAGTGGAAAATTAAAAAAAATGTCCTCCTTACTTGATTTAGCTATTTTTCCAGGGAATCAAGGTGGTCCTTTAGAGCATGTAATAGCTGCTAAAGCTATTGCTTTTAAAGAAGCCCTTCAAGATGATTTCATGCATTACATTTTAAAAGTTAAAAAAAATGCTAATGTAATGGCTGATGAGTTTATTAAAAGAGGATACAATATTATTTCAAACGGAACTGATAATCACATGATGTTAATTGACCTTAGAAATAAAAATATTGATGGTAAGACAGCTGAGTATGCTTTAGGTTTAGCAAATATTACAGTAAATAAAAATATGGTTCCTTTTGATGATAAATCTCCATTTATAACTTCAGGCATTAGAGTGGGGACTGCAGCTATTACTACAAGAGGACTTGTTGAAAATGATATGTTGAAAATTGTGAATTTTATAGATCATGCAATAATGAATTTTGATAATGAAACTAAATTAAAGGATATTTGTAAAGAGGTAAATTCTATGATGAGTAAATTCCCACTATTTTCTTTATAGATTAATCCTCTATTATGACGTGTTGGTAGGCGCCTAAGTCAGGCGAATTTTCTCTATTTATATTAAGTAAATCTAGTGGGTAAATAGCTGCTAATTGCTGATCTCCCAGGTTAATAACTTCAGAATTTTGTAAAATAAATAGTTCATTATTATATTCATTTTTAAAATCTGTATTTAAGTTCAGATAAATATTTTCATATTTTTCTAAATTTAAAAAGTCATAATTGTTTTGTCCTGTAAATATGTCATTGTAGTCATTAAACTTCATCATACAATTTTTGAATTTAAAATTCAGATTTGAATCATCAAATTGTTCAATTAAAAATTCAATGTTTTCATTACCACTAATAATACTGTTGTTAATATTAAAATTTAAGTTTGAGTTATTTAGTACATTTCCATTACTGTCAATCCAATAATTATTTATTAATAAACTTGGAAATTGTCTAAAACTATTATTCCAAAAATTTGTTATAGTACAATGATTTAGCTCATATTGTCCTCCGTAAGTAGCAGCAAATGAAGATTGTCCACTTTTATTAATAACTAAATTACTAGCTGTAATAGATGAGGATTTTGCTAAAATTCCAAAATTACTTGAATTATATATTTTAGAATTATTTATGGTTAGCTGATTGGCATTAGTATTTAATTGATTCTCTGCATAAATACCTATAGTTGCATTCTTTATTGTAGAGAAATTTATAATATTATTGGTGCTTCCACTAAATAGCCAAATAGTGCCCCATTGACCAGGTGTGTTTGCAAAGCTATTTTCAAGCCTATCTCCTTCAAAAATAACTTCATTTTCTAATAATTCTTGATCTTGACTAAATTCGCCATTAACTTGTATAGATCCTTCACTAGTGACAACTATCCCTGAGTTGGAATGAAAATGAACTCTAGCACCCTTATCTATTGTTAAAATACTATTGCTTGGCACACCTGCATATCCATAAATAACATATGGTTTTTCATTTGTAAAGTTTAATTCGTTTTCCGATAAAAATCGTCCTTGAATATTTGTTTCGTCTGAAATACCATCATTGTTTATATCAAAATTTAATGTTTCAGTTATTGTTTCTCCTGTACTACTGTCAGTGTATTTATTTGGATAAATAAATACTGCATCTTTAACTAATGTTATCAAATCTACTGTTTGTTGATTATAACCTGTATCAAAATGTATTTTATCAGTATATAAAAATTGATTTGATTCGCTTGGTAAATTATTTATATCTATTGTAGTTTCAATAAAAATAAATAAACTGTCATTGGCAAGTAATTCAATATTTTCAAAGTAATTACTAGAGTTTCCCTGATTTTCATACATACCATCAACATTTAACCTGTAGTAAGAGTCTTGTCCATTTTCTAGATTTATGTAGGGGATTAAAATATTTTCATTTGAAGTATTATAAACTTTTAAATTGTATGTGCTAGATCCTATATTTGAGAAAACAGTATCTAAATAGACAGTATCCTTTGAAAATTCTAATTGAGTTTCTGTAATGTTAAAATTAAAATCATCTCTGCATGAACTCCAGAAAAAAATAACAATAATATTTAACAATAATGAAAATATTTTTTTCATCTTTATTTTTTAAAAATTTCAATTTCAAATATCTTATTCCACATTTTTCCAGTGACAAATAAGGTTTTAGTTACATTGTTATATGCAATACCATTTAAAACATCTAAATTTTCATGTTTTTGTACTTTTTCTATTAAACTTGATAGGTCAATCACGCCTTCTACAGCCCCATTAATTGGATTGATAATTGCAACTCCATCGAAGCCGTAACGATTAGCATAAATTTTTCCATTAACCCATTCAAGTTCATTTAGTCCATTAACTTTACCTTTATTTGTGTAAACTTGAAAATTATCAATTTCATCAAATGTGTTAGAATCTAATATCCAAATATTTTCAGTTCCATCACTTTTAAATATTTTATTTTTATCATTGCATAATCCCCAACCTTCCTTGCTTTTATTATATTTAAAATCACCAATTAAATCTAATGTTTGTAGATTATAAATAAGTCCAGTATTTTCTCTCCAAGTAAGTTGGATTATTTTATTATCCATGATAGTTATTCCTTCAGCAAAATATTTGTTTGATAGACTAACCTCTTCATATGACTCGCCAGTTTTAAAGTTTACTTTTTTTAATTTTGACTTACCATATTTACCTGTACTTTCATATAAATATCCATTATTAAATTCTAAACCTTGAGTGTAAGCATTAATTTTATGTGGGTATGTATTGATTATCTTAAAGTTGTAAATTTCTGGAGTTTTGTCATTTAGAACAATAAAATCAATATTTTTAGATTTAATATTACTTTTATGATAAGAAATAACTTTGAGGCTATTTTTGCCTAATCTAAAGTTCTTTAAGTCAATCTCGATATTTTTTTTATCTCTATTTTTACTATTATAGATTAAATTATTTCTGTTAAATACCTTAATTGAATCTGATGCTTCATTAATTGAGAAAACAAAGTTTTCGTCAATTTTCATCTTATTTTTTAAATTGGTGGTAATATCTAAATTAGAATTTTCAACATTACCACAATTGATTAAAAATAATAGTAGAAAATTTTGAAAAATTTTTAAAATCATAATCATTAGAATCTTGGCAATTTATTTATTTAAATTAACTTAAAAAAATCTTAACCTATTATAAATCATTTGTATATTTACATCGGCAAGTCCTACACAACTAGCTCCTGTTTAATCCTCCAGAGTGGGAACACAGCAAAGGTACACGGTTGTAGCAGTGTGATGTAGGTAGCTTGCCTTTTTTTTTATATATTCCCTTTATAATTTTACCAGATGTCAAAAGTAATATTAATCACGGGTGCATCCTCTGGAATAGGAAAAGCAATTGGAGATTTTTTGTGTAACAAAAATTTTAAAGTTTACGGTACAAGTAGATATCCTTCTAAATATTTAGGTTCAAATTTTCAATTATTTGATTTAAATGTAAACGACTCTGCTAGTATTAATAAATGTATTGATGAAATATTAAAAATTGAAGGTAGCATTGATGTGCTAATTAATAATGCCGGAGTAGGTATTACAGGTCCATTAGAAGAAATTCCTGAAATTGAAATTGAGAATAATTTTAAGACTAATTTTTTTGGCCCCTTGAATATTATAAAAAAAATTCTCCCTTCTATGCGATCTAAAAAAAGTGGATTAATTATAAATATCACATCACTAGCTGCTTATGTGGGCACACCTTATAGGTCTGTTTATAGTGCAAGTAAAGCTGCTTTAGATTTAGTTTCTGAAACTTTAAATATGGAAACTAAACCATTCAATATAAATGTTGTAACTGTAGCTCCCGGTGAATTTTCCACTAATATAGCATCTCGAAGATACCATGCATTTTCTGCAAAAACCTCTCCTTATCATTTAAAATACTCTAAAGCTTTAGAACTGATGAATAATCACGTTGATGGTGGGGCAGACCCAAAATTAATTGGTAAGTTAGTTCTAAAAATAATAAACTCTAAAAATCCAAAAAAGAAATACATTGCAGGTTCTTTTATAGAGAAAATTGCTCCTTATCTAAAACTTCTTCTTCCGCAAAAATATTTTGAAAATATAATCATGAAAAATTATTAAAACGATTATTTAGTATGTTAATATATTTATCTTAATCCTGTTTTTAAAAAGTTATTTTATCGTAGTTTTGTAATAAATATAATAATCCCATGAAATTTTTTATAGACACAGCAAATTTAGACCAAATTAGAGAAGCGCAAAACTTAGGTGTTTTAGATGGAGTTACTACAAACCCGTCTTTAATGGCTAAAGAAGGAATTACAGGTAGAGATAATATTTTACAACACTATAGAGATATTTGTGAAATTGTTGATGGAGATGTATCAGCTGAAGTTATTGCTACAGATTTTGACAATATGATAGCTGAGGGTACAGAATTAGCTAATTTACATAGTCAGATTGTTGTTAAGTTACCTATGATTAAAGATGGTGTTAAGGCGGCAAAATATTTTAGTGACAAAGGAATCAAAACTAATGTTACATTAGTGTTTTCAGCTGGACAAGCATTACTAGCTGCCAAAGCCGGAGCTACTTATGTTTCTCCATTTATTGGAAGGCTAGATGATATATCTACTGATGGTTTAAATCTAATTGCTGAGATAAGATTGATTTATGATAATTATGGGTTTACCACAGAGATTTTAGCAGCTTCAGTAAGACATACTATGCATGTAATTGATTGTGCCAAAATAGGTGCTGATGTTATGACAGGTCCACTGAGTTCCATTGCAGGCTTATTAAAACACCCTTTAACAGATATTGGATTAGAAAAATTTCTAAGTGATTACAAAAAAGGGAATTAATTAATAATTTTTTCTAAATTATCACTAAATAGATTTGCATTTGATTCAATTATATTCATTTTTGAATCTACTATTATTGTTTTTCTGATATATTGTATCCCAAGAAGTTTTCTTGCTATTTCTACATTACGAAATTTAAATTCATTGGAGCCTATATTAATTTCGCAACCATCACATGAATCAGAAATTGTGTTAATTTTTAATTTTTCTAACCAGTTATCATTACTGATTTTGTCAATATTTACAGAAATAAAATCGATCCCAGGGTATTTTTTTTTGAGATCTTTTGCTTTTTTGTGACTGTATTTGTAAGAGTTTTTAGAATTTTTACTCCAAAAATATATAATAGTTTTATTTTTAATAATATTATTAATATTAATTGATTTTTTATTAATGTTTATTAACTCAATAATTGGTAGTCTATTTCCTTTTTTAAGATTTCTTAAATTATTATAAAGATTAATCACCCTTTTCTGTTGAAAATTTTTGGAGTTTTCATCATCAGTTTTATTTATTTCTAAATAATAATTGTAAATTATATTAGCTTCTTCTTGTTTTTTGCAAAAGGATAAAAATTTTCTTGTTATGAATGAAGTTAGTCTGGATTTTATTTCTCTGTTTTGAACAAGACTGTCAATTAAACTTAATTTTATTAAATTGTAATCAACATTTTCATCGGAGAATGATGTTTTACTGTGTGATTTAATAAAATTATCATATGCTAAGTTGTTGAAATGTGGGAATAAAAAATTATAGTAATGATAGAATTCCTCAAATAAGGAATTGTTATAATTAATATTCTTTCTAAAGTCGTAAAAATTATTTGGATATTTTTTTTCAGAATTATTGTATTCTATGAAAGGATAAGCTTCTATTTTGGAATTAAAAATATGATTTATTGTATTTATGGCAATATCTTCAAATAGTCTCGAACCTAAGTTTGCACCTGATATAAATTTATTTAGTAAATTAATTTCATCTCTCTTTAATGAATCAATTGTATTTTTAAATTCTTCTGGATTTAATTTAAATAGATTTGAGCTATTTCTTTTAGAATTTTCATACTTTGTGAATAAACTAATTAAATAGTTGTTTTTCTTTGATCCAATACCACTAAAAGATAAAGATTCGTCAAAATCTAAAGTGTTTACTCTTATGGTAATACTATCATTAGGTTCTAGTAAGATTAACTGGTATTCGTTTCCATGTGAAAATCCATAAAATCCAGGTTTTGTAGATTGAATTTTAGTTAAAAATCTATTCTTAGAGTCTAATCTAGCAGTGTCTATTATACTATTAGACTTAAAGATAGTAAGTTTAGTGTCTTTGGGATTTATAATTTCACCACCAATGTAACTGTGAGTTACATATTCTGCATTTTCACATCCTTGAAGGAGTGTGAAGGCTAAAAAAAAGATAAAAATATTTTTCACTCTATTTATATAATTAATCAAAAATATATATACAAAGTCTTTATTTATGTTAATTACCTGTTAAATTAAACCTATTTAATTAGTAAACATTAACTTTTTAGCAATTAGATTTTATATTTTTGCAAAAAAATAAAATTATTAATGTATGTTATCTGTTTCTAATCTTTCAGTTCAATTTGGTAAAAGAATTTTGTTTGATGATGTGAATACATCCTTCAACAACGGGAATTGCTATGGCATTATTGGTGCTAATGGTTCTGGAAAGTCTACCTTTTTGAAAATATTAGCTGGAAAGCAAGATCCAACGTCTGGAAATGTACACTTAGAGCCAGGTAAAAGAATGTCTGTTTTAGAACAAAACCACAATATATATGATGATAAAAATGTTTTAGATACTGTCATTATTGGTAATAAACCTTTATATGATGTTAAAACTGAAATGGATAACTTATATGCTAATTATAACGATGAAAATGCAGATAAAATAGGAGTATTACAACAGCAGTTTGAAGAAATGGATGGATGGAATGCGGAAAGCTTAGCTGCAGCCTTATTGTCAAACTTGGGTATTTCAGAAAACCTTCATTACACTTTAATGAAAGATGTGGATGCTAAGTTAAAAGTTAGGATTTTACTAGCTCAATCTCTATTTGGTAATCCAGATGTTTTAATAATGGATGAACCAACAAATGATTTAGATTATGAAACTATACTTTGGTTAGAGAATTTTCTTGCAAATTTTGACAACTGTATTATTGTAGTTTCTCACGATAGACATTTTTTGGATTCGGTATGTACACATATTTCAGATATAGATTATAATAAAATATCTCATTATTCAGGAAACTATACTTTTTGGTACGAATCATCTCAGTTAGCATTACGTCAGCGTACTCAACAAAATAAAAAAGCTGAGGAAAAAAAGAAGGAATTACAAGAATTTATCGCAAGATTTAGTGCTAACGTGGCAAAGAGCAAACAGGCTACTAGTAGAAAAAAAATGATCGACAAACTTAATATTGAGGAGATTAAACCATCTAGTAGGAGATATCCAGCAATTATATTTGAAAGAGATAGAGAGGCTGGTGATCAGATACTAAATATCGAAAACCTTTCCTACTCTCTTGATGATAAAAAGCTTTTTGATAAAATTGATCTCAATATAGCTAAAGGGGATAAGGTCGTTGTTTTTTCTAAAGATTCCAGAGCCACTACTGCTTTTTATGAAATTATTAATTCAAACGAAAATAAATATTCAGGAAAATTTAATTGGGGTATTACAACTTCACAATCATATTTGCCAATTGATAATCATGAGTTTTTTAATAAGAATTTGAGTTTAGTTGAATGGTTGAGAGAGTGGGCTACAACTGAAGAGGAAAGAGAAGAAGTTTATCTTAGAGGTTTCTTAGGAAAAATGGTTTTTAGTGGAGAAGAGGCACTAAAAAAATGTAACGTATTATCTGGAGGTGAAAAAGTTAGATGTATGTTATCTAGAATGATGATGTTTAGAGCTAATGTTTTAATGTTAGACGAACCAACTAATCATCTTGACTTAGAAAGTATAACCGCTTTTAATAATTCTTTGAGTAAATTTAAAGGAACAGTTTTGTTTACAACTCATGATCATCAATTTGCTCAATCAATTGCTAATAGAGTCGTAGAGCTAACACCAAAAGGAGTTATTGACAGATTTATGAAGTTTGATGAGTATATGCAGGATGATAAAATCAAAGAGTTAAGGAATAAAATGTATGGTAATTAGTTTCTTAATTCAGCCCCAAAATTTAAATTTAGGTTTTTAGTAATTTTAAGCATTAAATTATCAATTTCTTTGTCTGATAATGTTTTTTCATTACTAGAAATGTTTAGGCTTAATCCGTAGCTTTTTTTATTTTCTGGTAATTTATTGCCCTCATACACGTCAAATAAGCTAACATCTTTAATTAGTTTTTTATCAATTTTTATACAGCTATTATAAATTGATTCAAAGTCTACATTTTTATCTATTAATAAGGATAAATCTCTACTAACTTCAGGGAATTTTGGTATTTCATCAACATGTATAGGTTTGTTATTGGTCATTGAAATAATTGTGTCCCATTGAAATTCAACATAAAATACTTCTTGATCTATGTTAAAGCTCTCAAGAATTATTTTTTTTATTGATCCGTAAGTAGCTATTTCTTTTTTACCTAAAAACAATGATTCACCCTCTTGTAAATTAGAAAGTGTAGTTGGTTTCGATAAGGTATTTTTTATGCCTATTCTGTCAAGTATTGATTTAACTATTCCTTTAGTGTAGTAGTAGTCAGTTTTAACTTTTTTTGTGTTCCAATTTTTTTTAGATAAATCTCCTGTGATGTAAAGAGAGAGTTTTTTAGCCTCAATCCTTTCTTGATTGATTAATTTATAGGTTTTACCAAATTCAAATAATTTTAAATCTGATTGTTTTCGGTTTATGTTGTGAGAAGTAACATCAAGTCCAGAAAATAACATGTTTTGTCTTAATACAGAAAGATCTAAGCTAAGTGAATTTAAAATTTTAATATCATTTTCTGTGTGATCATCATTACTTAAATTACTGTAAGCGGGAGAAGTTAATGAGTTTGTCATTATTTCATAAAAGCCTTGGGAAACTAAAATGTCACTTATTGAGTTTTGAACATTGTGTTCTGAAAAAAGCTTAATATCACTTATGGAAGAGTTAAGCTTGTGGTTTGATTTGATGTTATTATAGCCATAAACTCGTAATATTTCTTCGATAACGTCTGCTTCTCTTTGGATATCATTTCTATAAAAAGGAATACTAAGTCCTAACCTAGTTTCAGTAATGCTATTAATTTTTATATCTAAAGATGTTAGAATCTCTTTAATTGTTTCGTGATCAATTTTTTGACCTATAAGCTTATCAACTTGGTCGTAATTTAATAGAACCTTAAAATCATCAAACTTATTAGGATACAAGTCTTCGATTTCACTAGAAATAACTCCACCACTAATTTCTTTAATTAAAATAGCAGCTCTTTTTAAGGCATATTTTGTGATATTAGGATCAACTCCTCTTTCAAATCTGTATGATGCATCAGTGTTAAGTCCGTGATGTTTAGCAGATTTTCTTATTGTAATTGGATCGAAATAAGCGCTTTCTAAAAATATCGACTTAGTTGATTTATTAACACCTGAATTTAATCCACCAAATATTCCAGCCATGCAGAGCGGTTTATTTCCACTGCATATCATTAAATCTGAATCAGTTAATTCTCTCTCGATTCCATCTAAAGATGTGAATTTTGTGCCTTTCTTTAATGTTGTAACCTCGATTTTATTATCGACTATGCTGTCGTAATCAAAGGCATGTAAAGGTTGACCTAAGTCGTGTAAAACGTAATTTGTTATATCTACAATATTGTTAATAGGTGTGAGGTCAATAGATTTTAATCTGTTTTTTAACCATTCAGGAGACTCTTTTACAGTAATATTATTAATTACTATTCCGCAATATCTAGGAGCTTTGTGAGAGTTTTTGACATTTAATTTTAAACTTACTGCTCTATTATCTATATTAAAATCACTTACTGACGGAGTAATCAATTCTAATTTAATTCCCTTTTGAGTTAGCCCAACTTTTAAATCTCTAGCAACTCCATGGTGACTCATTGCGTCGGATCTGTTTGGAGTTAAACCTATGTCGAAAATTTCATCGTTTTCAATATCATATAATTTATTGACTAAAGTTCCTGGTTCGTGTTCCTTTTTAAATACAATAATTCCATCGTGAGAACTTCCTAAGCCTAGTTCGTCTTCTGCACATATCATACCTTGACTGCTTTCTCCTCTTATTTTACTTTTTTTAATTGTTATTTCTTTGTCATTGAAATACAGTTTTGCACCAACCTTTGCAACAGCAACAGTTTGTCCAGATTTAACATTTGGAGCTCCGCAAACTATTTGAAGATTTTGTTTTTCTCCTACATTGACTGAAGTTACTTTAAGTCTATCGGCATTGGGGTGCTTTTCGCATGAAATAACTTTTCCTATAACTACATTTTTTAATCCGCCTTTTACGGATTCAAATTTGGAAACACCCTCAACTTCAAGTCCAAGTTCAGTTAGAAGTTTTGCAGTTTCATCAGATGGGTCTTTAAGATTAATAAATTGCTTTATCCAGTTATAAGATATTTTCATTGTTTATATTTAAGAATACAAATATAATAATACTAAGTTTGTAATGAAATTGATTAAGTTTTTTTAATAATAAGTTTTACGTTATTTAAAATGAAAATATTTATGCGTTTTTTTCTTGTTGTATTTGGTTGTATTCTTTTGATATCATGTAATTCAGAAGATAGTGAAAAATTGGAGCTAGGGAATTATGTGGGTAGGTTAGAAGTTGAAAATAATAAATACTTACCTTTTAATTTTTCTGTAACAAATGACAGTACACTAGTTGTTCAGAATTCATCAGAAATTGTTGACTTTTCGATAGTTTACTCAAACGACTCAATTTTTATTAAATCAAAAGTATTTGAGGGATTTATTAAAGGGGTCTTGGTTGAGAACAAAATTAATGGTTTTTTTACTATTGAGAGTTTAGATAGGTCAGTCCCTTTTAGTTCTTACAAAAATAATAATCGTTTTAATATTGACTTTGATGAGAATAAAAAATTAACCCTGAACAGATGGAAGTTTACTTTTAACCCTAATAAGGATAATGCATCTTTTTCTGTAGGTATATTTAATTCTATTGGAGAAAATGAAATTAGTGCAACTTTTAGAACAACTACCGGAGATTATGGATATATGCATGGTGGTTATAAAGAAAATAAAATAGTTTTATCAACATTTAACGGATCAAGAGCCTACCTTTTTGAAGCTGAAATGAATAAAGACAGCATTGAAGGGGTGATGTATGCAGGAAACCACTCTAAAACGATAGTAAAGGGTGTTCTAGATAATGATTTTGAGTTATCAAATGAATACAGTTTAACTTCCTTAAAGGTTAAGAACCAAAAGTTTGACTTTTCATTTGAAAACACTTTAGGTAAATTAATCTCAATTGATGATGAGTTTTATGATGGTAAGTCGATGGTTGTCCAATTAATGGGTAGCTGGTGTTCTAATTGTCTTGACGAATCTAAGTTTTATGTTGATTATATGAATAAAAATGAACTCAAGGATATTGAGTTTGTTGCTTTAGCATTTGAGTATGCAAAAACTAAGGATAATGCATTAAATAGTATTCGAAAATTAAAAAAACAGTTAGGTATTAATTATCCAATTTTATTAGCGCAATATGGTAGTTCGGATAAGAGCAGGGCATTAGAAAAATTCCCAATGCTCAATAAAATAATTTCATATCCCACGACAATTTTTTTAGATAAAAACAAGGATGTGATAAAAATCCATACTGGATTTAATGGGCCTGCAACTGGAGAAAAATACACTGAATTTATTAACGAATTTAATAGTACAATAAAATTTCTGCAAGGAAATTAAAATTTTCATTATTTATCCGATGTAGCTCCAAAGGTCTTTATTTTTAACTAAATGATTATAAGTATTCAATAAATTGTTGTTTTTATCTTTGGTAAGATTTTTATCATCCTCTAAAATTTTCTTTGCAAATTTTCTAGCATAAGTTAACATTTTTTTATCTGAAATTAAATCTGCTATTTTTAGATCAATAACTCCACTTTGCTGGGTTCCCATTATATCTCCTGGACCTCTAATTTCTAGGTCTTTTTCTGCGATTAAAAATCCATTATTGGTTTGTGTCATTGTTTTGAGTCTTAGTTTACTCTCATTACTTAACTTGTTTCCAGACATTAATATGCAGTAGCTTTTGTGAATTCCTCTTCCTACACGACCTCTTAATTGGTGTAGTTGAGAAAGTCCAAACCTTTCTGAGCTTTCTATAATCATGACTGAAGCGTTTGGAATATTTACACCAACTTCAATTACTGTAGTGGCTATAAGTATTTGAGTTTCTTTATTTTCGAATCTTTTCATTTCAAACTCTTTGTCTTGAGCTTTCATCCTTCCATGAACAATAGATATTTGGTATTTAGGCTGATTAAATTCTCTGGAAAGACTTTCGTATCCGTCCATAAGATCTTTGAAGTCCATATTTTTACTTTCTTCAATTAAAGGGTATACAATATATATTTGTCGTCCTTCATTAATTTGTTCTTTGATGAATTTAAAAACACTTAATCTTTTACTGTCAAGTCTATGAACGGTTGTTATTTCTCTTCTTCCGGGTGGTAGTTCGTCAATTAATGATATATCAAGATCACCATATGCGCTCATGGCTAGTGTTCGAGGGATTGGAGTTGCGGTCATAATTAATATATGCGGAGGGGTTGTGCTTTTTGCCCATAACTTACTTCTTTGTGCAACACCAAACTTATGTTGTTCGTCAATTATAGCAAGCCCTAAATTTTTAAATTTAACTTTGTCTTGAATTAAAGAATGTGTACCAACAATAATATCTATTTTACCACTCTCTAGTGACTCATAAATTTCTTTTTTACGTGAAGCTTTGGTTGAACCTGTAAGTATTACTATATTGATATTTAGCAATTTAGACATTTCAATAAACCCTTCAAAATGTTGTACTGACAAAATTTCAGTTGGCGCCATTAAACATGCTTGGTAGCCATTATCTAATGCGATTAGAATAGTCATAAAAGCAATTATAGTTTTACCAGAACCTACATCTCCTTGTAGTAGCCTATTCATTTGAGCATTACTTCCTAAATCATTTCGAATTTCTTTTAAAACTTTCTTTTGGGCATTAGTTAGTTCAAAAGTCAAGATTTCTTTATAAAACTTATTAAAATTATTTCCAACAACACTAAAGTTGTAGCCTTTAATTTTATCTTTTCTATTTATATTTTTTTTTAATAATTGTAGTTGAAGGAAAAGTAATTCTTCAAATTTTAACCTTCTAATTGATTCTTCCAATAATTCATTATTATTTGGAAAATGAATATTATAAATAGATGTGTTTTTATCTAATAATTTTAATTCTTTTATTAAGTAATTAGGAATAGTCTCACTAAACTTCAATTTTATATCAAATAGTAATGTCTTAATCAAATTAGAAATCACTTTATTACTAACTCCTTTTTTTATCAAATTTTCAGTTGATGGATAAATTGGTTGAATTTTTAATCTTCTACTTAGACTATCAGATTTAAAAATTTCTAGCTCTGGATGTGGAATTGATATTTTATTACCAAAAAAATTTAATTTTCCAAATACTATGTATTTGGTATTTATTAGCAAACTCTTTTTTAGCCACTTTAAAGATTTAAACCAGATTAGTTCAATTTCATTCTCACCATCAGTTAAATGTGCGATTAATCTTTTTTTTCTTCCAATACCTAATTCACTAATATTTGAAATTTTACCAATTATTTGAACATCACAACTAAAATTAGGAAGGTCTTTAATTTTGTAATATTTAGACTTATCAATATATCTCTTGGGAAATAAGTTTATCAAATCCTTATAATTAAAAATTTTTAATTCTTTTTTTAATATTTCAGACCTGTTTACTCCAAGTCCTTTTAAGTAATCAATTGGAGTATTTAGTAAGTTATGGTTCATCGAAATAAAAATAATATTTTTTTACTTAATTCATTATTTATTGTTCATATTAAATTGTTTATAATTATTAGATATAAATTATCAAAATTTACTATACATTATCTAATTTCACTTTTTAAAATATAATATTTGAATAATTTACTACAGAATTTAAATCCATCTCAGCTAGAGCCTACATTACAAACTGATGGTCCAATGATTGTTATTGCAGGTGCAGGATCTGGAAAAACTAGGGTTTTAACCTATAAGATTGCTTATTTAATGAGTAAAGGAGTAGATGCTTTTAATATTTTAGCTCTAACCTTTACAAATAAAGCAGCCAGGGAAATGAAAGAAAGAATATCCTCAATGCTTGACGATAATGAATCTAAAAATTTATGGATTGGAACTTTTCACTCTGTTTTCGCTAAGATTTTACGAATTGAGGCAGATAAACTAGGTTACCCAACAAATTTCACTATTTATGATACTCAAGATTCTCAAAAGCTCGTTTCTTCAATTATTTCTGAATTGAATCTTGACAAAGAAATTTATAAATATAAACAGATATACTCGAGAATATCAAGCTATAAAAATAGTCTAATTACTGTTAAAGCATACAATTCTAACAATGAGCTAATTGAATCTGATAGACAAGCTCGAAGACCTAGATTAATTGACATATATTCTGAGTATGTTAATAGATGTTTTAAAGCTGGCGCAATGGACTTTGATGACTTACTTTTAAAAACTAATGAATTATTGTCTAGATTCCCTCAAGTTTTATCAAAATATCAAAATATGTTTAGATATGTATTGGTAGATGAATATCAAGATACAAATCATTCACAATATTTAATTGTTAAAGCTCTTTCTGATAAATTTCAGAATATTTGCGTAGTAGGAGATGATGCACAAAGTATTTATGGCTTTAGAGGCGCAAACATTAATAATATTTTAAATTTTCAAAAAGATTATGATGATGTTAAATTATTTAAATTGGAACAAAATTATAGATCTACTAAGAATATTGTGAAAGCTGCTAATAGCTTAATTGAAAAAAACCAAAAAAGATTAGAAAAGGTTGTTTGGACTGATAATGATGAAGGAAGTAAGATCAAAGTCAATAGACTTTTAACAGATGGTGAAGAAGGTAGGTTTGTAGCAAGTTCTATATTTGAAAATAAAAACTCTCAACAGTTACAAAACAAAGATTTTGCTATTTTATACAGAACAAATGCTCAATCCAGAGCTTTTGAAGATTCTTTAAGAAAAAGAAATATTCCTTACAGAGTATATGGAGGACTTTCATTTTATCAAAGAAAAGAAATAAAAGATGTTCTGGCTTACTTGCGTTTAATCATTAACGAAAATGATGAAGAAGCTTTTAAAAGAGTTATTAATTTTCCTACCAGAGGAATAGGTCAAACTACAATTAATAAATTGATTGTCCAGGCAAATACTACAAATGTATCTTTATTTAGTTTATGTAAAGATCTAGATAGGATTGAGGTAAATATTAGTACATCTATTAAACTAAAAGTTTCAAATTTTGTAAATCTTATTGAATCATTTAAAATTTCAGCAAGGACCAAAAATGCTTTTGATATTGCTAACGAAGTAGTAAACGATACAGGAATTATTAAAACCTATAGTGCATTAACATCTGTAGAGGATCAAGCAAAAATTCAAAATATTGAAGAGATGTTAAATGGTATTAAAGATTTTGTTGAAATTCAAAAGGAAATCCCTGAATCTACGGGCTCAATAAGTGAATTCCTAGAAGATGTAGCTTTGGCTACAGATTTAGATAAAGATGACCAAGACACAAATAAAGTAGCGTTAATGACTATTCACCTAGCTAAAGGGCTAGAATTCCCGATTGTCTATATAGTCGGTTTAGAAGAAAACCTTTTTCCTAGTGCAATGAATTTAAACTCAAGAAATGATTTGGAAGAAGAAAGAAGATTGTTTTATGTAGCATTAACTAGAGCTGAAAAAGAAGCTTATTTATCTTATGCTCTCTCAAGATATAGATGGGGTAAATTAACAGATTCTGAACCAAGTAGATTTATTGATGAAATTAATGAAGAATATCTTGATATACTAACACCAATAAATGAAAACAAATTTAAGTCTTTAATTCGCTCAACCCCTAATCACGAACCTAGCTTTAATAAGCTTAGGTTTAAGAAGGTTACTGCAAAACCTAAGGGCAATTTTAAGAAAATTCAAGAAACTTCAAATAAAAGCAATCTATTTGACAATAAGCTAGTGGTAGGTAATGTAGTAGAACATATTAGATTTGGAAAAGGTGAAGTTGTAAATATTGAAGGAAGAGGAGCAGACGTAAAGGCAGAAATTAAATTTGAAAATGGAGGATTAAAAAAATTATTGTTAAGATTCGCAAAACTTAAAATTTTAGGATAAAAAAAAGGTTTAACAATTGTTAAACCTTTTTTTATTAATTTCAAATAAAAGATTATTCAGTCATATTTTTCATTTCTTTTTCAATCATATCATAAAACTGATCAATTTTTGGCATAATTACAATTCTTGTTCTTCTGTTTATAGAGCGATTTGCTGCTGTTTCGTTATCAACTAGTGGGACATGGTAACTTCTACCAGCTGCAATTAATTTTTGAGGATTAACATCTAACGTTTCTAAAACACGTACAATTGATGTAGATCTTTTAACACTTAAATCCCAGTTGTCAAGTAAAACTCCTTTTTGATAAGATTGACTATCAGTATGACCCTCGACCATACATTCGAAATCTGGTTTTGCATTAACAACGGTAGCAACTTTAGCTAGAATTTCTTTAGCTCTTTCAGTTACTACATAGCTACCACTTTTAAAAAGAAGTTTATCAGATAGAGATATAAATACCACCCCTTTTTCAACATTAACCTCAATGTCTGGATCATTAATACCAATTTCTTTTTTCAAACTTGTAACAATAGCTAAGGTTACACTATCTTTTTTATTTACCGCGTCTTGAAGTCTTGATATTTTAAGATCTTTCTCTTTCATACTCTCTAAAGATCTTTCTAAATTATCAGCACCCTTTGAAGTTAATATTGTTAAATCTTTAGTACTGACCATTAAATCACGTGTAGTTCTTCTTAAATCCTCAACTTGATCTTTGTAGGCAGTTGATAATGCAACTGCTGAAGCTTTTTCTTCAATGCAAGCATTTAATTTTACAGTCGCTGTATTCAATAAGTCCTGAGTTTTTCTGTGTTTATTTTCTAGTGATGTGTATTCTTTTTTGGTGACACAAGAGCTTAAAATTAAAACTGTTAATAAACTTAATAAAATTGGTTTTTTCATCTGATATTTTTAAAAAAATTAAACTAATAATGTAAAAGTAAAAAAAAGCTAAAGTTAATTACTAAAAAACTTAACAAATTTTAACTTAAAATACTTTGTGATTAAAAAAGTAGATTCGAAACCTTTAAAGTTTGAATTTGTATCACTTCTTTGTTTAATCAATCTAGGTATTTGCATATAAAACGCAAAGTGAGCTTTAATTATTGCAAAAAGATTTAGAAATTTAAATGTCAACAGATAGTAAATTCCGATTAATCCATCAATTATCATTTTAAAGAAAAGCTTTATGAAAAGATTTTTTTCTGAATTCTTTGTAATTGTGAAAAGGCTATTTCTAAAATTATAAAATGTTTTTTTTGGATCATTATATTTTAGGGTAGCTCCACCAACATGAAATACTTTTGATTTGTACAAATACTTAATTTTAAATCCACTTTTTAATATTCTCCAACACAAATCAATTTCTTCCATGTGGTTAAAAAACGACTCGTCAAAGCCATTCAAATTAGTAAAAACTTCTTTTCTAATAAATAAACAAGCACCAGAAGCCCAAAATATTTCTTTATTATAATCATATTGTTTGTTGTCTTTTTCTAATAAGTTATGAACACGACCATCACAATAAGGATAACCCAAGCAATCCATATACCCCCCTGCAGCACCTGCATAATCAAAATAATCCTTGTTTTTGTAATTTAATATTTTAGGTTGAATGGCAGCTGTTGTAGAATTAACCTTAAATTCGTCCATTATGGGAGTAATCCAATTTTTGGTAACCTGAACATCATTATTTAATAAGCATAAAATATCGGCATTAATCTTCTTTATACCTTCATTATATCCCTTGGCATAACCATAATTTTTAGGATTTTCAATAATTTTAATTTTAGGAAAATTTGTTTTTATATAATCAATTGAATCATCACTAGAATTGTTATCTATTACATAGATTTCATTTTCGTTATTATTGTGAGTAATCAAAGGCATTAAAAACTTTTTTAATAGTTTTATTCCATTCCAATTTATTATAACAATAGCTAACTTCATTTAGTTTTTAAGATCCTTTAAAAAAGTGTAATATCCCTTTTCGTAATTAATTTGACAATAATAATGTTCTAATCCATTTGTAACCATTAATAGTTCAGATTTTAGATTCATGTTATAAACGGCAATTTGATCAAAAGTCTTTTGATTTATTTTAATTTCAGGAGATTTACATTCTACCAACAACTTGATTCTTCCGTCTGGCTTGTAAACAACTATATCGTACCTTTTATTGATTTTATTTATTTTTATTGTCTTTTCAATGTTAATTAAAATACTAGGAAAATTCTTTTCATTTATAAGAAATTTAACACAATTTTGTCTAACCCATTCTTCTTTAGTTAGCTTAATATATTTTTTTCTAATTTCATCAAAAATATAGTCGCCATTTCCACTATTTTTGATTTTAAATGTATAATTTGGAAAGTCTAACTGTAACATAGTACAAATCTCGTATTTTTTTATGAATTTAATTAAACAAATAGAAAATGATATAAAAAATAATACTTATTCACCTGTTTATTTATTTATGGGTGAAGAAGAATATTATATCGATTATTTGACAAAATTAATTATTAATAATTCTCTTCAAGATCATGAGAAAGATTTCAATTTAAATATACTTTATGGAAAAGATACGCTAATTAGTGATATAATTTCAATATCAAAACAATATCCTGTAATGTCAGAAAGAAAGCTGGTTGTTGTAAAAGAGGCTCAAGATCTTTCAAAAAAAGATGTTGAAGGAAACTCATTAGACGATCTACTTAATTATGTAAATAATCCCTTAAACTCAACTATATTAGTATTAAATTTTAAACATAAGTCTTTAGATAAAAGAAAAGCAATCTATAAAGCAATTTTAAAGAATGGTTTAATTTATGAAAGCAAAAGATTATATGAAAATCAGGCTCAAGATTGGATTTTATCTTACTTAAGATCTTTCAATTTTATTATCGACAAAAAGTCCTCATTTTTAATTACCGAGTTATTAGGAACAGAAATTAATAAAATTGCAAATGAATTAGACAAGTTAATAGTTTTAAAAGGAAAAAATAAAACAATTACTCAGGATGATATAGAAAAATATATCGGAATATCTAAAGAGTTTAATGTATTTGAATTAAGAAAAGCAATTGGTGAAAGAGATTTATTTAAATGTATGAAAATCATTGATTACTTCTCTAAAAACCCTAAGTCAAATCCTTTAGTTGTAGTTATTTCCTTAGTTTTTGATTTTTTTATTAAACTATTTATATATCATAGCCTTTCGGATAAATCTGATAGGTCGATAGCATCTGCACTTAAAGTAAACCCATATTTTGTCAAAGATTATTCATCAGCTGCAAGAAATTATTCTATGAAAACTATTTCATCTAAAATTTCTATTTTAAGAGAATTTGATTTAAAATCTAAAGGACTTGGAGCGAATAATACATCTAATTCAGATATTCTTAAAGAATTAATATTTAAGCTATTACATTAATTTTGGATATAGTTGAGGATCCGCGTCATTCATCATTTCGTAAATTTTTTCAAAAATATCTTCTTTTGAAGGTTTAGAAAAATAATCTCCGTCAGTTCCATAAGCTGGTCTATGATCTTTTGCACTTAATATTTTTGGTTCGCTGTCTAAAAAATTATAAATATTTTGTTTAGACATTAATTGACTTAAAATAAATCCTGTTCCACCTCCAGGGACATCTTCGTCAATTATTAGTAGTCTATTTGTTTTTGAAACACTTTTAGAAATTCTTTTTTCGATATCAAAAGGTATTAAAGTTTGTATATCAATGAGTTCTATAGAGATATTAAATTCAGATAAATCATGTATAATCTCATGTATTAAGTTTAATGTTGAACCATACGAAACTACTGTAATATCACTCCCAGAGTTAATTATTTCTATTTCACCTACAGGTGTTCTTATTTCCGCAAGGTTTGAAGGTTCTTTTTCTTTAACTCTGTATGCATTTAAACATTCAATCAATAGACAAGGTTGATCACTATCTAGCATTGTATTATAAAACCCAGCTGCTTTAGTCATATTTCTAGGGACTAAAACGTATATACCTCTTAAGAAATTAACGATTCCACCTAAAGGAGAACCTGAATGCCAAATACCCTCTAATCTATGACCTCTTGTTCTAATAATCATTGGAGCTTTTTGCTTTCCTTTAGTTCTATAGTGAAGTGTAGCCAAGTCATCACTCATAATTTGGATAGCATATAATAAGTAATCTAAGTATTGAATTTCAGCAATTGGTCTTAGACCTCTTAATGAAAGCCCAATTCCTTGCCCAATTATAGTAGCCTCTCGAATACCAGTATCAGAGACTCTTACATCTCCATATTTATCTTGTAAGCCTTCTAAACCTTGGTTTACATCGCCGATCTTACCAGTATCTTCACCAAATATGATTACATTTTTTTTTGTATCTAATATGTTATCAAAATTATTTCTTAAAATAATCCTTGCATCGACATCTTTACAATCAGGGTTATACTTTGGTTTTACTTCCTTTATTTTTAGAGGACTATATATTGATTCGCTGTAAAGGTGCGAGCTGTAATCAGAGTAATTAATATTATCGTTAGAATTTATCCAATTAACTAGTTCTTTTTTTACATTTAAATCGACTTTATTTAAGTTATGTATGACTTTTCTAGCTGTAGATATTATATCTTTTTTATTAGGCTCAGAAATAATTGTTAATGAATCGATTAATGTTTTTATTTTAACAGAAATAAATTGACTATCTATTTTGTGTACTATGTTTAATAGTTCATCTCTGTTTTTCTTATTTGCAGACATAATAGCTTTCCAAGCTTTAGCTTTGTCTTCTTTAACTTGTATTTTTATTACTCTTTCTAACTCTAATAACTCATCATTGGTGCTTATATTATTAGAAATTATCCACTCTCTCATTTTAGAATTACAATCGAAACGCTTTTCCCAATCTAAACGATCAACATCTTTATACCTCTCATGAGATCCAGAAGTAGAATGCCCTAGGGGTTGAGTAAGGTCAGTAACATGAATTAAAATGGGTATATGATTTTCTCTACAAGTTTTTTCAGCTTTCTCATAAACTTTAATCAAGTTAACATAATCCCATCCTTTGACTTCCATTATCTCATATCCGTTCTTTGTATTTGTTTTTTGAAATCCTTTTAGTATTTCAGAAATATTTTCCTTTGTAGTGTGGTGTTTAGCATGTACAGATATTCCGTATTCATCATCCCAAATACTTGTAATCATGGGAACTTGTAATACGCCAGCAGCATTGATAGTTTCAAAAAACAACCCTTCACTTGTACTAGCGTTTCCAATGGTTCCCCATGCAATTTCATTTCCGTTTTTAGAAAACTTTTTGGAATCAAAGTCTTTGTTATGTCTATATATTTTTGAAGCCTGAGCCAAACCTAATAATCTAGGCATTTGACTAGCTGTAGGAGATATGTCAGAACTTGAATTTTTTTGTGCAGTTAAATCTTTCCATTCATACTGATCATCTAAGCTGTGAGTAGTGAAATGTCCACCCATTTGTCTTCCAGCACTCATTGGATCATAATCTAAGTCAGTGTGAGCATATAAACCAGCAAAAAATTCTAAAGATGTTAGCTTTCCAATAGCCATCATAAAAGTTTGATCTCTGTAATAGCCAGATCTAAAGTCACCATTTTTAAAAGACTTTGCCATTGCAAGTTGAGGAACTTCTTTTCCATCTCCAAAAATTCCAAATTTAGCTTTTCCAGTTAAAACTTCTCTTCTTCCAAGAATACTACATTCTCTACTTGTAACAGCAATTTTATAATCATCAATAACTTCATCAACAAAATCTTTGTAGGATAATACTGGATTAGCGTCTTTGGAAATTTTCATCATTAATTAAGGTGATTAAGATTTTGCAAATGTAGTTAATCTATACCTTTTACGCAATCTCAGTAATCAACTTTAGTACCATTTCCTTCTAAATAATCCTAAAAGCACATCAGGTTCAAATGTGAATAAAAATCTAATTTTTTCGTTATAATTTGGGCTTTTAATTTCAAGTCCATTACTTGATTTAATCGGAAAGTAAATCTCAAAATAATCAGCAATAATGTTGAACCTAATACCAGAGTCAAAAACTGTTCTAAAAGAGTTGTTTATTTTGGAATTTAAAACCCCTAAATCGACATAAAATAATAAGTTCTTCCATAATGTAGTACTCAAGTTAATTGTTGAAATAAAGTTATTACTGCGAGGGTTGATTAATTTCGATTTAAACCCTCCTTCAGCCATAATAATTTGTTGACTAAAAAATCCATTATTTTCAGATCTTCCATAGTAATTATAATCATATAAATAATCTGAAGGACGGTCTAAAGAAAAATCAAAATAATCATTGTTACTATTTTTATTTGAAATAAAATATCCAGTGAACGATCTAATGTTTAATTCTCTGTTATTTTTAAATAATTTTCTAAACTCATAGCTAAATGATATTTTAGAAAAACTTTTTGAAATTTGATAATCTAAAAACCATTTCTTGTGATCTATCACACCTGATTTTAAATTCATATATTTTACATTAAATATTTGATACTCTGGCGTGATGTCTGTATTTCCGTTATTTGATATTTTTAAAAATCTAACATTCAATGAATTTAATTTGTTATTTCTAAGATTTGAACTTTCTCTGAAGTTAAAATTGATAAATGGAGTATATATTTTTGCTAATGAATTTTGATCATAAGAACTAATATTCCCATACAAACCATAGTTTATCATAAATAGATCTTTATTTCGAATATTCTTTGTTTTGTATATTATTGCTGATCCTGAAAGTTCTTTGGAATTTACACTATATAAGGGTTTAAATTTATAATTAAATTCCTTTTTTAAAATAGATCTATTATGAATTTGGGCGCCAATATTTATTCCATCGTATATATTTTTATAGCTTACAATTGGTGTGATATAAATATGATTGAAATCAGGATCTTCAATATCTTTGCCTATTTTCAGCTTAAGTGGCTTAGATTTTAAATTATTTGATTCTTTATTCATTTTAGAAAAATAATTTAAATGATCTATAGTTTTAAGTTTTAAAATAGAATCAATGTATGATTTTTCATAATCAAATTTTCTCTTTAATTCATTTTTAAAATAATAAACTGAGTTTTGATTTTTTGATTTTAAAGTATTTTTAATAATCACAGAAAATTCATCTTTTTTGTTTTTTGAAAGAATATCATAAAAAATTAAACCAGACTTGTGTTTGTTAGCTATTTTTTCATTGAATTTTAATAATGAATCTTTAGGTGTATCTAAACTCTGAGTGTTATTAATCCTATCCATATGAGAAACACTAAGAAAGTATTTTTCATTGTACTTTAATTTT
>Ga0213868_10000202_pt1 | contig 54476 bp, 54 predicted proteins | sample PICome_9_FD_160087 | JGI IMG/M metagenome (GOLD analysis project Ga0213868, IMG submission 160087) | Coastal seawater microbial communities near Pivers Island, North Carolina, United States - PICO127 | ecosystem: Environmental > Aquatic > Marine > Coastal | place: USA: North Carolina...
ACGTCCATACCGAGCGACACCAGCCCGCTCGTCAACGCAGTTTCCAACATGTATCCGGAAATCCTCGTGTCCTTGCCGATAACCACCTTGTGCTGCACATCACGCTCCCCACCGAGAACCTTCGCAATACTCTTGCCAGCCATCAGCGCCACATCCGGAGTGATGGGATAACGATTTGCTGTGCCACGAATGCCATCAGTGCCAAAGAGTTTGCCCATGGCCACTCCCTACCGACCAATACAAGCCCTGCAACGAACAATTCGGTGAAGTTAATTACTCACTCGTGTGCGCTACCGCTTCATAGTCCACAACCCATCCCGGAGACACCATTTTTGTGATTCGTACCATTGCGGGATCCTGCGGATTCTTGGGGTAGGCAACATTTAGTATGGCTGGATACTGTTCAACGTTCTCGCCTCCAAGCAGCGCTTCCAGCTCTTTGTCTAATTCCGAGCCTCTTTCCACATATCCTGTTAGGTTGGGAAATCCGGTTTTCGGATACGATAGACGGTACCCTCTAAACGCTACAGGATCTCCAAACTGATAGTTATAATACGGAGGGTCCTGCAATCGAAAGACCACCCGAAGATTTGTAGGCTGAGTAGGCTGCTCCTCGTAGAAGGTTTTCCAGGGCATCTCCTGATAATCCACGGCCACTTCCCAATCCACCTTTAGCAAACCGCGGGCATCACGTTCTATCATCAACACCAGTGCCTCCTTTTGAGGGAGCACCGTCGCTTCGATCTTGAACAGGTCTAGACCGTTCATCACCACACGCTCGGCTCTCTCGATGATAACGTCTTCCCCCAACCGAACCGGGTTGGTCTGATAGTAAGCGCGAAGCTTCTCCACTACATGCCCAGCCGCACGCACATGCTTCAGTTTCTCTTCCCACGTAGAGGCCACCGTAAAAGCCTTCACACACGCTTTGATTTCCCCCATTGGCACGCTCTTGGCTAATTCCTCTGGACTCGTACCCTTCTCGTTGAAGCTTCGTAGCCTGTCCGGATCTTCTAGCATGAAAGAGAGTACGAGAATGAAGATAAGCGTATTGATCAACGAGAAGATGACAACAAAGACAGTCGATGGCCTCCAGGCTCCATCTCGAACTAGAACTAGAACACGACCGATTAAAGGAATCTCTTCGATCACCTCCAGCACATTCTTTCTACCAAAGAACTTTTCAGGGGATCCCTGACCACCAGCACGTTCGTCACTCCACGGCGAACCAGCATCTGTTTCAGGCATCGTCTTTGGTGCTTTTGAAAAAACGTCGCCTAATGCCTCTTCAGAATCTGACTCACTATCACTCAGCTCTTCTGGCAAACGATCGACTGGCTGCAGCTTGCGTTCAAATCGATGAACGCGCTTTCGTGTCGGCTCCTCACTTACGGAAACTTTCTCCTCGTAAACTAAGGGCGCCTCACCAAGAGATCCGTCATCCAACATTACATCAATCTCTGACTGCAAGGCATCCAAGGTGTCTTCTGATTCCCCTGGCAGAGCCTCCTTCGACGGAAGCGGACTTTCCCGGATCTGAGGCTTATCCCAGCCTTCCAAGCTAAGATTATCATTCGGCATCCCAGATTCAGGAAACTCGGCGGGCCGAATCTCGATCACTTCTGCAGGATGGATAACTGGCCTCACTACCAGTTGGGGCTCCGTCTCCTCCGCAATCGCATCGATGACAACATCAGCCTCCACCGTCTTAGACTCAGCACTTTCACCCTTGGGGGCCCTTCCAGTCGACACCACTTTCGAAGATACCGACTTGACACTGTTCTTCTTAGCTTTCCGCTTCCGACTTCGTGACTTACGCGCCATTGGGTAAGAAGCTATGTAAGAAATAGTTCTTGTAAAGACCGCGCTTAATCCTGCCGCGTCAGCATCAGTAAGCGAAAGTCCATAACCTCTTCGCCTACCACATCATTCGCTTGTAGCGTTAGAGTGCCCGAACCCTTCATTAACGGAATCGAGCCCATATTCACGACACCGAAAGCCTTCACATAGGACTCCGCCCTGGTGACTCGATCATTCTCTCCCCCACGGACCGGAGGATCGTGAGCCTCGCTGATTCTTCCAGTCAACGCACTGTCTCCAAAAGTCAGCGAAAGGGTCGAACCAACCGATTCCTGAGGACAAGAATAGTGAACCTCAACCTGATAGTTTGCGCTATGGGTCACTTCCACCTCCCACGTCACTTTGTCGTCGGTCGTCTTCCAGTTCGTGAAATATGAACAGTTCGGAAAGCGATTGGAGCGTTTAATTCCTCCATGCGCCTTGCCGTCACGAGCGGGAATCTGAGTGTAACGATAGTCAGGGTGGCCTACGAGAAAGGCTCGGTCATCATCGCGATATCCCGCCAGCACACCCTTCTTCCAATCATTGGCTAAACCCGTCAGAGTCTGTGCTATATCAGGAAAGCCCGCCGCCACGTTCATACGCTGCTCAGGATCTTTCACCAAATCGAAAAGCTGCCCTTGGTGATCGAGTAGATAGTCTCCCTTACGAACAGCCACTCGATTATTCCAGTGGCTGTATATTGGGCGATCTTTCACCCAAGCGAACACAGGCTCACCCAATAGAAAGTTCCTCACACTCAGGCCATCAAGCGTATTCGCTGTCTTTGCGTCAACACCTGCGAGTCCTGCCAGGGTTGGCAGAAGATCGATCGCACTCGTAGGTTCCTTATGCACGTAACCTTCCATGATCTTACCAGGCCAACGAATGAATAGTGGCGAACGTACTCCCCCCTCATCGGTTGACCCCTTACGTCCTTTCATTCTTCCATTCCACCGGACGCCGTTTGGCCCATTGTCACAGAAATACACCACAATGGTGTCCTCGCTCAATTTGAGGCTGTCCAGCTTCTCCAATACTCGCCCCACATTCCAATCAATATTCTCACACATTGCCAGAGCAGCTCGCGTATGCCCGAGTTTCTCGTTCTTCGAATTGAAATGGCGCTTCGCCAATTCCTTATTCTTGAATTTATCCCACCATCGATCTGGCACTTGCATCGGAGAGTGCGGCGTGTTGTAAGGCAAATAGACCAAGAACGGTTTCTCTTGGTTCGCTTCCATGAAATCCATGGCCTTATCAGTAAAGTCATCGATCACAAAACCCTCACCCCGAACAATCTTCCCGTTATGATCCAGTGGCGGGCTAAAATAGTCTCCCCAATGCCCTGAGCAGAAGCCGTAAAACTCATCGAACCCTCGTCCATTAGGATGATAAGGGTACTGCATCCCATTGTGCCATTTGCCGAAGGCGGCCGTGGCGTAACCCGCCGCCTTGAAAACGTCCGCGATCGTCGTCTCGTCAAGGTCCATTCGCTCCCCCCCTGCAGAAGTGCTGTAGACCCGGCTTCGAGGATGATAGCGTCCCGTTAGAAACTCCGCCCGAGTTGGCGAGCAGACAGGGCACACGTAAAAACGGTCAAACTGAGCACCACCTTTCGCCATCGCATCGATATTAGGAGTGCTCAGGTTAGTATTCCCATGGAGACTTAGATCTCCCCAGCCTTGATCATCTGTGAGAATGACAACGACGTTGGGCTGTCGATCCTGTCCGAACGACACACTCAAACAAAGCAAGAAGCTGACTGCTATCGCTTTCATAATACACTTAATCCCCAATCACGACCTTGCGCAAGGCATTCAGAGGAAGTTCGCATCGCCTCCGAAGGAGTTCCGTCTCCAAGACTGATGGCGGCGGCGCACACCGCATGCTCTAAGCAGGCAGGGATCTCCCACCCTTCATGGATGCCATACAAGAAGCCCGCGGCAAAGGCGTCCCCGGCTCCCGTGGAACCGACAATCGCCGAGCCCGGCACCTTGACCGCCCCTTGCCGATACACCTCCCCAGCACGAGTCTTGACCACGGCTCCTTCCTGGAAATGAATCACGACCGCATCCTTCACCCCAATTTCAATCAACGCTGACGCTGCTTCCTCTATAGCCTTAATGTTAGGTTTTCCATCCCGGCGCAGATCTCCTCCAGTCACCATTCCCGCTTCAATCTCATTGATGAAAAGCAAATTCACGTGAGGCAGGCTAGCCGCTGATATCGATCGAATACGCTCATCAGGCACACTGACAAAGTCCACCACCGTTTGCATCCCGGCGGCTTGAACGCGCTCAAGCACTCGACTTGCCTCTGTTCGCCCCTCGCCATCCAAGGCATCCATTTGATCGAGCAATAGCAGGTAGCCCAAATAGAACCACTTCGCCCGACTAGATTCCAGATCAACGTCCGCCTGCCCAAAGACCGCATTGGCCCCCCGATGATGAAAGAACGTTCGCTGTCCACCCTGAACCACAGTCATAGCATCCGTGTAGGACGTTGCCGCTGCTGCAGACCGCTTCAGTCCCCATGTCGCAATCCCATGCTCCTCACAATCGGCCACCACCCAATCGCCGTGAGCGTCCTGTCCGATCAAGCCCACCGCTTCCAACGGGAACGGGGCTTCCATCTTCGCAAGGTCTTTGAGAACATTATAGGGGCCACCACCATTGCTGCTCGACTGCGAACGAATGTTCGTCAGCATCTCGGGCTCAGGATAAGCATCGATCATTTTCACGTGATCGATGATGAAATTCCCTGCCGCGACCAGTCCCGTCCTCTCAGGCATAACTCAGCTGGATCACACGACTCGTCTGCTCAGACTCCAAAGCCGCACTGAACAATTGGTGACTCATAAGCGCTTCTTCGGGAGTGACGCATCCAAAGTGATCTCCTAGTAATCCTCCGCGTTCTAACAAGTAAGCCGCCCACATCTGTTGGATGATGTCCGGAAATCCTACTTCAAAGATGCCTCCCGTCACGGCTTTGAAGGGCGTGCTGAATCCTAACTCTGTGCGCTTCCACTCCTGGTGGTCGCCTCTCTCGAATGTCCACAAGGTCTTGGGCTCTCGCGTACTATAGCGAAAGCCTCCATCTGTCCCGAGAACTTCGATGTACCAAGTATTGGTCGCTCCAGGAGCCAGCCGTTTCATTTCCAACCTCATCGCTGCTGGATGGTCCCCAACCATCGCCCACGTATGCAATGCCGCGTTATCCCAAGTATCGCAAATCACCTCCGCTTCTCCTCCCGAACCAGGTCGGCGCGGATAGCCTTTCTGGAGCTGAGCGTAAACCGTCTGCGGCCGCCATCCAAGGCGCAAAGGAAGATGCACCACATGCATCCCAAGATCACCGAGCACACCGATATCGCCGCACATAGACGAAAGACGCTTCCAGTTCGCTGGCTTGCTAGGATCAAGATCACTGGCATGATGAAAGCCGGCATTAACCTCCAGCACACGCCCGAGCGGAGCCACATCGCGACACGCCTGATAAACCGCGTGCGCGCCAGGCATGAAGGGAAACTCAGAACTACAACGCACAAACGAGTCCGATTTGTTTGTCGCTTCTACAATGCGCTGAGCAGCGCCCTGATTCACGCCAAACGGCTTCTCAGCCAACAGATCCTTACCCGCATTGATCACATCAAGGTAGATCTGTTCGTGGAAGGTGTGCGGCACAGCCACGTAACAAACGTCAATGTCAGGATTCCTGAGAAGAAGGTGATAGTCGGTCACCTGCTGTGTTACGGAAGGAATCTTTTGAAACCATTCTAAGACATCCTCATTTGTGTCGGCCACGGCCACGAGGACTGGCTGAACCGGCATGTCTTGCAAAGCGCACCATCGCGCAAAGGCACTGGCCATTTCGCGCCCCATGAGACCGCCGCCAATAATGCCTACGTTCACTGTATCCATGATTGATAGACTCGAAATGTTAGAGCGCCTGTAGCGCGGCAATAGCATCCTTCGCCGTCGCCCCTTCGTGCACGATCGCCATGAGGGCTTTGGTAATGCCAGCAGGACTCTCGTGTTGGATGACGTTGCGTCCATAGACGATGCCCGCAACACCTTGCCCCATGAGCGCCTCAGTCCGATCCAGAATCACTTCATCAGTCGCCTTACTCCCGCCACGCACGAGAATGGGAGTACCACCGCAGGTTTCGACCACACGATGGTATTGAGAAATGTCATCGGTCGGGTCTGCTTTGATGATATCCGCGCCCAACTCGATCGCCTGGCGCACAAGAGGAATGATCTTGTCTGGATGCCCATCCACCATGTAACCACCTGCTTCTGCATTGGGCCGAAAGACGAGCGGTTCCACCATCATTGGCATGCCGTAGTGGTCGCACGTTGGCTTCATTTCGAGAATATTGGACACACACTGTTCACCGACCTCAGGCTCGCCAGGCACAGCAAAGAGGTTCACACAAACACAAGCAGCATCTAGCTGAACTGCTTGCAGGGCGGCATCCTGAATGACACGGCTGTAGAGCGTTCGAGGCAGTTCTTTGCCATAGACATTTGCCACGTCTGTTCGCAGAACAAGAGAGGGCTTCGTCTTCCCGGGGATACTCTGTAAGTGGCGCGCTTGCCCAACCGTCAACTGGACTGCATCCGGTGCCGCTTCGACCACGGTCCCCACGGCGTCTGCCATGGACTCAATCCCACTTAGAAAGGGCGCTTCATTAAAAAAACCGTGATCGATGGCAACATCGAAGCACTTGCCGTCAGGTCCAAAGAGTCGGTGAAGTCTTGCCTGTTTCATATAGATGCCTCTCCGTAGTATGGAACGGCATCCGGGCGCAACGAATTTATGCGCCGCCAGACGTCAGCATCAACGAGCTTAAGCAGAAGCGGCCGCTACTTTCGAAGCGTAACGCGACTTCATGCGGCTGGAATAGTTTGCATGCACAGCACCTCGCTTGACGGCTCGATCAGTTGCAGAAACAAGCGCTCTCACCGCTTCAGCAACTTTTGCAGCATCGCCATCAGCCAACGCTGCATCCGCCGCCTTACGACTAGACTTAATACGCGACTTAAGCACGCGGTTCTGTTCGGTGCGTGTCTTGGTCTGACGAACGCGCTTGAGGGCAGATTGAGTATTGGCCATGGATCAGTACGATAAAGAAAGTGGTCTAGGGAATGGACGTCGAAGCTAGAAGCCCCCAAGCAGTTGTCAACATTAGGATTTGTTTCTAATGCCGCCGCCAAGCGTTGCCACATTGTAGACGGCACCGCCAACTGCACTGGCCGCCCGCTTCATTTGCTGAGCAACCTGAGGAGCAGGAAGAGGGCCCATCGTCACCTCGACTTTTGTCCCAACGCCAACCTGACGGTAAAGCCGAGCCACATCGTGAGAACGCATGCGAATGCAACCGTAGCTAGCTGGACGCCCAATCTTGCGCTCTTCGGGTGTTCCATGGATGTAGATAAATCGGCGATACGCGTTCTTCGTCTTCGCCTCATTGCCTCGCAGCCAAAGAATTCGAGTTACAATGGGATCGCGGCCTGGAGCATTCGGGCTAAGAACCTCACCGGTAGGGCGGCGACCTTTAAACACCATGCCTAGAGGCTGCCCACCTCCAATCTTACGAGCGACCTCCATCTTACCAATCGGAGTCCGATTGGAGCCAGGCTTGTCACCCAAGCCAAACTTAGAAGTCGAAATCGGATAGGTGGCCACACGACGTCCCTCTTGATAAACGCCCATCTTCTGGTCCCGAACACTCACGAGCATCACATGCCTGGTGGAGTTTGTGGCGCAACTGGCAAGCAGAAGCATCGGAAGGAGGATGAGCGCAGCAAAACGAGTCATAGGCGGGGAATACAACTATCAAATAAGCGTGCGAAGCTATCAGCAATTATTATAAGTGCCAGTCAAACTGCAGCCTGCTTCTCATCTTTATCATCAGAAGATGCAAACCACTTAGTAGGAAGGTATTGCGAAATCGATCCCCAGGCCACGTAGAAGAATCCCACCTGAAATAGCAGCAAGAACGGAATGGAGAGCCAGTAGCCCTTGGCGATCGATATCCCGATTAAGACGGTGAAATACACCGCAAAGAGTATCTCGAAGACAGGGGCCACCGATTTTAGGGCGGTATACCGGAGATTCTGCCAGGTGACCTTCTTCCGATCGATCCCATATTTGGGTGTCCTCACGAATGGAGACTTCTTGTTAAAGATCGCTTCGATGACTGCTTTTCCGTTGTTAATCGACATCCCGATACCGAGAGCAAGCAGGAGCGGCAAGTAGATCAGTTCCTTCAGCCAGCGCTTCGGATGGAGCACCCGCTGCGCCGAAGCGTAGAAGATCGATACCGAGAGAGACGCTGCCACGAAGATCGGCACATTGATCATCAGCGCCCAAATGCCCTGAAACTCCGGGCGAGCATCACTTGGGTAGAGCAGGAAGATAAGCAAGCCGAGCAAGAGGTAGGCAAAGTTGGAAGTCAGATGCATGGTCGCCTCAAGCTTGATCGGCAGTGACTCCTTGCTCTTCCAGACACGGAAAAGCATCTTCTTGCAGCACTGAATCGAGCCCTTTGTCCAGCGGTGCTGCTGGGACTTGAATCCGTCCATGTCCACCGGCAGTTCAGCTGGAGTGACCACATCTTTAAGAAATACGAAGCCCCACCCTTTCAGTTGAGCCCGGTAACTTAAATCGAGATCCTCTGTGAGCGTGTCGTGCTGCCACCCACCAGCATCCTCGATGCATTCGCGACGCCAGATACCACCAGTCCCGTTGAACTGAAAGAACCGACCGCTTCGACTGCGCGCCGTCTGTTCGAGGATCAGATGACCATCCAGAAACATGGCCTGAATCTTCGTTAGGAGCGAGTAACTCTTGTTAATGTGCCCCCAGCGGGTCTGCACCATTCCCAGCTTGGGATCCGTGAAGAAGTGAACAATCTCGTGTAGAATGTCTTTGGGAGGCACGAAATCAGCATCCAGGATGAAAACGAGATCTCCTTCGGCAGTCTTCATTCCCTGCTCCAAAGCTCCAGCTTTAAAGCCAGTCCGGTCAGTCCGATGGTGCACTTTCGCGTCCCACCCCTGAGCCCTTAGCAACTCAGCTTCCCCTTCACACAGAGTGGTCGTGTCATCGGTCGAGTCATCCAGAATTTGAATCTGAAGCTTGTCCTTGGGATAATCAATTTCACCGACCGAACGTATCAATCGCTGAACCACATAAGCTTCGTTAAAGATCGGCAACTGAACCGTGATCTTAGGAAGTTCGTCAAAGCGCTTCAGGGGTTTCGGGACATCCTTACGATGCTTCCAATAGAGGAAAATCGTCATGAAACGATGCATCCCGTAACCTGATAGGCCGAGGACAGCCACGGCATAACAAACGATCCAAATAATCTGCGGCCACTCCATGTGCATTTGAGGCGGGAGAAAGCGTCTCACTTTCCATCCCTCGAGGGCACCAAAGGTGCGTGATTACACCCTACCGTCAAGAGACTAGTCCCGGACAGGGACATAACGGCAAGAAGCCCAAACCGGAAGCCATTTATGGAGAAATCTTCGTGAATGATAATAGAACACCGTAGCCCGCTAAAAATTAGATTTGCTTTGTCCAGCACTGTTCTAAGCTCTCCCAGGAAAAATGTTACCCTCTCGATCACAGTCGCGCGCCTCTTCAATAGGCAGTGCTCTCATGGCCTTCTTCGTCGGAGTGGGATTTTCCTGGGCCCAGGAGCGCGCTCCCATCCCAGAAGACCTGCTCTTCGACGAACACGTGCGCGAGGAGTTCGGCGTGAATGAGATAACCGCTCCTTCCATCGAACGAATCTTCAAGGATCTCGAATCGCTAGGAGATCTTCCTTACGACGAGCTGAGTAGGATACTGCCGGAGAATGCGCCTAAACAGCGCTCGATCGCCGCCCTCAGCCTGGGAATGATCATCGCGGATGGACTCCTAACAGTACAGTGCGAGCAGCGAGGTGCCCTAAAACCGATCGGAGAAACCCTCAAAGCCCATGCAGAGGCCTTGGGGGCGGACAAACGTATGAATCGGCACACCAAGAGTCTCGTGGAGCACAGTCTTTCCGGGGAATGGGTTGAGCTGAAGAAGGAACTCGCGTCAACCCAAGGAGACGTTCAAGCCGAGCTGATTCTCCTAAGAGACGTTCGAATCGCTCACCTGATTAGTCTCGGCGGCTGGTTACGCGCCTCCCAGATTGCCTGTGTCGCCTTGAATCGCAATTTCGACGCCGAGAAAGCAGCCAGGATTATACGGATCGACGTGATCGACTACTTCATCTCAGAATTGGAATACTTCGAGCCCGATCTTCTTTCCAAAGGCAAGTTGGCCGATCTCCAGAAGGATCTTAAGAACCTGAGAAAGGAAATGGATCCTAAAGGCGCAAACAACGCTTACACAGCGGACCAGATGAAGACCTTGGGACGACAGGTAGACATGATTCTCACAAGAGCACTCATGGTGCCCGTTCCAGCGAGATGACCCACAACGATCTCGTCAACGCGGGGATCCTCCTGCACGCGATTGTTGCCATGGCGCCGAACCGTGTCATCGGACGGGATGGTGATCTTCCCTGGCACTTGCCTGAAGACCTAAGGCTGTTCAAAGCCCGGACGCTCAATCGCCCCATCGTCATGGGCCGTGCCACTTTCGAATCTCTGCCCAGGCAACGCCCCCTACCCAAACGGCGCAACATTGTCATCAGTAGCACCTTGGAAGAGCGTGAAGGGTTCGAGATCATTCGTGGTCTCGATGAGTTGATCACGCTTGGCGTGACGGGAGATGCTTACCTGATCGGTGGCGCCCGGGTGTTTGAAGCCTACCTATCTCTTTGCGAGTCCCTTATACTGACATTTATCAAAGAGACGCATCAGGGGGACACCTTCATGCCACCGTTTGAGGATACGTTTCAATTCGCCGAAACGCTAGAGACCTTCGATGACTTTGAGGTCCGCCGCTACGATCGCATGCTAGGCAACAATCTCGGTGCCAACGCCGCTCTTGGTAAAGATCTCCAGTAGAAGCGAGTGAGGGATTCGGCCATCAATCATGTGGACCTTCCCTACACCTGCATCTAAAGCCTCCAACGCAGAACGGCATTTAGGAATCATCCCGCCAGAGATGATTCCCTGATCGATGTGCTCTTCCACCGTCTGGCGATTGAGACTCGGAATGAGCGTCTCTTCGTCTTGGGGATCCCTCATCACGCCGCGCACGTCACTGAGATAAACGATCTTTGCTGCTTTCAAACGAGCCCCGAGCGCACTAGCCGCCAAGTCCGCATTGACGTTTAGTGTTTCGTTCGTGTCCTTCTCAAGCGCAATAGGTGAGACGACCGGCACTTTCTCATAATAGATCGCTTCCTCGATGGGTTGGCTATTGAAGTCCGTCACCTGGCCGACGAACCCGAGATCTGCTGGTGCACCAGTCTCTGGATCTGTTCCTTGAAAGCGCTCGCCGATAAAAATCTGGTTTCCAGGAATGCCAACCGCTTGCCCCCCTGACGCTGTTAGCCCCTCCACCAATCGAGGATTGATCACGTTACTCAACGTTTGCTCCACGATCGCGATGGATTCCGCATCGGTAACACGAAGACCGCCAACGAACCGCGCTTTCAAGCCTGACTCTGCCATGGCCGCTGAGATCGCTTTGCCGCCACCGTGCACGATCACCGGATTGATCCCCACGACCTCGAGGAAGACCACATCTCGGAGCAGTTTATTGACCAACTGGGGATCATCCATCGCACTGCCTCCCAGTTTGATAAGAAACGTCTCTCCACGGAACCGCTGGAGGTAAGGGAGGGCCTCAATGAGGACCCCGGCTTTCTGAATGTGTTCGTCCATGATAGGCGCTGCCCGATCTATCGGCACAACAGCGAGGAATTCAAGAGGGTTCCCACCAGTCAATCGACCTTGAGAGAATCCAAGTGAAAGGTCGGATGCAATCGATGAGTCCAGTCAGGAAAGTAAAGACGCTTCTCCTCAGTGCTCGGCACACCGTCCGGCACCTTTGGAAACACTTCACCCTGTTTCATATCGAGAAGACTCCGATCCGTGAAGGCCTCCATGAGGTCCACCAAATCAGAAACTTGTTGCTTTGTTAGTTTCAAGTCGCCCATGTCGTCGTGGTTTACCGTCGCCGGATAGTCCGTCGGCCCCCATCTTTCAGGTTCGACATCACGCTTGTTGTAGAATTCCATGACGTCTTGAAGAGTCTCAATGGACCCATTGTGCATGTAGGGTGCCGTGAGCGAGACGTTCCTCAACGACGGAGCGCGGAACTGGCCTAGCTCATCCACGTTGTTTGTCCGACCACCAAGACCCGGATCCTTCGCTCCTCGAGATGGCACGCCAAGGTTGTCATAGCCGTAGTCACTGAGCAACGGCTTCTCCCAAGAGTTCGCTACGAGAAAGTGGCAATCAGCGCATTTGCCATCTTCCTTGAAGACCGTAAGCCCACGTTTCTCAGCTTCCGTTAGAGCATGCACATTTCCTTCCAGATAGTCGTCAATGCGTGCGTCGAAAGGTCGGAAGAAAGGCTGCTTCAGAAACTCGACCAAAGCGCGGTAAGCCTGGTAGCTCAACCGAGAGTCGTCCTTCCAAACCTGGTCACCGACCAGCCCACGAACATCGTCAGCATATGCCGCAGCACGCAGACGAGAGGCGAACGCCGCCTCATCCGGCAAATTCATCTCATTCTCGTCAAAGAACGGTCGCTGCACCTGCTCAAACTGATCTTGGGCACTGCCATCATAAAACAAGCCACCTTCCCAAGCGTATAGCTCGGTGCCGTCACCTAAAAAAATGTCTTCAAACGCGATTCCCGGAATCAGCGCCGCATACATAAGAGAAGGAGCATTCCGAATACCCTTTCGCCCTTCAGCGGCACCAGACGATACCGGGCGAGGATCGGCAAAAGCCGCCTCGGGACGATGGCACGAGAGGCAGGCAAGTCCTGGCGGGTATGAGAGCCCCGTATCGAGGAAGATTTGCTTTCCCATGGCCGCCTTGTCAAAGCCACCGTCTTCACCTGAAGCGGAGTAAAGGCCTAGGACGAGGCCTATGGTCAGCTGTAATCCGAGAGAAATCCTCATGAAAGCGGCAAGCATAGCACTTTGGAGCCCATTTCCGATCCAGTTTCGCCTTTTTCATCTCGAAATCTCGAAGTCTAGAATTTGTCTTAGCTTGAAACCCAATACGATGTATGGTGCCCGCCCGACCGGTAGAGACGCTATTTACGGACAGCAACTGGAGGACGCTATGATTCAGAAGGAATTGACCATCAATAACAAGCACGGCTTACATGCTCGCCCAGCGGCACAGTTTGTTAAGGCTGCCAATTCCTTCAAAGCGGACATCTGGGTGGAGAAAGATGATGAGCGAATCAATGGAAAAAGCATCATGGGACTGATGATGCTTGCTGCCGGTGAGGGCTCTCGGATCTTGGTCATGGCTGAGGGCGATGATGAATCGGAGGCAATCAATGCCTTGGAAACCCTGGTTACGGGGGGATTTGACGAAGAGTAACCACCACCGCCGTCCCTCGCGGTGCTCTCTTCCCCAAATCATGACAGCCAATCCAGCTGAAGAATGCTGCTTTCGAGGTCTGGCTGTCTCTCGAGGCATTTCCACCGGCGAGATCCAGTTTAAAGACCGTCATTTCGAGGAGCCCCGGAGGTGGGCCATCCAACCTGAACATCTGGAATCTGAGGAAGCCCGCTTTCAAGAGGCCATCTTCAAGACGCGCACAACGATCCAGGCACTCAAAAAACAGCTCCTCGACCGAGGTGGTGATCACAGCGAAGCCCATATCTTCGATGCTCACCTGTTAGTGCTCGAAGATCAGACCGTTATCGACGAAGTCCTTAAGCAACTTCGTCAAGAGCATGCAAATGTAGATTCGGTCTATTACAATGTCATCCTGCGCTACATCGACTCGATCAAGAGCATTGACGACCCGTATTTACGAGAGCGTGCAATCGATATCGAAGACGTTGCCGGTCGGCTACTAGCAAATTTATCGGATGATGATAGCGCCTCTGCTAGCAATGAAACGCCACACGTTATCTTTGCCCAGGACCTCGCCCCGTCGGACACTGTCGGGCTAGACAGATCGCGCCTGTTAGGATTTGCAACACGGTTAGGGAGTTTCACATCACATACAGCCATCATGGCACGCTCTCTGGGGATTCCCGGAGTCGTAGGCTTAGAGGTTCCCAAAGGCAAACTTCGAGCGGGACAAGAAGTGATCTTGGATGGCTTCAATGGAGTGCTCGTTGTCAACCCCACTGAGGAAACTCGGAGGAAATATGAGCGACTCTCTGAGCAACAGGCATTACTCAACGATCGACTGGACGAACTACGTGGAGAGCCGGCCCAAACCGCCGATGGCAAATCGATCATTCTGTCAGGCAACATCGAATTCGGCCACGAAGTCGACGCCGTCAAACGACGTGGCGCGAAAGGCATTGGACTGTATCGAACTGAGTTCTTTTACTTTGAGCGAGACAGGCATCCTGACGAAGACCAGCAAGCCAAGGCTTATGGTGACGTGGCCGAAAGCGTCGATCCCGATGGCGTTATCATCCGGACTCTAGACGTTGGCGCCGATAAGTTCTACGCCGACGACCGCCAAGCGGAACCCAACCCGTTTTTAGGTTGGCGAGGCATTCGTGTGAGCCTTGCCGAAACAGATGCCTTCAAGATTCAGCTGAGGGCCTGTCTCCGAGCGAGCAGGCGGGGGAAGGTGCGAATCATGTATCCGATGATATCTGGAATAGAGGAGCTGCGGCAATCCAATGCCCTCTTGCAAGAATGTAAGGAAGAGCTGAGAAAGGAAGGCTTGCCGTTTGATGAGGATCTCGAAGTTGGCTGCATGATTGAATTGCCAAGCGCAGCAGTCATGGCTCATCAGTTAGCCCCTGAGGTCGATTTCTTCAGTATTGGAACAAACGATCTTATTCAATACACTATCGCCGTCGATCGCATAAACGAGCGCGTCGCCCACCTCTACCAACCCGCACATCCCTCCATTCTTCGCCTGATCGAAATGGTCGTGAAAGCCGCACATACTCACAATATCTGGGTGGGGGTGTGTGGTGAAATGGCTGGTGATCCTCTTTTCGCACCAGTCATGATAGGTCTTGGAGTTGACGAATTAAGTGTCGGCCCCAGCCAAATCCTTCGGGTAAAACATGCACTCCGGCACCTGAACAGTGCTGAATGTGAGGATCTCGTCACAGAGCTCATGAAAATGCAGACCGTAGAAGAGATCACTGAACGCTGCCGAACATTGGCCAAACAGCGTTATGGAGATTTTTATCAGTAAACAGAGATTCTAAGAAATTTATTTGCAAAGAGGTTGTGAGAGAATCCTTCCATGGTTTCGGTGCGTATTCCCGACGAATAAAATGAATGCTCCAAACGACCAGTCTACCATAGTAAGCGCAGCAGATGCTCGCGAGTTTCCACCATTTAGCCTTAAACGTTTGCTAGGCTCTGTCTTCACGCCAACCGAAGGTATGAAGGTGTGTGTCTTAATAGACCTTGAAAACCTTCACGATGTGACGGATTTCGCGTTCCTGGAGGACGATTCTCTGGCTGTTCAACGGAAGGCTTATGAGGTTTTTTATCGGGGTCTGCACGATGGAGTCATGGAAGCGCTGGGTATGCTCGGCGGCGAGTTCTATGCCTACCACATCTCGGGCGGAAGTAATTTGGATATACGAGACGAAGCTGTTCAGAGTACTGGGCGAGAGGTCAGCTTGGAGAAGGATGTCTACCCAAATTACGACATTATTCTCTGTATTTCCACATTTTCCGCCACCGCACCGCTGACTGCGCTCGCCAAGCAGCATCATTTTCGGGGAGCAACCCTTCATGGGCTAAACGAGGTGATCATAAACTCAGGGCTCAGCGTGGACTACCGCGACGTGAGCGAAGACGCGGAGAAGTTGCGCCTAGCCCTGACCAGAGCTGACACTATCGAAATTGACTTTTCTATCGAAGACCATGGGGAAACGACTTGTAGGTTAGATCTTGGTGGGCAGGAGGCCCGGAAAAGCCATGGACTCTGTCACGGGCTTACACCTGATATTGCGAACCTCCCGGCAGGTGAGGTTTACTTTGTGCCCACGGGTGCTGAGGGTTTGTTTCCGCTCAAATATGAGGACGGAACACTCGGCTTGTTAGAGGTCTCTGATGGCCAAATCCGCAAGTCGACGTTGGTGGAGGGGGTACAGACAACGATTGATGAGCACAATGCCATGCTGAAAGCGGATCCAATGACGGGCGTGCTCGGTGAGCTTGGATTCGGCACCCAAGTGCTCCCAGTGTCAGGAGCCGATATTCAGGATGAGAAGGTGCTCGGCACCTGTCATCTCGCGACCGGGCGCGATGATCACTTGGGAGGGCACATTACTCCAGACCTGTTCAAAAAGCATGCCAACGCCACTCATGATGACATCCTCTTTGCACCTCATAAAACGCCTAATTTCGACATTAAGCAGGTCCGCATGTTCCGCGGCGAGCAGAAGGAAATTCTCATCGAGCACTTTCAGCCTATGAAATACCTGACTGACGCACTCGCCACTTAATGCTTAAAGAGTTACAAGGTATCTTGGAACTTTCGTAAGTTGACAGAATTCTCATCCATTCGTATCGGTGGGTTATCAGTCAAACGCGCGAAAATTCACAAGGAATGCCGAAAGTAGAGGTACCCCGAAAGTCGATTTATCGTCTTTCGATCTACCAACGTAGTCGTTTAAAACTGATTGAGAACAATGTGGAGACTGTGAGTTCAGAGGCACTGGCCTCCGCTGCAGGCGTGAAATCGACGCAACTGCGAAAGGACCTCACTTACTTCGGCCAGTTCGGTACACGTGGCTTAGGCTACAACGTAAAGGCACTCTCGAGGGTCCTCAACGACGTCCTTGGGACAACTTCCTACCAACCCGTGATCTTGGTTGGCGTGGGAAACCTTGGCTCAGCTCTCCTTCGCTACAAGGGCTTCAACAAAGAAGGGTTCGAAATAACCGCAGCTTTCGATCTCGCCCCGACTCGGGAACGTCGAACCGAAGGGGCTCGGGTTCCCGTGTATTCGGCAAACACGATGGCAGATTTCATACGCAATCATCAAGTCCGGATGGCCATCATCGCCGTCCCTAGTGAGGCCGCGCAAAACGTCGTCAACGAATTGGTTGAAGCTGGCGTGCAAGCCATCCTCAACTTCTCGCCAACGGTTCTTCAAGTCCCTGAAAATGTGACCGTCAACAACGTTGATCTCGCTTTGGAACTTGAAAACCTAAGTTACTTCATCAGGTAGGGTCATCCCGATCATGAAGTGCCAACGGTTGGACCTAGGAGATCGCGCGCTCGATCTCAACGCCACTCTGCATTGTGGTCAAGTCTTTCACTGGACAGCTGGTGGTGACGGTCAAGTCGCCGCCTTGGGAGAAAAAGCGGTATGGATTTCTCATGTTCGGAAGGACAATACCTTACTCTACCAAGGTTGTAAGGAAGAGACTTTGGAACGTTATCTCGGGCTTGATCTCGATCTCTCCCACATCCTCAAAACATTTCCAGGCAGAGACTCTCACCTAGCGGCGGCCATGGACTACACGCCCGGCCTGCGACTATGCCGACAGCCCACATGGGAATGCCTTGCCTCCTTCATCACTTCCTCGCTCAAGCAAGTACCCCACATTCGCAAGATCTCCCTAACCTTGCGCCAGCGTTTTGGTAAATCATGCAAGGTCGGCGAACACACCGTCTGGGCTTACCCTACCCCAGCCGAGTTAGCAGCCGCCGGGGAAGAAGCCCTTCGAGAATGCGGTCTTGGCTACCGCGCAAAGTCGCTGGCTCTCGCGGCGGAACGTATTGCCTCAGGAGAGTTCTCACTAGACGATCTCGAAACTGAAGAGGACACTCGTGCCCGCAAGCGCTTGTGCGAACTTCACGGCGTCGGTGAGAAGATCGCCGATTGCGTCCTCCTGTTCGGTTACGGGCGCCTCGCAGCCTTTCCCATCGACGTTTGGGTAGAACGAGTGCTCAAACGTCTCTACGCTCCTCGCGGCAAGAAGAAGAAATGGCCTCGGGCAGAGATGCAAGCCTACGCCGCGAAGTATTTCGGCCCATACGCAGGCTACGCCCAGCAATATCTGTTTCACTACGCCCGCCACCACGATAAGATGCTCTTCGGTGACCGCTGACGTGATCCAGACTTCCGACAGAACCGCCCGACGCCTCTTGATCGTTGCCGTCTTGGTTTCGCTAGGCCTGCATGGACTTCTCGTTCCACCAGTCGCGCGATGGCTACAAGCAGAGCGCACTTCTCCGGACGATGCCGCACCCTTGCCCACCGAAGTCGTCCTTCCCCTTGCAGACTGGATTATCACAGAATCCGCTCCTCTTGGGCAGGAATCTGCGCCAGATGAAGCGGCACCTGAAGAAGAAATCGACGAGCGAGAACTCGGTTACATCAGAACCACCGTTCCTCAGGAAAGCCTAACCAGCCCCGACCAGCCCGCCTTCGTCTCTGACCGCAACACCGTGGCACAAAGCGAACGACCAGGTGACGGTAGCAACGCTACCCCTAACATCGATGGAAAACGCCAAGACTCAATCCAAGTGGAAGATCAACGATTCCGCGATGGCCTCTCCATCGACGAAAGCCCCACCAATATTAAAACCAAACCTACCACTCCAGGTTCTCTAGCATCGTCAGAGCAGCAACCAACAACCGAGCCCCAGGAACCCACCAAGACTCAAGCTCAAACCACCAACGAAATTAGCGAACCATTACCCGAAATCCTCGACGCCATTCCCCTTCCAAAAACACAAGCACAGCTACATCCAGAGCTTTTACAGGGCGAGATAGACAGTCAACCAACCGACGATGTCGCTGAGGCCCCTATCGAGATGGAAGAAGTGACTGAGCAAAGCGAACTCGCAGCCGAAGCAGCTCCCCCAGGTGCTCCCACCTTGCCAGTCACGCCAGCACCGTCCACTCTCCCTGTCCCGGACAGAGACGTCGAGGCCTTCCAATCGGAAACCCCAAAGGCCAAACTCGATGGCGGTGCTGCGAAGAAAGGCTACACAGCTTTTGATGCCGAAGACACTCCAATCGGACGCTATCGCAAAGAAGTTTCCGACACCATTGAGCGCTCATGGCAGGCAAAGATGTTAGCAAGCCAAGACTTCTTTGGGTTCAATGTGAAAATCCGGGTGGAGTTCTCACTCAACAAATGGGGTAAGGTGAGTAATCTCCGTGTTCGCAAGCGAGCCAAGAACGCCGTGCTCACCAATCAAACCCTCGCGGCCATCCTAGAAGCAAAGTTGCCGGCGATGCCCCCCATCGTTATTGAGCAGCTCGACGGGGGTAATTTGCCCTGTCATTTCAATTTCAACATATACTAACATGACCATATTTCTTTCTGACAGCCTCTTCATGCTGCCCCTGCTGCTTTGCTCCGTCGTAGCAGTCGCCGTCATCGTTCATCGAATGGTTAGCCTACGCGCCACGAATGTATTGCCCCAAGCCCTCACCACGGCCCTTCGAGATGCTGACGCCGAAACCATTCGCAACCAAGTAGAAGATGATAGGTCCTCTCTCGGGCGCGTTTGCCAACAGGCGCTCACCAAGCAACACCCAAACCGTGCAGCCGCGACCTCAAGTGCCGAGACCTACGCACGCGAAGAAATTTCCAAGCTCCAGGCTGGGCTCACCACTTTAGAGGTAATCATTACGATTGCGCCTCTTCTCGGCCTGCTAGGAACTGTTTCCGGTCTGGTCACTGTATTCTCTGGACTGGGAGCCAGCGGAAACCAAGCCCCCTCTGGTTCAGGAATCGCACGGGGCATCGCGGAAGCACTGAACACGACCATCGCCGGACTTGTCGTCGCTGTCCCTGCAGTCATCGCTCATGGCTTCTTCCAAAGAAAGATTGAGCGCTTGACCACACGAATGGAGCGCGTGCTTCATGAAGCCATCGAACGATTCTATCATTAGCCGATTTTCTTCTACACCGCCATGCATATTGCAACTCGAAGAAGGCGTACGCCGATCATTCCCATCATCCCACTGATGGATATCTTGGTCATTCTTCTCATCTTCTTCATGCTCACGACGACCTTTCCCGAGAAGCGAGAATCTCTCGCAATCGACCTGCCCAAGGTCACCAACCTTCCCGCCTCTACAAAAATCGATCAGCGCATCACCTTGGAAATCGCACAGAATAACGAAATGCGCTTGGCCGATGCCCCCGTTAATCTTCGGGGTCTGGCCGGAGCCCTGAAGAAGATGAAAGCCGCGCTCCCAGATGCAAAGATCGAACTAAAAGCAGACGACGACGTCAGTCTGCAGTTGCTTCTACAAGTCTGGGAGATTCTGACCGAACAAGGTTTCCCTATCAAAGACGTGCCTGTCCGCGTGCAGGTAAACTGACTATTCATTCAGTAATGGTGCCAGATAAAAGGAGAAATCTGGAGCCTGATCTATGGGTAGAGAAATAGTCGCCAGTTTAATCATGAACTGTACGGTGCTAGGCTTCACGAGCCTGAATTGGCTTCGCGGTCCTTTGATGACAGAGCGGTCAGGCTCAGGCTCGAAATTCCCAATGGCGATTGGGCCCTCCTTTCGCACCCAGGATTCTTCTCCAGCACCACAAGCTCGAAGCAGCTCAGCCAACAGATCAACGATGAAGAGGTGTGATTCTCATTTCGATATCTTCTCAACAAGAATTCCGTCTAACAATTCGACTGGCCACTTATCGAAGATCACTACATCGACTTGCAATGGTAGAGATCGATCGTGATCGAGCCACTCGTTTGCGCGACTCTGGGCTTTCCAATAAAACGGACATCTTAGATGATTCTGCCACGAATCACAATGTCTCAATTCACTGCGGCAACGACTTCTTACCGAGACAATAAAGCATTTCTTGCCGTTCGCCTTCATCGTCGAGATGAGTGACACGGGCATAAATCCGGGTTCCCAGAATGGTCGGCGTTGCGAAAGCCTCATCTCCAAGCTGATTCTTTGCTAAGAGTTCAAATTTCTCGGGATCTGCGCGATAGACGAAGAAGGTGCCTGCTTCATTGGCGGCGTAGAGTCGGCCACTAGCCAAGACCGGCGAGGCACTCACCGGCCCTTTTAAGCGCTCTGACCAACGCTCCTCGCCATCCTTTGCATTCCAGCAGAAGGCGATACCGTTGTCATTAACGGCGTAAAGGTGCTTATCATGAACAAGCATCGATTGTTCATAGGACTTTTTCTTGTTCTGCCAGACAATCTCTCCCGTGCCCGACCGAACCGCTGCTGTTAGTTTCTCAGGAAAACCTCCACTGGCGAAAACCAGATCATCGCCCCATACCACCGTGCCGCAAGTGACATCGGAAGACGCTCCCATGGAAACCCAGAGCGCTTTTCCCGTCTTGGGATCATAAGCAGACAAGCGCGAACATCCGCTGATGAGAACCTGCGCCACTCCACCTACCGTTGCCAGGATGGGCGAAGAGTAATTCATCTGCTTCGGACGTTCAACTGACCATACCTGTTTGCCCGTCCTGCGATCAAGCGCTGTAAGAAAACCTCCAAACTCCGTATCTCCCAGTACGATAACGGTGTTGCCATAGACTAGCGGAGAAGCGGCAAAGCCGAACTCGTAGCGTTTCGGAGCGTAGGGCCCCAAACGCTTTTCCCAGAGCAATTCACCATCGGTCACGCTGAGAGCCACGACATGTAAGGCGTCACGATTGTTAAACACAGCGACGACTCTCTCACCATCACAAGCCACCGTGCTGGAGGCATGCGTGTTTTTTCTATGGATCTTCTCCGGAAAGTTGCCCTCGTTAACGTTGCTCGACCAAAGCGGTTCTCCGGTAGAGCGATCAAAAGCGAGGACTGATTGAATCTCGGCATCAGCATCAGCGGTCGCGAGAAAAATCCGATTGCCGACAATTGTCGGCGAGGCGTGTCCCCTGCCCGACACGGGTGCCTTCCAGACGACATTCTCCGTCTGAGAAAACGTCACGACAGGATCCGACCCAGCAGCCGCATGATTGCTCCGCGCTGGACCGCGCCACCACGGCCAGTCTGATTGCGGGTTGATCTCTTCGCCAGATGAAAATGTGACGGCAAGACTAGCTAAAAGCACAAGAAACTTCCAATTCATGGGGATTTAATGAAACATGGGATTTCCTCACATCAAGGCTTGCTAGGTGACGCTGTGCAGAAACAATGGTCGCCACGTCCGATGTATCGATTTCTGATCTTCATTCTGATCCTTGCCAACTGGCTCATCTTTTCAGGTCTCTTTGGTGCCTTCCACATTGGTCTGGGAATACTCTGCGCCGGAATCGTCACGTTCGTATCTTCAGACCTCATGTTTGAGGATCGCAGCAAATCAATCGCTGAGCGAATGCAAGAGATCAGCCGGCTCCCAAGCTATCTGGTATGGCTCTTATGGCAGATTGTGTTAGCCAATGTATACCTTCTAAAACTGGCGCTCTCTCCAGGAGGGCTAGAAGAGGTCTCGCCCCGCATCGTCCGATTCAATACGAAACTGAAATCTGACTTCGCACGGTTCGTGCTAGCCCAGTCGATCACTCTAACTCCGGGAACTGTGACTGTGAAGATTGTAGGAGACGAATTTTACGTGCATGCCATCAGCAAGGCAGCTGCTGACGGACTTGATGGTGCCATGGAAGGCTGGATTGCCCATGTCTACGAACCCGAGGTGAAAGCGAAGCCAGCCTAGGTATCATGGAACTATTCTTTACGCTCGCAGGCGTTGGACTCTTCGCCTTGATGCTTCCGATCCTCTACCGGCTAATCGTTGGTCCTACCGCCATTGACCGCATCGTGGCAGTCAATATAATTGGCACTAAAACTGCTGTCTCGTTGGTAATCGTCGGCGTCATCTTTGAACAGGTCGGCATGTTCGTCGACTTTGCTCTCGCCTACGCACTCCTCAACTTCATTGGTTCGCTCGCGGCAGCACGCTACTTCCACCGAGTCAGACAGGAGCGGGAGGCAAATACTAACAACGCCTCAACAACATGAGTCTCATGATCAATATCGTCAGTGGTGCGCTCATTCTCGTCGGGCTCACTTTTTTCCTAGCAGCCGCCGTCGGCATTGTCCGTTTCCCTGACTTCTACACTCGCATGCATGCCGCAGGAAAAGGCGACACCCTGTCGACAATTCTCATCTTGCTAGGAGTCGCCCTCTATACTGTTGGAGATTTCTCTATAGAAACACTTCTCGTGGCCTTCAAGATCATGGCCATCGCCGTCTTCATCATGGTAACCAGTCCTACGAGCACGCATGCACTCATGCAAGCTGGCTACGATGACGGAATTAAGCCTTTTGAGAAGGAGAAAGAAGACAAGAAGGATTCGGAGGACCAGCCCGAGGTATGATCTGGAGTTTTGACATCATCGTTCTGATCTTCTTGGTCATTGCGGCAGTGATCGCACTATCCGTCAGGGATTTGTTGGCTTCATCAATGGTCCTGGGAATCTACAGCTTTCTCATTTGTATCCTTTGGGCGGAAATGGGCGCCGTGGATGTAGCATTCACAGAAGCAGCTGTGGGTGCAGGTGTCAGTACCGTGATCATGATCGCCACCGTCTTTCAAACCACACGGAAATCGAAAGACTAACAGACAAGCAGCGATGAAGCCGATGAAACTTGCCGCTCTGCTCACCGTGATTGTCACGGGTGGGCTTCTATTGTTTGCCACCAGCGATCTTCCCGATTGGGGCGACCCGCTCTCACCCGCGAATGCGAGTGATCTCTCCACGTATTACATTCAAGACAGTCGCGATGTTACGGAGGTGCCGAATCTGGTCACCGCAGTCCTTGCAGACTATCGAGGTTACGACACGATGTTCGAGACCGTGGTCATCTTTGTCGCGGGCCTGGGAATTCTTTCGATTCTCGGTCAAGGCAAATGTGAAGAGCCCCTGGCTCAGCCGGTCGCTTCAGAACAGAATCGCGAACGTGACATGATTACAATCATCACGTGTCGACTCGTAGTTCCGATTATTCAGATCTTTGCCCTCTACGTGATTGCTCATGGGCATTACAGCCCAGGCGGCGGCTTTCAAGGAGGCGTAATGTTAGGGTCTAGCTTTATTCTAATTGCCTTGACCAGCGGTCTCCCTGACGCGCTGAAGCGGATGAGCCAAGAGCGCGCCATCTTCCTCGCCGGGCTTGGCGTCCTCATTTACGCAGGCACGGGATTGGTTTGCATGGCCTTAGGGCGAAACTTCCTCGACTACGAAATTCTTCACAAATTAATGGGTGGCACCGGAGTCAAGGCACGCTACGACAGCATGCTCATCGTCGAAATCGGTGTGGCCTTCACGGTTATGGCCATCATGTTCATCATTTACGCGGTCCTCTCCTCCAAAGGCCGCATGCGCGGAGGTCTCTAGCATATCTCATTATTCATGGACGTCTTCCTCGATTTCTTAATCGCCAAGTTCAACTACTGGATCTACGTGATTCTCATGATGATCGGGCTCTTCGCCATGATCGCGAAGAACAATCTGATCAAGAAGCTGGTTGGCATGTGCATTTTCCAAACCGCCATCATCCTCTTCTACGTGTCGATCGGCGTGAAAGAAGACGCGCGCATCCCGATCCTGACAGGCCACGAAGTCCCCCATGGTGGGCACTATCATACCGAAGATCATGAACGCCCTTACATCGATGCCAAGACGGTGACCAACCCGATCCCTCATGTGCTCATGCTCACCGCCATCGTCGTTGGCGTGAGCACGCTGGGAGTGGCCTTGGCCATTGCCCAGAAAGTGCATCTGCACTATGATTCCTTGGAAGAAGACGAAATACTAGCAAAGGTGCAATTGGGTAACAATGACTGAGCAGTTTCCCATTCTCATCATTATCGCTCCCCTCTTCGGAGCGATCCTGATCGCCTTGCTCGGCTTTCGGCATCAAAGCCTGTGTTTGCCAACCGTCTTGGGTTCGCTCGCCATCTCTTGCGCAGCGGCCGTGGGCACCTTCCTGAAAGTGCTAGAGCAAGGGACCGTCCTCTACAATCTCAGTGGTTGGGAACGAGTAACCACTCCTCGGGGGCTCTTCTCGGTGAGTATTGAATACCGAGTCGATGCCATTAGCGGTCTCGTTCTCGTAGCTATCGCTGCGGTAGGTCTCCTAAATGCCATCTATTCCAAGGTGCACGTTGTGACGGAGACTCCTAACAAAGTGCCTCACTACTACATTCTCTACCTCCTTCTCGTCGCTGGTCTCGCGGGCATGACGATTACGAATGACGCCTTTAATCTCTACGTGTTAATCGAAATCTCGTCGCTCTCTAGCTACGCCCTCATCGCCATTGGCTCCCGGCGGGCCGTCCTCGCCTCGTTCAATTACCTGATCATGGGCACGATCGGCGCATCGTTCTATCTACTTGGGGTCGGCTACCTCTACATCAAGACGGGCACGCTGAACATGACGGACATCCATGCCGCGCTGGTCACATTGCCAAAGGATTCACCATCCATCCAAGTCGCGTTGATTCTCATCCTGATCGGCCTGTGGATCAAGATGGCTTTCTTCCCACTACACGGCTGGCTTCCCAATGCCTACGCCTATTCCCCGACCGCCACGAGCACGTTGATGGGCCCATTAGTGACAAAGGTCATGATCTACGTCATGATCCGCATGATGCTCAGCTTGTTTGGCGCCGAGTATGTCTTCGATCACCTTCAATGGACGAACATCATCGTCGGGCTGTCAGTTATCGCCATTGTGGCAGGATCGCTCTTCGCGCTATCCCGCAGTGATTTGCGCAAGATGCTCACCTACCTCATCGTTGCCGAAGTCGGTTATATGGTTGGCGGCGCTTGGTTAGCCAATTCCATTGGAATGACCGGGGCAATCTATCACATTCTCAGTGATGCCATGATGACCTTCACACTCTTCATGGTCGTCGGCATCATCATCACGAGGACCGGTAAAACAGAACTGACGGCCTTCCAAGGGCTCTTCCGCAAGATGCCCATCACGATGACCGGCTTCACGATTGCCGCTCTATCAATGATCGGTCTGCCCCCTACATGTGGCTTCTTCAGCAAGTATTACCTCGTTCGCGGCGGCATCGAAGCTGGCCAATGGGCCTACGTTGGCGCGCTTCTCTTCTCCAGTCTCATCAATGCTGTGATCTTCTTCCGCTTGATCGAGATGGCCTATTTCCACGGGGGAAAGGCTTATGGGGAAGAGATCACAGACAAAGATCACGAGCATCACCACAGTCGCGGCAGGGACCTCGATGCACAACCCGACGAAACCCTCGAACAGGTGCCCTGGTCCATGCTCGCCCCGATGCTCATGGCGGCAGCCAGCCTCTTGGCCATTGGAATCTTCAACCGCCCGATCGCAGGCTGGATCAACGCAGCCTTGGAAACTCTGAACCTCGCCCAGGGCGGCTAAGCACATGGAGATCATTGCCAGCCAACTCCCCCTCTTTGCCTGTCTAGCCTCTCTGCTAGCCGTCATCCCGATCTTGCTCTTCCGAAAGACGCCAAACTTACGCGAAGCCGCAACCATCGGCGCCGGCGCCCTCAAGCTCGCTATCGTTCTGACCATGCTTCCAGGCATCTTGGGCGGCAAGGTGTATGAGTTCACCTTCTTTGAAGCCGTCAAAGGCATTCCTCTCGCCTTCCGAGTCGATGGCATCGGCATGCTATTTGCTTTGGTTGCCTCCTCCCTTTGGATCCTGACATCGTTTTACGCTATTGGCTACATGCGGGGCGCCAAGGAGGCCGGACAAACACGGTTCTTCTGCTTCTTTGCCATCTCACTTTCCGCAACACTTGGAGTCGCCTTCGCCGCAAACCTTTTCACGCTTTATGTGTTCTACGAGATGCTATCGCTCGCCACCTACCCACTGGTCACACACCATCAGGATAAAGAAGCACGGTCCGGTGGCCGCACCTATCTCACCTACCTACTGAGCACCTCCATTGGATTTGCCTTGCCCGCTATGCTCTTCTGTTACTTCAAGTCGGGTGAGAGCCTTACATTTACAGAAACGAGCAACTGGGCGGCGGCGCTCTCTGGTCCAACTGTTTTAGTCCTTCTTCTTCTTTTCGTCTTCGGCTTCGCAAAGGCAGGCGTCATGCCATTCCACTCTTGGCTGCCGAATGCCATGGTCGCGCCAACACCTGTGTCGGCACTGCTTCATGCTGTGGCCGTGGTGAAAGTCGGCGTTTTCAGCATCATCCGCGTGTTCACCGGCGTCTTCGGCACCGACTTTCTGCAGACACTCGATGTCAGCCAAGTCATTAGCTGGATCGCAGCCATCACAGTGGTCACCTCGTCGCTGATCGCGATGACTCAGGACAACCTGAAGCGCCTTCTAGCGTTTTCCACAATTGGGCAACTGAGTTATATTGTCCTCGGCGTTTCGCTCCTTACTCCGCATGCGGTGCAGGGCAGCATGCTGCACATCCCAATGCACGCTTTCGGCAAGATCACGTTGTTTTTCTGTGCCGGAGCCATCTACGTAGCCAGCGGCAAGAAGTATATCAGTCAGCTCAGCGGCCTTGGTCGCGCCATGCCGTGGACAATGGGCGCTTTCGCGATCGGCGCCATGAGCGTCATTGGTCTGCCCCTGACAGGTGGCCTGCTCAGCAAGATCTACATGATCTGGGGAGCTGCCGACGCGCAACAGCTGGCGTTCCTTGCTGTCTATCTTGTCAGTTCGGTGCTCAACGGGGTTTATTTCTTTCCTATCATTTACCGCGCATTCTTCAAGGCACCAGCGGATGGCGTGATTCATGATAAGGCGCAAGAGGCTCCCCTTGCCTGTGTTGTGCCGCTCGTGATCACAGCGTCCGTCTCCGTGATCTTGTTCTTTTTCCCAAACGTGTTTTTTGAACTCACCTCTTTGATGATCCCTGCCAAATAAGCGAGAATGGCTAACATCCCTACCGAACAGCCCCTGAAGGAACTGAAACACGAAGCGATACCAGGCTATTTCAAGGCCTTCGTCATCGCCTTCGCGGCAATGGGGATCTACCTCGCGTTCATCCTTATTTCGTCGCCTGGGTCGGCCAAAGAATACGACAAATCTGGCAAAGCCAAACCCGGAGCCCACTGATGGAACCCAATCCTATCAACCCTGACGAACCCGACGGCTGGTTCGACCGCAAGGAGAACGTACGCAAAGTCCTCGTCGGTCTTTTCATCGGCTGCGCTGTCCTCGTGGCCATTGACGTGGTCTTCTGGGTGACGGGCTTCGACAAGCACCCCTATCTCAAATGGGAAACCTGGCCAGGCTTCTATGCAGTCTACGGGTTTGTCGCCTGTGTCTTACTCGTACTCATTTCAAAACACGTGCTTCGGCCACTCGTGATGCGCGACGAGGATTATTACAAAGCTGATTCGAAGGGAGACGACGATGCTTGAAGGACTTCCTCCCGCAGCAATCTATCTGTTGGGAGCTCTGCTCGTTGCACTATTGCGAGGGCGAGCGCGCCAGGTTGTTGCTTTGACCGTGCCTGTCGTTGGCTTCGCAAACTACTTCTTCATCACCGAAGGGGTACACTGGACCGTGACCTTTCTCGATTTCGATCTCATCCTTGGGCGGGCTGATGCCTGGAGTCTCATCTTCCTTAACATCTTCACCGTCCTCTCCTTCATCGGAGTCCTCTATGTCATCAAGGAGAACCGTGCCATCGATCTCTCTGCCGGTTTGTTGTACGCGGGTAGTGCGATGGGCGTCGTCATGGCGGGCGACCTCATCACCTTGTTCCTCTTCTGGGAGGTGCTCACACTCGGCGCCGCGCTTTGTATCCTCGCTCGTGGGACACCAGAGTCGGGGAGAGCCGCTTACCGCTATCTTCTCATTCATGTCGTCGGTGGTGTGGTGTTGCTTGCTGGCTTGCTGATTCATCTTGCCAATGGTGGCAGCATCGCTTTCGACCGCATCGAACTCTCCGGTGTTGGTGCCTGGATGATCTTTCTCGGGTTTGGCATCAACTGTGCCTGGCCGGTGCTCGGAGCGTGGCTCACAGACACCTATCCGGAAGCCTCCGTCGGCGGGGTGATCTTCATGGCGACCTTCACGACCAAGACGGCAGTCTACGTGCTCGCTCGCTGTTTCCCTGGCGAAAGCGTCCTTATATGGATCGGCATGGCGATGGCGACGATCCCCATCTTCTACGCAGTGATCGAGAACGACCTGCGCCGTGTGCTCGCCTACAGCCTCGTCAACCAGGTTGGCTTCATGGTCGTCGGCGTCGGCCTTGGAACGGCCATGTCTCTAAATGGCACCGCGGCTCACGCGTATTGCCACATCCTCTACAAGGCGCTGCTCTTCATGTCGATTGGTTCCGTAATCTACCGTACCGGCAAGTCGAAGGCGACCGAACTTGGAGGACTATATCGATGCATGCCGCTCACATGTATCTTCTGCTGTATCGGCGCTGCGAGCATTTCGGCTTTCCCGTTCTTCAGCGGCTTTGTGAGTAAATCTATGATCATGAGTTCGGCGGCAGCTGAGGGACAGGTCGTCGTCTGGCTAGCACTGTTATTCGCTTCGGCCGGGGTCTTTCACCACGCCGGTATCAAGATCCCTTTCTTCGCCTTCTTCTCTCACGACTCGGGCATCCGCTGCAAAGAGGCACCGCTCAACCAGCTGCTTGCGATGGGAATCGCCGCCTTTCTTTGCATCTTCGTCGGCACATTTCCGAACGCCTTTTTGTATACGATGCTGCCTGACCCTGGGACCAGCTACGAACCCTACACGGTAGCCCACGTGACCGACCAGTATGCGCTTCTTCTCTTCAGCGCACTCGCCTTTACCCTACTAATGCGTGCTGGGCTCTACCCTGCCGAGATTCGTTCGACAAATCTCGATACTGATTGGTTCTACCGCAAGGGCGGCGGCGTCTTCTATCGACTATTTGATCGAACGTTGAATGCCGCTAATCGTATCGTCCATCACAGCGTTGTCGACGTCGGCGTGCAACGTCTTGCCTATTTCCTCCAACACGGCCCTGCGAAGCTCGTCGTCGTTACCATGACCCCCATCTGGATACTCCGTGGTGTTGAAGGGGAAGAGCTCCAGCACAAGCAACAAGCCTTCTATGAAGATGCCCGCTGGGGAGCCTTCCCCGTGGGAGCCACGGCCGTCTTCGCTGTCATCTTGTTAGCACTCCTCTTTCTTTTCTAACATACATTCATGTTCACAGGTATCATCGAAGCTACCGGTGAGATTAGGCGGATCTCCACTCTCGACGACGGCGGGGCTCGTCTGTTCATCACCATTCCCTTTGCCGACGAACTCGCTCTCGGCGAAAGCGTTGCGGTCAACGGCTGCTGCCTCACCGTGACTGAAGTGACCGACAACAATGTCGCCTTTGATCTCCTGCAACAAACGTTGAACGTGACCAATCTTGGCCAACTTTCGCCAAGTGACAGAGTCAATCTAGAGCGCGCCGTTCTTCCAACGGATCGACTCAGCGGCCACCTCGTTCAAGGCCACGTCGACGAGACAGCCAAAGTCCTAGCCGTCCGCCCCCAAGGCCAAGACACCAAGATCGACATCGCCCTCCCAGAAGCGGCCAAGCCACTCGTCATTTCGCGCGGCTCGATCGCGGTCGACGGCATCAGCCTCACCATTGCCGATCTGGAAGAGAATCAGTTCACCCTGTGGATCATTCCGCACACGCTCGAAGTCACCAATCTTGGTACGAAGCAAGCGAGCGACCTGGTAAACCTTGAGTTCGATCTGCTAGGCAAGTACGTGCAGCGGCAGCTGTCATTGGGCTAGGTCCATCATTTGATCTCAAACAGCGGGGAACTGCACGGCAAAGCGGGTTCGTCCCGATGATGAGTCATCCAGCAAGCGAAGTTCTCCACCATTCACCAATGTAAGCTCCATCGCAATATTCAATCCCAGCCCAAAGCCATCTCGCTGCCGCGAGCGAGCATCGTCTACTCGATAGAAACGCCTGAAGATACTGTCACGTTGGTCATCGGGAATTCCTGGCCCCGAGTTGGCCACTTCGATCACCACATCATTTACAGACCGCGATGCGTTGATCACCACATCTCCATCCTCTTCATTGTATTTAATGGCATTACTTACCAAGTTATGAAGTACTGAGAGCACCAAGACGCAGTCAGCTGAAATCACGAGGCCGTCCTCGATATTCGAATTAAAGGTCAGCTCTTTGTCCAGACAGAGAATCTCTGCATCCTCGCAGAAGCTTTCCAAGGCATCACTCAGAGAGAACTCGGTCGTATCGAGCTGCAACGAACCAGAGTCGGCACGCGAAAGCGTTAGGAGCGCTTCGGTGATCTGATTCAACCGGTGCACTTCCTCAGAAAGCTCGATGAAACGCTGCTCTTGTTCAGAACCTGGCGTGCACTCCTTGAGCCCTCTCTCGAGCTCACCACGCATGACAGCCAGCGGCGTCTTGAGTTCGTGAGAGGCATCGGCACTGAATCTAGCCGCATGTTGAAAGCTATCTTCCAGCCGCTCCATCATGGCGTTGAGAACCTTGATCAACCTAGCGAATTCTTTGTCCTCCCTGCCGGTCAGCCCAATACGCCGATCCAGCCCAAGTGCGGTAACGCGTTCAGCGGTCTCTGCAATCCGATCGATCGGACGAATGGCTTTGCTAGCAATCATCCAACCGGCCAAAGCCGACAACGCTATTCCAGCCCCCACGGCTAAAATGAAATGCGTGCGCACTTGATCCACTTCCGCTTGGAACGTCCCCAAATCGGCCCCAACAAACACGGTCGCGTAGGGATTACTAAAAGCTCCAACCCTCCATTGCTCCGTCGCAGCCCCGGTCGAGAAGAAGACCGGAGGGCGATAGTCCCCCCTATCAGAAGGCCGTCGTTCTCCCCCTCCACGTTTGGGCTTGGATGGCGGAGGGCCACCACCGCGACCTCGGCGAGGTGGCGGGCCATCTTCAAAACCGGGAGGCCGCTGCCTCCCCCGAGGCTCACCTCGACGGCTAGGAGGATCCATTCGCGGCACCTTCACAAAGTCACTATCCTTTGGTAGATAGCTATTCAGTACCTTGACATCGGCAATGCCCTTATCACTAGCACTGAGAACCTCGCCAGAGCGATTATTCATCACGAGGACCCACGAAACGAGACGCCCCCCAGCAGGAACTCCCTCAAGAAAGGCCTGGCTCCATTCTTGAAACTTGGAAGTATCCGTGTCTGGCGAGACCTGGCGAGACAGCGCATTGCCTGGCAATGTCATTTTAAGGTCCAGCGACGTCAGCATCTGCCGATGAAGGGTCCACCAAGCGACGAGCCCAAACGCAATTACAATCACACTTGGCACTAGAGCCATGATAACGGCGAGCTTGAGCCGAAAAGATTTCATTCTCTAGGACTTGCTACCCAAGCGATAACCAACGCCGCGTACCGTTTGAATGAGCTTCAACTCGTAGGGCTGATCAAGCTTCTTTCGAAGCCGCTTGATATAGACATCGACCAGATTTGTCTGCGGATCGAAGTGATAATTCCACACATGCTCACAGATCTGTATCCTCGTGAAAACGCGCCCAGGACTCCGCATGAGATACTCTAACAATTCAAACTCACGGGCGGTCAGATCAATGCTATCGCCACCGCGAGTCACCTCCCTCTTGATCAGATCCACTTTCAGATCCTCCACGTGAAGCACATTAAGACTCTGGCCGCTAGATCGTCTAACAATCGTATGCAAACGCGCCGTCAATTCTTCGACATAGAAGGGCTTTGTCAGATAATCATCAGCCCCAAGATTGAGCCCCTCAACGCGCTCGTTAAGAGAGTCCCTCGCCGTTAGTAAGAGCACGGGCACCTGATTCTTCTGTTCTCTCACATTGCGCAGAATGCTCAAGCCATCACGCCCCGGAAGCATGATATCAAGGACCAGCGCGTCGTAAGATCCCGTCTTCGCAAGTTCATAGCCCTCATCGCCATCAAGGCACAGGTCGACTACCATCCCCTGCTCTTCCAAACCTTTCTGAACGAAGGAAGCGATCTTCGGCTGATCTTCTACCACTAGGACATGCACCCAGTAATCTTAAGACCAAGATCGCCATTTGTCCGATGCAAAATCTTCCAGATGAACATTCTGTCATTCGCGGAAACCGATAGCGTTCATCTTGGTCGAGGCGAGAGCATGACAACTTTCTCATCTTTCCTCCCTCACTCCCGTCATGTGAGCGGTCTTAGTTAGAAGGGTCACGAAGACACCCGACGACTGGATCCCCCGTTTGTCGATCACTTCCAACCCACTAACTAAACAATCCCATGAAACGAAACCCTCTGTCACGGCACCGCGTGACAATCGTTGCCGTGGCTCTAAGCCTCCCCCTGACCACCGCATGGTCCCAGCGTGATCGCGGGGGCGAACGGCAAGGTGGCCAGCGCGTGCGCGGCCAGCAAGCCGCCCCCATTCCAACCCGCGCCACACCTCGAGACCGCGACACCAATAGTCAACGGCCGCCACGCACGCCGCCCAATACGGTAAACGATCCCATCCAAGGTCAAGAGCTGGAGTTCCCCACCCAGTACCGCTCGGTAGACGGTATGTGAAACAACGTTAGACGCCCCTCACAAGGCAGCGTCGGCGTCAGACTACTGCGGCTTACAGAAGAGAACTACACCGATGGTCTTGAGGCTCCTTCTGGCGACAATCGCCCAAGCGCTCGTGCTATCAGCAATGCCTGCGCAGCTCAGGATACCTATATTCCGAACAGAGCAAGGGCGTCAGACTACCTCTGGCAGTGGGGCCAGTTTGTTGATCATGACATTGACCTTACTCACGCTGCGGATCCCGTCGTGAGCTTCGACATCAGCGTGCCTGTTGCTGACCCTCAATTCGACCCCACAAACACAGGCACTCAAGTCATCGCCCTGGACCGATCCGACTACGAGGTCGACAACTCGGGCATTCGCCAACAGATGAACAGCATCAGCGCTTTTATTGACGCCTCCAATGTCTACGGCTCTGACAAAGAACGGGCATCCGCGCTTCGCACACTCGATGGCACGGGACGACTCAAGACAAGTCCTGGGGGACTTCTCCCATTCAACACCGCCGGGCTTGAGAACGCGCCATCGGCCTTCGCTCCAAACTTCTTTCTAGCGGGAGACATCCGCGCAAACGAACAAGCCGCGCTAGCGTCGGTCCACACCCTATTTGTACGCGAGCACAATCACTGGGCTCAGCAGCTGGCCATGGCAGACAGTGAACTGACTGGCGAAGATTTTTATCAGATGGCGAAAGTTATCGTCACCGGTGAGATGCAGGCCATCACTTACAATGAGTTCCTACCACTTCTGCTAGGAAACGATGCCCTTCCTCCTTACCGTGGGTACAATCGTCAAGTCAATCCAGGAATCGCCAACTGCTTCTCAACGGCTGCCTTCCGACTAGGGCATAGTATGCTCTCCACCACACTCCTCCGAGTAAACCGAGCAGGCGCTGAGAGTGCTCACGGGCACCTATCACTCGCCGACGCATTTTTCGATCCCAGTATCCTAACAGATCAAGGAGGAATCGACGAAATCCTTAGGGGTCTCTCACAGCAGGTCTGTCAGAATATCGACAACCTTGTTATAGACGATGTGAGAAACTTCCTCTTCGGTGCTCCCGGTGCGAGTGGGTTCGATCTTGCATCGCTCAACATTCAACGCGGGCGCGATCACGGACTCGCGAACTACAACGACACACGCCAAGCCTATGGCCTCCCCCCGGCACGCAACTTCGCCGACGTCAATCCGGATCGCACCGTGCAGGCAAATCTCCAGGAGGTCTACGGTTCTGTCAATGACATCGATCTCTGGTTCGGTGGCCTTGCAGAGCGCCATGTTCCCGGAGCCCTCGTCGGTCCGACATACCGAGCGATCCTCGCAGACCAATTCCGTCGTCTGCGCGATGGCGATCGTTTCTGGTATGAAGACTACCTTCCACCGTCCCTGCAACGCCTGGTCGAAGCACAAACATTAGCAACAATTATCCGCCGCAACACAAGCATCGGCAACGAACTTCAAGACGACGTCTTCCGCGTTCCCACTCCACAACTAAATGAAGTAAAACGTCAAAAGTGAGGCTCTCGGTCAATGGGAGTCCCACTTTCTACTCGCTCACGATCATTCTATCAGGTTCACCTTCAAGCGAACGTAACCCATCTCGTCCTCAGGCAAGCGATAACGCCATTTCAATTCAGTATCATCGACCTCTGGAGCGAAATCCAAGGTCGTCCAGAGCTTAAGATCTTCCGAGATCTCGATGACAATCTCCACATCGTCCGCGCCTGGATTAATAGCATGTTCTAACTCAATCGGACTCCTAGTAACACCGACTGCACCTTTCGAGTCTGGCTGAAGCGGCAAACGTCTCAAAGCGTACTCCAACAGGTTGACCAATCCATCTCTATCGGGATCAGCAAGATCATCGTCAACCTCCCAGCGATCTTTCCAGGCTTGGTAAGCACTCACTATCACGGTTCCGGGATCAGCCAGACCAGGAGCACCCTGGCTTGCGCCACTTGGCAACCAGCTCTCGGCAAGATTCGGGTCCGGATTGGTATCAGGCTCAATCAGGACCAAACTTCGCCCTGAACCGTCAGCCGCTTCTGGCCAATCTCCCCGATCATTGTAGCGCAAATCCTGAATTCCATCATCCCAGGACCTGACTAACGCAAGCCGCTCGCCGCTATCATCGAGCGATCCATCAAAGACACCCAGGACCGGCAGGCCACCTCCATAGCGTAGCGCAAAGGCTTCAGGATTGCTAACGATAAGGCCACGCGCATGAGGCTGAAGAAGCGAGCCATCAGCAAACGTAAAGTTCACGCCACGAAGGAAGAAGAGAGCGGTTAGGTCGACGGGAACTCCTTCAAGATTGAGTAGCTCAAGATACTCAAAGTCGCCTGTAGTAAAACCTGCTGCCACCTCCGCCTCTGTAGGATTAGCGGGATGGTACATGATCTCCGACAGAACCACATTGCTGGAATCGGCCAAGACGCCTCCGACGAGAAAGCTACCTTCACTCAGGGCCGACCATTCGTTTCCATCGCGAATTCGCGCCTTAACCACTGTTCGGCCGGCAGGAAGCACAACAGCCGTACCCCCTAGCGTGCGCCCACCCTCAACACGTGGCGTGATCAGCATGTCCGAACTCCCAAGACTATCATTCAACCCGTGAATGGCGAGCACATTACTTCCGGCCCTGAGCTCCCCCAAGTGACTCGTCATGTCGAAGGGAACGAACTCAAGCGCCTCTGAATCGGAATGACCTGCAGTCGCCGAACTATTCCACACAAGCGTGCTCGGGCTATTTGCAGAAGCGACACGCACGCCGTTGAGGAAGGCGGCAAAGCCGTCATCATACTGAATACGCAATCGGAGATTGGTATAGACGCTAGGATCTGGAACATCAAACAACACTCGCACAAACACGCTTGTATTCTCACCATTCATGCTCGCATCAACATCAAGATCAATGACGTCGCGGTAACCGGTATTGTTGTCATAGCCAACACCCGTACGTCCGCCAATCCAGGCACCATCATCGAAGTCGAGAGCACGCCAGCTTGAGCCGAAACTAGCATTCGTCGGCACAAGAGCACGGGCAGGATCATTCTCGGCAAGCAGGACAGTCGTCACTTCTCCCGCCGGAGACGCACTTAATGCTTGAGGGCTGTCCTGTGGATCGGTCCCATCAAGTGTGTAGAACACTTCACCACCTTCTCCCAAGAACAGTAGCTCCGTTCCGATCTCCACATCTCCTGGTGCCACACTGAAGGCCGGCGGCCGAGTGTCTGGAATCCAGCCGCGCGCTTGAAGCTGTTCGATCACGGTTTCTCGTCGGACTAAGATCCAACGTTTGAGATCGTCCACTGCAGCCAACCAATCATCTCGTGTGTATGGATCGTTCGCCCTCTGAGCATCCCCCCACCTCGCGCTCTCCGCGATAATCGCCTGATCAATCTGAGCCGCTCGACGCTCGACACCAGCGACTGCATTCTCAGGTGTGAGCAAACCGCCATTGAACAGGTGCTTCTGAACAAGCTCAGCAAACCGCCGCCGGTAGTTAGCATTACCCACCAAACGCTCGTGCAACCAATGCGGATTGAACTGAGATTGTTGACTACCAGTCGTAAATGGAAAGGTCATGTCGTTCTCTCCTGTTCCTAGCGAATGCTCTGAGTCATGCTCAAAGTATTTGAAGCCATCAGGATTAGTTCGGTTATAGATGGTGTAGAAATTGTTCGGATTAGGCTGCGTAAAACGCGAACCTGGACCATCGCGATCACCCGAGTAAAACGTCAGGATCATGTAATCGATAAGATTATCAACATCGAGCAATCGTTCTGCACTAGGATTCGGCGTTCCGTCAGGATTCAACCCTTGAACATTCCAATAGCGAGTATCCGAGGCGAAGCCGGCCGTGGCCTCTCGCCAAAGCCGACTATGAGCATCGCGAGTTCCATCCGTCACTGAACCGAACGACTTAATCACATCAAAATCCTCTTTCTTTCCTTTAAGATAGGTCTCGGCATAAGAGGCTTCTGCTCGCTCCTGCGTTTGATAGAGCCCCCAATACTGCCCATTAAGATAGAGATGATAATAGCGACTCCGCGTATAAGGGCGCCCCATGCGCCCCTGCAGATCACGTGTAAAGACGTCTCGCAACATGGTATTTCGCCCATCACCACCAAAAGCCCACGAGTAGTTCTGGCTCGTCCGAAGGTCCAGATTATCAAACGCATCCGCCCCCTCATCGCCGAACATCGGGTAGCGCAGTTTCCCCTCTCCATAGTCCCGCCGAAAGAAGAGCCGGAATGAATGTTTTGGATTGTTAGAACTACGACTAAAACCACCGCGAATACGTAAGCCCGCATCAATCTGGAACCCCTTGCTGCCGCTCGGATTCAAAAGCTCCAAGGATGCCGGGCGCTCCCAGGCCCGCCCATCGCTACTCGAATGCACATAGATGCCTCGCGCAGCGCCAAAGAGATTATCAATCGGCGTCGTGATGGAAAGCGTCGGCACCGCCTTCAAAGCCGACACGATCTCATCATCAGAATGAACCTCATTCACCACATCTGGATCCATGCCATAGTCGAGGACTTGGCCATTCAGAGATCCTCGCGGCCACCCAACCGGCGGTGAATCCTGGAGAATGACATCAGCCAAGAAGAAATAGCTAACCGTATCGACATTTGTGGCTACGAGACCTTGCTTGAATGCAGCTGCTCGCAGCGTCGTCGTGCGAGCTATCTGTATTGGCTCGGAATATACAAGACCTGAAGTGGCCGTAGGAGCATTCCCATTGGTCGTGTATCGAATCTCGGCCCCTTCAGTCGCTGTCGTAATCGCCACCTCAATCGGACTATCATAGAATCCCCGATCCACACTGAATTTCGTATCACTTACAAACCCCTCGAAACTAGCACCATTCAAAGCTCCTGGAGTCGCCCGCTCCAGATAACCAACCTCACCTGATTGGACCTCAGATACCTCGACAGCATCGAGCTCAGGTAAAATGAGCATATCAGAACTATCATTACCCACGTTAAGTCCCTGAATCGTCAGTAGATTGGTTCCCTCTTTCAGTCTCGGTACGGCCTCGGAGGCATCGAAATTCTGAAAAACCAAGGCACTTTCGTCTTCGTGATTCTCCGTCGCTTCAGACGTCCACGTAAGAGCCGCAGGAGCATTCTCCGCAGCGACCTGAACACCATTAATCCATGCCACAAAGCCGTCATCATAATTCATGCGAAGCACTAGCTCTGATACAGACGAAATTTCATTGATCTGAAATGGAATCCGCAGATAAACTGACGTCGACCTAGCAAACATCTCAGATTCCAGATCCGCGTTCGTTCCGAAGAGTGCCTGATAACCATTTCCAGTTTCATAGCCAATTCCTGTGGTCGCTGAGGCCCATGACGTATCGTCGAAATCCACATCTCGCCACGATGTCCCGATATCCTGAGTTGGAACAAGCACACGACCAGCCGCCTCTCTAGCAATCAGACTAGTCGTCGAACGATTCCCACTTTGCGCCACACCATAGGCGACATTCTCGAACTGCTCCGGATACGTCGGCGCAAACTCAGAAACCACCGTTCCAGAAGGATCTGCTAGAGCTAGGTATTCTGTTTCACCAAGCCGAAAGTTCGTGTGCAGTTCTGCACCTAGGCGATCTTTCGCTGAGGCAAAGACGATCAGAAAGGAACCCGGTATCATCACACGACTGGGAAACGTCCAGCTAGCTGGCATCTCACCATCATCGGTCAAGGTATAGCCGACGAGATCGATTGTCTCTTCTGTAGGATTGTAGAGTTCGATCCAGTCAGGCGTGTTCCCGTCCTCATCCTCTAGACCACCGCTATTACTGGCGAGGAATTCGTTGATCACAGGGTTCGCAGTGGCGGTAAAGCACAAAGCGACCAACGCGAGACAGACAGAGAGGACAAATAAACGCATGGGGACAGAGTAACATCGCGTAGGGCGAGGAAACGTGCAACCCATGGCAACAGCCGTCAGCCAGCGTCCCGGCAAGCAGTGCAAATTTCTTCGCCGCTGTCATTGATACGAAACTCTCGATCGGGTTCCGAGACCTCTGTAGCCCCACAGCGATCACACTTGTGAAACGCCTCGGTTTCAGGAAGCTTGGCTCGTTCAAAGCGCCCCCTTCGAGCAGCAACTTCGCCGCGTTGCTTCGCCCCTCTGATCAATCTCGGCACAAACACGAGCACAAAGGGAATGAGACATGCCAGCATCGGTAGTCCCAACGCAAGAAACGCCCCCAAGGTCTCCGACATCCTAAAGACGTCGTACAACACCCAACCCGCCGCAAGCATTCCGACGTACTTCAACTTTACCGGAATCACCAGCATGAGCTGAATGATCATGTCAGGATACAGACAACTTGCCGCCATCAGGAGGGAACTGTAAATTGCGGTGTTCAACAGGAAAGGATACTTAAAGAATGCCGACATCACAAAGGCGACAAGGATACCACAAAGCGCACTTCCGACGATGTAAGCAGTCACCCCGAATGCTCCCCACGCTTGTTCTAGTCCCTCTCCGATCATGAGAAGGAACATGACCTCAATCAAAAGTATAAAGGGATTAACGGCTCCAGGAATAAGCATGAAACTAACTAGACGCCAGACTTCTCCTTGAAAAACATATTGGAAATCGAGCATCAGCTTGCTCCCAAACCCAGGCTCAGCCAAGAAAATCAGCCAAGTGATCACTTTGAAGAATGCTAGAATTCGGACCAACCCTGAGATTCCCAGGTATCCAAATTTCTGCTCCATCCTGAAATACTTGCCCATTGTCGGCCTATAAAACGCCGTGCTCTGCTAGGCGCAACTTATATTGAGCCTTCACTGAATTTGACAAAACCAGACGCACACCGTTCTTCCCCTTCGTGAGTATCGAATCTCTACATGAATCGCCCCTTCAAGCTGCTCACCTAGCCGCCGGCGCACGTCTGATCGACTTTGTCGGATGGAACCTGCCTGTCCATTACGCTGGTATCCTACCTGAGCACCGCGCGGTTCGTGCCGGCTGTGGCATGTTTGACATCTCGCACATGGGCCAGCTCTTCGTCTCAGGGAATGAGGCGGATGCCTGGCTGAATAGGCAACTGACCAACGATGTGGCCGCGCTCGCACCAGGAATGGCTCACTACACGTTCATACTGAACGAGCATGGGGGCTTCATCGATGATCTCCTGCTCTATCGACTGACCGACGAGCGCTTCTTGCTCCTCGTCAATGCTTCTAAGGTAGCCGAAGACGAAGGCGCCCTGAAATCCACACTCCAAGATGGACTTGAGTTGCGTAATGCTAGCGACGCCTACGCTGGCCTGGCCATTCAGGGACCAGACACCACACACATCGCGAGAGCCGTCTGGCCAGGGGGCCCAGGTCTACCTCAGCGCAACGGAGTCATCACCCTTCCCATGCCTCATGGCGACGCCTTCGTGTGCCGCACTGGCTACACGGGCGAAGACGGTTTCGAGATCTTTCTGCCTAACGAAGACGCTCAGACTCTTTGGGAACAACTGATTGCTTTGGGCGTCACGCCGTGCGGACTCGGGGCACGAGATACTCTCCGATTGGAGATGGGTTATCCACTAAATGGCTCAGACCTCAGCGACACCCGAACGCCTCTTGAAGCAGGTCTTAGCTTTTTCGTTAGCATGAAGAAACCTAGCTTTGTGGGGAAAGACGCCCTCGTCGCTCAGACATCCCAAGGCGTCAATGAGCGCCTTGCCGGCTTGGTCATGACCTCAAAAGGGCCGCCGCTCCGCGCGGGCTATGCCGTGCATGACGGCGAGACGAAGGTTGGCACTCTCACAAGCGGTTGCCTTTCGCCAAGCCTCGGCCATGGCATCGGGATGGCCTATCTGCCAGGCGACCTTGCGAAGCCTGGTCGCGAGCTAGAAGTCGTCATTCGTGATCGCAGATTTCCCGTGACCACGGTGAAGAAACCTTTCTATCGTCCCCCATCAACATGAGCACTCCCACGAACCTAAGATTCCTCGACTCCCACGAATGGATCGAAACCGCTAAAGACCCACTCGCTGTCGGCATTTCCGATCACGCCCAAAGCGAGCTCAGCGACGTCGTCTATGTTGAGCTTCCCGAATTGGGGCGCATCTTGGAGGCGGGCGAGGCCGCTGCGGTGGTGGAATCCGTCAAGGCCGCTAGCGATATTTATGCCCCCATTGGCGGCGAAGTCATCGAGGTCAATGAAGCCCTCACAGCGGAGCCAGGGACAATCAACGCCGATGCTTTCGGAGACGGCTGGCTCTTTAAATTGAAGCCCAGCGATCCGTCAGAACTCGACAAACTGCTCACTGCTGAAGACTACGAAAAATCACTCAGCTGAGCGCCTCACTGTCCCCAAGGGCAAGTAGCGGCCTTTATTGACCTTCACGAAGTAGGTTTCCGCTTCTCCGCTAGCTTCGTAGAGGTGAAATCTTCGCCACCAAGCGATCTTCCGCATCTGGACGTCCTCCCGCTCCACGGGTTCATCACTCTGAAGAAATAGGGTCTTTCCCTCCATCTTGGCCACCACCCGCGTCCAACTGACGGGCCGGCTTAGTACGTAGAACGCCCGGTCTCCTAACGCCGTGGGTGCTTCAGTCGTCTCAAGTAGGTCCCTTTTCCGGTGCTGAAGCCCGGTCATCAACGTCACCGCCATCATGGCGATTACGAACACACCCATCACCCTCACGGTCGTATAGCGCGGACGGTTCTGGGCATCCTCGACTGGCATTGCGGACTGGGTCACCCGCTGCTTATAGCACACGACAGAGCGGACTCGAAATCCTTTGGAAAAAAGCCGTTTCCCCCACTGATTGGCGGTTGACACCCCGAATCTGTCCCACTAGCGTCCGCCTCCCTGCGATAGGGCAGGAGCATTTATATACAGATCGCACAGCGTTACATGAAAACATTCTCTGCCAAAGCCCAAGAAGTCGAACGCAAGTGGTGGGTGATCGATGCCGAGGGCAAGCCCCTTGGACGCGTCGCCGAAACCGCCGCTCGCCTTCTTCGTGGCAAGCACAAACCCACCTTCACGTCCCACGTGGATACCGGTGACTTCGTCGTCGTGATCAACGCAGAGAAGACCGTTCTCACTGGCAATAAGGAAAACATGAAGCGCTACGTTCGCTACACCGGCTATGTTGGTGGCCAGAAGATCGAAAACGCGCGGACGCTTCGCGGTCGTCGCCCAGAACTCATGATGGAAAAAGCCGTCAAAGGTATGATCCCTCACAACCGCCTCGGTAGCCAGATTTTCAAGAAGCTCAAGGTTTACGCAGGTTCCGAGCATCCCCATGAGGCGCAATCTCCTGAGGTTTACGCTGCTTCCTAATCCTTTTTCCACGACAACACTGATTCCTTTCTATGAGTGAAATCCTCTCCACCATCGGTCGCCGTAAGAATGCGATCGCGCGTCTGCAAATGCGTGAAGGCTCTGGCCAGATCACGGTGAACAAACTCCCCTACAACGAGTACTTCCCGACACTGAGTCTCCAAAATACTTTCCTCCTGCCCCTTCAACTCACGACCTTGCAGAGCAAGTACGACTTGAACATCAACACCGCTGGTGGTGGCCTCGTTGGTCAAGCTGGTGCCATTCGCCTCGCCATTGCGCGGGCACTCGTCAAAATTGACGCTGAGCTTCGTGCTGGTCTAAAGGAGAAGGGACTCATGCGGCGTGATCCCCGGATGAAGGAGCGCAAGAAGCCTGGTCAACCTGGTGCACGCAAGCGCTTCCAGTTCTCCAAGCGTTAGTACTAGAGCGCAGCTTGCCTTTATTTTGTTGGTAGCGGCGACCAATTAGGTCGCCGTTGCTATATACAGCAATCAGGATCCGCTATACCTGAAAGTAGAGTAGCGTTAGAAGCACGGTTCCAATCACTAGCAGAGCACCTATAGCAATCAGACGTATTCCGGTGGCGCCAGTCGCAGTCTCTTGGACCGACGGCATTGGGAGATCAACCTTTGGCAAGGTCTCCTCAAGGAACCTTGTCTTGTCTATATGTGATAGAGCTTCAAACGCCTGCCGCAACTGCTGGGTGATATCCGCGGTCTGAGCTATCGGCCCCCCTGCCGGATTCAATTCATGGGAAATTTCAGGGAGAGTGAACGGCAAATCCACCACGCGGTCATTTGGTGCAGAGATTGCATAGGGGGAGTCAACTAGGGACCCGCAAGCCACACATTCCGCCTGCAATTCATTCTCCTCGAAGGCCGAGCCCGGAAAACGTTTTGAACAGACCGGACAACGATAGTAGAGGATCTCAGGAACAGCACGGGCCACAGTGAGAACCATAGCACGTAACAATAATTTCCACAACAGAGATATTAACAATGCTTACCCAATCTCCTGCAACGCTCGAAGCTTGGCTAAGGCTCGGCCGCTGGTGAGGCATTCATTGGCCAGCTCGATTCCCGCTGGAATATCCTCAGCAACCCCGGAAATCGCAAAGCCAGCGCCCGCGTTAAGCAGGATCATGTCGCGCTTGGCTCCATGTACCTTGTCCGCAAGAATGCCGTCGAGAATCGCGGCGTTAAGCTCCGCATCACCACCTTGCAACTCTTCAACCGTCGCCCGCGCCATTCCAAAGTCCGACGGCGAGACTGACCAGGTATCCGTCTCCTTTCCTTGCCGACATCGGTGTATCTGTGTCGGGCCCATCGTCGACATTTCATCCACACCACGACCGTCGGCAGTCTTTCCATGCACAGCCCACGCCTCGCGCCGTCCTAACTGGCTCAGAATGTCTGCGTAGATTGGGGGAAGGCTCTCGTCAAAGACACCAATCATTTGATAGGAGGGACTCACGGGATTAAGCAACGGGCCTAACAAGTTAAAAATCGTCTTCTGCCCCTGCTCAGCAAGGATCTTGCGCACGGGAACCACTGCCTTAAAGGCCGGATGATAACGGGGAGCAAAGAGGAAACCAACGCCATACTTCTTAATCGTTTCTGCAAATTCTTCTGGGCCTAGGTCTATACGAACCCCCAAGGCCTCTAGCACATCCGCACCTCCACTCTTGGAGGTGATCCCCCTATTCCCATGCTTCACCACTGTCAGTCCCCCAGCTGCCAAAACAAAGATACTCGTCGTGGAGACATTGAAGAGGTCAAGCTTATCACCGCCTGTTCCACAGACATCAATCATCGGTCCGTCAACGTCATCGGCAGTCAGGGGCGGAACCACCGCGTGCTTCAAAAATGCATCAACAAAGAGCGCGATCTCCGTGGCCGTCTCCCCACGCTCATGCAGAGCCTTGAGAAAACCGACTTTGTCCTCCACAGCCGCATTTTCCTCAAGCAATGCTTCCGCTGCTTCACTAACCTGCTCTGGGGCAAGCTCTGCCCCGTCCTGAATCGCCGCTACAAGTGATTGCATAAAAACACTAAAACACGTTTTCACCGGGGCGACGAGCCCAGATTCACGAGGTTGCGGTTGACGTGAAATCCGTTTCCGCCTCTGCTTGGCCTCCTCAGGTTTCTCAGGCATGACGACCCATCAATCTATTGGCGTGATCGCTGGCAACGGTGTTTACCCACGCACTTTCGTGGAAGCAGCACGGCGAGCGGGAGTCTCACGCCTTGTGGTGGCAGCGTTCAAAAACGAGACACTCCCAGACCTTGAATCCGAAGTCGATGCCTGGTCTTGGTTTCGCGTTGGTCAGCTAAATAAAATGATCAATTACTTCAAAAAGGAGTCGATCGCCCACGCTGTCATGGTCGGGCAGATCGCACCGAAGAACTTGTTCGATCTTCGGCCTGACATTCGCACTCTCACCATGCTTGGTCGCCTGAAGCGCAAGAACGCAGAGACCATCTTTGGAGCAATTGCCAATGAGATGGCGAAAGACGGTATCGAACTTTTGCCAGCGACCACACATCTCGGTGAAGCCATTCCTCCCGAGGGCCTCGTGGCCGGAAGGCCACTTGATCAGGAGACCATGGAGGATGCGATCTACGGCTTCGACATTGCCAAAGAAATGAGCCGACTCGATATCGGCCAAACCGTGGTGGTCAAGAATGGTACAGTCCTAGCGGTCGAAGCCTTTGAGGGGACCAACGCCGCGATGAAGCGTGGCGGCCAATTGGGTAACGGCAAAGCACTCATGGCCAAAGTCTCCAAACCCAAACAAGATTTCCGGTTCGATGTTCCGGTAATCGGAGCCGCCACCATAGAGACTGCCCACGAGGCAGGCATCTCAACCCTCGTCGTGGAAGCTGATTGCACCTTAGTGTTAGAACGCGAGGTCATCGAAGCCCATTGCAAGAAGTGGAGCATCAGCGTCTTTGCCAGGAAAGCAATCGTCTCTAGTCCTTCAACATCACCATCATGAGTTCTACTTTACGCATCGGCGTCGCCGGAGTCGGGGCCATCGGCCAGAATCACGCCCGAGTCCTCTCCGAGCTCCCGAAAGCTGATTTCACTGTCATTTATGACACTGATGAATCCCGCGCCAAGGAGATCGCCGCGCGCTACGGTGCCCAAGTCACCTCGGACCTTGACACTTTCGCTTCTCAAATCGACGCGGCGACCGTCGCAACACCGACCGTCACTCATGCTGAGATAGGCAAGACGCTGATCAACGCAGGGAAGCACGTCCTCATCGAGAAGCCCATCACGAACACAGTCGAGGATGCGCGCATGTTAGTAGAATGTGCCCACGCAAACGGAAGCATTCTACAAGTGGGGCACATCGAGAGATTCAATCCTGTCATGCGTCAACTTGAAGGACAGCTTTCTAATCCCAGATTCATCGAAGTCCATCGACTTTCCCCGTTTCCGAAACGCAGCATGGACATTGGCGTGGTCCTGGACGTCATGATCCACGACCTGGAGATCCTGCTCCATCTCGTCAAGGCCCCGCTTGAGAAGGTCGAAGCCGTCGGCGTGCCCGTCCTCACTCATCGAGAAGACATCGCCAATGCCCGCCTGGTTTTCGCGAATGGTTGCGTCGCAAATGTCACCGCAAGTCGCGTGAGTCCTGACAAACTACGCAAGATCCGCGTCTTCCAAGAGGACTGCTATGTGTCCCTCGATTACCAAGCCCAAGAGGGTATGGTTTACCGCAAGGACGGTTTAGAGATCGTTCCAGAGAAGGTCGAGGTCGAGAAAGATGAACCACTCAAACTAGAGCTCGCCTCGTTCGTCGACTGCGCCATACAAGGAGAAACCCCGAAGGTGTCTGGACAAGAGGGAACTGACGCCTTAGGTGTTGCGCTAGAAATCACTCGACTCATCGAGGAAGGCCAGAAGAAGGCCTAGAACGCGCCTCGCACAATGAGCCTACGCTGCTTTCTAATCTCAGGTGAACTCAGCGGAGACACCCATGGAGCAGCCCTCATGGAGAGTCTTCGCCAGCAGGAGACTGACATTATCTTTTCCGGGTTAGGCGGCACCCAGATGCATGCGATAGGTGGCGAAACAATGGACAACTGGATCGACGATGCTGCCGTGGTGGGTCTTTGGGAGGTCCTCAAGAAATATGGCTACTTCAAAAAGCGGTTCGCCCAAACACTCGAAGCCATTGACGAGTTCGCGCCGAACGTCATCGTGCTGATCGACTACCCAGGCTTCAACCTCCGCATGGCCAAGGCACTGAGAGAACGGGCTTACCAAGGGAAGATCGCGTACTATATCAGCCCTCAGGTCTGGGCATGGAACCGTCGTCGTATTCCAATCATGGCTCGTTTGCTAGACTTGATGATCTGCATCTTTCCATTTGAGAAATCTCTCTACGAAGACTCCGGCCTCCGCACCGTCTTTGCCGGCAATCCGCTCGTGGATGAACTCAGCGAAGTAGCACATCTGTCACGCGAAGAAAACCTGTTAGGATTATTTCCCGGTAGCCGCGAGCGCGAGGTCGGCAAACTCTTTCCGCTCATGCTGGATACCGCCAAGCAACTTCTGAAAACGTTCCCAAATTTGGAGATCGCGACGGCTGCTGCAAATGAAACACTCGCTCAGACCATGGAGGAAATGGCAAAGGAATCTGATATCGCTCTCTCACTAACCGTTGGGAACGCTCACTCCCTCATGCAGCGAGCGACATGTGGTGTCGTCGCCTCAGGCACCGCGACTTTAGAAGCGGCTTGGTTCGGCCTCCCCTACTGTCTGGTCTACCGCGTGGCCTGGCCTACGTACGCAATCGGCAAGGCTCTAGTGAAAGTCGATTTCCTGGGAATCGTCAACATCCTGGCTCGCCGTGAAGTCGTGAAAGAACTTCTTCAGCACGAGGCCAATCCCTCGGCCTTAGCCGCAGAACTCACACGCCTCCTCGAATGTTCAGACACTCGACGCGCCTTGCAAACAGAGCTCGCTGAGGTCGTTTCCCGTCTCGGTCAGCCTGGTTCACACGAGCGCGCTGCCCTAGCCATCCGCGAACTTATCGCCCCCTCGCATGGCTGAGGCTCTCCAACGATGGAAATGGACGGTGGCCTACGACGGAGCCACCTATGAGGGCTGGCAGAGCCAACCCTCGGGCAATACCATTCAAGATGTGCTTGAGCACGCTCTGGCCGAGATGAACGGCATGCCGACGGAGACACGGGTTCACGGCTCAGGCCGGACCGATGCCGGTGTGCATGCAGATGGGCAAGTATGCCACGTGGATACCCCAATGAGGCTCCATCTCGATGCCCAATCCTGGCCCCGGGCTATGAACGCCAGACTACCGGCAAGTATTCGAATCCTTGAGGCTGAACCCGTCTCAGACGCCTTCCACGCTCGGTTTTCAGTGATCAGTAAGACCTATCGCTACCAAATCTTCCTCGGAAATATACTACCCCCTATGCTAGCTGCAAGAGCTTGGAAAATCCATAATCCTTTGGATCGAAACGTTCTCCTACAAGCGGCAAACATCCTCGAGGGAACCCACGATTTCAGCGCATTTGCGGCAAATCGAGGTCCCAATTGCCCGCCTCCCCGTTCCACTGTCCGGACCATCAAACGAATTGAGGTCACAGAAACTACTAATAATCAATGGTTTATGGAGTTTACCGCAGACGGGTTTCTCTATCGCATGGTGCGAATGCTCGTGGGCACCATGATCCAATTTGCCCACGGAAAGTTGTCAGAATCCAGGCTAAAAGAGCTCGTATCTGCACCGAGACTTTTGAAAACATCCGCTTGCGCCCCCGCGAAGGGACTCTACCTCTCTAAGGTGTTTTACCTTGATAAAGGAATTCCTCGATAGGATCGTAATTATACACTATCGCACAGTTCTACTAAGCCGACTTGAATATGATAAGTATGATCCGTATTAAGTTTCCATTGCGTATTTATACTTTGCCATCATTATAACCCCGTTATGTCAGCCGTCTTTACCAGCTCAGAAGTGAAAGAGAACCACACGGAAAGCCTTGAGGGATGGCCGCTCCTTTACAAAGAGTTCGAACTGAGTCGAGACATGGACTTCACGTCGCGAGAGCAGCCTGAGGTCTTCATCGTCCTAAGTGGAACCTTCCTCCACGAGCACGGGCAGAGCCTCCAGTCTATGCGAGCTGGCTCCGTGATTGTCAGCCAACCTGGCCAGACTCACTTCGCACGTCAGCCAACTGAGGTACGGATGATTCGCCTGCGTTTCTTGCCTGAGTGGATGGTGAACGACATCCACATGATTCTGGATAGCCCCGATCTCCTCAGCCTGTTCTTCGCTCAGATTCTCTTCGACTTCCCAACCGAGGACCCTATCAGTGTGCTATCACTCAAACGAGAGCCGTTTGAGTATGTTTCTGCCGACTTGGGAGTCCTCAAGGATCAGCTCCGACAGGAGCAGATCGACGAAACACTCACCCGCCTCACCCTTCTCAAGATCTTCCTCCACATTGGTGAGGAGTATGGATTCTACTGGCGCCGCCGAAATCGCATCGCCCTTCGTCCAGAGATCATGCACGCCATGCGCGCCATCGAGGGCGGCATCAATTTCAGTGGTGCCGTTCGGCTGTCCACTCTTGAACCGCTCATGGGCATGTCACTCGATCACCTAGGTCGCCTGTTCAAGAAGGCGACTGGCACAACGCTGGTAGACTACACTCAGCGTCGCCGGGTGCAGCACGCAGCTCGCCAACTACTCTTCACTGACAAGACAGCCACGGCCATTGCGCAGGACTTGCACTTCACCGACTCGGCGCACTTTACCAAGAGCTTTCAGCGCTACTTCGGGCGTAGTCCAAACGAGTACCGCTCCCACTTCGCTTTTAATCCGGCTTGGCTGCGCCTCTAACCGAGCTACGTAGAAGACTTCCCCAGACCCTATTTGTCGAAAACAGGTAGTCCCAAAAGGGGGTGTCTTTTCGTTTTTATGGACGCCCCTCACATAAGACGCGAACAAAGATTGCGCCAGCTCAGCTTAGGAAATAACCTATAATTGCAGCAAGAATGGAGACCAACTCAACGGTCCCACTGCCACTACGTGTCCAGCGTCGTTCAGCGTCATCAGATTCAAACGGCAAGCTGACAGAACGTGGGATCCGGGGCTCGCGCGTCCTCTGCATGGCGAGAGCACGCTTGGTCTCATTGGCCGTGTCAACGTGCTCGCCACCTGCGCGCCACCACTCACACACTTTCCTCAGCTCGCCGCCGTCTAACCAAATACCGTGCGCGCGACAGAGATCAACGAGCACGCCACTCCGGCGACCGAAGTTCTGCGAGTTCATGATCTCTTTGCATGTAGGACAGGGCAAGTAGTGTCGCTCACGAACACCAAGCTTTCCCAACACATCCGTCTCCGTCGGACGCATGGTCTCCAGCTTCTCAAGATCCAACCAAGTCGTGGCGACGACTTGATGCTGGAGAAACGCCTCCAGCTCGCCAGGATTGAAGAAGATGCCATGGCATCCCGGGCATCGCTCGACAGCTAGATCCACATCAACCGAAGTGGGAGCCAACTTCCAAACCTCAAGAGAGGCTTCACATCGCGGGCATTCCATGCCTTCCGCCAGCCCGAGGTTTCGCCTATTCACTGTAAGCAGGTCAATCTGCTCACGAGATCCACAGAACCCACACGTAGGATTCAGGCCGGTCAGATTAGCACCACAGCAAGAGCATTTCACCGCCCGACATATGTCATAATAATGGGCTTTGGCAATCTCGTCACCGACTGCTTTCTTCAATGATTGAACATTTCCAAGGCCCTGCCTTGTAGGACTGCCAAAGTCTTTGTATTGAGAATCCCCTATGAGAATATCGCCATCGTGGCTCTCCTTCATCACTACCCTTGTTCTGCTTAAAACCTCCATAGCACAGCTCTCACCCATCGAAGAAGCTCTCGTCAAAATCCGGGATCAGACAGCTTCTAACAATACCTTTCTAGGTAGCCACGCGATCCAGCTCTGGAAGGGCCGTTTGGCGCAGGCCACCGCTCAAACTCCACCAGAATCCACAGCCCTAGCCATGCAGAGTTTGGGTATCGCTCAACTCAGGCTTGGGCTGGAAAAAGAAGCCGTGAAAACGCTAGGTCAGGGGTTTCAGAAAGCTAGACAAGCCAAGGTCTCGCCCAAGCAACTAGGAGAGTCTCTCTTCTTCCTCGGCCTCGCTTACCTTCGCTACGGCGAAACCCAGAACTGTTGCCAGCAACACTCTCCAGAAAGCTGCATTCTCCCACTGAAAGGCGGTGGCCTTCACAGCAAACCCGAAGGATCACGCAATGCCATGACCGCCTTTGCTCGCGTCTTGCAGATCCTCACGCCGGACAGCCCGCGATACCATTCCGCTCGGTGGTTACTCAATCTATCGGCCATGACTGTAGGCGCCTACCCTGACATGGTTCCACCAGAACACCGTGCCTTACCCGAGCGGGTCAGCAAGTCATCGACCTTCCCAGCTTTTACTAACATCGCATTAAAATCAGGCCTCGCGACATTCAGCCTCGCTGGGGGCGCCATTGTTGACGATCTTAACGGCGATGATTATTTGGACGTCCTCGTCTCTACTTGGAATACGAGCAAGGCTCCAACTCTGTTCCTCAATCGCCGGGATGGCACTTTTCGTAGAGTTCAAGAAGAAGCGGGACTAACACACCAGTTAGGAGGATTGAACCTCGTCCACGCGGATTACAACAACGATGGTCACTTGGATATTCTGGTCCTCCGTGGCGCTTGGTTAGCGGACAAAGGTCGCCATCCAAACTCTCTCCTTCGAAACAACGGCCCTAACGCAGACGGAATCCCACAATTCACTGATGTCACCGCAGAGGTTGGCCTCAACCAGAATCACTATCCCACCCAGACCGCAGATTGGGCGGACTACGACCTCGACGGAGATCTCGACCTATTTATCGGTAACGAAACCACAGCAACCATCCAGGCCCCATGCCAGCTTTATCGCAATGACGGAGAACGTTTTACAGATGTCTCCAAGGCAGCAGGTATCGCCAACGGCCGCTTCACCAAAGGCGCAGTTTGGGGAGATCTGGATGGGGATCGCTATCCGGACCTCTGCCTTTCCAACATGGACGAGCCTAACCGTGTCTATCGCAATCAACAAGATGGTACATTTAGGGATGTCACTAAAACGTTAGGCCTTGACCAGCCCAGCCGGAGCTTCCCGTTGTGGGTCTGGGACGCCGATAATAATGGCGCGTTGGATGTCTTTATCCCGTTCTTCTCACCCGATGCCGGCTTGACTGGCTCTTACTACTTTGGCTTCAAGACAAGAGACGAACATCTTTCAGGCCATCATTTAAGCAGCGGCAATGGCCAATTCAAGAATGCTGCCCGCAGCGCAGGCCTCGTGCTCCCCACCATGCCAATGGGATGCAACTTTGGGGATCTCAACAACGACGGTTGGTTAGACTTCTACCTTGGCACGGGCAACACGGGCTTATCTAACATCACCCCAAATTTGATGTTTCTTAATCGGGACGGTAAGTCTTTCGAGAATATCACCCTGGGAGGAGGCTTCGGCCATTTGCAGAAAGGCCACAGCATCGCCTTTGCCGATCTCGACAATGATGGTGATTTGGACATCTTCGCGCAAATGGGAGGAGCCTTTCCCGTAGATAAGTATTACGACGCTCTCTTCGAGAACCCTGGCTTCGGCAATCACTGGCTCAGCGTAAAACTAGTCGGCAAGACCTCACCACGCTGTGCAATCGGCGCACGCCTGAAAGCCACGTTCGTCGATAATGGGAAGACACGTTCCGTCTACCGATGGGTCGATTCTGGAAGTAGCTTCGGCTCTAATCCGCTGCGCCCTTGGTTTGGCCTGGGCAAAGCGACAAAGGTACAATCCCTCGAAGTCTTCTGGCCCACCACGGGTAAGACACAACGCTTCCAAAATCTGAAGGCTGATCAGACCATCCGGCTGCATGAAGATAAGGATGTGGTCGAGCCAATCGCGCTGAACCACACGCCGCTGGGCCTCTAGTCTGCGCCTAGTTCCCTGCCGCCCCACGACCAAGCCCCTTTTTCCAGCCTCGACGACGCTCATATCGACACTTGAGCAAATTTGTGTTGTTACCATATAGTCGTGAAGGCTTTGATGTTATTAATTTCCTTCGGGGTGGCTACGGCTACAGCTCAAAAAGAGTCCGCAAAGCTGGTCCTTCACTACGACTTCGAAGATATAGTCTCTGACAGAGTTCCTAATCTCGTAGATCCCCAGGCCTCAGGAGCCCTGATGGGCGGTGACCCAGAGGTATTCCAAGTCCCTGACGACACCCCATTACTTAATCAGTGAACAGCACTGTTCTGTGACCCGAATCGCACAGTAGTGCTAACACCAGACTGTCAGCGTTAGAGCATCGTTCCGAAATCACCATCAGAACGTCTACTGTCGCCGATCCTGGTCGGTTTAACTTTGTTGGGTATCTAGATGATGTAAGGATCTACCAAGGGAATCTCAGTCTATCAGAAATTTAATCCATCATGGGCTCTGTCCAGCAACCCGCGGCAGCAATAGTAGGATCGGCAACCCTTTTTGACCATCGCCCAGTCATTCGATAGGCCAATGTTCCAAATGGCCAATACTTAATCGAATGGACACTGGATCTTCGATCTTGGTTTCCCTAGTTGGATCGCTTTCGCCCCCGGCTCGGCGTTATTGAAGTCTTGGTCCAAGAGGAGGGAAATCGATACTTTCGTCTCGTCCCCACATCCCCTTGACGACTCCGCGTTCGATCGGCCCGCTGCATGTCGCGAAGCTCATCCGCCTATTTGCTATATTTCTAGCATCAAAGGATCGCCGTGCTAAGCTTCTCCATGAAGCGAGCCACACTGATCGTCGCGTTCCTGCTCACAACTCTTCACGGAAGTCTACACGCCCAGACCAATCCAGAGAAACTCCAAAAAGACGGCAACTATCGGGAGGCCTTCAATGGCTTCAGAAAGCGACTAGAAACCTCAAAGAGCTCAGAACCTGCCAAAGATCTCGACCTTGGAATACAGTGTCTCCAGAGCCTCAATCAGCTCCAAGACGCGGATGTCTTTCTCGAAGAGAATATTCAACGTTACGCCCTCGACTGGAAGGTACTTGCCAAAGCCGCCACGCTCTATAGTCAAATCCCACACCATGGCGTTATCTTGGATAGCGTCTTTGTAAGAGGAAATCACCGTGGTGGTGGCACCTACATAAACGCGCAAGAACGCGATCGCGTGCGTTCGATGCAACTCGTCGTGCAAACGATGACACGCATCCCTCAAAATGCCGATGTTGAATCGTTAGGCAGTTTCTATTCTGAAGCCGCTAATCGACTACAGAATACACGGGCAGCTTGGCAACTACAGATCCTCACAGATCTTTCCAGCCTTCCCGATCTCGACGATGGCCGCTACGGCTACCACGGAGGCTCTGGTCAAGGCGCTCCCGTGCAGCCAGATGGCTCCCCTCTTCTTTATGAGAAGCCTACCTCCTGGGAAACATCCAAAAACGATGGCGAGCGTTGGCGTTACCTGTTAGGGAAAGCGTCTTCCACAGACCCGTCTCAGGCAGGCAGTGCCGCCATGCGATACGCACAGTTTCTCCAACAACAGTTCGGCGTGCACACCATGAGACAGCGCTTCGGCGACTGGTTTGATCGCGAAGATCAGACAGAGAACGTCTGGTCGCTGCACACCCTC
>Ga0213868_10000203_pt1 | contig 54338 bp, 20 predicted proteins | sample PICome_9_FD_160087 | JGI IMG/M metagenome (GOLD analysis project Ga0213868, IMG submission 160087) | Coastal seawater microbial communities near Pivers Island, North Carolina, United States - PICO127 | ecosystem: Environmental > Aquatic > Marine > Coastal | place: USA: North Carolina...
TAGGTTACATTTGATACATTTCCCACATATTTATGTGCATTGACCGGATTATATTTTCCTTTATATGTAAATCTCCGCATTGTCGTATAAAAAACCTTATAAATATATTTAACTATTTAGGAGTCTTTACTGATGTTTAATTTGCCATTTGGGAATTTTAATATATCTCAGGTCACCAATACGTTTGACGATAATAATATTGCTATACCAGATATACCAAATCTTTCTATACCGGATATACCAGATATATCAGAAATTACACCTCAACTTATTCTTGAGAGATCGGGTATACCTGTCACAACGGAAAGTCTTGAGGCACAGGCAAAGTTATTGGAAGGCGCCACTCAAGAGAAATTGCAAGAAGCTCTTGCAAATGCTGATGCGGTCGGAAGGGCTCGCGCATCAATCGAAAAAGCAGCAAATGATGCAGCTGGGGTGATCTCTCAACAAGTAACAAGAACTGGTGGACCTAATACAGTACAGGCTAGTGACATGGAAAGGCCTTTCGCTGGGGCATATCCTGGCGATATGGGATCTGATAATGTTCGTGATTATATCATATTTACTGCTTATTCAAATGACATTGCAGGATATACAAAGATGGAAACTGTAGGTTCGCAATCGCAGGGTGGAGAACCAGAAGGAACTGTCCAGTTATATATCCCAGAAAGTCTTACAGTAAATTCTCAGGTAGGATATAGAAATACAGACGGTGGAAGTATTGCGGGTACGATAGGGAATCTAGGAAGTGATGGAGATGATAATAATATGGATGTACTTGCAAATCTTTCTGCACAGATCATCGGTCAAACTGGTCAACAATTGGGTGATACTGGTGGGGTTCTTGCCCAGACACAGGGCGCTGGTGTTGGTGCTGCAAATCGACATGTTTTATTTGAGGGAGTAGAGTTTAGGACTTTTAGTTATGCATATGAATTTTTGCCCAAATCTTGGGAAGAATCTGATATGTTGAGAAAAATAATTAAATTTTTTAGGATCCAGATGTTGCCCGAAATTAGAGGAAATGGAAATACTTTCAACCCACCCAATTGGTTTAGTATAGAATATATGATTGATGGAAAACCTACTGAATATCTCAATAAGATAAAACCATCGGTATGTACGGGTTGTGATGTATCATATGGTGGCAATGGACAGTTTGCAATGTTTCAAAGTGACAAGGGTGAGGCCCCTGCTCCAGCACTAATAAATCTCACATTAACATTCCAAGAAGTACAAGTCGTATCCACACGCGATGCTGCAGAAGGATATTAAAAATGTTTAATAAAATTTCAAATATTAAATATGATATAAAACTTGATAATCGTCCAGTAGAATCTAAAAATATTTTTAGATTTGCATATATTTTAGATTCTTACAAAGATGATCCCAAAAATTATTTGGTACATACTATAGAATCTGACCAGACAGTAGAAAGCATATCTGCACAATATTATGGCGATACGAAATATAGTTGGGTTATTTTGATGTACAATAACTTGTTAGACGTTTATGAAGAATTACCTAAGACGGAATCTATGTTGTATGAATATATCTCTAAAAAATACACTCCAAAAAATGTTTTAGAACTAAAACGTATGTTACCAGCTCCTTTGTTGCCCAAAAATGGAAACACTTCATTTGGAAATTATAATGGTCAGATTGTTTATGACGAAAGTATTGATAGAGGCGTCAAATGGGATAGTATAACTCAAAATTGGTCCCCGTTACCCGAACTTGGGGTGCCAACTCCTAGCTCGGCCGAATTTAATATATCATGTAATAATTGGAATAATCCTGAAGAATCTAATCATTTTTTAATTAATGGCCTTACAGATCCAGAACTTGTGTTATTTCGAGGTGGTACATATAAATTTAAAATAAATTTTTCTCCTTATGATACTTTTTATTTAACTACCGATGATGGAAAAAATTATTGGAATCCGAATCGTTTTTATGGTCTATATGACAATGGAATATCTGAAAAGGATTTTTTTGGATCTTCCCACATAACTTTCAAAGTTCCTGATGATGCTCCAGATTTATTATATTACTCATCTGATATGACCCGACCTTTTGATGAAAATAACAATAGAAATATGTCTAATATGATAAGAATTATAAATCTTGAAGATGTTCCATATGTTAGTCAGAGCGATAGAAATTCGTTACAAAATCTAAATGGCCGAGTGATGGGCAAAGTAGTAAAAATTGAAGATAATTTTTATGTTTGGAATGGAATATATACAGAGCCAAATCAAACTAACTTTCTCGAGGGTTGGAATTTACTAAATCCGCAATCGTCCTCTGAGTATATAATAGAATTAGGATTGTTGGTTGCAATGCAGACCCCACACAAATTTACTCATAAAATAGAAGGCTATAAAATAACATCAGATACATATTCTGCGTTGCCGGCAGAAGAAAAAAATTCGTATATTATGCAGTCTAAGTATGCATATGAAGAAGAGAAAAACGAAAAAAATAGAACTATAAGAATTATGAAAAAAGATCTTTTGGGTAAATTTTTAGAAAATTGGGAAAGGATTGTTGCATAATGAGTATTTCTCAGACATATGGGCTGTGTGAAATAAAAAAAATGACTATAGTTTCTCACAACGACTTTGAATTGAATCTTTTTGGTGTTTACAAATCTCTTAATATTTACGAAGACTTATTTTCTCCTTCGATTACGGCTCAACTGACTTTGGAAGATGCTAACGGGATTCTCAACTTTTTGCCTATTATAGGACAGGAAAGGGTAAATATATCTTTTGCGACTCAAGGATTAACAGAATTTACAGAACTTGATATGATTGTCAATAAAATTACAGATTTAGAAAGCGATGTCAGTACGCAAACTTATAATTTGGAATTGGTTTCTGTAGATATGATAACAAATTTTGAACAAAGAATATCAGAATATTTTGAAGGCAGTTCTACAGAAATTGCTGAAAAATGTTTTCAACGATTAGAATCTAAAAAGACATTTGAGTTTGAGCCAAGCGAAGATAAATATGATGAAGAACTTGGTGTCGTAATTCCTAATATGACGCCTATGAAAGCAATTTCTTTTTTGTGTGGAAAGGCCTTTCACGAAGAATATAAGAGTTCATCTTATATGTTTTATGAAACCAGTAAAAAATATGTAATGAAACCTATGGAAATGTTGGTGGAAGAAGAGCCTAAAAATGAATTTAATCTTGGTTCTTATAAAAATGCTGGTGTTGATGGAAAAGAGATATTGGACGCAAATGTAGAAAACAAAAAGGCAATCACTTATAAGTTTCTTTCCAATTTTTCGGTTTTGGATAACATTACAAATGGTGTTTTTGCTTCAAAAGTTTCTACTGTTGACATGCTTACAAGAAATAAAACCGATCTAGAACATAGTATATGGGAAGATCACGAAGAATACAAATACTTGAATTATGACAAAGACAATAAAAACACATCAGGTCCAATTTTTGATGTTTCTGGAAAAGGCAAACAATATATGAAAGTCGATGATGACACTTCGGTACGATTTATAGTACCTGAAGTGGAAGTCAAAGAAGGCCGGCCAATGTATAATCAAGAGAAAATTTTTAGGCAGAGGTTATTTTATACAAATCTTATGAATAACATCAAATGCGAGATGTCGATTTATGGTGACAGCGACTTAGTGGTCGGCGACACTGTAAATTTAACATTACCTCTGTTTACTAGAGTCGATATGGGCGAAGAATGGAAAGATAAATATTATAGTGGAAAATATTTGATAACAGGAATTAGACATATACTAGCCGGCGATCAGTACACCACAGATTTAGAATTAGTCAAAGACAGTTTCAATGATGTTTTACCATCGAAAGAACCAGTATTGACGGGGGGCGGTGGTAAATGAATCTTTTTACTGGTACTGAAGGATTGGTCTGGTGGCAAGGCATTGTAGAAGATGTCAATGATCCAGAGACATTAGGTCGCGTCCGAGTTCGTATTTTTGGATTTCATAGCGATGATAAATCAAAAATTCCAACAGATAAATTACCTTGGGCTGCGCCGATAATGCCCATCACTAGTGCTGCTATTGGTGGTGTCGGACAATCTCCTACTGGATCTCTGCCTGGCGCATGGGTTATGGGATTTTTCCGAGATGGCATGAATGCTCAGGATCCTATAGTTTGGGGGACCGTTTATGGAAAACCAAATGCAACTTCTATAAAATCTCCAGATGGGTCTTATCCCGCTGAAGGAAGTGCGTCTGTCGAGGGTGGTACAGTCGTAAATCAGAGTGACGTAAACCCTCTAGCAACTGGAGCAGGAGTCGAAACAAGTGCCAGCGGCGCGCCAGCATCAAATGACCACCACAATAAGGGAAATGATAGCGCAAGTCCAGATCAATCTGGTACTCCAAATGATGCAGACAATAGAGAACGACTTTCAAAAATTACAACTAAAAATGGCAAAAGTACTTGGGTTGCGACTATCTATGCAAAGAATTTTCAAAACTTTATAAATGAATTTGAAAGAACTCCTGCTCCTAATCATCCGGATGGATATACTATTTATAGTCTGGGTGGATATGTCCATAGACAAAGTAGAGGTTCTAAAAAATGGAGTTATCATGCTTCTGGTGTTGCGATTGATATCAATCCCGCTGAAAACCCATACCAAAAAACATTTGAAAGTGATATGCCATCAAATACCTCTGCAATTGCAAAGAAATATGGCCTTGGTTGGGGTGGTGATTGGAATAGTGTCAAAGATGCAATGCACTTCAGTATGGCCAAGGGAGAGCGTGGCACAGTACCAATAAAAAGAAATGGTATTGTGCCAGACCCAAAAACAGGAAGTCAAGATTCCAAAAGTATTGGATCTTCGGTTGAAGGAACTCCTTTAGAATATTCGCCTTCTACATCAGCCCCCACCGGCAATACTGGAACTTATGATAAACCAGAACCAAAATCTAGCGAAAACATCGGAGCTGCCCCAAGCTTGGATGTCAGCGAATGGAAGAATGGGTCAGATTATTCGGAGGGAGACTTGGTGCGTTCTCCACAACTGCAAGAAAATCAAATTGGAAGTCTACCTCCGTATACATATAGAACTGGCATCATTACTGCTGCTGCTGCAATGCAGTGTAGTGCATTAGACTTTGGTACTGTTATGTCTTATGAAATGGGCGGTAGGTGGGACGCCAGACGCAAGGGACCAACTACACAATGGGGTCAGCACCGAGGCGTCATTCAATTTGGAGAACCACAAGCTAAAAAATACGGCATTGATTTTTCAACGGAACAAACCGCGATTGATACACAACTTGGTCCTAACGGCGCGGTTGTAAGATATCTGAGAGATCATGGCGTCAAAAATGGTATGGGTAGATTAGAAATTTATTCTTCAATTAATGCGGGTGGTGTTGGTGAAAAATACTATGGAAGATCTGATGCGAATAATAATGGCGCGCCCGGATCGGTCAGAGATAAAGTTAATAATCAAATGGGTGGCCACGAAGCAAATGCCAGAAGATTATTGAACAGTAAAGACGATGGTAAATACATAGAACAAAAAGTTTATCGGGCGGTAAAATCAGGAACATCTAGTGATAGTGGAACTGGACCGGCTTCATCTAAACTGAAAGATGGAGATGTGATGTGGGAAGTTGCTCCAGAAGAATTTCAGAGTGCTTCTAGGAATACTCAAAATGCAATGTATGAGTCAGAGGCTCCATCTTCAAGTGATGGTTATTCTGTAGCGCCCCAACAATCCGGTGGCGGTAGCAGTAGTCCAAAACCACCATCAGTTGAGAAAAAAATTGCAGATACCGATGTTACAGATTTGTTTCAAGAACCGGACAATCCATTTGGAGCAAAATATCCGCATAATAAAGCACTATTCACAGAATCAGGACACATTCAAGAATTTGATGATACGCCAGGAGCTGAAAGAATACATACTTATCATAGAACTGGAACTTTTGAAGAAATACATCCAGACGGTACTAGGGTTGTAAAGGTAGTAAAAGACAATTACGAAATCATTTTTGGAGAGAATAATATTCATGTAAAGGGTACTGCAAATATTGTGGTAGATGCTGATGTAAATGTCAAAATAGGTGGAAATGTAAATGTAGAGGTTGGTGGCAAAATCGACACTACAAGCGGTGGAAATACAACTATCAAGGGCGCTCAAATTCATCTGAATCCATAAGGAAATTAAAATGGCATATGCAACAGAAACAAACAGAGATTTCGATTTAAAATTTATGAAAAACCCCATTAGCAATGATGTGGTAATAAAAATAGACCGACCTGAAAGGAATAGATTTCCTGCTATTGAACAGAGTATTACTAATATATTAATGACCTCTAAACTGGAAAGAAAGTTTATGCCTGCATTTGGTGGAAATGTATTGAAAACTTTATTTGAGTTATTAACAGATTTTGACCAAATCAGTGTACCGGGCGAGATAAATATTAAAGAAGTTATAAGAATGTCACTGAAAAAATATGAACCCAGAATTACAGTCGAAACTGTCGATTTTGGTGATTGGAAAGAAGATAGTAACTCAAATAAACTAAATATCACCATTATGTATTCGGTGCCACCTGTCAATGAGGTACTGTCATATACGCTAGGGATTAAAAGAGTAAAATAAATGGCAAAAAATATTCAAATTTCCGAATTAGACTTTTCAAGTATCAAAAGTAGTATAAAAGAATATATGAAAAGTGATCCTACATTTAAGGATTATGATTTTGAAGGCTCTGGACTATCAACTCTCACAGATCTTTTGAGCTATAATACCTACTACAACTCTTTTTATCTTAATATGATATCTAACGAAATGTTTTTGGATACTGCTAGGTTGAGAGATAATGTTGTAGCTAAAGCAAAGTTGCTAGGATATACGCCAACTTCAGCACGTGCGGCTGAGGCATCACTATCATGTACGTTTGAGATTGTTTCAGACTATGAAGATCCATCGATTTTCAATAGTATAAAAATAGACAAAACTTTTATGTTTTCAAAAAATAATAGCCAGACATACGAAGAATATAAGTTTATTCCAAAAGTGAGTAGGACTGTCCCACGAACTTTCTCACCTCAACTTCTAGCGAATGGTACATATAAACATACATATGAAATATTTGATTTGGAAGTAATCCAAGGCATATATGTCGAAGAAAAAATAATAGTAGATACTACAGATCCAAATCAAAAATTTCTTATATCAAATTCTAATGTTGATACAGATACTTTGCAAGTGTTTATTCAATCAAATGTTACTGACACCAATTTGACTGAGTTTAAACGATCTACTGATACAATGTCATTGTCAGATATAAGTAAAGTATTTTTCTTGCAAGAATCTTACGAGGAAAAATATGAAATTGTTTTTGGCGATGGTGTTCTAGGATCTGCCGTAGAAAGCGGAAATATAATTATTTTAAAGTATTTAGTTACTCAGGGATCCGTGGCTAATGACATGACAGGAAATTTAAGACTTATTTCTTCTAATAGAAATATTAGGGCGTCAAATATACAGGACAATTTGCAAATAATTGGACGTACTTATGGAGGTAGTGATAGGGAATCTGTAAATTCTATTAAATTTTATGCACCAAAAACTTTTGAAGGACAGAATAGAGCTGTAACTGCAAGAGACTATCAAACAATAATTCCTAAAATTTATCCACAAACCTCATCTGTTAATATTTGGGGCGGCGAAGATTCCGATCCACCCGAATATGGAAAAGTGTTTATCAGTATCAAACCCAATTCTGGATTTTATGTTTCTGCTCAAGAAAAACAATCCATAAAACAAAATTTAGTAAAAAATTACTCTGTACTGACTTTGACTCCGACCATTATCGATCCAGACTTTATAAAATTAAAAATAACAACACAAGTAAAATATGATAATGAATCTACAATGTTGGATGAAGCTACATTACAAGAAATCGTTAAAAAATCTATTATAGATTATGATATGAATATGTTGAATGATTTTAATAGTTACTTTAGATATTCTCAGTTCTTGGCTAAAATCGATCAATCGGACGAATCTATAACTAACAACTTGACAGAAATATTGATGATAAACGAAAAAACGATATTTGTGGATACATCTACTAGTTATAGATTTCAATTTAATAATGCTTTAACTCCATCAACTCTATATTCGAAAGCATTTTATATTACTGGTAATGAAAATGCATATTATCTTGATGACAATGGTCTTGGTAAAGTAAGATTTCACACTATGAACGTCGCTGCAGAAAAAGTTTATGATCCGATATATTCTGGAACAATAGATTATGAAACAGGAACAATAATTATTCCCGATATTTCTTTATCCAGTGTTGTTGGATCATCATCTTCTATTGGTGTGGTCGTTAAGCCTTTGAATAATGATATATTTCCTGTAAGGAATCAAATTATCTTATTAGATTTAGATGAACTGTCAATCACAATGCTAGAAGATACCGATGACTTTAATGAAAATTATGACATATCTTCGCAAAGAGTTGTAGTATCCAGAAATGCTACATCTACATATAATAATTCATCTATGTCTGTCACTTCGGCAACTGGGACCACATCTATAACTAGAACTTATTCGGATTCTCCATCTGCTGGTACTTCAGGATCAAGCAGTGGTGGTGGATCTAGTAGTGGCGGATCCAGCAGTGGTGGTGGATATGGCGGTGGGTATTAAAAATGAATAAAACTAATATTTCAAATATTGCAAACCATGTAAAAAGTCAGCTTCCATCTTATATTTCTTCTGATGAAGATTATTCTAGGTTTGTAAAATTTTTAGAATTGTATTATGAGTGGATGTCTCAGTCAGATAATCCGTCCGGTGTCACCGGCGATATGACTGAATATGCCGACATTGATGATACACTAGAAATGTTTGTTTCTTTATACAAGAACGAGTTGGCTTCATCTTTTCCAAATGTTGTAAAAATAAAAGGAATAGAAGAAAAAAACTCTGAAAATGTGAACGCAAACCAATTAGGAAAAACCGCTGAGTCTGCTACAGAAAGTTTGTATGACCAAGAATTTTTAATGGATGGAATTGCAACATCTTTCAAACTTAATTATTTTAATCCTTTTTATTATTTTGGCGAAACTGATGCGACATCTGTTGTTGATGAAATTGTGGTGTTTAAAAATCCAGCGACTTCAACTGATCGTGGAGATGGAGATACATTGCAATCTTATGTCGATAATCTGACTCCGCCAGCTGTAAGTCGTACAGGAACAACAGGTGATTATGTAAAACTGGTCGAAAATACAGATTATGTTATAGAAGGAAATGTCATTAAATTTGTGGACTCTAGTGGAGATCCCGACACTTTGATTGTAAATGATATAGTAAAAATTAGATTTTATGTAAAAACATACTTGGATGTTTCAACGACACCGGACACAGAAGATGGTGTTAAAAGATTAGTTGAATCTACTGGCGTCAAAAAAACTACATATGAAAATCAAAGAAACTTTCTAAAATTTATGAAAGATTTTTATCAATCTAAGGGTACAGAAAAATCATATGATTTTTTATTCCGATCAATTTTTAACGAACCCATAGAAATTTATTATCCAAAAGACAACCTATTTAAAGCCAGTAATAATATTTGGGAAAGTACTACATCAGTACGATCGATACCACATGTCGTTACTTTAGAGAATCCAGAAATACAAAATCCATATAGAATAACAGGAAAAGTATCCGAAGCAACTGCTATTGTTGAATATTATAAAGACTTGAAAATTGGCGATTATGATGTTAGAGAATATTTCATAACAAATATTTTTGGAACTTTTCAGAGCGAGGAAGATATTATAGTTTCTCAGACCAATGGAACTAAATTCGAAGAAAAATTATATGAATGTGTTGTGGGGTTTGATATTACAAATGCGGGTACGGATTATTCCAGAAATCAACCAATTCACTATAATCTTTCTTCAGAAGGTAGTGGCCATGGATTTGCAGCCGAAATTGGTCATACAACCACCGGCAAAGTGGAAAGAATCGATATCGGATCTGGTGGAGATGGATACACAGATGGAGAACATATAGAATTTGTTGATGATGGGACATTGGGTTCAGGTGCATCAGGTATAGTAATAGATACAAGCGCCACCACTAGTAATTATAGTGTATTGTTTAATCAAAATCCATCTTCTAGTGAGTATATTGCAAACGGGCCTCAAACTATATTTGATATTGGATTGTCTGGTGATGTTTATCACGATACTGCAAAAAATACAGTGGTAAGTATTGAAAATATTGATTCTATGTCAGATTCGGTTTTTGCTTTGTATGATTTTGAAAGTATTGATACTTCTATTATCACTGTTAAAGATAGTACTCAATTTTCTGGTTTGATACCAGATCTGAAATCAAATTTGAATGGTATTAGAATAGAAACATCACTTGTTTCTACTGTGTCGCCGCCGTATGCGGTAGCCAATATTGACCCCAGTGATGATTTGGATACTAGATATAAAAACGATTTACTTTTGAGCGTGTCAAGTGTGGATTCAAATGGATCTATCACTGGTATTTCTACCGAAAATTCATTATTTGGTTCGTCTTTCACGTCACTATCATCGCCATCCGCCGGTAAAACTAGTTCTAATTCTCAAGTTCTTCCTTCTCCTGTTAATTTAACCAACCAAACAGCTAGATACGAGTCTGGTAATGGTTTCGGTGGTAAATTTGATATATCAATAGAAAATAATTCGATATTAACTATTCTTTCTAGTACATCTGGTTTGGGATTTCAATATTTAAAAAATGATGTATTAAAGATTGACGGAACTCAACTTGGTCTGAACGGATTATCTGACACGAATGATATTTTTATAAAAATAGATTCTGTAACAGCTGGTAGTGATTATATGACAATTAATCAAGAAGATCCTATTACTTCGACCGCTGGATATACCACCACATCCGTCAGTGGTACGAATGCTAGTTGGAACGTCAATACGGGTATGACTTTGCCCAGCGGTTCACCCATACCACTTTTTGTTAAATTGGCAGATTCTCCCTCTTCTGTAGGATATTCTGTAAATGATGTAATTATAATTCCTGGCGACTTATTAGGTGGATTTTCGCCTACAAATGACTTGACAATTATTGTAAATCAGGTCGATTCTATTGGAAGAATAGAAGAATTTTCTTTTAGTGGGGTTTCTTCGGTTGGCCAAATAGCTTCGTTTAGTGTGATTGGTACTCCAATTATTCCCGATGTCAAAGATAGTCATTATAACCCTTCATTTACCCTAACACAGTTCGATACATCTCTTCCAGCAGGAACTGATGCGAAATTTTTTGTTGAGAGAAGTGGTGCAACGTATCAAGTTTTGTTGCCCAGTTTTTCTGATAGAGGTACTAATTATGTAGTTGGCGACTCAATACTTATTGATGGTGCCCAGCTGGGTGGCGTTAGTACCACAAATGATCTAATTTTTGAAATTTCTTCTATTGACAGTAATGGTGGAGTCACAGGGATTTCTATTATATCCGGTACATCTAAAAATTCATTTTCTATCTCTGACATTTCAGCGGAATCTGTCAAAGGAATTGGCGCAGAATTTGATATTGTTATTACAAATGATGTCTATTCAGCAAGTGTTAGTTCTGGAAAAGGTGGCACTGGATATAATGTAGGGCAAGTTTTAACTATCAAAGGTTCTGTTTTAGCCCATCAGTGGGTTAAAAGTGGATTTACTGCAAAAATAAATCAGGTTGGTGAAAATGCACTATTTACTGATTCTGGATATATGAGACTTTCCGATATCGGTGAAACATTTAGAAAAAATTCTACGGATGGTATTACTATTGATTTTTGGTATTTCCGAAAAGGCACTGAAATTAGTGGTACTTATGGAGGCGCATCTATATTTTCTATAAATGAATCTGTAGGTGGTACACAAAAAACATTTTTACAACAACTTCCAGATGGTACTTTAGAATTTGGAAATGGGACTGTATCGGAGACTGGCTCAGCTCTTTCCTTTGGCGATTGGCATCACATTGCCGTATTTTTAGGCCCAGCAGAATCCAGAGTTTATGTTGATGGACAAAACTATATCACAACAATCACCGATAATAGTTATTTTGATATTTCTGAATATGGAGAGTATACAGAAACAATCACTATTGCCTCTGGTCAAGAAAATGGTATTTCTACGATAGTATATGATCCTAATAAAAATATAGAAATGTCGGTTGACTATACATCGGGCCCATCTGCCGGAACACTTGTTTCTGTTACACCTACGACCAACTCTGCGGGTAATGTTATTTCCTGGCCAACATTGTCGATTGGAGACGTGGTCACTCTAACATATTCAAAACCAGTAAAGAATTTTTACTTGGGTGCTAGACAAAAAGTAGATTCTTCATATTCCATAGAAGATTATAATCATGCTTTCTTTGGAACTCTGAGATTTACAACTGGTCGCAGATATGAAGAAGTCTCTGGCCTCATTGAAGATACGGGTACTGATAATTCTATCTCTGGTGTTGGATTGAATCCAATATATGTAAATCCAATTCCTTCTGTTACTACTATTCGAAAATCTGAACCATTAAAGGTTACATTTAAAGTGACAGAGTCAAATAAATCTGCATTTTCTATGATGTTTGATATAAATGAAATCCCTACAATTACTAGAAGTGTAAACTCTACTGTTCCCTCTGGTGAAATAATAACAAATACTTCCGAATTAATTCAACCAGGCCAAACCGGCGCACAGTTTTCATTGACTCAGGCTTTAGATTCTGGTGGTAATGCTATAAGTGGAATGGGCAGTGGAATTGCATTTTCGCCAGATTTGGGAATAGATGAAGTAATAGAAATAAGTTATTTGAGCGTTCTTGAAGATGATGTAGAATATATTATTCGTAATGAAAATCATCCTGTGTCTGCTAATAAAATTTCTTTGCGAAAATCTGACGAAAATGGCATATATTCTACCTATGCTCTACCGGACGGAAATTCTTTGCGAGTTTCTTGGTCGTCAAAACCAAGAGCTGCGGTTACTATTGTAAGTTTGTCTACTTTTGGAAATAATTATATGAAGAAACCATATGGTTATGTCAAGGAATATACTGGTATTTATAAGTCGATTGGTAAGGGTGCATGGTTCAAAGGACATGGCAAAGACATAGGTAAAATAGAAAGTTTTAAAATAAAAGGAAATACACTTCAATCAGAACTGGAAGGGTTTGGAGTTGATTATACTACCCCACCAGTAATTGATCTAAGTTCCTTTGGTGATGGACAAGCGACAGCGACTGTATTGACAGGACCCCTTTGTGTGCGGTCTGGCGAGTTTTTAAACAAACAGGGATTTTTGTCAGATGACAATAGATTATATGATGGGTATTTGTGGCAGGAGTTTTCTTATGTTGTTAAAGTCGGAAGATATATTGACGAATGGAGAAAAATTGTTAAAAAAGTGATTCACCCTGCCGGATTAATGATGTTTGGAGAATATAGTATTTCTACTGCTGCAGAAGTCAGAAAAGGTGCTGGTATTGCATGGGCCCAACTTATATACGAGATTATTAAAAATGTCAACATGAAAGTTAAAAATATGGACGGTCTTGGTCGATGGGCATATGGAGAAACTAATGGCCAATGGTATCCGACTTCGACAAGACAGGACACAAATTATTTAAATTCTCATGGAAATATATTCACATATGACAATAGACAACTAAGTGTAAATTCTACAATAGATGGAATGTATAATGGCGTAGGCGAAGGCGAAGTGTCTGACGATACCGCTGGATCTACAACAGTAGATAACGGATCTGGAAGATACGCTTTACTACAGGTTGATGGTACAAACGCTTCTGGTGGATGGTGGCAAGTTAAAAAAATTGCATTAAATTTTAGAGAAGCATTTGGAAAAGACTATTCACACTATTACACTTCCGGGCTTATAGGAAATACTGTAACTATTTACGATATTTCTGATGAAGATATGATCTCTGATAATTGGATTAATACTCGACCTTGGGGAAAGTATGAAATAATTGGAGCTCTAATTGATTCATCGGTTGGTGAAAGATATGTTGTATATGATGTCAAATTGATTTCAAGTTATTCTGCTGACATGCCCGAATGGGATAATGCAGTATTCGGTGGTCCGAATAGAGTAGAATTTAGATGGGATAATATATTTCGTGGAAATGTAGATAGAAATGCCAATAGTTGGATCGGTTCTATCGCAGATGGTGCAAATCCTCGCGATGAAAAAATGATTATAAATATTTCTGGAAGATTTAACAATAATAAAGAAGGCGATGTGCCGACTTTACATACGACTTGGAAATCTTTAGAAAGATTTAAATTTTATTTTAGGGATACTTATCCTCGTAACGAATTGGTGCAACAAATGTTTAGTCCAGCTTCGGAAATGGTAGGTTCGCCTTATAATAACCATAGAAAATTGGTACAGGGAAATAATTTGACACATATAGCAGTTAGACATCCGGATTATAATATGTGGTATAATTTGCCAGTAGAAGAAAATGGAAATGAGGAATGGATATCTACCACTGACGGAACAGATCATAAATGGAGAAATACTGTTATGTCAGATGTAGTTACTAAATCTGATAGAAAGTATAGGGCGGTTTTAGATTCTATTGTAAATATTTCTCCCGTTTATTTGATTATGTCGGAAGAAACCCCCCTATCAGGGACAAGAAAAAGAATGGGCCCAACAAATCTTTCAGTAGAAAGAGCTAAATTTAACGAAAAACTACAGTCGGGATCTGATTATAACATTAGTGTTTTGGATGAAAATACATTTGAAAAATTTATATCGCCGGGCACTATAAATGACAAATCCAATTTCGCATCAGAATCTACATTGGTAAAATATACGACAGCAAATATACCATCAACTGTTGAAGAATTGAATCAAATTTTAGAAACTATGACAATCGACTAAAAAAGATTATAAATAATATAAAAAATCATATGCAAAAGGTAAAACAATGGCAGCAATTATCACAAATAAACTGAGAATATTTAATGCTCAGGAATTTTTGCAATCTATTAACAGATCCGCACCAATTTGGAAGGCATCAACAACTTATTCAGAAGGCACTTCTGTAGTGAAAGATGGAAATCTTTGGCTTGCATTGGGTAATGGAACTTCTGGTACTACAGGTCCAACACCGTCCGTACCCACCGATGGAAATATTACTTGGTCCCATCTAGGACAATCAGTATATAATAACCTTTATATGTCGATTGGGAAACCTACTGCTTGGTTGAATGATGCAAACCCGCCAACACCGGAAGATTCTATCGGATATGGATATGCAGTCAAACAGGGTTCTATTGCAATGAAAAAGGTCGAACAGACTGATATGACTCTTGCAATTCCTAGAATTAACTGGACACCAAATACAGTTTATACAATGTATGAACATGACTTGGCAGAAGAGATTATCCCAAATTCTTATGTGATAACCGAAGGTTCGAATCAATACAATGTGTATAAATGCATAAACAATCAAAAATTTGTAGATGACAGTGCAACATCTATTGCAGTTCAATCGACTGTGAAACCTACCACCACTTCTGTATCAGAAATAGAAACTACAGCTGATGGTTATAGGTGGAAATATATGTATTCTATTTCTCTTGCAGATTCCTTGAAGTTTTTGACAAAGGATTATATTCCTATAACCACTGTTGAATACGATCCATTAGATTCTTCTTCTGCTGAAGGTGTTCAATGGCAAATTCAACAAGCTGCTCTGACAGCGCCTGGCCATATAGATCATGTAAAAATAATGCCTAATGAGGTCAATGGATCAATAACAGGAGGAGTAGGTTATCACGACAATATTTCTCGCAATGACATGCTCCTTGATGGGACAAGTACTGTCACAATCACTGGTGTAGAATCTGGCATGTTGAGTGGTAAGTATAACGGATATTATGTTGTAGATGTACAAAATCAAAATCAACAAAAAATTACAGATTGGGTAGTTACTGGAACAACTGTTGTTGTTACTCTCGATGGTGCTCTTCCTGCACAGGCCTCAACTACTATAATCGTGGCGCCAGGAATTACCACTACGGGTAATGGTTCGGGTTTCGATGCATATGGTATTGTTTCTTCTGGTAAAATTTCTAATATAAACATTACTAATAAAGGAACAAATTATACTACGATTACTTCAGCAGTTATAGATACCGATCACTTGCCGGCTCTTAGTTCTGGTGCAGATAATGTGAACGCATGTAAGGTAAAGCCGATCATTAGTCCCGATAAAGGCCATGGATCTGATGCTATAGAAGAACTTGGTGGATATTATATTATGATAGCTATGCGACTTGAATATGATGAACAACATACCAGACCTAATGATGCGGGCACTGATACAACTAAAGTAATGTTTCCAGTTTCGGACACATCTTCTGTGTTTAGACAAATCGCAATTGTTGCAGATCCCCTCGAAAAAACATCTCTTATTCCTGCAACAAATGTATCATATCGTGGTCCATCTTATACAACGCCATCGTCCGATGCTTGGGGTACTGCCGGAGAAACTACTTTTGATGTAGAATCTGGTTCTGGTAAGGTTTTGTATACTGAAAACAGACAACCCGTATCTCGCGCTATAGATCAAATCGAAGATATCAAGGTTGTCTTTGAATTTTAATTCGTTTAACTACCCAATGAGAGAAGAAACATATGACTTTAAATCTTAATGTCACCCCCTATTTTGACGATTATGACATAAACAAGGGATATCTAAAAATACTATTCAAGCCTGGAAATTCTATTCAGGCAAGAGAATTGACTCAAATGCAGAGTTTGTTGCAACAACAGATTACTAATTTGTCAGATCATTTCTTTAAAGAAGGGGCGATGGTAATACCTGGCCAATCAGCGATTGATTTAAATGCTCAGTATGTAAAAGTTATGCTTCCAACTACTCTACCATCTGCAAATGATTTTGTAGGAAAGATAGTTCAAGGTAACAAAACTGGTTTGAAGGCATTAGTTGTTAAACATGTAGATATTTTTGATGGAAATAGTGACGGAGATTTTACAGATTATGCAGCAGATGGTGATGAACCAACTACACTATATTTGAAATATCTTGATGGAGCCCCTGCTCCGAATACACAAGTTAATGTGGGAAGCGGATTGGTTTCTATTCAAAATTCGGTGCCGGGCACCACGACATTTACTGTCAATGGAGAGACCGTAACTATTGATGAAGGGGCTACTTCTACATTTGTTGAAGGCGAAACTCTTGTAACAACTGGAACAGATGGTTCTACTTTAACTTGCGAAGTCATGTCAAATTCTGTTGTCTCTAGACCCATTGGTCAAGGTACGATTGCCTTTATTGAGGAGGGCGTTTATTATATCAGCGGACAATTGGTAAAAGTCCAAGCACAAAGTATTGTATTGAGTAAATACACTTCGGAACCAACTGCAAAAATTGGTCTGGATATTTCACAATCTGTTATTACTTCTAATGATGATAGTTCTTTGCTTGATACATCTTTGGGTAGTGTAAATTATAATGCGCCTGGAGCTGATAGACTGAAAGTTGTATTGACTTTAGTAAAAAAGGATATTGATGTAGTAGATACATCCGATTTTGTTGAGTTGATAACTGTTAAAAATGGTACTGTTGCTAAAGAAGCGGCGAGAGATGATTATGAAATTCTTATGAAAACTTTGGCCAGAAGAACTTATGATGAATCCGGCGATTATACTGTACGACCTTTCAAATTAGATATTAGAGAATATTATAAAGAGAATTTTAATGATGGCGTTTTTGATATGTCGGACTTTGTATTTAATACTGATGTTGAGGCTAGATTCTGGGCAGAAACTAAAATGCCAGAAGAATATGGAATGACTATCGATGGAGTCGGTCAATCGCATCAGATTACACAGCAAGATATTAATAATTATCCCGATCAGGTGCTAGATACAACTCAGACAAAATACTATCCTGGCGTTACGCATCAGAATTTGATTAATGCAGTTAGAAATAAAATTGCAATTGGTATCGAATCTGGTAAGGCATATATAAAAGGATATGAAGTAGAACCCAAGGCCTTAAGCAAAGAGGGTAAATATCTTATATACGATAAAGCAAGAGAAATTTATAAAGAAAACAATGAGTTTATTCCAGTAGATTTGGGCCCATATATCTTTGTGTCTGATATGAAGGGATTGCCAAAAATAAATAGTGCGGTCAATTTGGTAAATTGTCACATAGGTAAATCTGCGTCCGAAAAATGGGTTAGCGTGCCGGCAGATTCTAATACAACCTCTCTCAATATAGCGGGAATGACAGTCGATGGTGTTGCCGGAGAAATCCCACCAGTTATGTTTGATGGTGGGGCGGAGACATTGACATCAAACGTATATGGTATTGATATTGTCGGTACTGCAAAGGTTAAAGCAATTTCTTATTACGAAGATTCTAGTAGTGGTGCCAGATCATATAATCACACAACGGGGGATTTTAGACCTCCTGTTACCACACAAGAAACGGCGATCTATAAATTATATCTATATGACATAAATTTTGAAACTAACCCCAGAACTAACGCAGAATATAATATATTAGATGCTAGGTCTGTTACATCTCAAGAGACACATGGCGCAACAAAAGTATATGACTTTGGTTCAAATATTTTAACAAAGATGTCTATGATGCAACAAGAAGGAAATTTTTCCAGAAAATCTTTGATTTACCAAAAAAATAATGATGCTATTCGTGGCATTGTTTATGATTACAACTCTTTTAATGGTTCTTTATTGGTAAAAGAATTAAATTCTGGAAATGCGGGCGGATCAAATGGTTCGGTCGGAGACACTAATATTTTACCGAGAAATCGTTTTGCTCTTAATGAGGTAATTTTTGAGGCAATCGGAGTTAGTTCTGGTGGCAATTTCGCTAATACTGGAAATTCGACAGACGGAACTATTTCCAATACTACAACTACAGCTAGACTCTTTAGTAAATCGGTTATATCAAATTCCCTTGGCGGAAGTATAATTGAAACTGGAAATAATTGGCTCAAGACAATACGAAGTATAGATGACATTAGTGGTACTTCTACTGTTGATACACAATATTCTGTAATGAAAGAATTTGTGACTTCATCCAGTAATTTAGGATCGGTAACTCTTACTCTAGCTGCCGCCGACGAATATTTTGAACAAACTACAACATTATATAATGTATGGACGCCTCCAAATGGAACTAGTTTATTCGCAGGCGAAGTAGGAACTCAAAGCAACTTTTCATTCTCATCCGATCTAAAATCGGTTACTTTTATAACTACATTATCTAGTATGTCGAACTTAAATGTACTGGTTCCTGTGAGAAAAACACAATCGAAAGAAAAAATAAAGACTGAAAACACACAAATATATATGCCATATACATTGACAAGTTTGACCGGCGGTACTATATCTGGACAAAATTGGGATTCGAACACAACGAACAATGATACAAATAACACTAATACATATGATATTGATATTGCTTCTCAAAGATCTTCTTCATCTGGACAACTTTTATCTACTCTCACTGGATTGGGTGTAAGTACAGATTTATCATTATCTATAAACGAATTTCAATTACATCATTCTGATATCGTTAGCCTTAAAAAAATATATGATACATGTAATGTAAATAATTATGCGTATAGAGTTGCTATAGATTCATCTGATAAGAAAAACATTCACCAGATGTCAGAGGAAGATTTTGAATTTGCATTGAAAGCTTATAATTTTTATGAACAAACTGGTTCAAGCCCTTTCAATGTAACTTTGACAGCTGTCGGTGGGTTGACTTATGATGACGTGAAAAATTCCCTTACAATTTCTGGTATAGAAAATCCATTTTCTGATGAAATATTAAATCTATTTGTTTCTGGTGTAACTGCAATTCCAAATCCATCTGATGTACCTGTTAAAATTAATGATATTACAGATCGATATATTTTAGATGATGGATCAAAATTTAATGTTTTAGGCCTTGGTAAAGTAAAAATTAAAGGCGCGGGAGAATCTTGTAAAGGTAGGCCTATTATAGTGTATTCGTATTGGTCACATGGTGTAGGAGACTATGCTTCGGTAGATTCTTATCCAGATTATGAACTTATTGGAAATTTTGATAATATCAGATTGTCTGATGTTTTTGATTTCAGACCTGCATTAGAATGGTCTCAACTCGATGGGACGGGCGGATTAGTTGGCGGTGGATGGCCAAATGTACTAGGTGTTGTAAATAGTCCATCTGGAGATTACCCCAGAACGGGTAGTGCTATCAGCGCCGATTTACGGGGATATTTGGGTCGTAAAGATAAACTTTATGCAACAGAAAAAGGTAAATTTTTAATAAAATATGGCAGTTCTTCTATATCTCCTCAAATGCCCGATGATCCTGTAAATGGAATGGTTTTATATGAATTAACGACATTACCATATACTGAGGGTCCAGAATCTATATCAATTTCGATGATGGATAATAGAAGATATACCATGAAGGATATTGGAAAATTGGAAAAAAGAATTTCCAATTTGGAATATTATACATCTCTCAATCTTTTAGAAAAAGATACAATGGATATGAAAGTTACAGATGCCGATGGAAATGATAGATTTAAAAATGGGTTCATTGTAGATCAGTTTCAAAATCATAGTGTTGGTGCAACAGCAGATCCAGATTATAGAGTTGCTATTGACAGCAATAGGGGAGAACTGAGACCATTCCATACATCAAAAAATGTTAATCTTGCTATCAACACATTAGAATCTAGTGGGTATGCTCTTAAAGAACAGAAAATTTACTTGCCATATACTAGTGAACAGGTTATGGCACAAGAAAAATCATCTAAAACTATCAACGTAAATCCATTTGCTATTTTCTCATTTAGAGGAAGTTTGCAACTTTTCCCTTCGACTGATGATTGGAAAGAAACCAATCAGGCTCCAGATATTGTAACAGATAAAAGAGATGAATATGAGGTATTTGAACATTTACTTCCTGCCGATGGAGTCATGGGTACGGAATGGGGCGAATGGGAAAATAACTGGACCGGTGTAGTGGAAGGTAGAACTACTGTTACAAAAAACTCATGGGCCCAAAATAAAGCTTTTAAAATCTCGCGGGGATTGACCAACTGGGGCGTGCCTAGAACTTCGACAAGAACAACACAACAAAAAAGAGTGGGCACAAAAACTCGCACAGGACAACAGACAACCGTGGCGCCTTTAGATAAAAGAGAAAGTTACGGGACCAAAACTCTGAAAACTGAAGTGATTCCTTATATTCGTTCAAGAAATGTTTATTTCTCTGCTGAAAAAATGAAACCAAATACCAAATTGTATGCATTTTTTGATGGTGTAGCAGTTTCAGAGTTTTGTGAAAGCACCAGAAAATTCACATTTACGGATACAAATGAGGTTATTGCCGAGTGGTTTAAAAACAATAGAGATGTGATAGTAGACAATAGAGGAAATGTTGGTTTGGTAGGAGATACCAGCGAACATAAAGTCAATATATATGATGTTGATTGGATCGATTCAACCACTATTACACTACATGTGGGACCGGATAATGTATTTGCACAATTTGGTAGTCGCGATGGTTCATATACTACTGGAGAGCAAATGACTGTTAGGTGGCCGGATCCAGATAGTCCAACTGGTCTTTCTGAAAAACGTGTAGGAACATTGCCTGCCGGGGATAATGTAATAGCGGCAAATTCAGATCTCAAAACGGATGAAGCTGGATTTATTTCTGGAATATTTTCATTACCCAATAGTGCAAATATAAGATTTAAAACTGGCGAAAGAATTTTTAGAATGTCAGACCAAGTAAACAATGCATCTGATGCAGGCACAGAAGGGCAAACAACATATGCTGCAACTGGTATTATAGAAACTGTTGCTGATCAAATTGTCTTGACAAGAGTTCCGGAATTTACAGTCACCGATGTTAGTGACGAAGAACCTATTAGTAAACGGCTTCCGCCGATAAATCAAGTTTTTCAGAGTGGTGGCTGGTATGATCCACTTGCACAGACAATTATGGTTGATATGGATGGTGGTATGTTTATTAGTGCTGTAGACCTATTCTTTTCCACTAAAGACGATTTTAAACCCGTCACATGTCAAATTAGACACACTGTAAACGGATATCCTGGCCCTAAGATTTTGGGCGAAAAAGTCTTATATCCAAAAGATGTAAATATTTCTGAATTAGGTACAACACCGACTCAGTTTGTATTCCCTTCTCCAATTTATGTACAAGATCAAACGGAATATTGTATTGTTATCTTAGCAGACACTCAGGGTTATAGATGTCATATTTCTAGGATGGGACAAGAAGCCGTCGATGGTAGTGGAACAATTTCTGCTCAACCACATGCGGGTGTGTTCTTTAAATCTCAAAATGCGTCTACTTGGACAGCTGATCAAATGGAAGATTTGAAATTTAGAGTACATAGAGCAGTATTTGATACATCTGCTCGCGGCGAGGTAATACTAGAAAACACAGAATATGATGATAATAATAACGATCTATGGTCAAAAGAATTTGGTCCACAGAGTATGAAAATAACTGAAAATTCATCAAAAATTACATTTAATATTAATGACACTTCAGGATTTGTTTCGACAGACCGGTGGTCCGGACAAGGATATAACTATGTTACTTTATCAGATTTTCATGGAACATATGATGTATTTCCATCAGAATCTTTTAACGGCGACCACTTAGTTACCGAAACGACTTATAATACATTCACTATTGATATGAGAAATAGTTTTTATAAACAGGGATCGTCTTCTCAAAGTATTGCATATTCTGCAGCTGAATTGCCAACAGCAACTAATACATACACTCCAAAAAGTAATACCGGATTTTTACCTAGATTTAAAAGTAATTTTAAATATGATTTGATGAAACCGACTATTCAAACAATAGAATTGCCAAATACTGATATTACTGCACAATTTAGAGGATTGTCTGGAACATCACAAGATTCCAACAAAGTGCCAGGAATCAAGGATGCAAATTATCAGTATTTTGTACCCAATCAAAATATAGAATTTTCTTCTCCGATGATGATGGCAACAAATACAAATGAAAGACTTTTCAACAGATCCGGTACTGCATTAGACAAAAAATCTCTGGCAATAAAATTGAATCTGATAAGCCAATTTGATAATATTTCTCCTGTTGTTGATACACAAAGAATGAGTGCAATTCTTATATCAAATAAAACGAACAGTCCTTCAAACGCAACTGTTGGACAGAGAGGATATGTCAATACTGGATTTATTGCAGAAACAGAACCAACTAACGGTTCAATTGCAACTAAATATATAACAAAGGAAGTCACACTAGAACAGTCATCCACATCTCTGAAGACCGTTGCGTCTGTAAATAAACAGTCGCCATGTGATATTGATTTTTACTATAGAATCAAAACTTCAGAAGAACAAGTTTTCGTTGACCGGCCTTGGGTATTAATGGAAAGACCAGATATCTATAGTGTCAACTCTATAAACGAAGATGATTTCAAAGAGTTTGAATTTGATGTGCAAAATTTACCAGAATTTACTTCTGTTTCGGTAAAAATTGTTATGTCAACTGAAAATTCATCTATTGTACCAAAAGTAAAAGACCTAAGAATAATTGCATTGGCGAGTTAAAGATGAAAAAAGAAAAAATAAAAGTACAAGATCACGAAGATTATGTGAGAGATAGTTCCACAAATGCAATTATTAATACCGATATAAAATCATATAAACAGTATATGACAAAAATTAATGCACAAAAACAAACAAAAGAAGATATCCGAGATTTGCAAAATGAGATGTCAGAAATAAAAGAACTTTTAATAAAGATATTGGAGAAAAAATAAAATGGCCGTAGAATATCCAACACTGGTATCTGTTTTAACTACAGATACATTCGAAGAATGGCGCAAAAAAACCAATTCTATGATCCTCCACACAGAGGCCGGAAGACAAAACATTGGTGATCTGGGACTTCTAAACACCGATAGTAAAGTTTCTATTGTGAATGCAATCAACGAAGTCGATGCCCATGCAGATCAAAACACGCAAAATATTGGCAATTTGTCACTTCTTAATTCAGACATTAGTGCTGTAGATTTAGTTTCTGCTATCAATAATAATTATGATTGGCAAAAAATAAATACTGACTCACAAATAGACAAAGAAGTTATTGATAGAAAAGCAGCAGATTCTGCAATTCAATCTGAATTGGATTTAACCCAAACATCTTTGGGTATACTTTCTAATGGAACATTTAATATTATGGTTGGTAGTAATTATCTTAGTACTGCTAACAATTTGCAGGGTGCGGTGTCCTTATTGGATGCAGCCACCAAGACTAAGGCAGATTTATTAGACACTCTGATAGCCACTATAGGCAGTGACTCTACGGCTAAATTTGATTGGTCTGATAGTACGGTAAACTATTTGACAGTAGAATCGGATGGCAGTGCAAATATCAAAAAGAATATGGTAATTCTCGATCAGAGAATTAAAACTAATACAGACGCCCAACTTGCAAACACAACTGCTGTAGAATTAAATTTAATTAAAATACAAAATATTATTGCATCTTTGGGTGTTGATAGTGTGCAGGGTACTATGGTTCCGGATGCAGAGAATGATTATGCAACTTCTGCAAATATTGTGACTAATGTTAGGTTATTGGATAATGAAATTAGAACATTGGATGACAGACTAGATGGCGAAATTGAAATAAAACTCGACGCATTACGTGCTGATATAGAGAAGAGAACTAAAATAGAAGATGTTGGAACTGTCTCAAATTTAAGTGATGGTTTAAATGGAACTACTATCATAGATGCAATAAATATTGTTTATGGTCTCTTGAAACCCATTGCAGATGATTATAATAATAATGGCGGTTTTGTGAGACGAAATAAGGTCGATGGTGATAGTATGAATAATGGACTAGACATAAACGATGGCGATTTAAAAGTGCAAGGGGCTGCAGGGACTTCAAGGCGGATTACTTGCACCGGAGATATTGTAGCATATATCGGTTCTGTTGCATAAATAAACAAAAAGAGTACAAAACATGGCGATACCAAAATCAGGAAAAATATCATTATCTGAAATTGTTGTAAATTTTAGTCCAGAAAAAAACACTGCATCTCATGCAATAAGTGAATATTATAGGGCTCATCCAAATGGAAATGTAAAAGATTTTGTCAGTAATAGAAATATCCCATTATATAGATCTGCTGGTATTCCTAGAGAAATAAAATGGTCAGATTTTCATGGATCTGGATTGCAATCTGAATATTATTGGCCAATTCCAGAACTTTGTACAGACTCATTTCATCTTTTTGGAAAGGGTGTTGAGAATTGGGATGGAGTGAAAGATTCAACTAATGAATATGTAGGACGCGATGATACTGAAGCTTCAATGACAATACCAGTTTTTAATGAACAAGCAACAATATCTATCCCTCCATTGAAATTTGATATTGGAAGCGAGCTGGGCGAAGATTTGAGATATGAAAGAATTTTAGAAAATACTTCTACTGTTGCAAAAAATTTGGGATTGCCTACAACTAGTTTTACCTCTGGTCACTGGCAAATGATAGTACCTAAAAAATTCAAAAGACTCAAGATTATGGTAGTTTCTGGTGGTGGTTCTGGTAGTGTCCAGAAAACTATTGTGTCTGGCGATCAATTGAAAAATAAAAAAACAAAAGGTATTGTAGAAAATGGTTATGATGGTGGAAATTCTACCGTTTGGTTAGAAACTGCATCTATAAATCTGTCCGGCGGCGCCGGCGGGGGAGATGTTTCTAAAGATGGTGGGGTTATCAAGTCTGGTAATGAATACGATCAGACATTATCAACAACAGAAAATCCTATTGTAACTGGTGGTTTTGCAACTTCATATGAAAACAAATCAGCTGATACGCCGACAGAATATATAATATCTGATACAATGGTTCCTGATAATGGTAGTATTTCTTTTGGACGAAATAATTTTCCCATCAACATTTTGCACAAAATTGGACGTCCTAAAGAACTTCGTGGACATGCTACGAATCGCGAAAGCGGCCTTGGTGAAGATTCTCTGTTCGGCACTGGCGGCACGCCAGGAATTGAATATACATATGCTGGAGAACGGCAAATAGATATAACACAAGTGCCGGATAGCTCATTTGGTGTTGGTGGTGCTGCAGGGCAACATGGGGGTCGTGGATCGGATGAAACTGGTTATACAGGAACCCAAGCAGGACAGAGTGGGGTGACAGGATATTTTGGGGATTTTGAAGTAAATGGGGGCGATATTGTAAATATCAATGTTGGCGCTGGAGGAAAAAGTTCTATTAATTATTATCAAGATTTTGATCCCGAAACTGCTTCTGATGATTATGACGGCATGTCCAATACTCGAATTTCTGAATCTGGTTATGGTGGAAATGGAGTTGTGCAAATAATTGGGTCTTATGGACATTCTCATTCCAAATTGAGTCATCCTGGCTGGATACTGGAAGATGAATTAGGTAATATTTTATCATCTTCTTATGCACGAAGTTATTCCGTTCGCGGAGAGACAACATTTCAAGGAGCAATGACTTCTGCCAGAACTATTGACGTAATGGGATCGAATGATGTAAACAATCCAAAAATGTACCGATTAAGATTTAGTGCAAGAATTGGAAAAAATGGCGATGTACCTATGAAAACAACCTTCTGTCACATAGGAAAAAAATCAGTAAAAGTAAAAGCATTGACGAAAAAAATATTTTTGAATAGTCCTATTTTAGAAAAATTATATGAAAATCCCGATGCATCTTTGGATGTAGAACAAGTAACCGGCGTTTATATGCCTAGGGGGGAGACCGACTATGAAGAAGTAGATAATTGGTTCATTCCAACATGTCCTGTTAAGTTTGAATTGACACATAGAGGATCGTATAATAACACAGCGACATTTACAAAAGTGCCATCTACTGCTGTATCACAATCGCGCGGCGGCGGGCCAGATACTTTTACTTTAAGCAAAAGTAAAAGTGTAATAGAATTCACAATGGCATCAAGAGAAAGATATGTATTAAAACCACAAAATTTGGATGGAACAGGTAGAAGTAAATCTTCATCTAATAGGCTTGCATCTTTTGTAAGAAGTAGAAATCAAATGCAATTAGATGAAAGTGGTGGAATGAACTCTTTTGCAAATGCTGACATGGCAATTAAATATACTGGTATGGGTGGGTTTTACTTGAGCTCAAATACTTTTTCCCCAGTTCGAATTGATAAAACCAACTCGGCATCTTCCGGTGTACAAACTCATCATCTTGCACATCGAATTAATAATCTGAACGGTAATGGCATGGTATTGACCGAATATAATAGTAATTGGACAATCGGCGGTGGAACGTTTGGTTCACCCAAAACTTTAAATTCTAGTAATTTTCCAGATTTATTTGAAAATAAAACAGTAGCTTGGGAAACTTCCGAAGATGGTATAGATAGTAAACAAGTCTATTGGATTAAAGATGGTTGGGAATCTCTTGCTAGAAGTATTTTTTCCGACTCTGGCGGAGCTACAAATACTACTCATTTTAGTTGTGGTTATAGAGGTAATGCACAAAATGGTACTGGAACAACCGTAGCACATACATGGGTGAAGAAAAAAGATAAATGGTGGGATGTGAACATCAAGCCATCACACTGTTGTACTGCGGCTGAGAATCGTGGTATAATGACTTTCACAGAAGTTAAAAAACTTCGGGCCTGGCACAGAAAACAACCTATAATCTGGCAAGAAGGATATGATATCTGGGGCAAAGTAATCGCTGATACTCTTATTTCAAAATCTGATTGGTCGTCCAGAAGAGTTGTAGATTATTATAAACATAAAATATATGGAAAAAGATCATTTGGTTCTACTCTTGCAGATATAGTGATATATCCTATATCTATGATTGTTGGTACATATGTGTGTGTATCTAAGGGATTATCAAAACTATTTAGACGGACAAAACCGTTATAAATAGGTATGAACTAAAATATTAGGAATTGATGCAAATGGCTCAACGGCAAATAACAAATCTCGCTACATTCTCAAATTATGGAATGAGTAGACTCAGAACTGGATTTACTAAAATTGATGGAACCGCTTCTATCGACTCTAATGAAGTCGTGTCGGGTGGAATGATGATGGCCTTAGCGTTAGATATGAAAAATACTTGGGGTATGTTTAACGGAGCTCCAGATGTCGGAAATGAATTAATAGATTCATCTAATGTACCCATAACAAAACAATTCTTTGAAGAAATATCACTCAACAGAATAGGAGATTTTTCGGGAACATATTCTGGGTCTGCTAACTATAGCCAGTCAACACCCTCTGCGCCCTCTCAACATGTTATGTTATTTCAATCCACAAATGATATTTTGCCCAATAATGGTACAGTTTCTAGGGGATTGGATCAAAATTATAGGATACGTTTTGAGTTAGATTTGAGACCGAGACTTTATTTTAATCATGGGACCGGATTGGGTGACAGAGAATTTGCTCAAGAATTATATCAATTAAATATGAGAATGGATTCTTTAGGACTTTATCATTATTCTGCTGGCAACCAAATAAACGAACAAGCGTTCAAACCAAATTCTTACTATCCCGACACAGTATACAGACCTGATAATTTTATTCTCCCAGCATCTGGTTTTAGTGGGAGTTCTGGTTGGGAGGATCAAATTGGTATTCCAAATCCTATGTATGGATGGTTTAAGGTTAATGTGGGTTGTTCAAATCAATTATTGGCATCTGGTGATATTTCTAGTCCACAAACAGAAACCAATGGATTAATAACACTGGAAAATGGTTCTACAGTAGATACATCTATTTTGAGGATGCCAGGAGAGTGTGTAGATTTGACATTTGAAGATGTCACTGTTCTTTCAGACCCTTCCAACACAGGTCCATATTATGTACAAGGGACTATAACAGAAGACAATCCACAACCAAAGTATTATTTTCCTGTGTTTTTAGATCAATACGCAGCAAATCAATACGATGGAGCGATTGCTAACACTGCGTCTACCACCCCGATTTCTGCTGTCTCTAATACGAGTCCTGTGATTGTGACCACCTCTGCGGCACATGGATATACTGACGGCCAACCAGTACATTTTAGTTCTATCTCTCCGACGATAAACCCATTAAACGGAAACACATATTATATAAAACTTATTGTTGGCAGTGTAACTCAATTTAGAGTATACATGAACTCAAATTGTACAATTCCATTAGATGGCACTCTTTGGAGTACTGCTCAACAATACACTGGTGGCGGGACAGTATCTTCTGGTGTTGGAACATCTGTTGCAAAAACTGTTACAGAATTTCCATTGCTGACGCTGTATGTACCTACTACTTCGCATGGGTCTGCTACATGGGGTTCTGATACGGCTCCAAGTTCTGTAACGGGATTTAAAAAATATATAAACAACCGATCTCTTCGATTTAGAAATAAGAAAAAGGGTTCTGGTTGGTTTAAAAGATTTCCTAAAACAGAACCAGTTTTACAAGGGTCATATCCATTTTCATATAGACTTACTATGACAGAAAGAGGAATATTTTTATATATTCACGATGATGCTGCATCCGATCAGGCAGATGATTACGCATGGCTTGCAGTTCAAAGAACTGTAAATAATGAGACCGGTATAACAAGAACAGATGAAGGTTCAAAGTTTCCATTACATACGATGTATTCATGTTCAAGAGATTCTGTATATTCTAGGGATGCTGGTGTTTATTTTTCTCAGGCCGCGGCCAATTTGCAAAATGCAGAAAATACGGTAGATACAGTTTATGACGAATCAGGCAACACATACAACTTATCAAATTTAGACAACAGCAAAACATTTTATATATTAAGTCCATATGATAGAGAAGATTATCTTGCAGATGAATATACTGCAAAAAATATTTGGAGATTTGTTGCAAGAGAATTTGATATTTTAAAACCCACAGATGTTCATAAATTTGCCACACGACATCAAGTTGACAGCAACGCAGTCATTAATCCACTTGAACAATTATCTATCACAGACGAAAACAGATTTGTTATAACATTTCCGACCGGATTGACGACTCAAAGATTTATGTATCCAAAAGAAGAAATGGATTTGATTTGTTTTTCATCTGCTGAAGTAGTTGCGGAGTCAAGTAATATTCCAATGACAACTTATAAGTATGATGGTACAAGCATAGATAAACGCAGATATCAGGGCATGCGTTCCACGGCAGCTTTTGGTAACGGTATGCGAATTATGGCTTTAGTAAACGGACAGAATATTCATAATAGTGATGTAGTATTGGATATTAACGATCCAATTGGAATAGAAGTATAATTAAAAAGAGAAACAACAAAATATTTTTTATAAATAATAAGAAAATTAGATAGGAGACCTTAATGTCTATTGCAAGCGGATTTAGTATTCAGAGAAATGACGTTATACAAGTGCCACATAGGCAACAATACGAAAGTCACGATGCAATTTCGGGAGATAAAATCTATCTTTTGAGATCATTGCCAGATTATGAAGACAAGAATTGGGATTGGGATATTCGAATGGGTGAAGTTAGAACTCATCTAGAACGAGGGGCAGCTGCTTTAGCGGTGAATGGGAATAATACCACCTCGACTGGCGTTGGCCCAACCGGAGTTTACCCAACAGAAAAAGTGGCATGGAACGCAAATGCATATACAGAAGGGTCTCTTGCAGCAGGACTAGGAACTGTTATGTACGATTCTCAATATGGAGAATTTGGAGCTATTGTATTCCATGAATCAGCTCAACCAATGCCGGGCGAAATAGTTGAGATTTCATATACAGAACATACAAGTAAATTTACTGGTTCTGGTGGTTTATTATATCAACTTGCACATGATATGTGTATTCACCCTTTCGATTCACCAGAAATATTTCAAGCCCACTTTGGAAATTACACAGAATTCGTGGATGATAATGCCGCCGAGGCTGGCAACCAGCGCGGCGACGTGGGCAAGGAATATGTATCTAACATTCCTTCTGCTGGTCTCGCAGGATCAAATAATTTCGCTGCATTGGGCCCAGCTGGTGCTGTCTTGACAGGTACAGCTGCAGAGGATCTAAAAGTTTTTAAAAACAACCTCTCTATAAAATACAAAGATTTATTGGATGATGACATTAAAGAGGCGACACAAAGAACTGTTCAGAATTTGTGGAAGGTCGTAAGAGAACACAAAGAAACTGCAACTATTAATATGAGCGCCAACACAAGCGGCGCGACAACCAATGCGGATCTTTTCGCGACGGACACAGTGCCCACAATAGCTGAAACATATAGCTTGGCCAAATTACAAGCTGCTTCGACGGCGGCAGAGATTACAGCGCAAACTATTCCACTTATGACAGACTTCCCATTAATTGAGAGCGATCTTGGTAGTGGCGAATTTAGAGTTTCTATTGACGGAAAACTGATTAATAGAGATGATTGGATAGTTACCAGCGATGTTTCATCAAGAAGATCGACTTTTAAATTAAAAAGAACTACTGGCATGCCTTGGATTAGAAATCTTGGAGCTGTCGAAGTCTCTATTGCATATGTCTGGGGCAAATCTATCGATGTTCCTTATGGAGCATTAGTTGGTAGACAAGGACTAGGTCCAGATCAAGTCACATCGACTTTGGCGGTTAATGAGGTATCTTTCCCACATGACGATCAGGCCTACGATAGTAATATCCTAGATGCAAATACACAAAAGTATTGGATATTTAGTAGGGCGTTTAGGTCGCCCACCAAAGTGTCACCACTTGATCCAAAAAATGCATTTTTTGGATGGCATACGGCTAGCGCAGCTACTGAGGCGACTATAGTAACAGCTCAAGAAGGATCAACTGGTCCATTATCATTGTCTGCGATCGCAACCGCCGAGGCCTTGTCGGGAAGACACAAGAATACTGCTAAAATTAATGATTCTGATGTTATGTATCTGGAAATGAAATCTTCTGATGAATATTCAAGACCATTTCAATTGATATATCCGCGGCCGCTTACTTCGGGGTTGACGTCTTCCGATAGTGATATAAAATCTAAATTAAGAGAAATTACAGATAGATTTGTAGTCGAATCAGAAAGAGGTGTCGATCTCCTGTCTGATAGTAATTTGAGTTTTGTTAATAGTAACAGCCCTGTAAGTAATAGAAAACCACAGAAATGGCGTATAAGATTTGTTTGGGATGAGACATCACTATCTCTAAAAGTCAATGTTGGTACAGATTTGCAAATTTTAGATGATTGTACTGTATCAACAATGCAAAATCGAGATGGAATAAAATCTCCAATATTCAGAGAGCCGGGCGAACTGTGCGATGTATATCAAACTCCTGCTATTGGCCGTGGTACTAGTGTGTCAATTTCACGAGCGAAGTCTCAATTTTTTAGAAAATCACAAATCGAAAAAGAAATGGCTCGCAGTTATCCCATGTCTTTTAAAATGACTTGTACTGATCACGGCATGGGATTGTTCTTGTTTGATCAAGCCTCTGTTGACCAAGACGACGATTATGCATGGTTTGTAATTCAAAGACATGTAAATCAATCAACTGGACAACCGGAATTTGCAGATAAATCACCAGTACATTGTGTATATTCGCCATCAAAAAGACCGACAGATGTGAGTACACTGACTCCATATTATTCATCTTCTGACATAAACGATATGAGCAAACCACCAACCATTTATAGTTCTCTTGCTGGTGTATATAAAACTGAAGCACCGACAGTATATATCAGTAAAGATGCTGCGTTTTTTAATGGTAGGGTAAATGCAATTGATTTTAATGGATATGGATATGCATCTGGTACTGCTCAAGGATCGGTTGCTGCAACCACTTTAGAAATTTCTGATGTAAAGGTAGATTTATTTAGAGGATTGTCGGGAAATATGTCTGCAATCAATACTGATTTGTGGTATGAAAAAACATATTCTTTCTTTGTTAAAATTGATGACGCCATAAATCCACCAAAAATTCAAAAAGGACATTTTTTGGCATGTAGAAACAAGGCTGGAGATGTTGACGACACAAATCCTATTATATGGGGGGGTAGAATAAAAGAATGGTTCCCATCCACTGGAAAAATTACAATTTCATCGGTAAATAATATTACTGGCGATGAAATTCGAGGTGACAGTCTCACCGATGTTACTACTAACGCAGATGGTACTCTATTGAAATTAATTGACGCTGATACTGCGACAGATGGTTCTACTACTATAAACCTTGAAATTGGTATGTCAAATTCTGGTGATGTTACAGATGGTACTTTCCAACCATTTGCTTCAACTGCCGAGGCGCTCACAAGAACGGCTGAATACAAAAAAACAACTTTAAAGTTAAAAACTATGCCATATGTGAATATCTCTGGACCATCCAGCGAGATTACAGATTTGGCTATTACAGGATTTAATTCTTTGCCTAGAAGAAGAGACACATCTATAGCATTGAATGCGTCACCAGCGCCAGGTGCTGTTGAACAAGTTGAAAAACAAGTTACATCGGGTGTTGTTACTGCTGAGGCATTGATTCGTGGTATCACAACTACTGGTGATAATCTCATAGATGCGACACCGGCCGCCGCAAATTGGGCAATCGGAAATGACACATCTTCACAACTCTCCCAAAATATAATTTGGCCAACCCAAATTATTGAAAGAATGTCAACATTTAAAAATGCTTCTCAAGATGGTACTGGTGTACCTAGTTCTGTAGAAAATATCAATTTGACTAATTATGCAGAAGGTGATTCTGCTTTAATGGACATTTTATATACAGCACAACCAGAAAATGTCGATAAAGTATTTGAATCTATGGTTGTAACTTTAGATGAAGTTGAAGTTATAAGAGATTCAAAAGCATATATCCTAACTTACGATGAATGGGTAAGAAGAGGAGATCCGACTACTGTTCCTAGATTTATGGAATCTTTAGAGGCTGCTGGTGTGACCAATCTTGGACCAAATTTTAAACTTCCTAATATAGATGCGAGTACTGTGCCAAATTTCAATGCGTTACAGCCAGGAATGGATCCAAACGCTACAAGTAACAATATTATTTCGTATACTACACAGAATTTTACTACTGGAAAAAGATTCTTTTCAGAATGGAATACTACAACAACAGGTATATATTCACATGTGGATAACTCTGGAAACATCATCGCGCCGGATACTACTGGCTCAGGGTTTGCGAGTGGTAGCTCAACTACACCCACGGACGATGCTGACACCGATTGGGTACAGGGTGTGGATTATCCACATTGGGTTATTGATTCTAGTAAATTGGTTGCTTCTGCCAACGATTCAAAATTGAGTTCTAAATTGCCGGGCGATGTAATATGGACAAATACAACTGGTAGAAACGAATATATGTATGATTTTTGGAATAAATCTCTTTATTTTAAGAATTCTCCAAGATCAGGATCGTCATTCTCAATTTCTATGATCAACTACCAAACATCAAATCCAAGTCAAGGAACATATATTATTTCTACTCCCGAAGATAGAAATTTCCCCGAAACAAATATGAATGATGTTAAGTCTATTAATAGATTTATTGTAAGAGAAAAAGATGTGTTTAAACCGTGGGATTACCATGTTTCTGCAACAATGCATGAAGTAGATTCACATGCTATTATAAATCCGCAAGAACAACTTTCGATTACTCAAGGAAGAAATTTCGTATTTTCTTTCCCAACACAATTGACAAGTCAGAGATTTTACTATCCAGAAAGTGAACTGGATCTGATTTGTGTTTCTTCTGCTGATTTTTCAACTCAAGCTGGGTATGTAGAAATTGATAAATACAATGACTCTGATGGCAAGATAACACCAGCTGGCAGTGGTTATACAGATCCAGTTCAAGTAGCTATCAACGCCGTATCGGACACCAACGAAATCAATGAAGATTTACATAAGATAAACACTACAAACGCTGGTGCTTATGGTGGGCATTTGGCGCCGGATGGATCTTACCAGATTTGGAGAAAAAATAAAAGAAGGTATGAGGGCATGCCTTCAACATTGCCGAACGGAAATGGTATGAGAATATTCTTACAAGTTACCGGATCTAGTATTTCATATAGTGATGTAGAAAATGGCTCCGCACCTGTAGCCTAAGGTTTATTAGTCGGAAAAATACTATGTATAAATATAAGTAAAACATTTAAGGAGATCAATAAATGCCAACATCAACCTCACTGAAAACTCCATTTCTGTCGGGGGGATATTCCATTCAAAGGAATGAGATGATATCAATCCCCCAAACAAGACAACGGCAGAGATTTCAGTTCATGAACGAATTTAATCAAACTTTCGCTAAGTTTGATCGAGCGGCACAAGGCCTTGGCAGAGGCGCACAAGAACAACTTGACAGAGTTCCGGCATACGAAATAAGATCAGAAAAAAGAGAAGTTCAAAATGGAGTCATTAGTTCTGTCAAAAAACCTCTAACTTATAAATTTGCAACTGGTTCTAACAAAGCTACTTTAGGAACTGTTGTTTTAACTGATTCTACATCTCCATTGGGCGAAGGAGTAATTCAACAGTTTGCTATTTCCAATGGTGGTCAAGGATATACGCCTGGAGCTGATTATGGAGTATGTATCAGAGGCGGAGAAGCAGCAAACAAGACCCCCCAACCAGCTAACATTACTTGTAAGGCTGATGGTAACGGTTCTATAACATCATTTACAATACATGATGGTGGACAGAATTACACTCTCGCTGGGGATACTGGTAATGGTTATCCAGCATTGACAATGGAAATTGATGAAACTCCATTGTTAGGACAGTTTGTTGTAACAAGACTTAATGGAGAAACCGAAGATACGGGTGTGGGAGCAATAACAAGTATAGATATTACATCCACAACATTGACAGGACATAGGCCGGGCGTCTGGTTTGTTTCTCATAATGGAAGCGACAAAGTAATTACTACCGATAGCACTGATGGTGTTGTAAATAATTTAATGATACAAGTTTTTGTAAATCAATTAGGAAAAATTAACAAAGTTACTTTCTGTTCTTATGGCGAAAAATTTTTGGTTGGTGATACACTCACAATCCCACAATCCCAACTGGGTGGAATTCAAGACGATTCTTTGGGCGTAAATGATTTAGTATTAACTGTCACCACAGTCGCAGATCAAAATCAAGTTGATTTAGATCATGGTACTGCAATTTGGAGAAGTGAATCTTTTGAAGCCGGTGTTGATGTTGTTATGGAATATACAATTGACACCAATATCGACACAAAGACTGAAGATGGATTTTTAAGAACACTTGCTAAGGACCTTTGTTTACACCCATATGCAAATTACTACAGTTCTGCATGGAGCACTGTTGCTCAAAGAAAAGCTACTCTGCAGCTGACGGGCGCTCCGCGCACTATGGTCACGTCCGGCACCGCTGAAGTGACAGCAACACTGCGCGATAGAGAAACCAATGTAGCATTAACAGAATTGACTGGCGGCTTTAAATCTGAGGATATAAAGAAGAGAATTATAGAACCCTACGGAAGTGGTACTATGTATATTACTGGTGTGGTTGATGGTGTAGCGACTTGTACTATGCTAAAATCTGGAACTTATAATGATGAGGATGTAAATACTTGGGATGATCCAACTCAGGAGTTCTATCTTATGGATCATTGGAGACTTTGTATAGACCAACATGCTGATCCAAGCGGCACATATCCCGATACCAATCTTGGCGGATTCGAATCGCAACCCTATAATTTAATTTATCCTAGAATAGATGAATTTGCATCAAATCATATTCTCATTAGAGATAATGGACAACAAAATCATAGAGATGTTATGAGTTGTATTCGTCGGATAGGTGATTTGTTTGTTGTAGAATCGGAAAAGGCGACAGATCTTCTTTCATCTTTAGCCGATGTGAGCTCAGCTTCAGTTTCTATACCAAGAACGATAAACTTAACACAACCTGTCAGAGACCAGAGAAAACCTCAAAAATGGCGTATGAGATTTTATTATGATTCAAGAGATGAATATTTATATGTTAATGTTGGAACTTCCTTACAAATTATGGATAATGGGGATTTGACAAGTGGACAAGGTCGAGATGGTATAAAAAATGCCGTGTTTAGACAGCCAGGAGAACTGAGTGAAATTTATTATAATTTCAGTAATGATGATAATAAAGCAAAATCCGGTTTCTTTAGGAGACAGGGGAAAACTGATGACGGAATAGATTCGAATTATCCAATGGCATATAGACTTACTTGTACTGACCACGGTATAGGATTTTTCATGTTCGATCAAGCCTCAGTCGACCAAGACGACGATTATGCATGGTTTGTAATTCAAAGACATGTAAATAATGTCTCTGGAAAAATTGAAGGCGAAGATGGAAAATCCCCAGTTCATTGTTTATATTCACCATCAAAAAGACCTGAAGAAACTAGTGATTTTAATATGGGATTCTTTGCTGAAGTGGTTAATAAGTTAGACCCTGAGACCGGTACGACTACCGTAACATCAAAAACTCTTGGCGATTTAGAAATTTTTGATGTAAATGGTAGAAAACTTACGCCCGGACTTCCACTAAATCAAAGTATTTTGACTTCTGGTTTTCCAGTTATGTCTAGAACAACACCATATGGACAAGGAACAAGCTATGTAACTCCTCCATCAACAGGGGGATTGCGCCTTACAGATTCTTCTAATATGGGCACAGATTTAACCTCTGGATATTCAAACGTCAATGATTTTATCGAATTTCCACCTGTCACCTCAACCAATTATACTGGATTAGAAAAATCTAACTTAGATGATTCAGCAGTGATTGATGAAGTACTTGCAGATGGCGTCGTAACCGAACCAGCTATATATGCTTTTCCGATGGGATATGGTAGAAATTTTGGTAGTAATTTCGTAACTGTTGGCGATTATTATGTTGATATGAAAAATTCCACCAGATATACTGACGCATCACCGGGCAATTCAAAACCAAGTGCCTTTTTCAGATCTGCTGGCGGAGTGTCAGTGCCGGCCGAGGGTAGTACAGAGGCAGTGTCAGGCCGAGACGACATGGGATTGGCGAATTATGTTAATGCCAGAAATCAAATGCAAGGCCCAGCGAGATTGGGACTCAAATTACATAGAGTTCGTCATAGAACTGCATCCGGATTTGATACAATATTGGATGTAAGTGATATTCAATTTATAAACAGATCGGAACAACCACCAAGGGTTGACAAAGATAATAAACCACTAGAATTGCCTGTTTCATCTGCCGTTGCGATATTTACACCAAAATCTTCTGCTGCTCTGAATCTTTTAAAGACTCGTAGTATCAAAATTATGTATTATGATTATGTTACTTTTACTTATGATGGAACAACTTCCACTATAATCACACCAACAATCCAAAGCGCGCTGGCGGCAGGCCACACCGGCGGTAGTGAAACCGAACCAACGAAACAGAACAGAGCTAATTACGATACAGCGACATATGACTTTTCATCTACCATCGCCGCAATCACCGAGCTCGGTGCGGAAAATACCAGCGCGCCCCAAGACGGAACTGAAACAAATGGTCCAATTTCTATATTGAAAACAGAAATAGTACCTGTGCCAGGCCTGGCAAACAATATTGGCGGAAACACTCAAAAATATTTTGCACATAAATCTCTATCAGATACGGATAATACTACTGAAGATACATCCGGAACTGGATCTTTTTCAACTAGAATTGGCAATGTAAATGCCGCCGGCAGCGAACAAGTTTTACCTAGAGTTGGCGATGTTGTTACTCTGAATGAATGGGTCACTGAGGGTTCTGCGGCCCAAACCCTGAGTGTTGAACCCGCTACTGTTTTGGATTCGAGCAGTGAAAGGCCTGCGGCTAGAATTACTAATATATTAAGTTCATTTCCTGAAGGTGACAGACTTATATATGAATATGCATGGGAAGGTGCGGGACATAACAGTGAATATACAAACTTTTATGGACGAAGTGGTATTGGTTCAAATCCTTTATTCGAAACAAATAGACTAAAAGTTTTTGTTGATGGATTAGAAGCCGATGCTGCGATTCAAGGTATAAATTATGATATAAACTCTGATGGAGAAATAGAATTTGGCGAGACGAGTTCATCATTGGAATATTTTGGCGTTGAAAAACCAATTTATGCTTATAACACAGCAAATGATAAATTGAAATTTGCATTGCCGGTCGAAGATAATAAGATCGTAAAACTTTCTTACGAAAATTATTCAGATGTAGAAGAACGAGATACCGGAAAATCTACATACCTAATTAAAGTACCTGAAGATAGAGATATTCCAAATATCTGGAACGATATTCACAAAGTTTCAAAGGGCATTTATCGTTTTGTTGTTAGAGAAAATGATGTACTAAAACCTTGGGATTATCATGTTTCTGCTGTATTGCCACAAATTGACAGTCCAGCATGTATTAATCCTGTTGAGCAACTATCAATTACTCAAGATAAAACAGTGATATTCAACTTCCCGACACCATTAGCGTCACAAAGATTTATCTATAGTGATGCAGAAGCAGATATAATTTGTATTGCTGGTGCGGATAGTTCTACTCAAGGTGGTATTATTAAAACTTCAGATACTAAGTTTGATTTGGATTCTGCACAAACTAGTGGATATATGAACGCCCTTGAATCAGACGGCACATATCCCAGCACAGCTGGAATTCAATACGGTTTTGATGCCGATGGCATAGCGGCAAATGAGGGTATAGCCAAGGTCGCAAAATCTTCTAATGGTGATTTTTTAGACTTCAGAAGAGAATATTCATGGCATAATCCATTCCAAGGCTCAGTTAATACCACCACGAGCGATGCCAATCTAGGATATCGTAGTGGTCGAGTTGCGACCGCGCCATTGACAGCATTTGATACTCCTGATAATTGTACTCATAGAACTTATTTGGGAATGCAATCTACCAAACCTTATGGTAATGGTATGAGGTTATTTATTTTGACTCGCGGCGGACCTATTAGACCTCAATATACAGATTATACTCCTAGAGATCAAGTAGACAGTGGTTCCAATACTTTCACCTAATACTTTCACCGATTAAAATTATTCAAATAATCTAAAAATTTAAAATAAATAGAGGGGGAACTTGTTTCCCCCTTTTTTGCAGAGTATACATGACAACATTATCTAACATATTTTTATTTAATGACGTAATAATCGTCAGAGTAGGCGTTGAAAGTCCTTCGAATTTTTCTCGCTCGCCTACAACTGACCCAGCCAATCGTGATTATACAATTACGATAGATGGAGAAACTTGGAAATATATACATCCTTTTGGTTGGAATATTCCGGTTAATACTGTTATAGATGAAGGAAAATTACGATACACTTGGTCGTCTATAGGGTTTAGAGAGAATGGATATCTGACCGATGAATGGAAAATTTGCGTATTTTCAAATCTAATAATGGTAAATGGTTTATCTGGACCAGTTACGATTTCATTTGATAGTGGCGAAATTTATAAAAATGGATCTTCTGTCGGTAATACTACTACTGTCGAAAACGGCGACACTATCAAGTTAGAAGTTTCAAATTACATTGCTAATATTTCTCAACCATCCATATTCTTAATAAATGTAGATGGTGTCGATATACCTTGGACAGTTTCATTGACAGATCCATTGTTGAATATCATAGAAAACGAAGTCAGAAAATCTTCATCAAATGATGACTTGAAAATATCTCATCATAATATTCCAGTTAAGGCCGCAGATTTAAAACTTGTATATGATAATGCTCCGGTTGTGGCTAATGCATTTGAAAAACTGATAAGCGATATTGCAGAAAAATCAACCAGTATAGAGTTTTCTTTGCAGGAGTTGCAAGAGGTAATATCAGATCAGGTCATAGGTATAATTTCTGAAAAAACTAGAACGACTGTCTCCGAATTAAATATTCTTTCTCCTTCTGAAATAATTAGTCTTAGAGAAATAAAAATAGACAATATCTATGACACAGAGACTTTAATATTGGAGTTGGATATTCCGCTCGAGAGATCTGACACTTCCGATATTTCTGTTATTTCTGCTAATGAAATTGCATCAGTATCAGAAATTGATGTTACTGAAATAACAGAAATATCAACCACAGAAGATATAGAATCTACATCATCCGAAGATTTATTACTTACGAAAGAAAAAGAGTTTGATAGTCCTGAAGAGGTTGTAAATACATCTGCGTTAGAAAGTGCTGTTGACGAAGATTTAGCAGAAACTACAGAGACACCAACAGAAACAATAGTAGATTCTGTAGAAACTGCAGCGGCCGAAACCACATCGGTAGTCGATTTGCCAGATGGGTTGGATGTAGAAAACGATGTTGATGAAGATTCTCCGGACGGACTCAGTGTAGAAAGTGCTGTTGACGAAGATTTAGCAGAAACTACAACAACAGAAAGCGCTGTTGATGAAGATTCTCCGGACGGACTCAGTGTAGAAAGTGCTGTTGACGAAGATTTAGCAGAAACTACAACAACAGAAAGCGCTGTTGACGAAGATTTAGCAGAAACTACAACAACAGAAACCGCGGCAGTAGATGATTTGGTGGAAACCTCTACCACTGAAACTGCAGCTCTGGATGATTTAGCAGAAACCACAGACACACCGACTGAAACAATAGATGATTTGGCGGAAACTTCTACCACTGAAACTGCAGCTCTGGATGATTTAGCAGAAACCACAGACACACCGACTGAAACAATAGATGATTTATCTACCACAACAGATTTGGAAAGTGCGACAGTAGATGATGATTTGGAGTTGTCGGCTGTTGATAATGTAGTAGATGTAGAACTAACAACAGATTCGGATATAGAAAACGAAACCGATAATGATATTGTAGATGAAAATGAGTTTGAAAACGCATCTATAGAAGATGTTATCACAGAAAACGAAATAGAAAGTGTTATCGAAAGCGAAACATCTGAAACTGGCGATTTGGCTACTATTGCTGAGACAGATTTATCTAGTGAAGAAACGAGAGAATCTATCTCAGAGAGTGAAACTCTTGAAGAAAAAATACTTGAAAAAATACAAGAGTTGACCACCGAAGTATTTTCTGATGTTTCTGTAATTACAGAAGAGATAATCGAAGATTTATTAGAAAGTGTATTAGATCAATTATCAGAAACTACAGATGAAAATGATATCTCTACTTTATCAATAACAGAGCTGATCACCCAATTACAAACAGTCTTTGATAATTCGCCCGAATTCTTAACCACAACCGACACAGTACAGGAAGTTGTCAAAGAATCAACATCAACATTGGATCTTGCCGTAGTCAGCGAAGATTTTGTAAATACATTTATAGAAACTCTTTCTGAAAATATTCGTGAAGAAATAGAAATCGCAGAAAGAGAAGAAGATAATCAATTAGAAATTGTAACATCATTAGATGCTGAAGTTTTAGAGGAATCTGAAACGGTTTTAGAAGATACGAAAATAGATGATACGATAACTCCCACTGATAACACCGAAATTACTTTAGACGATGTGTCGGGAAGTGAGGGCGATGAGGAAAATTCCGAAGATCAAGTTACAGAAGTTAGTGATAATTTTGAAACTGGTCAAGATCAAATCACAGATTCCCCCGCCAATGGGGAAAGTGTTCAAGAAGAAGTTATAACAAACGAATCAAATATAGAAATTTCATTAGATGAGCCTATCAAAATAGAATCTCCCACAGATGATACACCAGATAGCCCACAAAAATTTGAAACATCTATAGATGACACGCCAGATAGTCCACAACAATTCGAATCATCTATAGACGAGACTCCAGACACGCCACAAGAATTTGAAACTGCAACTGATGATACGCCTGATAGTCCACAACAATTTGAAACATCAACAGACGAAACACCAGATGCACCTCAGCAATTCGAATCAGCTATAGATGACACACCAGATGCACCTCAAGAATTTGAAACTGCAACTGATGATACGCCTGATAGTCCACAACAATTTGAAATTGCGACTGATGATACGCCCGATAGTCCACAAGAATTTGAAATTGCGACTGATGATACGCCCGATAGTCCACAACAATTCGAAACGGCGACCGATGACACACCAGACACACCACAAGAATTTGAAATTGCGACTGATGATACGCCTGATAGTCCACAACAATTTGAAACGGCGACTGATGACACACCAGATGCACCTCAGCAATTCGAATCAGCTATAGATGACACACCAGACACGCCGCAAGAATTTGAAACTGCAACTGATGATACGCCTGATAGTCCACAACAATTTGAAACATCAACAGACGAAACACCAGATAGTCCAGAACAATCTGAAGCTTCAGTGGATGAAGTGCCAGACGAATCGACAATTTTAGTTTCAGATGACAATCAAACTTTGGACAATTCTTCGCCCACAGTTACTACCGGAGAAAGATTTCCAGAATTTTCTCCAGAAACTATTGTCGGTGCGGATAATTTTTCCCAACAAAGGGGGGTCGTTCATATGCGTACGGCCGAATCGAAACTTTATTACTTGAATCCACATATAACTATTGCAGGCAGAACCGGACCATTTATCGACAGAAATGGTGTTAATAGGGATTACGGATAACATGGCAGTTTCATTTCAAGGCCGAGTGGGTCCGATAGTTCAAACAGTTACCAGAACAATAGATAATATAATATTCGATTCTAATGACAGTATCGAGGTATCATATGTAAATTATTTTTTTTCATCTACAGAAAAATCATCATCAGAAGTCATTGTAGAATATACAGATGGATTGCCCCTTCACACTGGGCCAAAATCAAATAGTGAATTTGTTGCCGAATATCACCACGAAAAATATGTTGATGAACAAAAATCATCAGTAATTGTAGAATCATTTAATTATATGACAGGAACATTTTCTTCATATGAAGATAGATCTGCTTCTAAAAAATCATTCGATTTTAACAGAAATATAGTGTTATCGAATCAATCATTGTTGTATACGATAACTGGAAATGATTATAAAGTTGGATTACAAACCGTAGGTGATTGGGAAATTCGACCATTTCTACAGACAGCATCCACAAAACATCTTATCAACAATCCATTTTTAGATGATCCAGAATCTAAAGCTCCGCCATGGGATGGTCAAGTTTTATTGGAATCTGGAACCAGTTTTAGTCATAATCCGATATTTTTTCAAGGAATTGCATACAACTTTCCAGAACCGACTGAGTTTATTTCTAAAACATCAAAGTTAATTAACGAAAATTCTAATTTCTCAAGACATTTAGAATCGTTTAATTTATTAAATCAAAACTTTGCAAGATCAATGCACATATCCAATCCTACTACTCATGATGTAATAGAAATGAAAAGCGGATTGTATGTTATGCAGCCGGAAATGTTTAACAAATCAAACACTATATATAGATCTCTGGGATATGGACCACCAGCAGATAAGGCTGTTTCCATAAGTTTAACAGTCAGCAATCCAAGAGATACTTTTTCAAAAAATAATCAATTTTCAAAATTATTAGATAATTATAGTTCAAAAGATGATGAATTTGTTGAAATTGTCAAAAACACTACTTTGAATGATGTTACTTGGGTAGATAAAATAAAGGTTTTAAATTTTGAATTTTCCAAAACGGCATATTTTGAACGCACAAATCCTCTAGAGGTTCCTGTAAAAGTTTTCTATACTCCGGTATTAGATAAACCATTTATTCACAAGGTTTTCTTTGTGAATTTTGATATTGGGAAACCAAAGTTTAAACCTTTTTTACAATCACCAGATAAGACATTTCTCATAGAACAAAATTATATGCACAGCACCGTTTCGATTGGAAAAGGCCCAAAAAACAAGTTCAAACATTTAATGATAGAGGAATTGTATAGGCCAGGATTCAGATCTTATGAACAGGTCTATGAATTTATTATGGAAAAATTCGAGGTTGTTTCATCTACCCAATTTGATTATAATAAATTTGGACACACATTTTATGAAGTGATACAGACAAAAAGACCGAGTTTATCTGGCGGATCTAATGCGTTTGGTCACGATCTTTTACCTATTGAAGTTGGGCCAACTTCTATCAAAAATAAAATATTTAACTTGGAAGAGCATGTAGAAAATAGTCTACAGGCTGCTGGAAGATCGGGTACTCATAGAGATGGAGAGTACAGAGAAATTCAAAATATAGATTTATACGAATTTCAATATCTGGATTATGATGTAAAATCAAAAGGTCCATATTCTGAAGATTGGAGATTAGATAAAGAAAAATCTACTTTTAATTTTATCTATACAATAGATGAGGATCCGAGTAATGGTAGATTACCCGAATGTCTGTCTTTTGATGATGGCCGATTAACAGGAACGGTACATGAAACAGATAAATTTTTAAGAAAATATTCATGGGAAGATTGGATGAAAATACAAGGTGAAACGGATTCAGATGGTAATTTTATATCTCTATCCGACAGTTTAGATTTTTCATATGAAGATTTTGAATTGATTACACCGAGAAAGTGGGAAGTCAACCTCACCGGCAGAAGTATAACCAAAGGAACGATAGATTTAGTATATAATGGCGTAGAATTAAAAAGAGGTGATATAATAACACAGACTATAGCGGGACAAAGTAGCGAATTTGAAATTGTGGAAAAGGTTTCAGAATTTGACAAAGAAACCGATAGAGCTACTGGCGGATTAATCACTGAAACTATTCACAGATATGAATTTGAAAATCTTAGGGGTGAGATAGAAATCACAACATTGACAGATTTATTTGTAGAAACATTTGTCGACGGAAAGTCAGAATTACAAAAAGAAGTAAATAATTTACAAGAAGAATTGCAATTTTCTGTCAATTTTAAAGCTTCAGTTCTACAAAAACAAATAGAAGAATTAAGTGCAACTATTATAGAAAATGATTTGGTAAATCCTACTGGATATGCTTATATAGAAAAGACTCCATCTGGAAAACAGGTAAACTATCAATATGTGTTGAATGAAGAAGGAGATAGTTTTGTTGTAGATGATCTTGAGATGTTGACAGGTGGTGTTGTAACAAAATTTATAAAATTAATATTTACAATACGCAACAACTGGTCATTTGATAGAGATTTGAGATTGTTCACAGATAGCTCTATTATTGATTCTGAATTCCCCAACAGGACTGATTGGGTAGAAGATCAAAGATCTAAGGGTAGGGGATTATTTGATCCACAATTAAATAATAACGAAATTGACAAAATGTTGATAGGATATATGAAAGAATATAAAGATTCTATTATAAGTATAGAAAGATATTTAGAAGAAAGAGATATTATTATAGAGAGTAGAATTTATATCGATCCTGATCAAAAAATAAAATATAAAAATTTCTTGGATCGATTTATCTATATTGACAGAAAGAGCAACATGTGGCAAAAAAATGATTATTTGATAATGTCTATTACTAGTGAAGATTTCTTTTTAGAATTTCCTATAAACGATGGTATAGATAGAGGACAAAGTTTGGATACAATTTCAGAGACAGAAAACGGAAAACAAGTATTTAAAATAAATTGCGATTTTAATGTTGACGAACAGACTTTCTATAATAATGTAGACGATGTAAGAGAATTGAGGGGGTATCCAGTTTATGCCAGCTGTAACTAGATTAGGAGATCGATGTACTGGTCATGGTTGTCACCCGCCTCGACCGAATAGATCAGCAAGTACAGATGTATTTGTAAATAGTAAGGGAGCACATAGAAAAGGCGATGGATGGCATGTTCATGTATGTCCACCAAAAATATATGCGCCGCACGGTTCAATTCTCGCGGCCGGTTCATCGTCAGTTTTTGCAAATGGAAAACCAATCGGAAGAATAAACGATCCAGTTGCGTGTGGTTCTTATGTTCGAGATGGAAGTGGAAATGTTTTTGCTGGAGATAGTTCTCCACCTGTGCCACCTTTATCGGATGTTCCGGTAGATATCTCGCAAGAACATGAAGATTATATGAAAGAAGGAATAATTACCGCGCCAAAGAATAGTGAAACTTTTGAATATGGTGATGGTGGAATATCTAATGGCGATGGTGGATACTTATCAAATAATACAAGTCCTGTAAATAATGTTACTGGACCACAAGATGCTCCAATAGAAGATAATAGTGTTCCATTTGAAAGAGTTGATGATCCAACATTGAATTTCTTACCACACACAGATTCTAGAATTGAACCAGCACTGAAAAATATTCTTATTGAAGTTGCTAAAGAATGGGGCCGGACACTTGATATAACCAGCGCCTATCGCAGTCCAGAGTATAACAAAAAGGTTGGTGGGGCTAAAGGAAGTATGCATCAACAGGGTAAGGCTACCGACATTATAATGTCTAGTTATAGCAAAACCGATAGGGCAAGATTTATTGATATATGCGTTCAAAAAGGAATAAAGGGTATTGGATTGTATAATACTTTCACTCACATTGATATTGGAGGCAAACGGGCATGGGGATCAAATGGCAGTAGAACAAGTATTCCAAGATTCCCTTGGGCGATATCTACTTTGAAAAAACATGGTTATGCTACTGGTTGATATTTGTTATAAATAATACATAGGAGATTTTTAAATGGCAGGCGCATTTCCACTCAAGGCTATTGTACAAACTACCGGAGATGTTGTACTTGGAGAGTTTTTAGAATCTGATTTCGTTGGCATTTTAGACGGCGGAACTGGTGCAGGCGGTAATGGTGGACTCCCTGATACTGCCACCGATTCGGAAAAATTATTAGCAATAAAAGGTCAAGTAAGATCAAATTTTGATTTGATAAAATTTGATACATATAATACATTGGCAGAACTACAATCTGAGGTTGCTGATAGTGGTCGTTTAGCTTTGCTTAATTCTAATTTATATTATTCAACTGGTTCTAGTTGGATAGCTCTTGCAGAAGCATTGACGGTCGATACTAATATTACGGGAAATATAGAATTTGCTGGTAGTATAATTTCGACATATGATCCAACTACAAACACTACAACTGCAAGTTTAGATCTTACACCATTGCAATCCGAACTTGATACGACACAATCAGCAGCAGGACTAAATGCGGATGGGACTTATACTGCCGATGGCACCACTAATTATTTGACAACCTCTACATCTTTGAAAGATTCTGATGGACTTCTGGATTCTGCTATATTCTCAGAAAGAACCAGAGCTATTGGCGTAGAAACAACAATTATTACAGATCAAAACACCATAGAAAATAACTTGCAAAATTTTGAATATTCCGGTCATACAAGCGCCCAAGTGTCTGCAGCGGGTAAAGTTAGTATTGCTTATGATATAAATACTGGCAAATTCGTACCTGATGATAATTTTGGAACTGGTGGGTTTATAAAATTTACAAAAACTAATGGTACAAGGGATGATATTCCATTGACAACTACATTTACAGGTAACGAAATGACCAGTGGTGAAGTAGATTTTTTCATGGCAAATGGCACACAGGATAATATCGATCTCATTATTAACGGTGTGTAATTTTTTTTTATAAATAATAAAAACAAACATGCACAGAATTAAAATTATAGGAGCACATAAATGTCTATTTCAATAAACAGAAATGAAATTGTCCATATGGATGATTATTACAGAGATAGGAAAAGAGAGACCTTCAAACCACTAATCCAACAGATGTCCGAAGATATGTTGGATAATGGATTTAAAGATGTAGGTCCACAAATTACTAAGATTAGTATCAATGATGATAATTTAACACAATTTATCGATGAATTTATTTGTTTTTATTACGATTCGAGTGTTGGTCAAGTTGGAAAAGGTGCCAGCGGTATAAATGTTTTTGGCAAGGTCGCGGATTATGATACCGGCACATCTGTGTACACCAACCGAAATGAAGTTGGAAATTTAAGTGCTACGACATACTTTCTTGATGGAGAAAAAGGTAGTAGAATTAAAAAAATTGATGATATATACGACAATCCAAACTGGAACGAAAATATTGCTAAAAAAATTCCAGCGATTGGATATCCCAATTATACTATTAGGGAAGGGACCCATTCGACGAACTCTAAAGACAATGCTATTACAGGAACATCTAATTATCCGGCTGAATTCTTTAAAGCTACTGACGGAACTGCTATTACACACGTTTCTTCGTTGATTCCAAACTATACAAAGGAGGCAGATAATCTAAACTGGGGCGATGAGGACGCACTGGAACTTGACACAAGTGTTTTTGGACAAGTATTAGGTCCAAATTCAGAACTTTTTGCATATTTAAATCCACATCCAAATATGCGCGGAAGTACACAAGCAATAAGAGATTTTATTGCACCAAACTTTCCATCTAGTCCTTCAAATGGAGATACCCACACAATACATACGAATGATGGTCCGGTCATCTATACATATGATGGTAGTATTTGGAATGGTGCAGACGGATCTACACATACCGGAACATCGACTTTAGATTCAAGTGTTCTCAGCGATGGAGGTAGTGTTAAAGGAATTCCATTTGGTTCTGGATGGAAAGATATAAATGATTTAGTTCCTTCAAGTGGATTTACCTGGCCCACTCAAGCCGGTGCTTATAAAGAACGTGGCGATCGGACAGATAATTCGCGGCCACTGGATTTAAAGGACGGACATTTTTATAAAAAAACGCCAGGGACCCCCGATATAGCGACCGGTTCTGAAGTAATCCTAGTAGGCCTAGCAAGTGCAACAGAATATGCTGAAAAAGGTATTACAGATAGCACTGGATGGGACTTCATCACCACCGGAACCCCCGACGCAACTGCGACCCCACCCACCACTTTGCCGCCAACGGCGTCCAGCAGCAAAGCAGGCCAGTCAACTTCTATCCCCGTATACCGAACTTTGCCTGCTTATCTTAATCAAGCAGGATATGTTGGATTGTCAGAGATTTCGAAAGCGGTATATTTGAACGAATTTAATAAAGTAAAAACTCTTCTTACACACCAATCTCGAGGTGTTGTTATGCGGCCAGATTCTGCATCTGGAGTCAATACAAAAGCAACTATTAGAAATTATAGAAAAACTGTAGAAGAAAAAGGCCCAGACACACATGATTTTTGGATTTCAAATTATAAAGACGAAAACTTTTTTCCAGCAGGAACAGTAGAACCTAAAAAATTCGAAGGCGAATTGATGATTGGTTTTGATTCGACATATAACAATAATGTGTTTCAAACTGGCGATGTATATACTTTCTCTTTTATCCATACTGCATTTGGCGCTGGAGCACAAACATTTACAATTCCTGTAGAAGTTGTACAAAGTACTGTAGCCGGATTCAGCAATTCAGTTTTTGAAGCTCTTTCAAAGAATCAATTATTTGATCCTGCATCCGGAGCATATTCTGTTGTAGATGGTGGCACTCTGTCTCCCAAGAGAAATGGTGTGTTAATTATAGAATCTAACAACATTGGTAGCAATTTGACGTCATCTGTTTCAAGAGTTGCAAGACCTATGGAGAGTTTTACTAATAATATACAATCATATATTGTAACTGATAACAACACACTATTCAATTCTACAATGACTAATGGCGATGGTGGTACGGCTTACACCTTAAACACATTTGAAAATGGATATGTACATGAAATTCAATTGCGCGGGTTTAGTGGCGCAAACAACGATGATGAATTTGAGTTCACAATAAATAATCTGTTAGATGAACTTCCTAATGGTGGACTGGCAGATGTAAATAATCCAGCACTCAGAAGTGAAACTATTTACTTTAAGACAGGTGTTGCATTAAACTCAGGTCAATTAACAGAGGCCATAGCTGCTAAGATTAGACAAAACGCATATATGAATAAGTATATGGAAGTTATATCAAATTCAAATGCTATTACTCTCAGATATAATAGACTTTCTTCTGGATATATGAAAAAGGGTGATGTTGGAAAAAGTCATGGATTACTTGCTGCAAATAGTGTCGCCCAAGGCGGCACAGGATCCGTATTGTTTACTGGCAAAACAGTAGGACAGACAAATTCCGAAGAATTTTCTATAAATGGTATCGCAGAAGAGGATGTTCCTGCCGCAGCAAAATTCAATATTGTGGGTAATGCTGTTTCCGGTTCTACTAATATAACTGCAATGCGAGTTGCAGCGGACGGAACATCTGCATCTACAGATACCACATATCTCGCTGCAACGCTTCTAGATGAGAATGATTTTACTCCTGCTAAAACTGTAGACACAACCGGAGATCCATTCAACTATCGTGGAGATAATGGCGCAGTCGAAGTGATTCAAGTGGGGTTAGGAACATCTATTAAAAGAGTTAGATTAGAATTTCCTTTGGCGAGAGATTTAGGTACTTTTGCGATGCCGGTTCATGGGCAATATACAGCTTATGTTGCTCCAGCAACCAGTAGAAAAACTTCGTATTTTTCATCATATGAACAAATGGTGCTTGCTAAAAAGACGGGCAGACCAGAAGGTCCACAAGTTTCTTTCGATTCTATTGTAATTGCACAACACCCAAATACTTCACATGGCGGAGTTCAAAATGGTATAGTAGGTTATGAAGAGTTTGAAACTTATTCTCACGATATTGATATTGAAACTTTCGAATATATCACAGATTATTCTATGGGTCCAGTAGTATTAGAAACCGATAGACTTCACAAATTATCGGGTTATCCAACTGGCAGAGAGGGTGAAATAGAAGGTGATCAACCTTGGAGAATAAGATTGAATATCACCAGAGGACATGAAATCCAAGAAGCTTCTCCTTATATTGCAGATGCAGTTTTGCAAGTTAATCCTGAGCAAGATTCTTCTAATTCTTTTGAATATTTACAAGTTCATGTAGCTACAGAATTTCAACTTAAAGGTGATGGAACTGTCGCAAAACCCGAGGGGAAAGATGGTCTCTCCGCTGTCACCACTATGAGAGAACCGGGCCATTTGGGTGGACTCAGACCCCAATATAAAGGGTATTTAGAAACTGCTGTTCATAAGGTAAATCCTTTTGTTCAAAGATCGAAACTTGACAGCGGAGTTAGAACTGGTTTTAATTTTAGTTCGGGAGTTGTCGGTATCCATCATTTCAATGATAGTCATGAACTGATGTTGGATCACTCATCAGTATTTACTCAAGAAGTCATTGCGGTGCCAGCATCGGGCAGCGGCGCCACGGCCGTGACCGCCGTAGCAGGCGTACCGAAGTACTTTTCTGTTGGCGGCGAGGGTGAAGGACAGATTCCATTAAAAGTGGTTGGATCAAGAATTATGACAGATTATGATTCTGGTATTTTAGTAAATGATGAGTATAGATATGAAGAACATTATTTGAGGGGTACATCTACAGAATTGGTACATGATACACCATATAATAATGGAAATTTAAGACTGCAAAAAGGATTGTTTAGAAGAACTGGGAAATCAAGATCAGATATTGCTCCAGCATATCCTATGAGTTATTATATGACAATTGTTGATCATGGAATTGCATTTTATCTTAGAGATCAAGCTTCAACACAGGCAGATGATAATGCATTTTTTGTTGTACAAAGACATGTTCATTCTTCGGCAGAAGTTGGTAATGGAACCACAAGTGCGCCTCAATTTCGTGCTGGTTATCCTGATATGGGAATTGATGGAAGTGATCATCAACCAATTCATTGTGTATATCAATCTTCAGAACCGACATTGTTGTATTCTGATTTAGAACCACTCTTTACAGAAAAAGATTTGTCAAGAAGATCTTCTATTGCAAATATGGGACTATACGATCTTGAAGGAAATCAAACATTTGACTTTATGACATCAAGACTAGAATCAGCTGAGATGTCATCGGTAGATTTGGAAACTCAAAGTAGATTTAGAAGATTTGTTGTTCGAGAAAAAGATGTTCTAAAACCTTGGGATAGACATGTATTTGCTGGAGTTAATGAAAGAGATTCTACTTCTATTATAAATCCACTTGAACAACTATCTCTCAATGACCGTGGAAAACTTGTAATTCAATTTCCAAATAGATTGGGATCGCAAAGATTTATGTATACCGGCAGAGAAATTGATTTGATCGGTTTCTGTGCTGCTGGCGCGGTCGGACAAGATACTTTGATTAGTAGTGATAGGATGAGTACAGCCGGGCAAGGTGGTACGGGATCTGATGGCGATTATAGAAGATTGTATAGAGGGATGATGTCAACTGGTGAGTTTGGTTCGGGGATGAGAATTCTTCTTCTAGTAGCAGAAAATGCTGCAGGCGATTCTATTATGCCTACCAATGCCGACATTAGATTACTGGACAATTAATTTTAGTCAGTTAGTAAATTATGAGGGAGTCTGATAAAATCTCAAGGGGTAATATCAGACTCCTAAATAGTATTAAAAGAGGTTTTTGATGGCTGACGTAACCCCAATTCGAGTCGTAGTTGATGGTTCTGGTGACACAACAGGATTAAGTGAATTCCTGTCCGGCGAAACACTAGGACTCGTACACGGTGGTACAGGTGCGACCACAGCCGCGGGCGCGAGAAATAGTCTGGGGTTGCACTCTATTGCTGTAACTGGTAGTTGGACGCAATTATTAAATAAACCTGATACAGATGGTATACCAGAAGGTACTACAAATCTTTATTATACAGATGCTAGAGTTATATCATATTTAAACACTAATAGTTATGTCACCCAATCATATGTAGATAATGCAGTTTCTAATATTCTTGATGGCGCTCCTGGCGTATTAGATACTTTAAATGAACTTGCAGCGGCCATCGGCGATGATGCAAATTTCATAACTACAATCAACTCAAGTATTTCTGCTGTTCAAAGTAATGTTGATGCATTATTTGGATCAAAATCTACAACTGATTTATCAGAAGGTACAAATCTATATTTTACCAATGAAAGAGTTGATGATAGGGTTGCAAATCTGATCACTGATGGCGTTGGTATCACGAAATCGTATGATGACGCCGGAAATCTTTTAAATATCGCAATAGATTTCTCCGAGTTTGATACAGATGATATCATTGAAGGAAGTGTAAATACTTTCCTCAATACCAGAACAACAGATGATTTATCTGAAGGTTCGACAAATCTATATTTTACCAATGAAAGAGTGGACGATAGAGTAG
>Ga0213868_10000207_pt1 | contig 54169 bp, 69 predicted proteins | sample PICome_9_FD_160087 | JGI IMG/M metagenome (GOLD analysis project Ga0213868, IMG submission 160087) | Coastal seawater microbial communities near Pivers Island, North Carolina, United States - PICO127 | ecosystem: Environmental > Aquatic > Marine > Coastal | place: USA: North Carolina...
CCAACCAAAATCTATAAAGTATACTTGGTTATTTTTTACCAGAATATTATGAACATGGAGATCCATATGCAAGACTCCTGAACTCCTCATTTCTTCTATTAAAGATCTAATTATTATATAGTAGTTTTTCTTCATCAGAACGTCATTGTTATTTTCTTTAAAAAACTTATCCAAGGTTACGCCTCCGTCTTTCTGAACCAGCCATACTATTTTTTTACCAAATTTTCTTTTAATATTTATCATATCCGCAAGATTTTCTTTTGGAGATATTGATATAGGTGTTTGATTTTTTGTTTTTATTATAATATCCTCTGCCAAAAACCATTTTTTTCCTGATAAAATAGGGACCATAGAAATTTCTCTATTAGGATTGATTCCCGCTAGAAATGGAAGTTCTTTGTTTGTTTCTCCAAGGAGTTTCCAATTTCTTGGAGGAGGGATTGGTATTTTAAAAAAATTACTTGTGTTGTCTTCTTCTCCTAATCCTAAATTTATAGGTTTAACAATGAAAGACTCTTCATTTTTCCATTTGAATTTTAAAATATCTCCACCTGTTCCCGAGGAAAAAAGTTCACTTTCATCTATTACTCTTTTGACTATACCTTTAAAAATATCACTTGTTGAAATATTTGTAGTTCTCGGAAAATAATATGTAGGGGTGCTTTCAAATAGCGAGTATTCGTCTGAACCAAAATATTCGTCTGAAATAAATAGGACATCAAATTTCATTTTATCATAATCTGTTTGCTTCGAAGAGCCTTCAAATACAACTACATGGTCTACCCATTTTGAGTTTTCAAGTATACTTTTACGATGTTCGTAAGATAAAATTGGTTTTCTTTTTTGTTTCTCACCAAGTTCGTCGGAAACTAAACCAACTATAAGTTTATCACAAAAGGACTTGCATTTTTTTAATAATTCAAAATGTCCATGATGTGGAAGATCAAAAGTTCCTGTAGTATAACCAATTTTATACATTTTTAATAATAATTTTATAAGAAATTATTATTTATTTTGATTATGAAATTTTTCTAAAATATTGTAAATTTTTGCATTAGTAGAATCTGGAAAATTATTTCTCATCCAAAAATCGTATTCGAACTGTCTTGCTCTAGTAAAAATTTTCGGTTCATCGTAATCATTAACAGGTTCTTCTATATATACTACTCTGTTATATGGTTCTTTTGTAGCAATAAGTTCACCGTCTTTACGACTAATAAAGTGATGAACTTTATTGACACTTTCATATGGATTTTCGCCAGTCCACCAACCATTTTCTTTCAAATCAATTTGTTTTTGTTTTATAACTCCGTTGGTTTTTATTTCAAAAATGGCATTTCCGTCATCTACAAAGATAGAATATTGGAAGGAAGAAAGCATGTTGGTTTTACTTTAAAAAAAATAATAAAAATTTCATCTTCAAAATGAAAATTCAAAAAAAAATATATTCAAAAAATGGCAAAACAACCTCTTTCTATACCTAGATTTTTATGTATATCTTTTATCTTAATATTCGCAGGTTTATCTATATATACATTTGACGACACATATGAAAAAACAAATTGTTCTGTAGAAGAAATCAAGTATCCAGCTTCCTTTAACGATTATTATTTTTGGAGAAATTGTACTTGTACTACAGATTTCTGTATACCCATTTGCTATTGTATAGAAATGTATGTTGGCGGCAACCTTTTGCTAAATAAAAAATCAAACAATACAAATTGCACATTAGTCAGCAATATAATACCCTTTGATTTGAATTTTGAAAATATAATCGATACATACCTTAATAAGACGATAACATGTTGGGTAAAAGACGGAGAATATTATATAAACATAGGGAGTGTAAATAATTTTTTTTATGGGCTAACTTGTATAAGTTTGATACTGGTGGTGTTTTTTATAATTATGGAATGTTGTAATAGTCAATATTATACGAATAGTGTAGAATATGAACAAGAAGACTTTTCAGAAATTCCTCCTCCTTACGAGATTTCTCCTGTCTACGAAGTTAATTCTGTTTAATTTTATATTGATTTCAATATAAAATGAGCTATATCATTATATCTTAACTGACAACAAAGTAATGAGATTTTTGATAAATATTTTTAAATAAAAATTCAATTTACAAAATGAACTATTTTTATCTAATATCAATATTTGTGATAGTATATGTGTGTATATTTCTAGTTTTTACAAAAGAAAGTTCCAAGAACAGAACCAATATTCTTATCAAGCCGAATCTCGAATACAAAATAGGCGAGAGAGAATACAAGGTTCCAGATTTACCAATAAAAGGAACAGCATTTCTGTTAGAAGAACAATTCTTGCTATTAATGAGAGAGATGTATGAACGCGTTGATAAAGCGTTCGAAGAATGTAAGATAGAGTATTGGATTTCTGGCGGAACTTTAGTTGGATTTCAAAGACATAAAACATTCTTACCCTGGGATGATGATTTGGATGCTCATACTCACGAAAAACATAAAAAGTTCATGTTTACTCCAGAATTTAGAAACATATTAAACAAACACAGATTAGAAACACTTTTTATGGTTGGGTCTACTGAAGATTTTTCTTATTATAAAGGAGGTTTAAGAATTAAAATGTTAGAACATTTGAATCCGGTTATGGATATTTTCTTCGTTACAGAAGTTTCTGATAATAAGATATCTAAGATAGAAAATTGGATCGGCGAAGATTTTATGCTAAACTTTAACGAGACATGGTTAAAAGAGGATATTTATCCAATAAAAAAAGAAACTATAGATGGACTTCCTATTAAACTCCCTAATAACCCTCACAATGTTCTAGCGAAACAATATTCTGAAAATTACGGCGACGAGATACATTGCGGTCATCCTCCTCATACAATTGTGTATGATATGTTACGGTTTATTTGGAAAAATGAACCAAACTAGAATTAATTTTTGTCTCTATATTCCTGAATAATTCTATAATATTTCTTAACGAAATTAGTAAACCCTCTAGAACTCTTCTGCATTTCTTCTATAGATTCCTGAATAATTCTATCTCGTGATATGTTAGGTTTTTGTAATCTATCATCTACATACCACATACACCATGTAGCGCAACTTTGAACAAATTCTTTACTTTCAAGATTTTGTAACATCTGGTGTCCTACTCTTCCTTCTTGCCATTTATCCCATTGTGGGCAAAAATTGATAGGAGAATAATAATCGTCTTTCGATTTGAGTAGTCCGATATCCATAAAATACTCAAGTAAATCAACATCTATCAACTTAGATGACTTTTTCTGTAAAAAGCTATATCCGGGTCCTTGCGGTTCATATCTTTCTAGGGTATTATTTTTCTTATCATATATAAGAATATTAGAATGTGAGATATCTATGCGTTTATTATCCTGTTCGTCTATATTAGAAATATTTAATGTTAGGATAATAAATCTAGATTTACCTTTCACACATTCCATAATTCTATGTGTTAATTTCTTATTAACATACAACAAACCATCAATAACCTTCTTATTATCTCTGTTTTTATCATCAACATAAAATGAATAACTATTGCCATAAAGTTTTACATTATCATTTTCAGCTGCATTAATAACAGTCTCTTTAGACGGTTTGTCTTCCCATAATAGTTGATAATCGTTGTCGATATCAACTGGTTCTTTACTGCCGTTTTGTGTTTTTGTTACCGATAGAGGTTTTAAGAAGCATTCATCGTATTTCTCATTAAGATACTTCATAGAGTAATAGTAGAATTCTTGACTTCTAGACAGAAAATCATTTTTTTCATCTTTCTCCATTTCTTCTAGTTCTTCATCTTCGTCTGTGATTTCTTGCAACACAGGTTGTTCTTCGTCGTCTGTGATTTCTTGCAACACAGGTTGTTCTTGATCGTCTATTAAGTCTGATAGATCTACTTCTTGATCGTCTATTAAGTCTGATAGATCTACTTCTTGATCGTCTATTAAGTCTGATAGATCTACTTCTTGATCGTCTATTAAGTCTGATAGATCTACTTCTTGATCGTCTAAAACATCTTCCAATTCGTCTTCGCTATCCTCTTCTAAAGGTTTGGGAGTGTAATTTTCTCTTGTAATTCTTCTCCCTACTTTTCCGTCTTTTTTGACACATCTTCTTGTTCTTGGATTTATTATCTTGTTTTCATCGCAATTTTTCGCCTTTTCTCTAATATAATCAACAGGAGATAATTTTCTTCCAATTCTTGAAAGTCTCTTAACGCAACGTTTTGTTCTTGGATTTATTATCTTGTTTTCATCACACTGTTTATCTTTTACAGGGATAAGTTTTTTACCTGTTCTTCCTGTTTTTTTTACACATCGATTCGTTCTTGGATTAAGTATCTTGTCTGATGGACACAGAGTAGACATTTTATATTATAAAAAATTAATCACTACTACAATTAGTACAAGCCCCACAAGAATATGGAGACACTTCTTCTTCAAATATGTATTCTCCTATAATAGAGGACAATGCTGTTTTTAGAGACTGTGATTGGGATAAATCGACCTTTCTTCCTATTTCTTTTAGATATGTTAGATCGACAATAGAAATTATGTTTGATATATTTGTTATTTTATATGTCATCAGGTCTCTTTGCATCCCATGTGTAGGATTATTTTCCCAATGAACAGCATAAGAACCAGTTCCGAGTCCTTTCTCGCTTTCTACAGGAGCCCCTGGCAATGTAGAACTTTTTGGTCTCACGTTATCTATATATGCTTTTGCAGTTTTTGGAAATTTTATATTAGATAAATATAACTGATTTCCTTCTTCAAATATACCAGTACCTATGGTTGTGTTCCAATCTCCTATTCCTAAAACATGACCAACTTCGTGTGCTATAGTTGTGACTTTTAAAACAGAAGAGATATTGTTAAAAGCGGTTTCTGATATTGTTACAGTGTTTCCTAATGTAGAAGCAACAATCCCTTTTGATAAATTATCTACTCTAAATTCAACATAAACCCCACCGACCCCTATACTAGACCATCTATTGACACCTTGTTTGATAAAAGTTTCGTATTTTTTAGAATTTCCAACATATTTTATATTGAAATCTCCTATATCCTCGTCTACGGTCATAATAATAGATATTGCGATAGCCGCCAATATAAGAAGAACAATTATTACGATGACGAAGCGCTTACTTGACATTTTAAATTACAAAAAAATATATTAACTTAAAATGCCTAAAAGAATAAGAAAATTGCCAACAAAAAAAGGTAAAGGGTTTGGACATTATCTCAAAAAGGGTTTAGAAGTAGGTGCTCTTGGTGCTGTACAATTTGTTCCTGGTCTTGATGTTGCTGCCGATGCAGCTGTTGCTGGGGAAGCAGTAGAAGGAGCAGCTGTTGCTGGAGGCGAAGATTATGTTAAACAAAAGGCTAGTAGTTACATGAATCCAATGAATTTTAGACCCCCGCCCCCTCCTCAATACAGAGAACCTATTCAAGAATATCCCTATTCTCCGCAATACAGACAACCTATTCAAGAATATCCCTATTCTCCGCAATACAGACAACCTATGATGCCGCAGCAAATAGGAGAAGGTTATAGACAACCTTATTATCCTCCTCCTAAAAAACCCTTATTAGGGCCTTTAGAGAAAAAGATACTAATGTATGGTGCTATTTTTTTAATAATATGTATCATAGGAATAATTGTAATTAGAGTAATTTCTCATAAAGTAGATGGGTATTATCATTCATATACAGGATGTCATCATTCAAATCATGGTAGTTGTCATCATTCATATTCCGGTCATACTTGTTGTTAACCAAAAAAATTTATCTATTTAAAATGGCATTTACTCACGAAATTACATTTACAACAACTAATGAACATATTTTAGATATTCTACATGAAGATAAAATAAGCATTATTACTTTAGATAATAATACAGTTTTTTTATATATAAATGGAGATAGAAAAAATAAAATTTTATTAGTTAACTTTAGATATAATAATAAAATAGTATCTCAAGCTTTTTATGAAGATAACGAGGATTTAAAAGGAACTTGGTTGCCTTGCGACGGAATAAAAGCAAATGTAAATGAGAATAATGAATTTTTCCAATATTTTGATGTGTCAGCCTTTGAAACAGATCTATATCCTTTTGGAGATATAAAACTTATGGCGGTTTCTTATCTTCTTGGAGGAGGAGTCTGGTGTAATAAAACACAGAAATATAGAAAAATGTTAAATGTTAACGAAAGAATCTCTTATATTGCAGATTTTGAAGAAGAAAAAGTAGAATTTAACAATTCTCTATATATAAATCATTTTATTAATTACTCTATTTCTAGAAATTACTATAATAAACACCCAATATCTTCATTCAGACCCAAAAGTCCAAAATGGATAACAAACAGTAAAGAGATAAAAAATGAACAAAAACTATTCAGTGCATTTGATTTTTCCTCCAAAATGAATAATTCTTACCAAATAGAATATACACCTCCTGTATTTGAAAATAAAACAAAAAGGGAACATTATAAAAATTTATATGAAAAAATTGACAATTCTAACGTAAAAGACAATAAAGCAACATACAAAATGTGCATTATTTTATAATTCTACAAAAAATTGCTGACTTGAACTATCTCTATTGTTTTTTCTAACAATTATATCAAAACTTTTGCATTCTTCATAAACCATGCATGGATAAATAGAACAAGAATATAATACTATATTTTCTTTAAATTGGAAATTAAATTGGTAAGCTATGTTTTCTTCTTTAACTTTTTCCAGTAGACTATTTAGATAATCATTGAAGAACTCTCTTTTTATCTCACAAACGCTTTTGTTTTTTATTTTTCTAAGTTTAAATATAGATTTTAATAAGTTCCCTTTTGATATTAAAATTTTTCCATTTCCTAGAATCTTTAAATACATATATTCTTTGTTTTGGGGAATAAAATCCTTAAATTTGAATATATTATCAGATCTAACCAGAATAATATCCTCGTCTCTATATTTCATTTTTAAAAATGAAATATTTTTATATAATTTTATTATTAAATGGGCTTTATTATAGAAGAAGATATACATCAATCGTCTACTGTGTACGATTCTTTTTACGACCGATACTTTGGAGAATGGTCCGAAAAGTTTGAAAAATATAAAGACGAGATGAAAAATGTTTCAGAAATAATAGGTAGAACTGAAAAAGAAAAAAAATATCTCCCTTTTAAAAAAAATCTTTTTGATTGTTTTGCAAATACTCCACTCGGAGAAGTTAAAGTAGTAATTTGGACAGACAACCCTCTTTCGTTAAAGAGGTCTTATGCTAACGTTTACAAAGAACTTAAAAACCAATATTCTAATATCGATATTCCAAGAGATAACAATTTGTTAAAATTTACAGATCAAGGTGTTCTTTTCATAAGTTCTTCTATGTGTCATTCCTCTGATAATCCAACTACTTATAGTAATTTATGGTTTCGTTTTGCCAATATAGTAATAGAAATATTGAATGAAAATGTAGATAATTGTATACATTTACTTTGGGGAAAGAATTGTCAGAAGATTGCAGGTAATATTAGTAGCAGAGAAGTTTACACGTCTACCGATCCTTCTTCATATACCTTCTTTGGAAACAATCATTTTATAAAGACCAATATAACATTGAAAAGACAAGGAAAAAAAGAAATTGATTGGAGCGTTTTATCATAGACTATCCAAAAATCTTACCCCTCTTTTAAGAAAAACAAAAGGAGCTTTTGAAGGAAAAATATAAAACATCAAAGCCCCAATTATAAATAATGTCTGCATAATTTTTAAAAAATCTAGATCTACTTTTATAAGAGGATCGTCTATACCGAAAATTTTAGACTTAAGTATTGTCAAAATACAACCATCGAATATTAACCATCCAAACAACACTATACTTAAACCGATAGCTTGGTATATTAAAAATTTAGGAGGCATAAAGAACCCTGTAGGTGATATTAAGGAGAACATTATATGAAATAACTATATTGTAAATATTATTATCTTTGATATTCCACCAACATCTGGAAATAAAGTTTTATTTAAAGAAGTTTTCAAAGCTTCTGATATACTTGGGTTCCTATCTAATTCTCTTTCTCTATTTTTAAATATTTCTTCTTGATTAGTGTTTTCTTTCGTTTTATATATAATTTTTATAAAAGGAAAAATGGATAAAATAGATAAAAAAATTCATTTAGGAATAATACCAGATGGAAATAGAAGATATTGTAAAAAACAAGGAATAGGTCTCGAAAAAATAGTTGATCACTGGTTTAACACTATGATATTACAAAATGTTAAAAAAATAGTAGATTCTGATTTTAGATTAATAGGTATTTTGTCTAGTATATGTTCTTTGAGTCTCTATGTTTCTTCTATTGACAATGTAAACAGAACGGATGGATCTACAGATTTGGGTTACGAATTGATAAGAAAAATTTACGAGATATATAAAAAAAAAGAAAAATTCTTCACAACAGAACAAATTGAGAAGTTAGAACAACAAAATTATAGTGTAAAATTTAAAATCATCGGAGAACTTCTTTTGATACCAGATGATATCAGAAAAATTATCGACGAGTTTAAGAAATATGAAAAGGATAACTGTTTTGTTATCAATTTGGCGATGGCTTATGATTATACTAAAGATATGATGAACTTTGGATCAAATAAACTAATAAATTACAATAGAGATCAGACTAATATAGATTGTATCTTTAGATCAGGAAACGAACAACGAACTTCTGGATTTTTTCCTTGCCATTCATTGTATTCAGAATTAGTATTCAGTGAAAAATTGTGGCCTGAGATAGATTTAGAAGATATAAAAGAAACGATAAATATTTATAATAAACGAAAGAGAAGATTTGGATGTTAATTAGATAGTTTCTATAATTTTTTCTATTAAACTAAAATTTATATAATATCTTTGTACTATACAATATATTATTTCGTCAAAGTAACAATCCCAGTCTAAACAATTTTCTCTCTCCCATATACTTATGACTTTGTTTTCCTTTGTTTTTATAAATATAAATTTTTTAGACACAGAATCAGATTTAACAGGGTATTTTCCAATAGATATATTATATTTCAAATCTTGAGGGTCGCAGTGAAAAATTTCGGAACTCTTTGATCGAAACTTACATTTATACGGTATTATAGGGGTATTATAATCTACAAAAAACCTTCTAAATGGTTCCGGAAAACAGTTAATATAAAATCTTTTCTTTCTCATCATAGATTGTATACATAAAGTGTTTCTTTCGACATAAAAATCTATACCTTTCTTTACTAGGGGTCTATAATTTACTTGGTAATTTTCTTCCAAAAATTTTCTTTTTTCGTCTCTAAACAATCTATAATATTCCGTATATGTATTTGTAAAATGTTCTTTATCTTGTACTCTCATAAAATTCATTATTATGATTATCAACTCTTCTGGAAGATAATAAAAATAGTTATTCATTTTATATAAAATTTATATAAAATTAATTCAGTTTTTAGGAACATCCTCTGCTATGGGAAAATTACGTGTTCGTGAAAACAAAATCTCAAATTCTCCTTTGGAATTATATTTATCTAAATCAATATCGTACTCTTCAGACTTGATATTCAACACATCTAAGTCGTCCTTAAGGTCAGTTATACAAGGAGTAAGTAATTTTCTACAAATATTATGATTTAGACATTCTATATCTAACGTATCATTGTTCAGTTCTATATCTTCAATAGTTTTGTATTTTTGGATTAAATCTAACGATCTCTTTGGACCTATCCCTTTTATTCTATTTCCAAAATCACACCCGCACATAATACAAAAATCTCTAAATTCTTGGTGTGTAAGATTCAAAGTTTTCAAAATAGTAGGTGTAAAAACCCCTTCTATATATAGATTATTCTTTCTAGTTTCAAATTTCCTAGTTATAAACGGAGTACCCATAGCAATCGTATCTGTATCTGAAGACCACACGCAAGCAACAATCCGTTCTACTGCTAATGATGCGGCGAGATATTCCCCTTCCCCTTCCGCTGTAATACTGGGGATCCCAATTCTTTGACATATTTCTTTAAGATCGGAAATATTGCTGCTGGGAAAATAAAATGTGTCAGCTTGAAGTTTCTTATAAGTTTCTAATAGTTCTGTAGGACGTTCCAGAACACTCATTTCGTCCAACTGCTTCTTGATATTATCTCTTTTATCTATCCTTTTCTTCCGTTCTTCTCGACGTTTCTCTTTAGTATCGAGTTTTGCTGGAAGAACTTTTCCGTCCCAAATCCATACAGGTGTAATTTTGTATGTTAACAATTTCGTGTTAAATCTAAGAAATTCTTTTACTAGACAATTGAATACTTCTTCGGGTTTTATAACAGCAAACGGGTCACTTAATTTTGAATTAACATTTTTAACACACATCCCAAGATAGGTAAAAATCCAATTATAGGCATCAATAGCAATTCTTTTCCTACTTAAATTGTATGCTGGGGTTTCTACAAAACAATTTGGAACATTTTTCTTGAGAAACGGAACTAGATTAGCGATTCCCATTTTTTTGTTATTTTAATTTAAAATAAATCGTTTTTAAAATGGAAATATCCCTCAGTAAGAAAAACAACAGAGAACTTAACAAAATAAGAAAAGGGATAATAGAAACATGCCTCCAAACCAAAGTAGAATTTTCTTCTTATGACAAAATAGGTACAGATACCCAATTATTAACGGTAGATATAGACGGAGTGATAACAGAGAACGAAAAAAAGGAAATAATAAAACTTATAGAAAAAATAGATTATTGTTACAAATTCCTATACAAAGGCTATAATCTTCCTATAAAACAACTCAAATCTATGAACCATAAATATCATAAAATTATGAATTATAAAGATGTGTATTACTATAATCCCTGCGATCTAACAGAGGAATTAGAAGAGTTTTGTCATATTTTTGTTAAAAAATTTAGTCATACTTATGAACACATATCAATAGATTATAAACAAGTAGAGTCTACTTTATTATTGGAAAAAATGGGTCTTTTGTCCTGTAAACTACATAACACTAACGGACGTTTATATCTTGAAATAAATGGAGAAAAACATGTAATGTCTCATAAAGACCTGTCGTCTCATCTTGTAAAAAACATGAGTGAATCTGATTTAGAACCACATTATAGGATAGAAACAAATGTAGACAATATTAACATCAATAATATATTGAGAGGCGAATCTCCTATTTCGGCATATGATCCATCAGAAAGTTCGTTGCATCATACCTTTAAACTAACAATGGCGTTTGCTAAATTATGCAAAAAAGAAAATCTTCCTATGTTTAATTGTAGGGACATTATAACCTTTAGTCAAAGTCTTTTGGGGTTTCAATATTATAGCATCAATACCGTCATAAAACTTAAAGAAATGTATGAAACTTTGCATTTTAAAAATTTTAAAGAACACGAATTTGTCTATTTAGAGAACGCTTTATCATTTTCCATATATCTAAGTGGTTTCAAAATAAAACATCTCATTATCTCAAATAAAACACTCCATAAGTACAATGTATGTTACGTTTACGAGTCATTATTAGATCCTCATACAAATATAGATGATATGAAAAAAAGAATTATAGATAGCTACAGTACAATATATACTACAGATAGAGATCCTATAGATAATAAGAAATTTAAGCACATGAGTATTCAAGAGTTATTAAGTTGTTCTATAGTAAGAAATTACTTAATTTTCGATAAACATTCTATACAACATGTTAGTCCTCATGATAACGAAGGTCTTCCTATATCTTATTATGAAACAAAACATTATCAAAAGTATAGCATTTATAATATCAGCAATATAATAAAGGGAATTTTTAAGAGACAACCTATCTATGATAGAAGCGATCTCGCCTTAAGAGATGTAGAAATCTCTATTAATGAAGGAAATGTTAAGATACATGGGATAATTGTTATGTCAGATATGTTCTTTTCCGATAATCATAAAGTATTAAGACACATACACAAAATATGGAAAAAGGGTTATTTTCTAAATTCTTTTGGACTGCTATATTATCTTGAAACTGGAGAATTTGCAAAACAATCAATCAAAGCCCCAGAATGGTTTACTTTAAAAAATTCAAACGAACATAACTTCTATAAATTTTTAAGTTTCAATGATCTCTAACGTGTTTGAGAGATACATTATCTTTAACATTGTCAAGAATATACTTTAGAAGTTTACGAACTGTTTCTTTTGTTATATCCGTATTTATCTTTTTCATATAGTCTATAACAACATGTGTAAAATGAACAGAGTCAAAATCGTTATATAATCCTAGTTCTGGATATATAAAGTTTTTTTCTTTATCTATAGGATTTTCAAATATATGTTTACAGCGTGTAACAGAATTATGGTGAAATAATTTTCTTTCATAACTTATGATATCCCAATCTCTTCCGGTTATTTGTTTTCCTAAAACACATAATCTAGATTCGCTTGACGAAGATTTACAGAAAGCCTGTGTATATATTATACCGTCGAGATAATCTCGTGTTTTTCCCTTTTTGAGTTCAAAATCTTCGGCATATGGAAGTCTAAATTTTAATAAAGAATATAGAGGCTTAATCTCTTCTACCCATTTTCTTTGTAATTTCATATCTTCCCAAACAGTGTCTTCGTTATCTTTCATATCTTCTATATTGGTCTTTGTACTGTCGTACGTTAATGTTCTTATATCAGAGACAAATAAACATTTACGTTTCTTCCATTCTTCGATATCGGATTTGTCAAAATATCTCTTATTAATCTTAATATTAGAAATATTATACAAATCTTTACTAAAATCTCCTGAATCAAATAGATGAAAATTTAAAGTTGGAAATAATTTTGACAAAATTCTAAGATGCTCACCGCTTGCTGCTCCAACATAAACGAGATCGTTAGTTTCCAAATGATCATAGTAATGAGTTAGAAAGAGAAGTTCTGAAGTAAATAACTTTAATTGACCCCAGTGAGTATTTCCTAGACTGGCTCCTCTGCGATATACTTTCTCTTCAGTATGGTCTCCTATAATGTAATGTAAATTTCTATCAAACTTTTTTAGAACTCCTTTTTTCATTTTATAATTTCCAGAATTTATACGAGTAAAAAAATCTGACATTTTTTAATTAAAATTATTTTTACAAATATTAAAATGACGTTACCCATTACTCCGAGATCCAGAACATTAGCAGCATTAGGAGTTGCTAGAGGAACATATATGGATACAATAAATGTAAGAAAATGGCATGTTACGTTTGCTATTTTCTTGGCCTCATGGTTTTTCCTATTTTCAATCTTCATTTGTTTTTACCCTAAATCATTAATGGGTGATAGCGACTTCTTAAGTTCATTTAATGTAGCTGGTTCAGAGGGCTCTGATCAAAAGAATAATGAAAATAACTTGTTGTCCGACAACGGAAGAGCATTAGTATGGGGGGCTTCTCTTGGCTTTGGCGCACTTGTAGCATTTATTTACCATTTCTTTTATGTTCAATTTTTCTAAAAATATTTATATATATAAATGAGTAAGGTTGTAAAATTTAATTTTTCTAACAGTTCAGAAATTCCTTTGTTAGATAATAAATTAAAGGAAGCTTATCAACAAAACGATAAAGTAAGATTTGTCTTCGAATTGACCGATCTTAATGTTTCTGATGCCAGTAATATACCCAAAATTATAAATCTCGTAGAAAAACATAAAAATAACGAACACAAACTTGAAAGTATAGATATAGTTTGTCCAAAGTCTCATAGTATAAAACGAAACTTGATAAAGAAGTGTATAAAGATGGCTAAAATAGGAAAACCTGTATATTTGGTAGAAAAAGCTTAATAAAATATTTCTTAAAATGGATTTAAGAAATATGAGTGTGTCTTCTATGTTTCCGTCTGTTTCGTTGTTTTTTGACATAAACAAGATTATGGAAGACAGAACAGGAAGTATACAACCAGAACCTCAACGATTAGTCTGGCTCAAAGACAAGTCCCAACATATCGATGTTCTAGATAAGTTCATTAGGTCAAAATTCGAAATACCACTTAGTTCAAAAATGGTTTTTTCCCTATATCTTCCTCCTACAGGTAAAGATAAATCGTTATTTATTAAAAAATCTCAACATAAATTAATTAGTCGTGTATTTATTTCTACTATAGCAGAATCTCCAGAAATTGTTATTGGTAGAAAAACAGAGAAAATGAAAATGAAAACAAACGAAGCTTATAATATCCCTTATCCCGTAAATAGTATGATGACTATCGATTTTGATAATAGCAGAACTCTTATTATTCCTGCTAGAAAAGGATTCAGGCAACAAAAAATGACCAAGAAAATTGAAAATAGATACATAATGATGCTGGATTATGTTTATACTGATGATATTAAAGAAGCTATAAGCGAACTTACAGGTAAAGATGAGGAATTACGAGGATATGATAGAACAGATTGTGGAGATGAAAAACAAGAAAATTAAAGGGGATTGTTTTCAGATTCTTTTCGAGATGATGCTTAAAGACCAACAACTTTCTCAGAAGGTTAAAAGAAAATTATATAATTTTCTTATTCTAAAATGAGAAGAATTTTTTTACTTGAACCAATTAAAACACAATTATCTGGAGAAGATATAAAAGTAAAGAATTTTAAAAATAATTTAAGATATATGTCAGCAAAAACGATAGATAAAATATACGAACAATTAGATATATCTGATTTTAATCCTTCTCTTGAATCAAAAGAGAAAATAGGAAACAGGGATATTATAAAAGCAGAAGTTGGGGGTAAAAGTGTTTATTTTTATAAATCCTCTGGAGAATCCAGAATAGGTATGAACACGCTAAATTATTGGTTTCCTTGTCTTGGAGACTGTTCTCAACCCATAAATCCTTTTACAGGTGAAAAAGAAAACAGGATAAGAAAATTGGAAGACATTTACTTGAATAAGGAAGATAAAGATATAATAGAAGAACTAAAAAATAACCCAGATATGGAAAAATATGGTAGATTTATAACGAAAGAAAATGCTATGATTTCTAAGAAATTATTTCAAAAAAATTCATAAAGTTAAGAATAATAAAATGGAAGAATGTGTAATCTGTCTTGAAATAATGAAGACAGATATAATATTATTAAACTGTTTACACAAATTTCATACTTTGTGTATTTTAAAGTACAAAAACAGTTATAATTGTTCTTTGTGCCCCATTTGTAGACAGGATGCGATATTTATGACGAGATGTAATCTTAGAGAGAATAATGATGGTTCAGTTTCTTATATGGCACGCAAAAATACCTGTTGTGAGATAATGTAAATGATTTTTTAATTATAACTAAATAATTAAAAGATGAATATTCATATTGAAGGAAACATTGGTTCTGGGAAATCTACGCTTTTAAATTTTCTTGAAGAAAATTTAACTTGTAATGTTTCTCAAGAACCCGTTGGAGAATGGATGAAGACAGAACTACTCGATAAGTTTTATAAAGACATAAACAGATGGTCTTTCGCATTTCAAATGAATTGTTTCGTTTCACGTGTTCATCAAGTAGACAAACTTCCAGAGGGTAATAATATCATCGAACGTTCTATTCTTTCTGATAAAATATTTGCCCAAAATTGCTATAATAATAATAATATGACAAAAACAGAATTTGATGTCTATAATAAGTGGAGCAACTGGTTATATACTAGATTATGTAAACCAGTAAAAAACATTATCTATTTAAGATCGACTCCAAAAGTAAGTTACGAAAGAATTAAGAGAAGAAACAGGACAGGAGAAGAAGAAATCCCGTTAGAGTATCTTGAACAACTTCACTCTCTCCACGACAAATGGTTATTAGAAAACAATAATGTTAACATCATTATTCTAGACGCTGATAGTTTAAAATTTGATATAAATCTTATAAATCTTATTAAATCTTCTTTTCTCGATAGTCGTTGATAAAATCGCAAAAATTATTAAGTTTTGGTTTGTCTTTATACGTTGTACACAAGATACATATACCTCTACAAAAACGTTTGAATGAATTGTTTAATTGTATTAAAAATACCTCATCGTATCCACTTTTCAATTTAATATAAGTATTGAAAAGTTTCTTCATAAATTCTAATTGCGATTCTAAATTTTCTTCTTCCATATATCTTTTATATCTCAAGTAATAATCTGTAGAACCTACATACTCAAGTTCTTTGAAGAATAATTTCTTGTCTTCTGTTATACCCCCTACATAATCCATAAAAAGAAGAGTTTTTTTCACTTCATCTGGTATATATACGATATTTGACATTTTATATACTAAGATATTATAAGTGGTGTGACATATGCCATTATATAAAACAAATTAAATATATAGCGTTTAACAAAATTCCATGTAGTTCTAAATGCTATATAATAGGACAATTCTGCAGCAACTGCGGCAAAAATGATATATTTAACATCTGTCTTAAATATATAATATGTAGCTAGACCTGCTCCTATATAATAGGATATCCACAGAAGGTTATAATTCATTTTAATATAACATATTTTATGTTTCTATATGAATTGTGACATTCTTCAATATATTATGAATATGTTCATAAATGAGAATAGTGTAAGTAGTATTTGCTATACACCATAAACTAAAGGAAATAGCGGGAAATGTTAAAATAGTATTAAGATACCAATTAGTTTTTTGTACGGGTGGGTAAAAGAATTGGTCTGTATCGGTTATCATTTTTAATATCATTTTTTTTATGCTGACTGCAGTTTATACTTTTATAAGAACTTGGTTTTTTAAAATCTTCCATTTTACTATATAAAATATTTTTCTAAGCATTTCGTTATTGTTAATCTTTTATATACATTATTCTCTACCAAATCTTTTATAATATTATCTATTTTCTTCCCTTTTTTCTTTTCACAATTGAAACACTCGTAAACTTTTCCATGATCATATGCGTTCTTTAGAAAATATAAAACTCTACCAAAACAATAACTATCTATTTTATATACAAGATTTCTATTACTAACCATAGGTATTCTTCCATCTACCTCTATTAAATCGTTTGCCTCTATTTTTGGTAACCATAAGGATGGTTTTTCTTGAGATATAAGTTTAGGAAAGTATCCAGGAGTTCCTTTTGTATACATAATATAATCATGAAAAGGTTCGATAGAAGAGAACCCAAAATCTATAATTTTGAATTTGTCTTTACTTATATCAACCATGATATTTTCGGGCTTAATATCTAAATGACAAATCTTGCTATCATGAAGGAATTTTAGACCTGTGATGATATGTTTTGAAAATTTCAATATTTTTCTATAGGATGACCAGAAACTAAAATCGTTATAGCTTATAACATCTTTCAGAGTATCAAACATGTCTTTCGAGCCAGCATAATCTATATATAGACAATTTACTGGTCCTTCAAATATATTCGTATCTCTAACTAATTTTCTAAAATAATTGTAAAATGTATCATCTGGTTTAAGTAAAAACGACAATTCGTCTGGTATAGTAAAATACTTCTGATAGTTGTCTATTTTTCTCACGTAATCAAGATATTTTGATTCATCTTGAATACTTGTTATTTTTGTTATTTTCAAAAGTTTCCCTTTTTTTGTCATAAAACATTTTGAGTAGTGACCGCTCCCGAAAACCGCAGAACAAGTGCCTGATTTTATTAGATGAGACTCCATTAGTGTAGAGGTTTTTTAGAATAATAATTGTAAATTATTCAGTTTCAAAATCGATTTATTTTTAAGAATTAAATAAATAAAACCATGGCGACCAAAGGAAGAACTGAACGAAAAGTAACCGATTACGGGGGTTTGTCTGACATTAATCATGTCTACAAGAGGCCTGATACCTATATTGGTTCAACAAAATCACTTCGTCGTAATGTTTTTTCTATGGATACTGCTACTATGAAATTAAAAGAAGTTTCCACAACTCTCCCTCAGGGGGTTGAAAGACTTCTTCTTGAGATACTCTCTAACGCCGGCGATAATACCGACGCTTCACGACGGGCCGGAGTGGACCCTGGTACGATAGATATCACCGCAGATCAAAGAACAATTACAATCAGAAACGGCGGGTTACATATCCCAGTGAAGAAAGTTTCTCTTGTAGAAGAAAATGGAAATACCAAAGTTCAAGAATATAGAGAAGATGCCGAGAAATGGGAATGGTTACCTATTTTTATTTTTGGTTACTTTCGTACATCTAATAACTATGACGATGAAGACAAAGTTAAAAGAATGGGAGCTGGAAAGAATGGATTTGGTGCAAAACTCACCTGTATCTTCTCAAAACGTTTTTCTTTAATTGTCGAAGACCCTGATACTAAAACAAAGTTGACATCCACTTGGCATGACAATATGTTCTTGAACAATAGAGAACGAAAACCCGATATCGATATTGTAAAAGACCCCTCTATCAAGTCTGGAAGTGTAACTGTTAGTTGGGATTTGGATTTTGAACGTTTTGGTATGGGTTGTTATCAACCAGAACATCTTGATATTTTTTGCCGTTTTGCTGTTGACTTCTCTTTTACTTGTAAAATTAAAACATCTTTCAATGGAATAGAATTTGATTACAGAGAGATTAGCAAATATGCCACTTTAATATGGAGCGAAGAACAGTTGAAAAATCATTTTATAGAATACAAATGGGAAGAAGGCGCCGATGAAAAAATAGTAAATGCACAGCAAAAGACACAAGAAAAAGCAATCGCATTGGCAAAGAAACCAGAGAATATTCCAGAGATCGAGATTATGGTTATCGATTCTCCAGACAAACCTATAAATATTTCTTATGTTAATGGATTAGTAACAGCAGAGGGAGGTGTTCATGTTGATTCGGCAGAGGATCCTGTATTTAAGAAGATTATTGATATTATGAATAGAGGAGCAAAGAGAGGAAAGAAAAACTCTATCACGGTGAAAAATATACGACCTCATATATCTTTTATTGTGAATGCTCGTTTGTGTAACCCAGATTATAATTCTCAATCAAAATCCAAACTTGTTTCTCCTTCTGTATCAATTGAATATAAAGATAAGAATCTTCGTAAAGTGACAGACTGGAATATTATCAAAAGATTATATGCCGAAATAGACGCTATGGCTTACCTGAAAGCATCTAAAACAGATGGAATAAAACGAAAACATATCGATTGCGAAAATGGAGAAGATGCTAATCTTGCCGGAACAAAAGATTCGATGCGTTGTACTCTACATCTTGTTGAGGGACTTAGTGCTGCTAACTATCCTCAAAAACGTATCTGTTTAATGGAAGGCGGTAAAGATATTTTTGGTTATCTTCCTATGCGTGGCAAGGTTTTGAATGTTACTAATGCTGGTCCTATTCAGTATGCTGAAAATACAGTTATTTGTAATATTAAGAAAATGTTAGGTCTTAAAGAAGATACAGATTATAATATCAAAGAGAATTTAGCAGAACTTCGATACGGTCATATCTTGATGTGTGTAGATGCTGACGACGATGGTATGCATATTCTTGCCTGTGTTCTTAACTTCTTCAGAGAGAAATTTCCAGGTATTCTACAACGTAACATGATTGGGTATTTGAGAACTCCTATGATTAAAGTGTTGAAGAAAGATAAGATTATGAAGAGATTTTTCACTGTTCGAGATTTTGATACTTGGAGAGTTAAAAATGATTTGAAAGGTTTGACTGTAAGATATTATAAAGGTCTTGGTACGTCTAACGATAAAGATATCGTCGATGACCTTACAACTGCTCCTACAGTTGTTTGTTTCTATGATTCAAAGTCCGTTCAACATTTAAACCTTGCGTTTCACCACGACCTTGCAGATGCTCGTAAGAAATGGATAGAAGAATGGAGAGATGTAACACAAGTAGAAGATGTTGTATCGATGGATGTTTCTAGTTTCGGTAAACTCAAGAAGGGTCAAGATATTAGTCAATTCATTAATCGTGAACTTGTATCCTATTCTGTTGCTTCTCTTTTCCGAGCTATTCCGTCTAAGTATGACTTGTTGAAAGAATCGCAAAGAAAGGCTCTTTGGGCTGCTTTGGAGTTTTTCAAATATGATCCATCAAAAGGAAAAACTATCAAGACTGGTCGATTTGCTAATAAGGCGGCAGATATGGCGCAATATCATCACGGTGAAAAGTCCTTGACAGATACTATTATCAAGATGGCTCAAGATTTTATTGGATCTAATAATATGGGTTATTTCAAGAAGGAAGGCCAATTTGGAACTCGTGCAGATGGTGGGAAAAATGCTGCTGATGCTCGATATTCTGAAGTACATTTATCTTGGTGGATCCCATATGTTTTCAAGAGAGAATATATTGATCTTGTAGAAAAACGCGTTGTAGACGACGAAGAATGCGATCCTCTTTGGTTACCCGCGGTAATTCCTATGGGTCTTGTAAATGGAACAAATGGTATTGCTACAGCGTTCTCTACAACAACACCTTGTTATAATCCATTAGATGTTGTTAAATGGATGAAAGATCGCTGTAAAGGTATCGAAAATCCAAATCCCATTTCTCCATGGTATAATACATTTGAGGGAAAAATTAAGATAGAAAGAGAAACAAAAAATGGTTTTGTTATAGATGGTGACGAAGACGAAGAACTTGAAAATGAAAATGTTCCTAAAAATCGTAAAGTTTCTGCATCATCTGAAGAAGGAGAAGACGAATACGGAGAAGATAAAGCAATTATTGAACATGCTAAGAAAGCAAAAGTTCGCATGAAAACTTATGGAAAATTTGATGTCACCGGGATACATAAACACGGAGGACCAATCATCGAGATTACAGAAGTTCCTGTAAGAACCTGGTTACACGACTATCGTAAATGGATTCAAGGAATGGTTCATGTTAAGGGTTCTCGGAGACCTGTTTATGATTTCAAAGACAACTCTACTACTGATAGACCAAAGTTTGTAATTCACTGGAACTCCAATTATGCTCAGCCCAATCATCGGTCTCTTCATCTTGTAAAGTCTTTTGGTTTATCAAATATAACTCTGATAGACCATAAGGGGTTTCCGAAGAAGTTTGACGAGATCCAAACAGTTCTTCATCAGTATTATGATAATATGTTAGACCACTATAAACTTGTTAGAAGTAAACGCATAGAGACAGAAGAAGATAAATTTACAGATACATCTTATAAGATAAAGTTTATTTCTCTTGTACTGAATAATGAAATAGTAATTATGAAAGTCAAAGAAGAAGAAGTTAAAACAAAGATGGAGCAACATCAAATACCTTTTGATTATTATGATAAATCTAAAAGCAGAGATTTCTCCGTAGAATCTTTAGAGAAACATAAAAAGAACTTGGAAGAATGTAAAGCTCGTCTTGAAACTTCTAAGAAATTAGTAGCCCAAGATATATGGATTAACGATCTAGAAATTCTTGAAAAGGAACTTAAAAAGAGATATAAAAATGGAATTTTTACTAACAAATAAAATGGACTATTCTAAGATGAAAGTAAAAGAACTTAAGAAGATATGTAAAGAGAAAAAAATTAAAGGGTATAGTAAATTGAAAAAGAAAGAATTGATAGAAGTTTTGTCTTCTGATACAAGCGAAAATAAACAAAGCGGACCGGCAAAAATGCGTCCAATGTCACCATTGTTTAAAAAAATACAGAAATTAATTTAATTTTTATCTTTAAAAAAGATAAAAATGGATAAAGTCAAAAATAAAGAAGAAATAAAGCAATCGTTAATTAGGAGAGAATCTAAGATAATGGGGTTTTCTAATAAAATTTTTAAAGCCCAAGTTTCATCGTCTTGACATTTTTCTTTGAAATGGTATTCCTGTAACATATCTGAATATCCTTTGTGTTGTAAGTATATCGCTCTCTATACCAGTATCTCTTTCTAATTCTATAATATTTCCTATCTTAACCATATGAAAAGAACACAACGGGTCGTCAACTATTATCTTCATAAGTTTTGTTTCTTTTATCTTATTTTCTTCACAGAACGCTTTGCCTTCTTCTGTAGAATATATCTTTAATATCTTAGGAACATAATTGTTTTTAACTATATCGATAAAAGTCTTATCTGTAAACATCTTGATATTATATACATTAAAGGAATCAGGGCAATTATAATCTTTTACATTGTTTAGTTCCTTTTTTGCTCCCGGAGATAGGTCTCTGTCTGTTATAATTATTCCATTTTTACAATCATTGACATTACATAATATCCTAAGAAACTCTTGAACTCTCGAAGTCATATTATCACCCAGAGTAGAACAGAAATATACGAAAATCCTCTTATTTGGAGTTACAGAATGATTGAAAATTCCAGACATCAACAATCTGAAATCTTTAATATCCCCCATAACTTCTACAAGCTCTGTGTTGTCTGTAAAAGTTTCTTTAAGTTTTTCGAAAAAATCATCTTGTTCAAAATCTTCGTATTGAGGATTAGTGTTGATGTATCCATTTTCTTTAAGAAAACTTGCGAGAGTTTTCATATGGTCGTAAAAAATATCATAAGAGTCCTCCATTTTTTAGAAGTAAAATTTGTTAATATTTCATTTTTATAACTTTAAAATGGCTTTTGTTAATGGTTGTGACGCCGAGAGTTCATCCCCATACTGTATTTGCACTGACTATTATGGAAATGTATTACCTGAATATAGAAGTTTTAATACAACAACCCAGACGTTCTCTTGTTGCAATGAACTGAAAGATTTTGCATTACCCCGGGTTTATCCAGGAAATCCAACTTCAGCTAAATCGGGAACTGACTGGGTTCTAAGATATGCGAAACAGGTATATATTAATAACCAGGGATGTTTAAGTAAACTTGGTGGTATAGAGGATGATATAAATTTTAAAGAAGAATTACCTCTATTATATTATCAAGGGTTTTTTAACGCAAGTCTATTTAGTAATTTTACGTCTCCTTCTAAAATAGAAAATAAAATAATACAATGCTCAAATGGTATACCGTATGTTGTAAAGTATCCTAATTATAGTAATTCTAATATAGATTATAAGATATTATGTGGATCTAATACAACATCAAAACTAGAAAATCTTAAATATTTAGAAACTAATGCAAATTTGGATTATTCTTTGAGTTACATTCTTAACAATCAAGGACAACCTTGTTTGACTTCTTATTGCGAAACTAAATATGATGTAAGTGATATAGAATACAATATAGGAGACACCTTTTATAAATCTCCTGGGAATATAAACGGAGATTCGGTGTTGTTAAAAACATGGTTTTGGTTTATTCTTCTGTTTGTAGGTATATTCTTAGGTGTGGGTATATATTATTGGTATTATCATTATATGGATAGACACTTTGAAAAATCTGTTAACTATCTCAATAACGTAAAGAAAGGACTCGGGGACACAGCAAAGAAACATTCAAAAAAGAATCAAAACGCCCATTTCCATATTAATACTTAAAAATGAAAATTTAAAAAACACTATATTTTTTAAATGAATGTCGATATACTTACTGAGGACAATTATAAATCTTCAACAATAACCATGGTTGCTACTTTGGATAAATCCTTAAAAACAAGATCTGTTGCAGAATATTTACCTGTAGTTCATTTATTTAACACCAAAGGAGAACGAGTAAAACTCGATTCTGGTACACGAGATGGTATTAGTTTTTTCGGCATCAATGGTATTATTATAACATCTTGTTATAAAGATATCAGAAGAGGAGTAAGATTGGGTGCAATGAACAATATGATATGCTCTGATTTGCAAATTTTAGATAAAAATGTTCATATAAAACTTTCAGAATCTATAATAACAAGTGTAGGTACATGTGGATATAATAATGGAAAGGTGGCTTTTCGTTGTATGATAGAACATCTTAATAATCTTAAAAACAATATAGAACATTTCCAATCTTTGAGTAAAGGAGAACAGGATACTATATATTCCTGGATAGAAAACCATTGTGTAGTTGACGGAAAACTGAAGAGATTATCAGAAATAAAGTTTCCTTATCATATCGATAAAAGAGCTTTGTCTACATTATTAATTTATATCGACGATTACGAAAACTACCAACCAGAAAGTTTTATGGAAAAGATTAGAAACATTAGACATATGGAAAATGTCTTTGAAGGAAAACTCGGAAACGTAGAACCAAAAATATATAACTCCGTATATCATATTAAGATATGTGCAAAGAATGAAAGATTATACTTACATAGAATGGCTGCTTACTTATTAGATTGTCATCATATTTCCGTGGAATTTCATAATTGGAAATCTGAAGGTGTTATAATTTGCTTCCCTATAGACCCTGATAGTGATTTAAATACTCGTGATAAAGAATACAAACATCGTTTTACAGTACACGAACGTTCTTCTATGCGTCAATGTTCTCCTGGAAAGAAAGAAGAATCTTATAAATATTATAAAGGAGTTATGAAACTAATCAAAGAATTTGTAGATAACGGACAGAAATATGACGGATTCAAGAAGTATATATCTGAAGAATTTAGAACTATATAATTTTTATCTTTTTAAAAGATAAAAATGGAAATGGAAAAATTAGCAGATAGTAAGATAAAAAAATATATTCCCGAAAATATAATTTCTACACTATCTTATGTAGATTTCGATACATTTCCTTATAATTTACCTCCCGTATCAAATAAAGAAATGTTGAGAATTTTAGCGACATTTTTAAGAACAGGAAAATCTTTTCCTGACCTAAAAAAAGTTTTGGTAGATATATCTGACGGCAAGGATACAGAGTTGTCTAGTTTTGTAAACACCTACCCAAAAAATAATACTAACATTTTAGTAGAACGCCTTCTTATGTTTTTCTTAGGATTTTTTATAGCATTCGTTCTGTTAAAGGGATTTATCCGTTCTTTCTAAAAAATTCTTAATATCTATATACAGATTTTTTAAACTTCCTTCATATGATTTTACCCTTCCATAATTTACAAAGTAATTTTTAATATCTAATTGTAGTTCTTGTTTCTCTTTTTCATTATTCTCTTCCGTTAGAATATCTAAAAATGTTGGTTTAAAAATAACATATTTACATATTTTCCTAATCATGTATTTTTCAAATTCTTCCATTATGTCTAGTGTACTTTCATCTACAAGACTAGGAGGAAAAATAGAAGTCCAAGGATAAAATTTGTATAACGTGCTATAATGTTTATACATTATATAAATACACGTATAGACATATATTTCTACTTCTTTTTTGGTATTAAGTTTTCCCTGGTTATCGTTAACTTCGTCTTTCAGTTTTACATCATCTCTACTAAAAGCATAATCTAAATACTCGTCAAATAATCGTAGAGACTGAAACATCAGGTCAGGGCTGTACCACTTAAATTTCTTTTTCTTATTGTAAATATTAAACAAAATATTTACAGCCCATCTTCTCTCGATACAGTCTATTATAGTAATATTTGTATGGAGATTCTTTACAGGTGGATATTTTGCTCTCATATCTTGGTAATATGATTCAAAATTTTTAAAAAAAGGATGTTCAATGCATTGTTTTGCAGTATAACGTTTTTCTGGGTCTAAACATATCATATGAGACAAAAGATCAGAAAATTCGTTTATCGATGCTCCTTTTTTATTAAACTCTCTAACATTTGTCTCTGATTTTAGCATTTCTAAGAAAGATGTTTTCTTAGATTTTTGTAATTCTGCTTTAATTTTAGAATTACCTTTCTTTATAAATTCTTCTAGTTCTTCTAATGTAAAATTTTCCGGATGTTTTCTTATTATATCGTCAAATATCATTTTGTCATCGTCTTTCTTGCTAGATATGAAAGGATTTTTTGTAATAATTTCATAGAAAACGCATCCAAGAGACCATATATCAGAGGAAAAAGAATAGTTAGGGTATTCGCAACATATTTCAGGCGCTCTATACCAAGACGTAACAGTTCCTGGAGTAGAAGGTCTGTAGTCGTTAGGAACACACGATAAACCAAAATCGCAGAATTTAGCATACGGTATGTTTTTATCCATCGAAACTAATACGTTTGGTGGTTTTATATCTCTATGTAAAACTCCTTTGGAGTGAAAAAATTCCATACCTAGAAGCAACTGACACATTATAGTCTTCAATTGATAGAAATTGTTACATTTGTCCATGAATTTATCTAAATCGTATTCAGAAAATTCCATAATAAAGTGATGGCTGTCTTCCTTCATCTTATGTCTTTTTGGTTTAGGAGTCCATGGTTTTTCTTTTTCAAAAGGGTCTCCGACAGAAATAGATTTTAGACGTATTATACAGGGATGATTAAGAGATGCTAAGAAATTCATCTCTCTAATACAAGAAACTCCTTTTGTTCCGGAATCTCCATAGTTTCTTTTAACAGCAACCTTTTGAACTTTGGTTTCATCTCCCTTTTCTACTGTAAGTTTTGCCTCATAGACAACACCATAAGCACCTTCTCCGCACTTTCCTTTTCTGTCTAAACGTATCGACATTTTAATTTAACAATTCTTAATAGTTATTTCAATTTAAAATGATATAAATACTATCTTTTTGAAGATATTACAGATAAGTTCAAAAACCATAATATACCAGTAATTTGTGGAATTGTTAGTTTGTATAACTGAATAGATGATATATCAATACCTGTCTTTATAGTGATAAATGTGTATTGAAAAGTAAATTATTTCATTATGAAATAATTTATTATTTACTTAAAGTGAACATAATATATAACATGAAGTGTGATCAAAGACAGAAGACCAATAACAGTTCCCTGAAAAGATGTTACAGATCTCAGAAAGTTCTGAAAATCATCTGTTCCTTTACTAAGAGACTCTTCTGAAATTGCTACTTTTTCCTGTGATACACTAGCTTTTAAGTAAGATTTTAATAATACAACCCAGTCATCTCTTGCACCAGAAGATGCTTTTCCAACATATACTAAGAAACATAAAATCGCCGCTAAAGAAAACAATCCCAATACAGTTATAGCAGAAATATGTAAAATATGTATTCCCATTTTATTAAAAAAAAATAAAAATAAAATTAATTTAGATAAGACCTTCGAGTTTTACATACTTCGCATAAGTCTTGTTACACCAATACCACCTCCTGATCGTGGAAAGAAATCAAAACTGAGATAGTCTTCCATTTTCTTCTATAGCGTGTTCACTTTTAAACAATTCATAAAGTTTATCTTTATATACGGTTTCGTATCCGTTTTGTTATAGAACTTATTTAAAAACTTTTCATCATACTAAATATTTTAAACTTATTTATATAGAGTATAAAATGGAAAGCGGTTGGGCTATATTAGAAACTGTACCTGACCCTATGTATACTGCTGTAGCGGAGGCAACTAAGAAATCAGATAAAGGAAACAAAGATGCTTGTTATCACGAAGCTAAAAGAAAATTCAAAGTTTTCCCATCTGCTTATGCTGGAGGCTATATTGCCAAGTGTCGTAAGAAAAAGGGAAACGTCAAAAAATCAGAGAAAGGTTCTTCTTTAAAACGATGGTATAAAGAAGATTGGACGGACGAAAAGGGAAACGATTGCGGTAGTTCTAAAAATAAGAATACAAAAAAATGTCGTCCTAGCAAAAGAGTTACAAGTAAAACACCAGTTACCTGGAAACAGATGAGTCCAACAGAAAAGAATCGGGCTGTTAAAGAAAAGAAGAAAGTAGGAATGGGTAAGCGTACGGGTAAAGTAAAAGAAAAATCTCAAAGTAAAAAATAAGCATCGATAATTTTTATTTTATTAAAATCTTTTCTCCTAACATAAGCTCCTTTTCTCTCTGTAAATGGACACACGAAGTTTTTATCCCAAAAATACCCTCTTAACGAAATTCTGGTATTTCCATTAAACCCTATTACCCCTCTTTTGTGTCTTATTATAGACTCTACATAATGAGCAGATATTAACATTTTAATTTAAATATATTTAAATTAAATCACTTTTAAAATGGGAAAAAATATCGTATTAGACATTGATGCTACATTAGTGCATACACACGGAGACGACGACGAATACATAAATTTGAAACTGTTTACTGATCCAAAGATGGCAAAACACAGAGGTCGGCTTTATACAATGAATCTTACAGACGTGACTTCTCCTCCAGGAACAGGAGAAGAACTTAAACTTTATGGTATATACAGACCGTGGTTAAAAGAATTTCTAGATTTCTGTTTCAAATATTTCGATAATGTAATTGTATGGTCCGCTGGAAAGAAAAAATATGTAGAGAAGATGTGTGAGTTAATGTTTACAGACAGAAACAAACAACCACTCTTAATTTATAATTATAACGATTGTCAGATTACAGATGACTATATCAGAAAACCTCTAACTAAACTCTATAATGATCCACGAACTAAAGGAATGTTAAATGAAACAAATACATACGTTGTAGACGACAGAGACGATACTTTTTCTATAAATAAAGATAATGGTATTTTAATACCGGAATATGAAGCAAACCTAAACGTAAAAGGTATCAGTAAAAATGATGAAAATCTTTTAAAATTTATGGCATGGTTACTTGCTCCTGAAAATAGAGAAGTAGAAGATATCCGTAAACTTAATAAAAAGAAAATTTTTAAGACAAGTAAAGATATTTATATGGAATTATTAGATTAATAAAATGCCAGACTACGCTTTGATAGGATTGTCGGCAGCTCTAGTAGTTTCCGGAATAGGCGTTGGTGTATATATAGCAGATAAAGAGGGACAACTTAATTTCTTAAAAACTGCACATTATATCTCTTTATTTATTTTATTAGTATCCTATATACTTTCTTGGGTAGCAATGACTTGGATGGCCAGTCCAGAAAAATTTCAAATTAGACCAAAACAATGGATAGCTTTTTCTTTCACCTTGTTGATGGCAATCTTTTGGTGGGGAAGATATGTTTTCACAATTGCAGACACTGCCGAAACGGCACCTAAATAATAAAATATGTTTTAATAAACACATTTTAAAAATGGATAGTCTCTTGATCGGAAACTTTTCAAGAATAGTAAGAAGATTATTGTCAGAGGAAAATAAAGACAAACTTCTTGGAGAAATTTCAGAGGATCTCGAACAGTATATTTCTGATATAAAGAATATGGTAGATTCTGGAACAATAACATACGATCAACTTCGTGATGAAATTTCCAGTAATCTAAACATAAAAGAAGACCAAAGACCCGGAAGTGTAGCCCAAATGTTACTTGGTTGTATAGATGAAGAATCTTGTCCTATGAGACAAGAAGAGGTACTAGATATTCCGTATTTTTACGATAAGGAGCAAAAGAAAATCATACCGATGACCAAAATAAACAATTCTTTTACAAAAGAATCTTACGCTGTAATATATATAACAGGTAATCCTTCAGATATCAGCATTGATTCCCTGAGAGAATTAGAAGAAAATGGCTTTAGTAAGATTAAGATTATGTATAAGAAATCTACGAAATCTAAATATAAAACGTTTAACATCGACAATCTTAATTTGTATATGAATCCGCAAAATATTGTAAACTATAAAACAGGGGTATTAGTAATGGTACTTCTATCAATTATCTTGTTTTTAATATATAAAAGACACTAATCTTCCTCGTATTCTGATTCTTCACTATAATCGCTTTCTTCATCATATTCTTCCATACTCGTATTCATAAAATTAATATACTGAGCGTAAACAACGATATCTTCTAACAATTTCATTTTTTTAACTTCATCTGTCACATTAAAAACTCTGTATATGTCGGTTTCGTATTCTAATACCTTTTTTCCAAAATTTTCGTCATTATATGGTCTTATGTTTTTCATAATAGACGTACACACAATTACAAGTTTTGTATTTATAATTGTAAAATTTGGATAAGTTGAAACTTTGTCTACTAAAGAATTTGTTTCGCTGTCTGCTATCGATACAAGAGAAGAAATACCTTGAACTTCTCTTATTTCTTCTACCATCCTCAATCTTGTAGAATCCATAATTGACATTTGTTGCCTCATACTTCGTCTATCAAATTTTACTTTACCTCCTCCGTCTTTTTTCGTTTTTGTGAAAGACGCAAAGCTAGCCATTTTAAATAAAATATATAATATTTTATTTAAAATGCCGTGTGAAGATTTATCAAATTTAGAAGAGAAAGATTATAATTATAAAAGTTATTTTAATTTTATTACTTTACTAACCGTTATTGTTGGAAACAGTGACTTTATTTTGAAGGAAATGGGGATACCGTTAAGTTACGTTAAACGAAAAGGACAAATAGATGTTAAACATAAAGGGATAACTTTTGTTGGGAAAAGTAATGAAGGTCATTTTCATTTCAAATCAAAAACTGGAAAAGTTACAGAATCATATAGCGAAGAATGGCAACGACCAGGATCTAATGGTTTATGTCAAACCTTTGCTATTATGGGATTTTTGGGAAAAACAGATAAATTTGAAAAGAAAGAGTATTTAAAAAATTCTATTGAAGCTCTGAAGTTCATTAAAACAAAAGCAAAAATAATACAAAAATATTGGAAAGAAACATCAGAATCTAATTATAAAAAAATTGCTTTCGATTATCCTGATTACTCTGCAACCGATATAAGACAAGATATCGATTGTGTTGTAAAAAATGAATATTTTTTCAACAAATGGTTGACAGAAGAAAATGTATATAATTAAACTGAATTTTATATTTTATTTAAATAAATAAAATATGGATCAAGAAACATACTTTTACAGCGTTTTACACGAGAATTGTTCGTGTAGACAAAAAAATGGCGAACTACGTAATATTGGCGGTATCTATCGCAATTTTTCTAAACGTTTATCTGACGGAGAGCGATCCGTACTTATATTGCAGGATATCGATGACGGAGATGGAGAAAAGGGTCTCAATAGGTTATGTTGCAGATCTCGTTTTCTATCTATACCAATAGTCCCAATGATAGACAGATCAAAAGAACGAATTTATGATGATAGAAAAGGAGATATTATAAGAAAGGATCTTAATAAAATAGAACCCGGTTACCAACCATACGATTTTCCAGCTATAGATGGAACGAAGTCTATGAAAGTCGTCCCCCCTAGTGTCAAGGTAGAAGGAATTTTACCAGGCGGTTTCTAACGTCCACATTCTATGAAAGATGTAAGAACACTAAACTGTTCAGGTTTCCATTTTTTTCTAGGCGTCCAATTTAATTTATTAATTTGTAAAACTTTATCTTTATAGTGTAAAGATAATGGTTCATCTTCTGGAAATTTGTCTTCCCAATTAATAATATTAATATACGCAATGTCACCCTTTATATCTAAATTTGTTATATACCCCCATTCTTGCGATATAAAAAATTTAAACAGTTCGTGATGCTTGATATCACTTACTCCTTTGGCGGAGAGTGTCAAAGATTGCGTCATTTATAAATATATTTTTTTTAAAAATATATAATTATCCCATTAACAAGTCAAAGTTAGTTTTGTAATTGATACTGTTGTCATAAATATGAAGTGTTAGAGATTTTCCTGCATTAATGTTATTTACTTTGTGAAAATGGTCTTTCTTAACATTTGAAATATCAGAAGGTCTTAGTTCTATATATTTATCAAATTTCATAGTTTTCTTATATTTGGTTTCAAACAAATTGCCTTCTAACAATAGAAAATTGCATTCTGATTCGTGTCTATGTACTTTTGTACCAGAATGTTTATCCCAAAGAATCATCGCTAGTTCAAAATCACAATCGGAATATAATGACATTCTACTATAATTCTGATTTGTACTAAATTGGGATAATAAAATTCTGTTTCTGTTGATTTCTTGTTTATCATATTTCTCGTAATAATACTTCAAAGCATCATTTATATGATAAAAATAGGGAGAACCTTTGGAGTATTCATACTTTAGAAAACGAGCAAACTGTTTAATCAACATTTTTATATTTATGTTTTTAAAAAAAATTCATTTTAAAATGAACCAGGATTTGGATAAACTCGATCAAATGATGGAAATCGAAATTGAAAGAGTAAAGTCCAAATATCACAAGATAAAGATAGAATCTATAGAAAGACACAAGGCTGGAAAATATAAACGCAAAAGTATTCCAAAAGCAGTAAAAGATAAAGTTTGGGACGAATATGTTGGTATTAAAAACGGAACAGGTCCTTGCTATTGTTGTAAAGGTATAATTGATAGCAAAAACTTTGATTGTGGTCATATTGTTGCCGCAGCAGAAGGAGGAGAAAATATCGTCGAGAACCTTCGCCCACTCTGTTCTACTTGTAACAAGAGTATGGGTAAACAAAATATGGAAGAATTTATACAGATATATTTCAGAAAGAGAAACCCAAAGAGAACATGTTGTTGGTTTTTTTAAGATTAAAAATGAATTTATAATTGTAAATTATAAATCAAAAATCATGGCAGAACAATCAAGTAAAGGGTTTTCTTTCTTTGTAAATTCTTCTCCACAAAAGATAACCGAGACACACAATCCTTCTCTTGAATTTATCGTCACCCAGAATGATTTTTTTCACAAGGAAAACAGCTCACTTAAATGCAAAATACAAGAATTAGTAAGAGAACGCGATGAATATGAAGAAGAGAATGAAAGATTCGAGAAGAGAATTGTTGCATTAAGAGGAATTACTTTCAACGAGTGCGAGATGAGTAAGTTATTAGAATATACGATAAAAGGGTACAAAAAAACTATTGAATGCCACAAAGATACTCAGAAGGAGTATATAAAAGGACTGAACAATAATTTTATTGGTGTAAATATATTCTTTATCATTAACTATCTCTTGGGTATTCCTTTTGTTCTTTTTTATGTTATGGGGATAACTATTATAGCATACAATACTCACTTAACGAAAACTATTAATGAAAAATCAAACAAGATTGTTTTGGATAGTATATGTCTAGATAAAGAGAAAGAATACAGAGAACTCAGAAAGAATCAAGATTATATCACTACAATGATCGAAAATATGTAATTTGTATATTTAAATATATAAATTAAGGTCCATCCAACAAACATGCTTCCATTTCTTCTACAATTTCCTTCTTGTCGTTGTAAAACACTTCGTCGTGATACAAAGAATGAGATTGTTTCTGTCTTTCTGACATAGAATTTTGTATGTCATCGTCCTTTATAAATTTGTCATCAAGAATGCCTTGTTTGTCATCTGCTACATCTGATAACATCTTCTTCTTTTTCTTGTTCTTCCAATTATCGCCATCGTGAACTTCAATGAATTTTGAGTTTCTGTTTCTTTGTCTTATATTAGTATTCTCGGGGTGTTCAGGGTTGAAATGTGTCTCAAGGAACAATTTTGTAATACTCTCTCGTGGATTAGTGAGCATCTTTAACCATTCACTATCTTTGATATAAGAAATATCCTCCTTACCATAGCCGTTAATAATTATATTGTTTGTCGTACAATTGGTATTTGTTGTATTGATATTTGTTGTGTTAATTTTCTTCATCGCATCATTTAGCATCTTCTCAAGGTATTCTACTCTTTGCAATAACATAATATTTTCTTCTGAGGTTTTCTCTTGATTCTTCTTTGCTTTACAACTATACTTTTGGTGTTTATATTTACTTTGCCTGTGTTTGAACGATACATCACAATAATCACATTCATATAAAATATTGTCACATTGTTGTATTGACGACTTACAATTGGCTTCATTGGGCTTACAATTGGCTTCATTGGGCTTACAATTGGCTTCATTGGGCTTACAATTGGCTTCATTGGGCTTACAAATTGTTGTTTTTGGGCTTCTTTTGTCATCTTCTATTTCACGCATATTCTTCTGGTGTTTTTTAGTTTGTAGATGTTTCTGATAATTAAAATTGTTATCGTCTATAAAATTACATTCTTTACAGTTATATATAGTCATTTTTATATGTAAATAATATTTATACATTTTTTAAAAAATGTATAAAATGTATAGTTATTTATAATTATATCTTTACAGAATATTATACCTTAATATATATATTAAAAAGATGCAACATCTTGCAAAAAGAATAATTCTAGAGAGGGGGGAGAGATTTATTTTAAGTGTAGATAGTATTTTATAAATACTAAATATCTATACGGCATAGAAAAACATTAAATATAGCAATTATAGATTCTTATATTAAAAATGAAAAGACTACCTCACCTACGCCCAAGAAGCAATTAGGAAAAGAGAATAATATTCAAGAAAAATATGATAGACACAAAGAAGAACTAATTTCATAGAAATATATCTATGGTAATTATTTATGATTGAGAATATCATTAAACAAATTATTTAATACCTTCTCTTTTCATAAGATTTTAGAAATTATTCTAAAATGAAATTTTATTTAAATTTTTTATTAAAAATCATGGAAAAAGAGCTAGAACTCCTTGAATCTAAATTTAAACAAGAAATAGATTCTGTTAAAGAGAAATACAACAATATTATCAAAGATGAAACAAAAGCGTTGAAAGAAAAATACAAATCTTTGAAGAAGGACGTTAAGAAAAAATATCCTAAAGAGAAGAAACAAAGAAAATCTATACCTAAACCTGTAAAAGATATAGTGTGGAATATTTGTATAGGAAAAGAGAAAGGTATCGGTAAATGTTATTGTTGTAACACAGATATAGATAGTAAATGTTTCGATTGTGGGCATATTAATTCTGTTTCAAACGGAGGTACAGATATAGTAGAAAATCTTAAACCGGTATGTTCAACATGTAATAAGAGTATGGGTACGCAAAATTTAGAAGAATTTAAAACACAATATTTTCCAGAAAAAACATTTGGTGCTTTAAGCTTACATTGTAAATGTGGAATTAGAAAAAGTTATCTAGAAATACAATGTAGACAGTGTTCTAATGAATTTGCCAGTTATGAGAGATTTTATTAAAAAAGAAAGAAAACATTACTGTGAAATCCCAACATTCTTTTCCTACCGAATTGCTTCTTCAGCGTATGAAAGATAGTATCGAAACATGTTTGTTTTAAAACTTAGAATAGTTTTAAAATTAATTTTAGAAGTAATTATTTCAGATATTTATAAAAATCAGGTTTAAAATATTTAAACATTCTATAATCTGTTTGAAAAGTACCCCAAATTAAGTATTTATTAATCGGAGTTTTGATTCTTGTTATGAACGCGCGAGTTGCTAAAAATACTGTATAACTATCTAAAAGTCTGATAATGTGATAAGATGACAAACTAAACAACCGCTATAGACTAACATGTGAGTTTTACCTGTTATTATCTTCTTTCTATATAATGTCATCAAAAATGCTGACGATTGAATTGCCACCAAAGAGTTATACCCCAATGGAAAATCAGAAGAATGGGTCATGGAGCAATTTGAGAACGAAGACTCTGAATTATATGAAGAATGGGGCAACATGAGCATGAATATTTTGATGAATATAAATATGTGGACTACGGACAAGTATCACGTCCTCCGCCTCAGTCCCCGACTGGAAGAATTTAAGAAGAAGTACTTTCCTGTAAAAAAGAAAACGCGTAAAGTGAAATCAGAACCCATTGTTTCTGAAACTCCTCCACCATATGTTGCTATAGAATAATTTATCATAGTTTATGATAAATTAGTTATAGTATGGAATATCTAAAAATAGACTTTTCGGTGTAGAAAATCCATTAAATCTCCCCAAATGTCTTAAAGTTGAAAAATTATCTTCAAAGAATTTTATCAATTTTTTAGAAGGTTCTCTAATAATATAATTATCACCCCTTTTAGGATCTTTGGAGATAAAAAATTCATCTTTACTATGACTAACAAGTAAATATTTTTTAGACTTAGTTTTTAAATCAGCACTTCGTGTTATATTCTCCATATTACCATAAGTTCTTAAGTCGTCTTTAAGTCTATCAGAAAATTTTTTATTGAGAGGTAGAAAATATATATTGAGTTCACTATCTACATATTCTTTTATTATTTTATCACCAAATACAAATGTAGTTTTCTTGCTTTGTTTCTTATTTTGAATAAGTAGAATATTTGTAATGATATTTTCCTTGAATGGATTATCTTTAAAATCAAAAACCTTTGAAAAAATTATTTGCCTTTTTATTATTTCTTTATATGACTTAGACATTTTTCCTCTACACGTAGTTTTCATTATAAAAATTACAAACCCATTCTGTTTTAAATTTTCAAAACTTTTTAATAAAAATACTTCATCTATATTTTTTTTACCATCTCTACCTGTTGCAATTTCATTATAAGGAGGATTACCAACAATAATATCGAATTTTTCTATACCAAACGCCTTTTTCCATCCTGGTTCTTCTCCTTTATCTCCAGGTAAAAAAGAACCACAGTAAATATTCGCATCCTTCCCAAAAATCTTCTTTGATGCTTGAACATTCTTTGGATTGAGTTCAATCATGTAAATCATATTCTTCATTATATGATTGCTTCGTTCTTCTTCATCGGGAAACTCGTCTTCCAAACCTATCATTAAACCATAATATACATATATAGGAAAATTTCCTATTCCGTTAGCAGGATCTAGCCATTTTAAGTTTGGGTCACTCCAAATATTTTCAGGTAATTGCATCAACATTTCTGTTATTAATTCTGGTGGTGTCATAACTTCACCAAATTTATTTTTCTCAATTTCTCTTACTGGTAAGTATTTTTCTATGAACTTATCTATAGTCTCAATTGTTTTGTCTTCAGTTTCCTCTGTAAAAAATATCTCAGGAGTTTTTGATTTCTTTCTTGGTTTTACTTCTATTAATGATTTATCCCCTGTATCTACATATCCACTGATTATATCAAATTGACTATCTACATAGTCTCTTATAGAAGAAATCTTGTTTATTATGTCAATATAAGCATCTAATGACTTTATATATATATTTTTACTGTACCCATTTATCCTTTTCCCGTAACACCCCAAGACATCTTCTCCGCAATTTTGACAAACTTCTTTCATCTCCTTGAACTTTCTTTTGGCATTTGCAGCGCATTCTTCTATATCGGAACATTCATATTCTCTATTGAAAAATGATAATAAACGCGTATACGAATCGATGAAATCTGAAACATCTAATATGTCTATTTCTTGATTTGAATCGTCGTTTTTATTTATTTTTCCCCTCTTCGGTGTTGTAGCACGCGATGATTTTCTTATTTTTTGTATTTTAGATTTAATAATATCAGATTTTGGTATAAATTCCGAATAACGGCGTAATTCTTCAACGCTTATATTATCTCTTAATATATCTGAAACTGTTTTCAAATCCATAATTTTCTTAACACTCATATTTTTGAAATCGATATAAATTTTATTATAGAATTCTGATATTTCAGTCCAAGATAAACTTTTGTAATTACTACCGTTATAATTAAACGATATTATTGTCTCTGCAATTCTGCTGTCTATTGATTTCTTTTTTGAATAATTCATATATTCGAACATTATACTGTAAGATCTGTTTACCTTAAAATCAATGTATATACCATCAGTTTTATTTTCATTCTCTGTCATTACTCTGAAGATTGTTTGTATATTAGGGTCTATAGATTCTATATCGTTAAAATTAAGTCCCAGAACTACATTTTTTAGACTTATTCCTAATCTTAACATTTGTCCTGTTATGATTATCAATGACTTTTTTTCACCATATGTTTTCTTCTCATATTCTTCGATTTGTTTTCTGATGCTCTTTTTTGTATTTTTATAAATACAAACATTATGTTGTTCTTCCATATCTTTGGTTTTTCCATGGCAAACAAAAAAATTGTATCTATCTGTAAAAAAATTCATACTATTTAACACTTTCAACAAATTTTCAGAGTTTGGTTTTATAACTCCTTTTTGTTCTTCTGTTTTCCCGTTTGAGCTGAAAGGTATGAACCACATTTCGCTTCTTAGTTTAGTAGTATCGTAAATTTTATCCTTATAAAGTTTTGGATAAAACTCGTCCTTTATAGATTCACATAAAGCTTTGATTTTTTTTTCATCAGAGAAAGTGTCGTCAGGCATCCTATAGTCTAAGTAATCAAAGCCCAAAAATACAAGGTCTGGGTGTTTTGAATATTGAGTTCTCAGTATAGAAAGATATTCTTTTCCAAATTTTTTATAATACCTATCCAATAGCTCTTTTATACTATCCTCTTGAATCTTATCAGGTCTACTGGTTACTAATAGATCTTTGTTCTCTTCATTTATAGATTTCATTAACTGTTGATCTTCATAACTCCATCTAAATATCTTTTCTATACTATATCTTGTTACTGGTTTTGAAAATGTTGCAGTAATTAAAGTAAAGGTTTTGGTATTACATATTTTTTCTATCTCGTCTAATATGGCAGAACCTTTGTCTGTACTACCACCTTTATGTATCTCGTCGAAGTAAATATCTACTTCAGAACCCTTTTGCCTCATAAGCAAATCAGGCAAACCATTTTTCAATTTTTCCTGACTATACATGAAAATTTTTTTCTTCTTACTCGAATTCTTTTCGTCTATAGTTACAATATCATAATCAGAAAAATTTTCATTTTCTTTAAATATTTCTTGAAAACCAGATTCTGTTTCAGTTTTAGCTCCTAAAATCAAAATGGATAAATCTGTTTTCCTTTTTATAATCAAATCTGCAATCATATAAGATTTCCCACTTCTGGCAACTGCTCCTATCATAACATCTTTTATCCCTTCTTGGTTGTATTTTAACACAGTTTCTGAACATAATTCTTGGTGAAACTTAAGTTCGATATAATTTTTTTTCTTTTCCCTGAAATTATTTATAAACTCGTCCAATGTATTATAATCTAACATCCTCTTTACCATATTACTATACCAACTGTTTAGATCTGTCATTCCGTATATTCCATTAAGTGTATCAAAGTCTCTATGTCTGGCTCTTTTCAAATTTTCTGCCAAATCTTCCTTATTATTAACAAATATATATATTTCTTTATTTTTTAATTCATTAGTTCTCAAGAACAATTCTCCAATATCATATTTCTTACTTTTTGTACTTTCTTTTGATAGATATTTACATTGTATTATTACATCTTTTCCATTTTCTATAAAGTATATATCTGATATACCAGCAATATTTCCTTCGTTTATATTGCCATTTCTTAGTATATCGTTTGAAGTCAAATATTTATCTACTCCTATTTTTGTCTTAAAAATCTTATTTTCTGACCATTTAGTATCACAGTTTAAAAAAAGTAATATTTGACCGATAGATTCAAAAATGTGTTGTCTACTAAAACCTAACACAGAAGGATCGTTATCTGGAAAAAATTCCAAAATATTATACAAAGAGTTTTTGCTTTCTCTCTTTTCCCATAAAAATTCCATTAGCTGGTATCTAGTCCTATCTTTGAATTTATCTTTCATGGAATTATATATTTTACTATTGCAGTTCTGTATTGCCTCATATCTCTTCTTGTCTAATAGTTTTAACATAGCATTGAGAGCAGCTTTTTCTTTACATTCATCGGAGTTCATTTTTATTATGGTAAAAATTATTTAATACCTTCTCTTTTCATAATATCTTTCAGTGTTCCATGATACCACTCCTTGGCTTTACGAGGCGGTGCTAATTTACTCTCATTAACAATGCGAGTAAAAACAGTAATTTTCTTATCTGGATGTATATTTCGTATTCCTCGAATACGCTTAATTGTCTCTTGTTCGTGTTCATCTCGAATATGCATCGGTTCGTTCTCTCCGCGATTTGGATTGAGTTTCCAACCATACATTGGTTTCGTTCGCAGCATTCCTCTCTCCTTGAGATGCGCCATAACTGTCTTCACACGTTCTGATGTCAATTCTCTCTCAAATTGTGCTTGGCTACCCATCAGAGTGAGTATAAGTTTTCCAGACGGAGTGGTTAGATCTAAATTCAAATCAATCACAACTAAATGACAACCCATATCTTCAATTTTCTTTGATAACGACAAAAGATCTACTGTATCGCGAGCAAGACGACTTACTGATGAAGTGATAACCCAGTCCCCTTTAGTAAGTTCAGACATCATCTCTTGTAACCCTAAACGCTTCTGTGTTGACCCTCCGGATATACCTCTATCTATATATAAACCTCTACAGAATAGATTACGATTAACACATTCTCTGTAAATCTTTGCTTCTTGAGCATCTAAAGAGAAACCATCTTGAACTTGCATAGCAGTAGATACACGAATATAACCTACAGCTTTTGATGTGTTTATCGGAAAAGGAGGTGGAGCATATTTTATCATCGAACCAGTGTCCTCTTTATCATTTTCCATAGCCTTGGTTAAACTGCAAGTTTCTTCATACTCTTTCTGTTTTACTGTTTCTATGATAGTGAAATCTTTGTTATCTTTTATAGAATTCCATATCAGACTTTTCATATTATCTTTACCATAATCATCTATAATAATGATATTGAACTCATTTGACCGAGCATTTGAACATAACTTATCACGATTTGTCTCGTTATCAAAAATTACAAATTTACGAGTTTTTGTAATTATAGCATATTGATATTCGTATTTGCCTACACATTGATTTTTAACAAAAGGTAATTGTAATTCTGTTAATTTGTCATCTAGTCGTGTATCTTCCGTGCATTCTTTACACCATTCTCCCATAACTATGTCGTTGGAGAGCAAATTGAAAGAGTGTCCGTTTTTACATTTTACTAAGACGGCATCAAAAACATCTTCAGCGTCTTTCAGTATAGTTCCTCCTTTACTTTCGATTATCTCCTTGCTCATTTAAATATAGAAATATTTAAATGGTTATTGAAATGAGGGTTAAACGATTTTTCTGCTTACTTTATGAGCAGAAAATTGTTAACTTTGGTTTATCGTTTTTTGCTAGTTTGGGGCTATTTTTACTTACACAACCAAAAGAAGACCAACAACCAACAATCGGTTTTAGTACTGTTATATATAATAAACAACACTGTTATAATATACATCATTGGGTATACATGATGTCGTCAAGTTTATTGATAGCTTCTGTAGTCGTTATAAGCAATGGAGATTTTGTTCCTCCATTAGTTACATCTTTGGGTTTCCTTACAGGAGGTTCTTTTAGCGATTTATATTATAGACACGCTTTCGATTTTTCGTCTTGTGGAGATATATCAAACTACAAATCAACTTTGTAGTATTTTACATATTATCCAAAAGACAAGCCTCCATATTTTCTACTATTTCATGCCTATGTCTCTCATAAGTTTCGTCATGATACATGTCATGATTTCGACGCTCTCGTGGCGACATAGAATTTTGTAGTTCATCATCTTTTATAAATTTATCATCAAGAATGCCTTGTTTATCGTCCGCAATATCTACAAGGATTTTCTTCTTATTTTTGTTCTTCCAGCTGTCACCGTCATGAACCTCGATGAATTTTGATTTTTTGTTAGTTTGTCTTATGTTTTTGTTCTCGGGATGCTCGGAGTTAAAATGTGTTTCAAGAAACAATTTTTTGATGCTATCTCTTGGATTTTTAAGTAACTTCAACCATTCTTGATCTGTTAGATAAGTTATATCCTCCTTACCGTACCCGTTAATACTAATAATGTTATTTGTCGTACAATTATTATTATTATTTGTTGTATTATTCATATGTTTCATCGCATCGTTTAGCATTTTCTCGAGATATTCTACTTTTTGTGTTAATATTATATTCTCATCTGAGGTTTTCTTTGATTTACAATAATTCTTCTGATGTCTATATTTTCCACTTTTATGTTTGAACCCAGCATCACAATAGTCACATTCATATATAATATTATCATCTTGTGGTATATCTGTGGTATATTTATGGTATATCTGTGGTATATTTATGGTATATTTTGAATTTTCTATTTCACCCACATTCTTCTGGTGTTTTTTAGTTTTTATGTGTCTTTGGTAATCTCTTTTATTTTCAGTTATAAATTTACATTCTTCACAGTTATGTATTGACATATTTTATATACAAATAATATTTAAAGGTAAAAATAAAAAACCAAAAAACCAAAAGTTATTTATTTGTATTATATTAAGAGATATATATTACTTAAAATATATATTAAAAAGATGCACTATATGGTAAAAACCCACCTCAGAGAGAGGGGGGTATTTTATTTTAGTATATATTGTAATTATAAATACCAAAATATTCACACGACATAGAAAAATGTTAAATATAGCAATTATAGAATTTATATCAAACTACAAATCAACTTTGTAGACTCATAATACACCCCACACAGTATTTGAGAGCATCTTGTCGTATATGATAATTTTTTACTATGTTAAATATTTCAGAAAAACTACTTTTGGATGTTGTTAAATTTTTCATCAAACTATCATATTCTTCTATTTTCCAGAGATTTTTCCATATACTTAGAAATTTGCTATCTTTAAATGTATCGTAAAATGATGTATCTGACATAAGAGACGATAAAAACATAATACAATCAAACGATTCAAAAAGATAATTTCCATTTACCATTAATTCTTTATATTTTTGATATTGATTACCTATTTTATAATATTCTATACGGTGATTTTCGTATTCTCCAGAATAATACAAATTATCTAAACCTATATCTTTAGATTCTATCGGTAGGTCTAAATATTTCCTGTCTGTCTTGTTTAATCCATATCTTCTGTCTTTATAATCTATAGAAGACTTTGTGCTTGGAGAAATATTTAGAGTGATTTGTGAACTTACTTTAATGCCTTGGAATGCAAAATTCGCCTTACGAGGACTAAAATTTATATAGTTTATCGATGGTTCTCCATGACTGTATCTATATCTACTAAAAAAATAACACAATAATACAAGTTGTATAAAAATATCTCTCATAATTTTCTCATTTAGAACATTATGCACTGTTGATCTCGCCAAGGGAGAACTTTTTGCCAAACTAGGGTTCATCGTTATCTCTTTCAAAGTCTTCATATGTTTGATGTTTATTAAAATGTTAAAAGTTTCATTACAAGTATAGCTCCAAAGGTAAGGTATGAAAGATGGGTAGTTCTTGTCAGTTAATAATTTTTGCATAATACACGATACAACAACATAATTAAGAAAGGGGTTAGTTGTTCTCGTTGTTTTACCAGTATGTTGTAAGGATTTATCAATATTGTTATAGGAAAAAATTTTTATAACAGAATTTCTATTATCTCCAGTCTGAATTTTTATTTCTTTAGTTTCGTCAATGTAAAATTCTTCCATAAATTGTTTTACAAGTTTACACCCATGACAATTTTCAGATTTCAATAATCTGTTCTTCGACAGAAGCGACTTATTCATACAATTTTTAGAAGTTAATATGTCTATATTATCGTTTTGAAGTTCCTCTATTATCCCGTTCTTTATAACTTCCCACTGCTCAAATATAACATCAGATTTGTCTTTATCTGACGGAATTTCAAAACTACCTATATTGGGTGTTTGGTATTTTATAGAAGGAAGACTCATTTTAGTTTTATTTTGCTTATAATATTTTTTACAACAAATGTGTCAAATTCATCAACTTGATTATTGCTACAACTAACCAAATTAAGTTTTGATGGTTTTGTGATAAAATAGAATTTCATTTCCTCCTCTTCTTCTATTTTGAGATATTTCTTAGGAACTACATAAGTATGAGGTTTATCTTCATACATATAAATAAGATAAACTATAGTAGAAAAATCTTTGACAACATAGTAAATATCCTCGTTTTCGTTTTTAGCGTAATATACAGAAGGTACTACTTTGGGACAACTTTTATCACCTCTCTTGCAATTATCCCAAATTTTTGATATTTTTCGGTAAACACTCTTTTCCATTTTATTTATTAATAAAAATGTCTTTATATGATTTAACAAAGAGTATAACAAAGGTTGTTAAAACCAAATACAGTAAACTATATCCCAAGGACTATGTTGTTGCAAAATTCGTTAAAAACAATAAAACTATATATTTATATTATAAAAATTACTCCAAAAATCTTTTAAAAGAACATATGAGCAGAGATTATTCTGTTAAGATTGTATATTTGGATTTTTGGGACCCATCATTCTGTTCTGATAAAAATATAGCAGAGGAAGATTTAAAGAATTTAGATAGGTTAGGAGACGATGTAAATAGACAGGTAATAGTTGGGTATCTTTTGTCTCTGATATCTCTTCATAATATTATCTTAAAATCTTATACAGATAATAAATATGATATATATAAAGATAATAAGGATTTTGACAAACCAACATTAAGACAGTTGTTTTGTGATTTTGATATGGTTATAGAATTTAACAACCAACTTACAAATTTTATCAATAATATATTTGATGGAAATACTATTGAAAATTTCATAATAACACCTTCGGGAAAATTCAGATTTATGTTAGGAGACCTTCGATATTTTCTAACTGGTACAAAAAAGGTTCACGATATAAGTTCTGCTATAGTGGCTACGATGACAGACGTTCCTACAATTCTAAATTACCATTTGGAATTATTAAAAATTTGTGACATAATATACTCTCCAGAGTTGATAACGTCGTATAAGGCTAATAATGTTTTACTTAATATATTGAAACTAGATATAAATATGGATATATACGAAAAAAGACTATTTAGAACAATCGATAGATATATGGACAAAGAAGGAGTTTTGGATATTGTTTTTGACTTACAAGATGATAGGTTTGAAAATATTATACCAATACTAGATTGTATCAGAGAATATCGTTTATCGTTGTATTTAAGAAATCTTTAACCCTTTTTTTTCTTGTAGTGATAGAAGGATTATCTTCACAAACATATTCTCCCTTACTATTTTTAGAACAATGGTCTACTGTGTAGGGTATGCTAACATAATTTATTCCTCCGTTGGTCAAGTTTTCCTTTTTAAACTCATTCAATGCTACTCTATCGTAAAACTCATATACATCTGAGTTTGTTCCTCCATTTGAAAAACTATAAAAATCTTTAGGTAGATAATCTATAGCAATACCAGAATAGGGTTCTATACAATCTACAGATAGTTTATTTCCAGAGATAAAACTTTTAGTTCCGTTGATACCGGCATCGCTAATAATCTGTTGACCTGTTATATCTTTCAAAATATCACAAGATATCCTTGTTCCTACATTTTTGAGATTACTTGGATCAGATTTCTTATTTAAACCCATGTTAGAGATAACGTAGGTATTGCCATCTATCTCAAACATCGCCTCTTGTTTTCCCATCAAGGAGTTTTCTGAAAATACAAGTTGCCATATAAGTATGACTAAAAATGCGATATATAATAGACTTTGTATCTTCTCCAACATTTTAATTAAAAGTTATTTTAATTAAAAATTGTTAAATAAAAAATTAGTAAAAATGCTCCAAGAAACTTTTGAAATTGAAGTTAAAAAAGGCAAAAAATATACAAAAAAACATGTAGAAGAAGAAGAGAGTGGTTCTGAAATAGAGGACGAGGAATTACAAGATTTTGATATAGAAGACGACGACGAAGATATATACGAATATTTACAAAAAGCATTTAGTGACGTCGGGGAAGTCACTATTACTGGAAACAGAGAATTTATGATAGATTTCTACAAACCGAATGCTGTGCTCGTAGAAGACGAATCTGCCTACGATTTCGATATTTGCGACGGTGTACCAGTTTTGACAGAAACAGAGCACTTTATCCCGTTTGTTAATTTTATGAAATCTCACGAATTTTCTTTGACAGGAGTTACATTGTATACTAATCTAGAAGGAGGAGGTCATTTGGTTATTTAAAGCGTCTGAAGTAATTTATTCTTGATTTGGAAATATTTTTTGAGATAATCGCAAAATTCTCTAGAAGATGTTTTTATCATAATCTTGTCCCAGAAATAATGAGTTCTTAATATATTTATATTTTCAAATTTTCTAGGCAAGTAATCCTTTTCCATATATTCCTTCGTAGATTCTAATGTTTCGTCTATAAACTCTTTGTGTTTATCCATGATTCTATATAACATATCTAAATTCTCTGTATTTAGATTTATCCTAGATAATATTTGAAATGGGACTTCTTTGTTTGTACCACATACAGTTCCTTTTGATGTTTCGAATGGGGGTTTTATTATTCTGAACTTATCGTCCCTGAATATTGTTCCGTAAGTTAATTCTCCGTCCGTTAAAATCTGTTGATACTTCGACATCCATAATTTTACATCTTGTTTATAGTAAGATTGGAAAATAGGTAGTTCCGAGATATCAGCGTCCTCAAATTGATTTGAATTGTGTTTCAGAATTCTGACTTTATTATCTTCTCGTCTAAATATATTGACAATGTTATTTGTCTCTGTTACTATATTGAAGAAATGATAATAAACAGTATCTTTACCTGTATCCTGTTTAATAAAAGAAATTCCTGCTAATTTAGACGAAGAGTATTTTTTGGCCGATCTTCCTGCTTTAGAGGATATTTTGGCATACGCGTTTTTCACTTCCTCTATCTTAGTATAAGGATAATCTGCCCTATTTATATAATGAATGAACATCTCGTAAAGTTTTACCTTAATAGGATTAGACGATCCATTTCTAATATCAAGTACACAATCTTCTATTATTTGGATTATACGTTCTTGATTTGGCACAATGTCCGCTAAAATTGGTTTATTTTTAACATCTAATTTCCAAATATAATTTCTTATGTATATGTTCATTTTTTCATCATTCATACCAGAAATATCAGAATAAAATTTATCAATACTTTCAGCTTGAATATTTTGAACAATTGGTAATTCGTTAACTGAATTGGATGTATAGTGATAAGAAATATTATCGAGATACAAATTATTTCCTTTTGTTATAATTTTTCGTCTGTTTCCAAAATTATCATATATCTTAAGTTTTTTAACTCTAGTATTGATATACAAGTAGATATAGTAATCGTCTATGTTATTCTGAGATGAGAATAATACGAGGTCGTCAATAGTTACTATCTTATATAAAAATAATTTCTCTTTTATCAACTTGTCAAGTTTTTCAATATTTTGTTGATAGTAAAGAAGTTTCTTCGTGTTTGATATTATTTCAGATGGATATATCTTTGTTTTATCAGACCATACTGATGGATATTTTGTACCATAATCTGTTTGTTTAGTAAATTCTATATCTGTTTTTCTGAAATTTCTTTCATAGTTTAGAACAGCATCAAAGGCGACATTTTTCATCTGTTTCAGAACAATACGATTATAGAGATCCTTTTCTTCCGATTTTATATAATTAAATACATCAATTGATGATTGTCTAATCGTACCAATATCTGTTTTTGTTTTGAATACAATAGGGTCCAAACATGTTGCCAGTTTAAATATGTCTATATTAACAGAGTTTTCTTGCTCTAAAAGCATTTTATGAGATGTTGCTCTAATAAATCTACTGAGAGCTTGATACATACCAGACTCGTGCCATCCTGGACTCATAATATAACCTCTAATAACATTTGCAAGATTAATCCCATCTCTGGCTACTTTAGATGCTATTATAATCTGAAGATATTCTCCATTCATATTTTCTTTAGAATTAAACAGTTCAAGAATCTTATCAATATTCTCTGTCTTAGAAGTTATGAGAGCAAAACGTTTCTTGGGTTTAAAACTTTTCTGCATAACTCTTTCTCCTTTATTGTTTAAAAATACCGAAGATTGACGAGTAAAATTTTCAAAACCAAATAGTTCTAAAATCAAACCTAGCAGAACAACACCACTTCCGCTAACAAATTCAAGATAACAGAACGAATTACCCGGATTTTTTTCTTTAGATGCGTCTACTTCCTTTTTTATATAAAACCAAAATTTTGAACTTAGTTGGTATAAATTATTCATCGATAAAACTTTATCTTTCATTAAATAATTCTTAATATCATCATTTTTAAATTTATAGACACCATCTATGAGTTTTATATATTTCTTAAATCCTTCTGTTCCCCACGATCCATCTGGGTATACAAAAACACTTGATTCGCGAGAAGCAAGTTCAAAAGATTGTTTTGAACTTCTGGCTTTAACTATAGATTGGTATTGTAATGTTTGCGATCCATTTAGAGATGTAGATAATAGTGTTATATCGATATCGGATTTGAAATTTTTATCGATACTGTCATTAATTTTTTGGATAGGGGTTTCGCTTTCTGTTATATTTCCTTCTGTGTTTATAGTTTTTGTTATAGAAGGAATTAAATTTCCACTCTCTATTGGACTTTTGTATTCGTGTTCATAATTTATCTTAGAACCAGAATAGTTTATTTTTATTCCCGAGTCAAGGGATCTAACAAAAGATATTTTTCCTCTTAGATAAGGTTCTATTTGATTTAGAGAAATATTAGAATAGTCCCAGTTTTTCACAGGTAACTGAAAATCGCTGGGTAATAAAAGATTTAGAAGAGGGACAAAATCGTTGACAGAATTAACTAAAGGCGTAGCTGTCCCGACAACTATTTTAGTTCTTTTTGCTGTGTGTAATAATTTCCATAAATTTACATATATATTTTCGTCTTCTTTGTCAGAATCTCCATAATTTCTCATTCTGTGCGCCTCGTCTAAAAAGAACATAGTGTCCGAGAATTCAAGTTCTATTTCTTCCATACCCATTCTTGCTAATTTGTTTGAAAAGGATTCATAAGTATCTAGAGTATACCACTTATCAACTTTTTTTGTTATATTTCTCTTACGAATAAAGTCAGATTTACTAACATTATCTCCATATTGTTCTGGGAAGAATTTAACTATTTGAGATTTAAAATCATCAAGCGTTGGTTTCCCTGGCTCTATAATAACAACTCTTTCTATACCAATAAATTCCTTTCTAAAAGTTTCCGCTGCGTCTATAATAGAACCTGTTTTCCCAGTTCCTGTTTCGTGAATACTAAAAATTCTATCATATTGTCTTAAGTACCTCGTGAAGAGGTCTTGGTGTTTAAAAAATTCACCTGTTTTCGGAACTCTTTCTTTCGCACCTCCTTTAAGTTCAAAAAATTCTTCCCTTAGGGATGTTTTTAGTTGTATATCTTTGTCGTTTTGAAGAGCATAATTAATAATATAATCATGGAAATCCATTTTTATATATTATTAAAATGAAAACATCTAATTATTTGAAAGTCAGTTTAGGGTTCCTCGTAACTATAAACATAATATTAGCTATAGTAGAAATGATAACAAAAAATAAACTCAAAATTTGTGAAAAAAGCCAATCTTATAGATGCCCTAGATTTACATGTCCTTACAAAGATTCACAATGCGGAGATAGACCTTGGGTATGTCCTGATTCAGAATCAACATGTTCGGGAAACCATATATGTATAGGATACTGTAAGAGTGGAGAAAAAAATTGTTATGCTTAATAAAATGAACTATCTAATGTTATTAAATACCGTCACATTTATAATACTTATGTTACAGGTTATAATATATACGGGTTCAGAACATAAACTTAATGGATGTGTATTTGACCAAGATCAAATTTGGTGTTACACCAATCTACATTGTAATTATTCGGCCCAGCCAGGAACTGGTTCATAATTATTTTTTTATATAGTAAAATGGCAGGTATTTCAGCGCATAACCCGATTTCTTATTTGTACAATACTGTCCCTCTTCTAAAATCGTGCGGAAATGGCAATAACACAAGTAATTGTTATTGCACAGATCCTTCTTACAATTATGGAACAAAATGCGCTTTAGGTTCTGTTAATGCTACCGATTCTAGAAAACAATGTGCTTTTGGAGACGTGGGAACCCCAGGTATACAGCCTTCTACAGGAGGAGGTTTGGCAAGTGTCAAAAATCTTAACTATACAGTAAAACCAAATAGTGGTAGCAGGGTACCTTTCGCCACTGCGTCTGGTCCGACAGCAGGAAATGGGGCTGGGACTGCATATCCTAACAGTTTATTATTTTGTGCAAATCCCAAAGGAGATGCTACTCCTACTGCCCCGGTAACAAATATATCAGTAGGAGCATCTGGAGCATTTAGTGATTGGGGCGCCTCAAATCCTGCTACATCTCAAACAAATATTGGGTTTAATTAATTTATTAGATTATTCTAATAAATTACAAATCTTCGCTGAAAGTAGAAATCCAAATAAGTATACCAAAACCTGCTTTTGAAACAACGTCTAAAAAGTTATATGCTAAGTTTTTATTTTTAGCCCCAAGTAGATATGCTATCCCGTATAGAAACCATATAAAAGCAAAAACAGCATAAATACCCTTCATAGAATTATCTTTGTTATTTTTAATATATTCTTCATAAAGTCCTGCAAATAAACCAGTATAAGCAACGAATCCATAAATCAATGATTTTTTTGAATCTAGAATACCGGTTTCTCCGAGATAACCAAATAATAACATAACGAAATTTAAAGGTATAATATAACCTAACGCTTTATAATTTGGTGGAGTATTAATATATTGTGGGTCAAGTTTTCTCCTTTCTTTGTTATCATAATGATTTGTATACAAGATAAAAGATAACAATAACAAAGGAGTTGTTAAGAACCAGTCAATATAACGTATAGGTGTTACTTTATTCAAACTTAGGTCTCCGCTAACAAAAAGTTTCATTATATATGAATACGTAAGACCTGCTATAACATTTACACATGTCTCCGATACAAGAGAATACTTTAGATAGTTGGTGTTCTTGTCAAAATCATTCCCTAAAGCGGCAATAAAAGTTATAACAGTAGTTCCAGCAAGAGCAATATAGGATGTAAAAAAAGTAAAATACATAGTATCTATAGGTCTAACCTTGATGTTCTCTAAAGCCTTCATTTTTAATATTCATTAAATAAAGTATAAAATTGTTATGAATATCATCTTCACCGAGATTATCTAATACTCTTAAGAATTCTGGAAATGGTTCTATTTGAGACTTTTTTATATAACTATCGCTCCCTGTAACATATATCTCAGATAATATATGTATAATTGTTCTAATTTGAGATTTACCGGATATTGTATCATATTTTCTGCGTCCGTCATAAACATTATACGTTGTAACAGATTGTCGATGACTTATCATGCTGTCTAGAAAAAAGATAAAATAACGACATAACCCATCTTGACTCTTCCCTATAGAATATTTATCTATGTATTCAAACCAAAAATTTGTATTGATGAATTTAAGTTGGTTTACAATATCTTTCAAGACTTCTATTAGAGGATCATTATTGGGATCTAATTCAGTGGGTTTTTCATATATTATCATATTATCTATAATATCAAAATAAGGCATAGGACCATTTAAAGTTTTCAAAGTTAAAATAATTTTTTGAAATTCTTTAACAAGAGGTAATTCCACTATTATTTTAGCGTGAGCATAAAGTTTAAAGTCGTTTTTGTAATCCATTACTTCACATAAATATTTGTCTGGTCTAATCTTTCTAACGACATTAACTATTGTTTTCTTATTAAAATACATTCTTCTTACTTTGATGTCTATTAGACTCATATATAAAGAAAACAATATATAATTTTTGATATTTTTACTACTTGCTATAACTGTTTCGTTTGATATATCGCAAGACAGAAAATAACTTATTTCTTTTATCATAACCGAATCTATTTCTTTTGAACTGCGTTCTATAATATTATAAACGGAACTTAATGTATTTTCATCTAATTCGCCTATATTTTGAGAATAGTTATAAAAATAGTTGTACATATAATTATTTGTTATTTTTGTACGTTTTTCCAATATAATATCAACCAACTTATTAATAAAATCGCTCATTTTATTAATAATTATTTTTAATTTCATAAATCCAAGCATAGAGGTAAGTATATAAAGCCAAAGGTAAAAGAGAGAAAAGTTTCGAACTTGTATTGTTAAACATAAAACTAATCATCATATTTATAAGTAATAGTGAAAAAACAATTGATGATAGAATGAATGATTCTTCTATTGAAGTATTTCCTTCCGACAAACAAAATAAAGAAAATGAGAACAAGACCAATATTAAGACGAATATAGTTCTTGTAATATTTTTAAGAAAAGAGTTTTTTACTTGTGTATGATTATAATACCAACTTATTGTTGTTAATAATATAAATAAATAGAAAAACACCAAAATAAGAATTTTTTCACTCCAATTAGGTGTATATACTTCTATATTTTCCCACAATCCTTTCCCTTTTACAATATATATTGTAATATAAGAAAAAATAAGAAAAATTAAAAATATCATCAAAATCAGATCCATTTTATATAGCTTAATTTTCCTCAATTTCTTTCAAAAAGTCTTCAATATTATTCTTATAATCGATTACGTCACCTTCTTTGACCGTAAAAACATAACATAAATCATCCAGAGGACTAGAAATAGCTAGTTTAATATCTCCTCGTTTAAAATCGGTAGAGTATATATATTCACACAAAACTAAATCTCTAAATTGTTTGCATTTTGACATTTTAAGACTCATAATATTATCTAGATCGTTAATACCATCTTTTACATCTGTAACTTCCTCGATAAAATACATTTCCCAATCTAAATTTGGAAATTTTGCGGTAGGTATTTTTAAAACTCCTTCAGATGTTTGAACGGTGACTTTTTGTTTTGTTTTCTTTATTCGACCAACACCTGTTCCGTTTAGAGCAATGTCTATCAATACATCCATTTTACACAACGCAAAAATCCCAAGTGTTACAGGAAGCAGTGCGCAAAATGTCATATAGCTTTGGTCACAATCCATTTTAGGATATTTTTCTTTATGACTTTTTATACTCTAATTTCGAATTCCTTTACAATTCCCCCTGTTAAACTTATTCCTGATAATTCTTTAACTTTATTTAATTTTTCTCCAGTGAGGTGTTTGTGTATGAACTCTATAACAATACCATGAGTGATAATTAATATATTATCTGTTCTTCTAATGCTATCAATATGATTCTTTGACCTTTCTCTGACATCTTTTATTTTTTCTATTCCTAACAATGGATTTATATATGTAGAAGTTTCTTCTGTTACTTGGGCTTTTAATCCAGAAGGTTTTATCCACCCTAAAAATTCTCCTATATTTACATCGATTTCAATTTCTATATCTTTAGAATAATATTTCGAAAAGAACTTCTGTAAACTTGTTGCTGTTTCTCGTGTCCTGAGAAACGGAGAACATATAATTTTATCTGGAACACCAAATCTAATGAATATAGAATGACCGACTATATTTATATTAGGGTCGTTATTTTTTTTAAGAGGAGGATCGTGATCGCAGTATCCAGGAGAACCTTTCCCGTTTTTAAATTTTTTTTCTCCATGTCTAATCCATAAAAGTGTCATTTTTAAACTGATTTTTTATTAAAAAGGTTCTAATTAAAAGATGGATTCAAAATACAAGTTTTTCGTCTTTGAGACCGGAATTCCTACCAACCTTACAAAAGGAGCTATTTATATAACTCACTATGGCGAAGATTATGTTAACATTTTTCGTTCTTTATCCCAATACGAAAAAAATGTAGAATTGATAGAGGAAACAGAAGATAAAAAGAACATATTTATAGATAGAGGTTTGTATACATCTTCTGTGGATTTCAGAATAAAAAATCCGACACTTCCTAGAGACTCGGTATTTATACAGACTGATATGAGTATTAAAAATATATTAAAAGAAATAAAAAATGATGAAAAACTAGGAACTTATGATATTTTTTCTGGGAAAGAAGTCTTAAACGCCACTTTTAAAGAGAAAAGTGATATTGAGAAAAATATCAAAATTTTCTATCATGTTATGTTACAATACATGAGTGCGGGATATCATAAGAGTAAAAACACAAGGAAGATTCCAGACTGGTGTATGTGTTTCGGAGAACCTATTATGAAATATTTCATTCAATATTTCGAGATACCCACCGAAGCTCCTGATATAGGAGTGGTAGACCAGTTCTTGACAACCCCTCAGTATAGAGAGATGATAACTATTCAAATGATGAAGTTTATGGCTAACTACGTTGTAAATAATGATATACTCGATCCTTTGGATGTAGAAACATGGTACGATTTAAAGTTATGGATATCTATAAAAAACAAGATTTAAAGTTATGGATATCTATAAAAAACAAGATTTAAAGTTATGGATATCTATAAAAAACAAGATTTAAAGTTATGGATATCTATAAAAAACAAGATTTAAAGTTATGGATATCTATAAAAAACA
>Ga0213868_10000208_pt1 | contig 54137 bp, 36 predicted proteins | sample PICome_9_FD_160087 | JGI IMG/M metagenome (GOLD analysis project Ga0213868, IMG submission 160087) | Coastal seawater microbial communities near Pivers Island, North Carolina, United States - PICO127 | ecosystem: Environmental > Aquatic > Marine > Coastal | place: USA: North Carolina...
GGTTGGCATGTAGCTTGGCCTCAACGAAGTGATCAATTGGGTTTGTAGCGTCTCCATGAACCTCAGAAAGGTCTGATTGGGATAATGGAAGAAAGGCCCAATGCAAATCCTCCGCTTGTGCTGGCCAGGTGAGAGCCAGGAGAATGAAATAGGTTGTGCGGACCATCTGCATAATTTCTCGTTTTAGACTTCAGCCAACATCACTTCGAGCTGCGTGCGGACCATCTGGCCCATGGTTGTGCATTTGGAGAAGGCAAGAGTTTCATGGTGCTGATTGAGCTCTTCTCGGAGCCGTTCAAGGTTCTCATGTGGGGCAAGTTCCTCGGGAGCCATACATTTTAGAAGGGCCTCGTAACGGCGTTGAGCTAGTTTGACGCGAGATGCGATCAGTGTGCGTTCCTCGTTCTGGTACTGTTTGATCGTGGGCCAGTTGAGCAGCTCGGTCACGAGTTTTACTGCGGGGGCGTTGTCCTCAAAGAATTGGCTGAGATACATGTTTCGCCGACCGGCGTAAGATTGGTAGTCGAAGTCGATCGGACGAACGCGGTATTGCACTTCCTCGAAGTCGGGTGTGATATCGATGACGTAGTTGACAGTGCGCATGTCTCCCAGCAGCCGGATAAAGCAGCGTAGGTTGAATTTGACGAACTCTTTGGCGATTCGGACACGATTGAGATCCGGGCGAGGGAAGTAATCTCGAATGAAGGCGTCTCCCGGGATCCCCGCGATGTGTTCCTCGATTAGGGTATCTTTGGTCGTGAGGTAGTTGATCCGATTTGGAGACAGAATATATTCTAACTCTAAGCCATAAATACGCGATGCATCGGCGGTCTTCACGTAGTAATGGTCGTAGTTGTCGTTGAACCTGTTGCGTACGCGAATACGAAATGGGCGTGAATTCCCAAACTGACCAAAGTCGATCCGGTCGATGCGCAAGTGGTCTGCCAGAGCGAGATTGCCACCGATCTTGAGCTGGGCGTAAATGGCAGTGAGCCTCTGCTTAAGGTGATCCATCTCCACTGACGGATAAACCACGGTTTGCCAGAGTGTCTCGTTGCCATCTGGATCAAGGCAGGGAAACGATTCGCGAAAGTGACAGAGATCACCGTAGATGTCGGGAATGTCGGATTCGCGACTGTAGGTTCTGAGATAGGTGCGAAAGTTATCGGAGACAGGATAGGTCGTCTTACGCTTGGAAATGATATTCCAACTATTGTCGATGGTAGACATTTGGCTGCTAGAGTTTGCGAAGCCCGTCTTCGGCGAAGGAATTGGGAAGCGCCTCTTCGACGTCGTCGAGAAGATCCATGGTTTCGTCATTGAGGACAAGGTCGGCACCAAGAAGACACTCTTCGAGCTGTTCTACTGACGTGGCTCCAACGATGGTGGAACCGACGAAGTCATGTTGCTTGCTCCATGCCGTAGCCATCGTCGTGACACTGTGGCCAATACTTTCAGCGATGTCGATGTACCTCTGGGTTGCGTCGAGGGTACGTTCATTGATGAAGCGCCGCGCCATCGCCTTCTGTCGATCATTGCCAGTGTCGAGGTAGGCTGAGAATCGTGCGCCTGCCGGATACTGACCATTAAGGTATTTGCCAGTGAGGACACCACCAGCTAAAGGAGAGTAGGGGAGCAACGAAACGTCTTCTTGCCGACAAACTTGGGCGAGCTCGTTCTCGCAGCGGCGGTTGAGAAGACTGAAGTTGTTCTGCACGGTTTCGTAGCGGCGGAGCCCGTGTACGTCTGCGGCCCAGAGACTTTTCATGAGTCCCCAAGAAGTTTCATTGCTACATCCAAAGGCGCGTATCTTACCCAGCTGCACAAGGTCTGTTAGGGCTTCTAATACTTCTTCGTAGCGCATACCATGATCAGGCCAGTGCGTTTGATAGAGATCGATGTAATCGGTTTTTAGGCGGGCGAGACTTGAATCCACCGCGCGGAAGATCTGGTGGCGATCCAGAGTGGTCATGCCATGCCTCACTGGTGGGACAAACCAACCGTGTCCAGGTCCAGCGATCTTGGTGGCGACGAGCATTGAATCGCGAGGTTTCGTCTTCATCCACCGGCCAACAATCTCCTCGGTGACACCATACCTCTTGGCGCTAGGGGGCACTGGATACATTTCGGCAGCGTCAAAGAAATCGATCCCGGCCTCAAAAGCGCGTTCCATGATCTCGAAACTCAGTTTCTCGTCACACTGCTCGCCGAAGGTCATGGTGCCCATGCAAATCTCTGAGACAACTAGTCCTGTCTTGCCTAAGCGACGTTTGTTCATGAAAGAAGCTTGCTGGATGGCGCTAAATTGGCAATGCAAATGAGGACAAATACAATTATGAAACCTCGTTTTACAGGCCTCGTAGCGGCCACCTTCACGCCTCTCACGGAGGACGGACTTCTCGATCTCGGTCGCGTGCCTGACCTGGTGGATCATTTGGTAGCCTCTGGGGTGAGCGGGATCTACATTAATGGGACGACAGGAGAGGGCGTATCGTTCTCTGTCGATGAGCGTTGCGAGATAGCTGAAGCCTATGTAAATGCTAGCAATGGCCGTTTGAAGACATTGATCCAAGTAGGGCATGAGTGTCTACCTGAAGCGATTCGGCTGGCGACGCATGCAGCCTCGCTTAAGGTTGATGCGATTTCAGCAACGCCACCGTGCTATTTCAAGCCGACCTCGATCGATTTGCTCTTGGACTATTTGGAACCGTTAGCGGCTTCAGCTTCGGAAGTGCCGTTCTATTACTACCACATTCCGCCCATGACGGCGGTGGCTTTTGATCCCTTAGATTTTCTCAAAGAAGCCTCCAGAAGGGTGCCTACATTGGGTGGCATCAAGTATTCTCACACAGATCTCGCTGCTTTGCGGGCGTGTTTGGACCATGAAGACGGCTCTTGGGATATTTTGTTTGGCGTCGATGAGGTGTTGCTCGGAGGGTTGGCTACGGGTTGTGAAGGTGCTGTGGGTTCGACCTACAACTTTGCCGCTTCCATCTATCTCAGGATGTGGGAAGCCTTCAAGCGTGGAGATGTGGACGCAGCTCGCCGTTGGCAGGGGCGTTCGGTCAAGTTGGTGCGCGCACTGGTCGAGGTGTGTGGCGGAAGACCAGGATTAAAACCGATGATGGCAATGATCGGGCAGGACTGTGGGCCGCATCGCCTGCCACAGCGTGATCCTCAGAGGGGGCAGCTGGAAGAATTGCGTCAGCGGCTAGAATCGATGGGCTTTTATTGGTGGATCTCGGGAGATGCCGAACTAGGATAGAAGATATGGATGAGGCGCCGCCTGAAGACCCCGATATCTCGACTTCGGTCGAGTTGGATAAGGCGTTTAAGCTACCCAAGGCCGAACAGGCCTTGGATCGGCTTTTGAATGCGGAGTCGGCTGCTCCTGAGCTTTTACCAGCATCGAAGAATGAGAAAGAGGAGGAATTAAGTAATGCGCCGCTAGAGAATCGCAATGCGGTGGATTCTCGGGATCGGCTTAATTACCGACTGAATTACACGGAGCAGCGTCGGCTAGAGAGGGGAGAAGAAGAGGAGCGTGAGAGCGCATTTGCTCAAACATGGAAAGGACGACTGGGAAGATGGCCAGTAATGCGGTGGCTCTTTGATAGTCAAACGAAGCGGATGGAGAAGCTATTTGCGTTTGGTGTGCTGGTTGCGCTGGTTGGCGTTGCTCTAAGCTTCGGGCTGACGCAGCGTGACATGGATTCAGCGACCGCTTCCGTGATCGAGGTTGATGAACCAATCGAGAGTATGGGCCAAGCGTTGCTCGATGAACAAGAAGCCTCAGGAGAAATCATCACCCAGTTTTTTCAGGCAACATCTCTGGAGCAAGTCACTCCTTTGGTGAGGAGCCCCAAGATCGTCCAACCGTTGATGGAACAATGGTATGCGACCCACGCTTTCCGATCTGAATCTAATCTTATTTTTAACCAGGCGATTGCGAAGCGCGTGGATGGGAAGCGCTATTACCTACACTTTGTCTACCTAGAAGATGATTTGGCGGCACGGCCGATTGCCGTAGAGTTGACCGATGATGGGTTCCGCGTGGATTGGGAAACGGCGGTGGGCTATCAGCGCATGCCTTGGAAAGAGTATCGCTCAAGCCGCCCGGAGGAGAAAGTCTATCTTCGCGTGCAGGCCCGAATCGATGACTATCATAACTTCGAGTTCGAGGATTCTTGGAAATGGTCCTGTTTCCGGATGAACCATCCTAATGGCGAGGGGGCCATTTATGGGTATGTGAAACGGCTGTCAGAGATTGATCGGCAGCTTCGTGATGCGATGGGTAGGGATGAGAAAGGCGCAGACTACCTGATATTGGGACTAAGATTTCCAGAAAATCCACAGTCTGACCATGCTGTCTATATTGATGAGATTCTACAGCGCGGTTGGGTAAGGTACTATGCACCGGACGATAAACATTTTGATCGCCCGGATGCCTAGGTGGTGAGTCTGTGGGGGTCGATGTTTGCTATTCTAATGAACTGGTCTCAGTATTCGCCTTAAATGGTGAGCGAGCTGCAAACTGCAGGTAATGAGAAAAGCGAGCCGCAGCCGAAGCGGCGGTGGCGTCGTCGTTTATGTTGGTTGGGTCTTGGTGGGATTGGCATTGCTTTGTGGCTGAGCGGTCCAGGATTCCGCTGGCTCGGGGGACGTCTCCTTCCCCGTGTCGGAATGGAACAGGGGTGTGTGCTAGAAGGGAATCTTTGGTCTGGTCCCGTGTTGAAGGACTTTGTTTGGAAAGATGAAGCCACGGCTACCGAAGTCCGAGGCCGTGAGGTGCGAGTGGCCTATTCACCGTTCAATTTCTTTCGCGGCGGAGTTACAGGAATCGTCGAGTCGATTACTCTAGCAGACGTTACGGCGGTGATTGATCAACGGGATGCCACGGAGAAAGAACCGGATGAGGGGGGGATGAAACCACTGCCCTTTAAGAAACTGCCCCAGCCTCGGCTGGTGCTTGAGAATGTTGATGTGACCGTGCTTCAACCCGAGGACAAAGAAATTCGGTTGCAAGACTTTGATGTCTCGCTGGGTCAGTCGTCTGACGGAAATCTTTCTTGGGCATCACTAGCGTTACCGAATGGCACAAACCTTGATTCTATTAAAGGATCATTGAGTTACTCGGGCAAGTCTCTGCGCTTGGCGAATCTGCCTCTGATAGATGAACTTGCGATTAGCGATTTGGAAGTGTCTGTATCTCCAGAGCGGATGTTAGACCTTCACGCGGTAATGGCCGTGCCGGGAAGCTTCATCGTTGCCGATGTGACTTTGGGTAAACGGGCTTCTCTTCGTATGAGCGAGGGCACGTTGGACCTTGCTAAACTCCTCCCAAACGTGCTGTTGAGAGGAGAGGTGACGCGAATGGACGTGTCAATTGCACAGATGCAAGCCCATTGGTCACAATGGCAGGTGGATGGTAACGCGACGATGGTAGGAGTGGAGTATCAAGGGATCACCGTAGACAAGGTTGATGTGACTTTGAGTCAGACGGATTTTGGTTCTAACGTTGGTGTTGCCGTTCAGCTGGATTCCGCGAACAAAGTCAGTCTTTCAGCTGCAGCGGCAGCGATTGAGCCTCGCGATGATCTCGCCTTAGCTCCGTGGACCCTCTCCGTTGAACCCCAGGCTCCGTCATTGGCGAAGTGGATGAGGGACTCGAAGTTGCCTGCCGAGGTGGCGAGTTTAATGGGAGAGATTCGTGTGAAAGGAGCAGGAATGGATCTCCGTAATGTTGATGGTGAGGTAAAGTTGGGGCAAACACTTGTGGCGGCCTGGGAAATCCCGTCGCTTGTCGCTCGTCTACAAACCGAGGATAAAGGTCACCTACTATCGCTCGCTGGCGATGATCAATGGATCGACGGCGTCGTTCGGTTGTCTACGGATTTTGATGCCTACCTGGGCAAGCTTTCGGTCAAGAGTGATCGGTTAGCAGCTCTCCAGCCGAATGCCTCCGAGGCTGAGCAGATTGGCGGAGCGGCTGCTGTTGTCTGGGAAGGTGAGGGCGTGATAAGTGTTGCTGCTAGTCATCGCGGCACTCTGCAGATCGATGGGACTAATATTGGGTCACCAGCTTCGGGATTTCCTTATGAGGCCGATATTATGGCGTCGTATGAGGGTGATGCCGTTCAGTTAAACCGGATTGAGGTAAAGACTGCAGGTCTTGAGTTTGAAGCGCAGGCGGCCCTTTCAAAGGCATCGTTAGCGGTGTCGGATATTCAGCTGTCTCGTAGTGGTGAAACCTGGTTGCAGGGGCGTATTCAACTTCCTCTGTCCGAGGACGAGGGCAGCATGATTGAGCGTTTCTGGGGGGCCGAGGAGTCAGCACGCATCGAGCTACAATCGGTATCGATTCCTGTTCAGAGTCTGGCCCAGCTTGCCGGCCAAAAATCTACCTTTGAGGGGACGATCGAAATCCAGGCTGACATTTCAGGGCCTCCAGCTTCGATGCAAGGTAGTCTCGATCTTAAAGGTAGAGGTCTTGGTCTACCGGACAGCGAGGGAAGCTTTCCCAGTAAGGGAGATGTTGATTTCGAGTTGGTGTTAGGAGATGGCGGATTAGATTTGAAAGGCGAGGTTCGGCATGAGCTCATAGAGCCTATAGCTCTGGTAGCAAATGTGCCCTTGCAAATCGATGAACCGGCGATGATAGCCGACACTCCGGTGACTGGCAGCCTGAAGTTGCCGCCTACGAATTTGGCTTTTGTCAAAGACTATGCACCTGCTCTGCGGGAGATTGTTGGAAATCTCTCTGCCGATATGCAGATCTCGGGAACAGCGCAGAAACCAATTGTTGCCGGAACACTGGTGCTTTCGGCAGACCGCGTATCGTTTGTTAGTGATGGTCTGCCTCGTCTTGAGAATACGAAGATTAGCTTAAGGAGAACACCGTCCGGTGTTGTCATTGAAGAAGGGCGCACGGGGTTTGCTGGTGGCCTGTTAGAACTCAGTGGTGGGGTCAAACTTGATGGAGAGCAGGGGCCGACCCTGGATCTTTTACTGACGGCGAAGCAGGCACTACTTACGAGAAATGAGAACATGGTGGTGCGTAGCAATGGAGAAATCCGAGTTGCGGGCCCTTGGGCGGCGGCCTCAGTTTCAGGTAATCTTCGGCTGGTTGAGAGTCGCTACTTTCAGGAGATCGACCTCCTCCCTACGAATAAGCAAGGCACCACGTTGCCATCGTCGCCTATGAATGTGGAGAAAACCTATGGCACTGAGGCTGAGCCTTTCAAGGATTGGCAGCTTGATCTAAAAATACTAACGGAAGATCCATTTCGCGTCCGTACCAATCTCGCAGCTGCGGACATCGTTGTTGATCTCAGATTGAGTGGTCCGTTATCTCAGGTTTATCCGGAGGGCTTTGTCGACCTCAAAGATACGTACGCGCAGCTCCCCTTTAGCCGCTTGGATTTGAATAATTCGTATGTACGTTTTTCGGAAGAGACGGGGTTTCCAGGACAACTCGATATCCGAGGGGAATCTCAAATTCGTGATTACCTCACTCGAATTGTGGTGAGTGGGAACGCGAATAAGTTCGACTACGTCCTTACGAGTAATCCTCCGTTGCCAGACGAAGAGATCATGGCACTCCTCGGGACGGGGGCTACTCGGGAAGATCTTGTGGGGAGTGGCCAGGCGGCAGCTTCGCGAGCGGCAATCCTTCTCTTCGATAAACTCTGGCGAAAGATCGCCAAAAAGGATTGGGAGGATCCTGGTAGTATGCGAGAGAAGCGTCTCACTTTCGAGAGTGGAAATGTGAATGCTAGAACTGGAAGCCCGATGACCACGGCGAGGCTGAGGTTAACGGATAACTGGAGTTTGACCAGTGATGCTTCCTTGGGGGGGGACTTTCGAGGGCTTCTGCACTATCTTTTCAAATTCTGACGTTGTGAGAGGTTTCTTTGTTTTCCTTATCTTGGTGTGGGTTTGCGGCGGCTTTGTGTTCGGGCAAAGTCAGCGGCTTGTGATCGAGGGGCTCAAACGATTCTCGGATGAGGATGCTCGTGAGATTCTCAAGGATCATTGGTCAGAGATCGAGAAGAAGGGGTTGACGTCTTCTCGAGCCAATGATGCCGCCTTCTTTCTTCGCATCGGGCTTCAAAGGCAGGGCTTTGCTGAGGCAGACGTCACCTCAAGAGTATTGTCAGCTGGTGTGTTAGAGTTGAGAGTCGATGAAGGGGAGCAGCTCTTGTTGGGCGAAATTCGGGTGGATGGTGTGGACAAACTTGATGAGAGCTTGCTCAAGGAATCCATGATAGCCGAGATGAAGAAGCGCCGGTTCTTGTTGGAATCGGATGACAACTTGCCCTTTGTTAGGAGTGCCATTGAGGGCGGTGTTGGTGCCATTCAGAGCTACGCGCGTTACGAGGGGTTTCTCAGGGCCACTGCAGAGTTAGTTTCGATCGAGCTTCCCGATGAGCAGGGGCGGGTGAATGTGCATGTAAACGTGCGTGAAGGTGCTCAGTCGCTTATTCGTTCCGTCAAGACTCGCGGCGTGGAGGGCGTGCTTCTGCGGAAGCTTCGCAATGTTGGCGATCCCTATGAGAAGCGTCCTGTGAATGTTTCGAATACTCGCGCAATTGAAGGAGAATGCCTGCGTATCCTCACCGAGCTGGGCTACTTTGATACAGGCATTTCGATCGTGCAGGGTATTCCAAGTCCGGACCTCACTGATACTGAAGTGGATGTAATCGTAGAGATTGATGCAGGTGAGATCTATCGCCTGAAACGGGTTCATGTTGAGGGAAGCAGCGCATTGCCTGACGGCTTCATATCGAAGCGTTTCAATGCGATGTTAGGCGAGCGCTATGATCCTGTAGAGATGCGTCAAGTCTATCGTACGCTCATTCAAACAGGACTTTACAACGATCTCGAGATGACGCCGAAACCAACTGGCGATGGAGAGCTAACTCTTGATGTAAAAGTCGAGGAAGCCAAGTTTCACCATCTTAGCGTGTACGGAGGCTTTGGAAGTTTCGTTGGCTACATCTTGGGGGTGGGTCACACGAATCGAAATCTGTTTGGGACAGGGCGATCGTTTCGCTCGGCGGTTGAAATCAACGGGCGGGGCATACACGGAGAAATGAATTATCTAGATCGGTGGTTCATGGATTCGGAATGGCAGCTCGGTGTGAAGGTTCACTCTGGCTCGCGCGAATACGAAGGGTATACCAAATGGGGTATTGGAGCGATTGCTTCCTTTAGCTATGACATTTCGGATCATACTTCGGTAGGATTTTACAGTGGTTTCACGCACGTTAATCTCACAGAAGATTCGTTTGTCGATGTGGAGATAGGTCCCTCCAGCTATCAGGTGCAGGAACTGGGTGCCGTCTTTACCTGGGATCATCGTGAAGATTTAGATCTTTCGGGGCATGGCTACCTCTTTGAAATCTCGTTAGACTATGCAACTTCTTTCCTGATTGGTGATATCTCCCTTTTGAAATCGCAGATGCGCCTCGCGCATTATTGGAAGTTGCCTGGTAGAACTGAGCTCCGGCTTGGCATGCGCGCAGGTATTATGCACCCGTTAGGTGATGCGGATATTATTCCAGTTGATCTTAGGTTCTTCAGTGGAGGCAGCCAGTCCGTTCGAAGCTTCCCGGAGCGTGAGCTTGGCCCACAGGATCGTCGTCATCATCCCACTGGTGGTCAATTCTACACCATCTTCAATGCCGAGTTTATTGTGCCCTTGCGGGATTCGTTCTCCTTGGCGGTATTCGGAGACGCAGGAAACCTACTCGAGGATTCTTCTGACTATGGATTTGCGGAGATGCACTACGCCGCTGGCCTAGGTTTGCGTTATGATCTTCCCATAGGTCCGCTACGAGTCGACTATGGATTTAATTTGAATCGCGAACGTGGAGAACCCAAGGGAACGTTCCATATAGGATTCGGATTTGCATTTTAGATTGCCTTGTCGAGACGAGCTGGCAGGCTGAGGTTCGTCGTTATGAAGAATGGTGTGAAGACGATGCTGGCCGGTGGCTTCCTCTTGGCGAGTGCCATTGCGATTCCTGTTATGATCATGGTCCCCTCATTGTCGAGTGAAGGGCCCAGTGGTGAGCAGTTCAAGGTTCCAGGAGTAGGTGTTTTAGATATTGATGCTCCTGGCCGGTTTTATGTTTGGCACGAGTACAAGGGGAGTTTCGAGGGGCAACGTTATTCACGTCGCAATCGAAAGGCCAGAGGAGCGATCATCGCGGTTAAGAGAAATGGTGGTGAACTGATCAAATTCGTTAATGATGAGTCGATTTCGTTCAGCTTGGGCAACCGGTCCAAGCAGAGCCTCGGTTACATAGATGCGACGGAGATTGAGCCGGTTGTCATTGAAGTTTCCGGTCTCGAGGATGAACTGATTTTTTCAGCGAGCCGGTATCAACTTTTCAAGACACTTCGGAAGATCGGTTTGAGTGTCGCTTGTGGAGCTGTCTGCGGACTTGCCGGTCTTGGATTCCTGATCTGGGGCATCTTCAAGCTGGTCAAGGCGGGCAGGCGTGAACGATTGTTGGCAGCGAATCAGCCGCCGCCTCTTGGCTAAGCAAGCGTTAGATGAGTTCTTGGATCGGCTTCACTCCCGCATCTACAAGGTAGTGCGGCCTGCCAAGTGCATCCGAAACGGTCGCGGTATTTAGATCGATTCCGATGTTGTGATAGAGGGTGGCGAAGACTTCCTGGAACTTGACTGGGCGTTCGGCAACTTCGCCTCCGATCCGATCTGTCTGGCCGATGACTTGTCCCGTTTTCATGCCTCCTCCAGCAACGAGGGCGAAACTGGTGCGAGGCCAGTGGTCCCGGCTGTTGAGCTTGTTCAGTTTGGGCGTGCGACCGAATTCACCCCAGACGACGACGGAGACGTCATCATTCAGACCGCGCTCGTGAAGATCGGTGATGAGGGCGGAGAGCCCCTGATCGAAGAGGGGAAACTCTTCGCGTGAACGCGGGAAGTTCATGCCGTCGCCACCATGCCAATCCCAGCGGCTGTAATTGAGCGAGATCACACGTGCGCCGGCTTCGACGAGGCGACGGGCGACAAGGAAATTACGGATCATCTTTGGCGCGCCATCGCGTTGGTATTTCGGATCGTTCTGCCCATAGCGTTCGAGTACGCGAGGGTCTTCCTTGGATAGATCTAACGCATCGACCAAGCCGCCGCCGCTGAGAATGTTGAGCGCCTGACCATGAAAGGTATCAAAGCCTTCCATAGCGCCCATGGCATCGGCGTCCCGTCGATAGCCGTCTATAGCTTTGAGTAGAAGGTCGCGTCTGCGAAGGCGTTCTAGTGAAATCCCTTCCAACGTCATGTTGCGTGCTTTGGCCGCGGGATCTTTGGCGACGAGGCTCATCGGCGCATGTACGGACCCCATGTAGCCGCCGCCACGGGGGTCACCCCAGCCACGGAAGCTGCTAGGATACATGAGAGAGAGATTTGCCGGAATGCCAGGATTGGCGCCTTGGAGTTTGGAGATCCAAGAGCCGAAAGAAGGCCAGCCGCCGGGAGGGGCGATGTCTTTCTTCTTGCGCCCAGTCATGCACTGGAAGCCATCATGATCGCCTTCGGAGTCGTGCAGCGAACGGATGATGGCAAACTTGTCTGCCATCTTCGCCAATTTCGGAAAGAGCTCACAGATTTCAATCCCTGGCACATTAGTCGAGATGGGGCGAAATTCTCCGCGAATCTCTGAGGGCGCGTCCGGCTTGAGGTCAAACATGTCCAAGTGTGAGGGGCCACCTGGCAGAAAGATATTGATGATCGCCTTATTCGAAGACCCGGTCGATGCCTGTGCTTCAATTGCTAACAACTGTGCTAGGGAGAGCCCGCCAGCAGCCATGCCCCCGACCTTCAAGAAGCCGCGACGAGAAAAGCCGTCACAATGCGAGCGATTTGCATCGTAGTGTCCAAGAATATTGAGCATTTTTGGAGATTGCCATAGTGATCACGTTCCTTGCAAGTTTTTCTGGTGTCCTGGTATCGATGCGGAACAATGAAGCTATGATGGAAGACATATCAGCACCGTGCGATGGGAACGGATTGCAAATGAGTGTCAAAGAGCGCTGTCAGGAAGCTCTGGCCGCGGAGTAGTGAACTCAGGCGTCCCACTCAATGAGCTTGCGGTTGTTCCAGACGTAGTTCCATCCAGAGATCACGGTTGAGAGGAGTGTAAGACTAATCAGGATCGTTCCAACAATATGCGAGGATTCAAATAGGGGGGCGGCCGCTTGCAGAAGAGATTCTTGGGTGGCGAGGAAGAGAAATAAGTAAATCGCAGTGACCATCTGCGTGATCGTCTTCCATTTGCCCAGGGCGTCTGCAGCTAGGACAGCACCTTGTGAGGAAGCCACGAGTCGGAGGCCCGTGACAAGAAATTCTCGCGTTAGGATGACAACAAGAGCCCAAGCAGGGAAGTGGCCTGCCGCGCATAGCATGACGAAGGCAGCCGCGACAAGTACTTTGTCAGCTAGCGGGTCCATCAGCTTCCCAAAGTTGGTGATGAGATTGCGCTCTCTAGCAATCTTACCGTCGAGGTAATCCGTGATCGAGGCGACAATGAAGAGAACGAGCGCGATCGTGTATTTGTAAGGGGCCTCAAGCGAAAGGACGGCGACAAATCCTAGCGTGATGAATAGGCGGGCGACTGTCAACTGATTGGGAAGGTTCATGAAGCAAAGATTGGCTCTTTCCAGATGGGAAGTGTGGTTTTAACGGCGCGAAGATAGTGCTGGCAAAGTCGGTACGCGCTTTCGCTGTGGGGTGAGGACACGCGCACCAGAACGGAGGGTTCTGCTACAGAGACAAAGCCTAGTCGGTGATGAAAGTCGAGTCCATGCTCTCCGAATTCGGATTGGGCCGCAGTGATCGTTTGGTCCAGCAGTTGCCTGGCCATTTCATCGTAACAGCTGTAGCGAATGCCGATCAAGGGGCGGCCCTCCTCCGATTCGCGGATGACGCCCAGAAACTGAAGGACTGCACCGTGCTCGGAGGAGTAGGCAATGTCGGTGGCGTCGATCGAGGATTCATCGAGACGCTTGGTGATTCGGTAGCTTGGCATGGGGAATATCCGTTGACTAGAGTCCTGCGGACAACAACTTACAGCCTCTCGGCAATCGAGATTCAAGTGTTTATGAGTAAGAGTGATTTCGGATTGATTGGCCTCGCAGTGATGGGGCAGAACCTGGTGCTGAACGTTGAGAGTCGTGGATTCCGTGTGTCGGTCTACAATAGGACCACCTCGGTGACCGATGATTTCATTGCGGGAGAGGCTGAGGGCAGGAATGTCGAGGGTCATGCCGAGCTGAAGGATTTCGTCGAAAGTCTGTCCTCTCCGCGTAAGATCCAGATCATGGTCAAGGCCGGTGGGCCTGTGGATGCAGTGATCGAGAGCCTTCTTCCTCTCATCGACAAAGGCGATCTCATCATCGATGGCGGCAATTCGCTCTATACTGCTACACAACGGCGGAGCGAATATTTGGAAGAGAAGGGGATTCTCTTCGTGGGAGCTGGAGTCTCTGGCGGCGAAGAAGGTGCCTTGAAGGGACCAGCGATCATGCCGGGCGGGCCACTTGATTCCTGGAAGATCATTGAACCCATCTTTACGGCGATTTCAGCCAAGGTGAATGGCGAGGCTTGCTGTCGTCACATGGGCGAAGGTGGCGCTGGGCACTACGTCAAGATGGTTCATAACGGCATTGAATACGGTGACATGCAGCTCATCTGCGAGGCCTACAATCTGTTCAAGGCGGCGGGGTTTACGGCTGAGGAGCAAGGTGAGATCTTTGAAGAATGGAACCGTGGGAAACTTGAAAGCTACCTGATTCAGATCACGGCCAAGGCTTTCACGATGAAAGACGAGGAAACAGGGCAACCGTTAGTTGAAGTCATCATGGACCGTGCTGGCCAGAAAGGTACGGGACGTTGGACGGTGCTCTCGGCGACGGAGCTTGGTTCTGTCATTTCTACGATTAATGCAGCTGTGGAAGCACGCATTCTTTCTTCTTGGAAAGAGGATCGTGTCGAGGCCTCGGCACATCTGCAAGGCCCCACAGAGTTCAGCTCAACTCTGAGCAAGGAAGATCTCAAGAACAAGGTGCGTGATGCGCTCTTCGCTTCGAAGATCATCTCCTACGCTCAGGGCATGAACATGCTCCGTGCGGCGAGCGAGGAGCATGGCTGGGGACTTAATATGGGAGACATTGCTAGTGTTTGGCGCGGTGGTTGTATCATTCGTGCTCAGTTTCTGAACAACATAAAGGAAGCCTATGAAAAGGCTCCAGATTTGAAGAACTTAATGCTGGACGGCTATTTTAAGAGAATCCTCAATACGAATCAATCCGCTTGGCGTGAGGTTGTCGCGGTGGCGGTGAGCAATGGTATTCCAGTGCCTGCCTTCAGCGCCTCACTTGCGTATTATGATAGCTATCGTTCTGATAGGCTGCCAGCGAACTTGCTTCAGGCGCAGCGAGACTACTTCGGGGCACACACCTACGAACGGACGGATAAGCCGGTGGGAGAATTCTTCCATACGGAGTGGCCCGAGGTGATCGATTAGTTCTACGTTGACCGATTCGTTTTGATGCGCGGATCACTAACAGCGCCTGTGACTGCGAATAGGTGATCCATGAAGTAGCAAGGCTTTATTCCCGTGACTCCGTCAGGATGCCAGAGCTACATTTACCAAATACTTCAAAGTAGACTCAGCAAAGGATTAGTGAGGACGAGAACGATTTTAAAGTACAGACCATGAGTAAGAAGAACGCTTACAAGGATACCCTTAATTTACCGAACACAGATTTCCCGATGCGGGCAGATTTGGTCAAACGTGAACCTACACGCCTTGATGATTGGGAAAAGCAGGATCTCTACCACAAGGTTCAGGCCAAGCGCCAGGCGGATGGTTGCCCTAAGTTCATTCTTCATGATGGGCCTCCTTTTGCGAATGGCGATGTCCACATGGGCACGGCGCTGAACAAGTTGCTCAAGGACTTCATTCTCAAGTCGCGCAGCATGAGTGGCTTTGAGACGCCTTACATCCCAGGTTGGGACTGCCACGGGTTGCCGATTGAGTTTAAGGTTGTTAAGCAGGCGAAAGGGTTAGAGCCTGCGGAGATTCGGCGCCGGTCGGAGAAGTTTGCCCGCGAGTACATTGATATTCAACGCAAGTCCTTTAAACGTCTTGGTGTGCTAGGGGATTGGGAGAATCCCTATCTCACGCTCGATCCCAAGTACGAAGCCGATATCATCCGGGTCTTCGCTAAGTTTGTCGAGCGAGACATGGTCTATCAAAGCAAGAAGCCTGTTTCCTGGAGCTATGGAGCGCAGACGGCACTAGCCGAAGCTGAAGTGGATTACGAAGATAAAATTTCCCCCGCCGTCTTCGTAAAGTTTCCTCTGTTGAGCGATCAGTTAGGCGAAGGGGCCTCGATGGTCATCTGGACGACGACGCCGTGGACGTTACCCGCCAACTTGGCCATCGCTGTGCATGAGCGCTTTGAGTATAACGTGGACGAATTCGTCCACGAAGATGGTCGTAGCGAACGTCTCGTGATTACGAAGGACCTGATTGATTCCTTTGGCGAAATGACAGGCTTCAAACCTGCGGGCGGCGCGGATGCCCGTGTGATTAAGGGTGCGGAAGTCGAGGGGCTAGAGGCTGAGCATCCTTTCTTGGATCGTGTCTCGAAAATTATTACCGCAAACTTTGTCACCGCAGAAACTGGAACGGGAGCAGTGCACATCGCTCCCGGTCACGGTCAGGATGACTATGTGGCAGGCTTGCAACATGGGTTGGAGATTCTTTCTCCGGTCGATGATGCGGGCCTCTTTACTGACGAAGCTGGCGTGCCAGAGCTTGTGGGCGTTCACGTGTTCAAGGGAAACGCGATGGTCATCGAGATTCTCGAGTCTAAGGAGGCTTTGTTAGGCCAACACGATCACAAGCACTCTTATCCGTTCTGCTGGCGTTCCAAGACGCCGATCATCTTCCGTGCGGTGGAACAGTTCTTCATCCGCATTGATGATATTCGCAGCCAAGCGTTGGAGGAAATTCAAAAAGCGACATGGATGCCAGCTTGGGGCAAGAATCGTATTTCTGGGACCGTAGAAGCACGTCCAGACTGGTGCATCTCGCGTCAACGAACTTGGGGTGTGCCTCTACCCGTATTCCGCAAGCCTGATGGCGAGTGGATCATTGATCCAGCGATCGCTCGCAAGGTTGCTGACATCACGGAGACCGAAGGAACGAATGCGTGGTTTGAACTCAGTGACGCCGAGTGGGCGACGCGGCTAGGCTTGCCCGAGGGCACGAGGAAGGGGGGGGATACCCTGGATGTGTGGATCGATTCAGGAAGTAGTCATGTGGCGGTGTTAGATAGACGTGCGGAACTTCATCGGCCTGCGGACGTCTATATTGAAGCGACGGATCAGCATCGTGGCTGGTTCCAGTCTTCACTGATGGTCAGCATGGCGACAAATGATGCGGCCCCTTACAAGACGGTCATTACTCATGGATTCGTGGTAGATACGTCGGGGAAGAAGCTGGCCAAGTCGGGTGACAAGCCGATCAATGCCCACCATTTCTACGATAAGTTTGGTGCCGACAATGTACGCCTCTGGGCGGCAAGTGTGGATTACAATAATGAGGTGCCGTTCTCGGAAGATCTCTTTGAGCAAGTAGTGGATGCTTATCGTCGCATTCGCAATACAGTTAGAGTTTTATTGGGTAATCTCCAGGATTTTGATGCGGCGAAGAATGCAGTGCCCTTTGCTGAAATGACGTTGATCGATCAGTGGATCCTTACGCGGTTACAGCAGGTAACAGCGAATTGCCGCGAAGCCTACGACGGCTATGAATTCCGGAAGGTCTACAACGAACTTAACCAATTCTGTGCTGTCGATCTCAGTAGTCTCTACGTCGATATTACTAAGGATCGCCTCTATTGTGATGCCGTTGATAGTCCACGTCGACGCGCCTCTCAGACGGCGATGGCGACGATCATGGATACGATGTGTCGCTTGCTGGCCCCTCTGATTTCATTCACCGCAGACGAAGCTTGGGAAGCGATGGGGCACGAAAACTCAGTGCATTTCGAAGTCTTTCCCGAGGCGGATTCGATAGAATTCTCGCCGGAGGCTCTGGCTCAAATTGAAGGCCTCATCGAGAGCCGTCACGTTATTCAGAAGGCCATTGAGGAAGCGCGGCAAGCCAAGACAATCGCTCGCAATGACGAGGCTGTTATCGAATTGGCCGCCCCGGAAGACGCTGTCGTTCACCAGCTCGCCGATCAGTTAGACTTGTTGAAAGAGTTCTTCATTGTCAGTGATCTCAAGGTCGTGGAAGGGGACGTGCACCGTGCGGCTGTGAGTTCTAGCGGCGCTGGCAAGTGTGCTCGTTGTTGGCGATACGTGAGCGATGTGGGCAACGATGCCACTCATCCCGAACTCTGTGGGCGATGCGTTGGGGCTTTGCCACTGGGCTTCACCGTGGTTAGTTAGGATTTCAGAACGATGCCTTTTCTAAAATACTTTCTCTGCCTATCGCTGCCGCTTTACGTGCTCGATCAGATCACGAAATGGTTGATCGTTTGGAACTACAAAGAACCAAATCTTCAGCTCCATTTAGTTGATAGAACAGAAGTTATTTCTGGTTTTTTTGAGATCGTTAGGGTCCATAATACTGGAGTGGCCTTTGGTCGCTTCAATGGCGAGGCTTGGGCAAACTACGTCTTTGGGGCCGTGGCGTTTGGAGCATTGGTTGTTATTGGTATTCTTTGGCGGAAGGGGGCTTTCCCGATCAAGACGAGTCAGCTCGCGATCTTTCTTCTCTTCCCAGGAATTCTTGGCAACCTCACGGATCGCTTTGTCCACGGCTATGTCGTGGACTTCCTCAGCTTTGACCTGGGGTTTATGGTGTGGCCTTCATTCAATGTCGCGGATGCCTGCATCTGCGTGGCCGCGGGTTTACTTGCCATTTCGGCTTTCCTTGAGCCGAGGGTGGCGAAGGCCACGGCGGAAGAAGGGTAGACCAAGCGGGCTCTAGAGTTGTATTGGATTCGTGGCTTGTGGCAGGAGGCGAGGAATAGCGCGTTGTCACGAAAGATTATCTCGTCAAGAAAGCAAAGACGGTCGAGTGGGCGACTTTGGAAGGAGCGACGGATTCCAAGCTTCGTGTCGTTACGTTAAAAGGCGCGCCCGGGCTCCAACAGCTAACAGGTGTTTATGGGGTGGCACCGAGCCCATACGGTCTGGTGGAAACACGGCGATTAGCGGTCGCGCCAAGAATGGTATGATGAGCACCGTTGCGGTGAGCGAATCGTTAATAGTGATGCCAGGGGTGGTGATGGGGCGGTTTGGGGATCGCATTACCTTGATGGGTGGTGACGAGGTAGAAGCGTGAACTTGTGCGGATATCACCCAAGAGAAACTGGGCGGAGAGATGGTCGCGGGAACGGGAGCGACAAAGCTCGGGGTGGGAAACTTTCTTTGAAAGAAGGAGCAAGGGGATGGCGGGGATCAGGGATTGTTGAAAGTGATTCCTCACCGGCAGGCGGATTTCTATGATCTGAAGGGGCGTATGAAGCGGCTAAGCTTCCTCTGCGAATCTTGCATAGAACGTAAGAGGAGAATGCGGATGGTGGAGTGATTGAGGCCGCGATGGTTTGGTTTCCCTCGTTGTTTCCGGTTCTGGCAGAGAGAGAGAGAAGATCTTCATTATGATCAGTTGTCTCCAGTTACCGTGGTGATTAGAGTGGGCATGAATCTCACGGCCAAGGATATTGGTTTCGAGAGCTTCCTTGATTTATCCAAGCCTCTGAAGACCAGGGTATTGGAATAACCACATCGCACTTTGTTCGCCGATCCGAACTGGATTCTCTCTTCTCGCTTGCGTGTCTACGAGAGCGCTTTAAAGAGACGGCAGTTTTCTTTCTAGACAGCTCGAAACATGAGAATCGCAGTGGATGCCATGGGAGGCGATTATGCTCCCGAGAATATCATCGAGGGAGTGGGACTTGCTGTGGAGCGGTATCCGCAGGTCGAACGATTTTATTTGGTGGGAGACGAGGCCCGGGTCAAGGAGCTGGCTGATCAGCATCGGTTGCCTGCAGGTCGAATCGAAGTCTTGCATGCGTCACAAGTCGTGGAAATGAGTGATTCGGCCGCCTTGTCTGTTCGCCGCAAACGTGACTCGTCAGTGTCCGTGGCGACCGAGATCGTCAAAAGAGGCGACGCCCAGGCGATCATCAGCGCTGGGCACACTGGAGCAGCGGTTGCCGCGACGACGGTGAAGCTACGCCTGTTGCAGGGTGTCTCTCGACCGGGAATTGCCTCGCCGCTGCCCAATGATCACGGTGTCTGTAATATCCTAGATGCAGGGGCGAATACCGATGCGAAGGCCAGGCACCTACTCGACTATGGCATCATGGGTAGCGTCTATGCGAAGCACGTTTTGGGAGTGGAAGATCCTAAGGTGGGTCTAATGTCGGTAGGAGAAGAAGATGAGAAGGGCACCGAGTTTACAAAGAAAGTGTTCGGGATGCTAAAGGAAGCCGATGTCAATTTCATTGGGAACGTGGAAGGCCACGATCTTTTTGAGAAGCCGATCGATATCGTGGTATGCGACGGCTTTACTGGAAACGTTATCCTGAAGAGTTGCGAGGCCACAGCGAAGGCCATGTTCACCTGGTTGAAGAAAGAACTCAAGAGCACGCCGATTCGCTATGTGGGAGCAATGTTAGCTAAGGGGGCTTTCAAAGCGGTGAAAGAGCGGAGCAACTACGAGACCTACGGAGGATCCCCATTGTTGGGAGTGAAGGGCGTTGTTATCATCGCCCACGGAGGCAGTTCGCCGCTGGCAATCTGCAACGCGGTGCGAGTCGCCGTGGAGGCTGTGTCCCATGAACTGAATCCGCACATCGAAAAAGAAATCGAACGTTACGACAAGGCCAATGCCCGAGATCACGAATAATCCCAACCTAGATAGTATCCGTATTGCTGGCACGGGTAGCTATGTTCCCGAGAAGATTCTCACCAATGACGATCTTGCTAAGAGGGTGGACACGTCAGACGAATGGATCGTTTCACGCACGGGCATCAGGGAGCGTCGCATTGCCTCAGATGCCGAAGCGACCAGTGATCTAGCCACGAATGCTGCCAGGAAAGCGATGGAACAGGCTGGTGTTGATGCTGAAGAGCTCGATCTTATCATTGTTGCTACGATTTCGCCAGACACTTTCTTCCCGGCCACGGCCTGCTACGTGCAGCGGAACTTGGGAGCAAAGAATGCAGTGTGTTTTGATGTTTCAGCTGCTTGCTCGGGCTTTCTTTATGCGATGTCGATCGCTCGTCAGTTTATCAGTACGCGGTCTGCTCACAACGCGCTTATCATCGGAGCAGAGAAGCTTAGCAGTATGGTGAACTGGGAGGATCGCAATACGTGTGTGCTCTTTGGTGACGGTGCGGGGGCTGCCGTGATCACTCGCGCAGAAGGCGGGGATTCTGGAGTCATGGCGACTTACATGGGAAGTGATGGAAATCAGACGGATATCTTGGTCGTGCCGGGTGGGGGATCGGCATGTCCAATCACTCCTAGCAATGCTGAGCAGCGTTTGAACACGATCAGTATGCAAGGTAGAGAGGTGTATCGCTATGCAGTTACCGCGATGCGTGGTGCCTGTGATAGGGTGATGGCGGATGCTAAACTGAAGTCTGAGGATATCTCCATGGTGATACCGCATCAGGCGAATCTCCGGATCATTGACGCAATTCGCGAACGCCTGGATGTGCCGCAAGAGAAGATGTTTGTGAATCTAGAGAAGTATGGAAATACCTCCGCGGCAGCGATAGCAATTGCCTTGGACGAAGCAAATCGCACGGGGGCGATTAAGCGTGGCGACAAGATCGTTCTTGTGGCGTTCGGGGCAGGTCTGACTTGGGCCGCAGCAGCGATTCATTGGTAGATGATTGCGAGTGCGTTGATTGCAAACCGGTTGCTATGCTAATTGATTCCCACTGTCATCTGGCGAGCTATAAGTATGCTCACGATGAACTCGATCAGGTCGTTGCCAACGCCGAAGCGGCGGGAGTGACCCGTATGGTATCGATCGGTACCGATCTTGAAGACGGTGCTGCGTGCATTGCTCTAGCGGAGCGCTTTTCTGGTGTGTATGCTGCAGTTGGGATTCATCCGTGTTCGGTGACCGAGATCGAAGCCGACGATTGGTTAGAGCAGATTGAGAAACGTGCGATGCATCCGAAGGTCGTCGCGATCGGAGAAATCGGCCTGGACTATTTCCATGGCGCTCCCAAGGGGTGGAATGACGAGGACTATCGCGATCGTCAGAAGGATTTCTTTGCCAAGCAGCTCGACCTTGCTTCGAAGCTTGGGAAAAACGTGATCGTGCATAACCGGGATCGCAGCGAGAAAGTCCGGCCGTGTTGGGATGAGACGCTACAGACCATCCTGCCTTATAGTGGACGGTTACGTGCTGTCCTACACTGTCACACGAGTGATTGGGAATCCGCGAAGCCTCTGGTTGATCGAGATCATCTCATTTCGTTCACGGGAATCGTGACCTACAAGAGTGCGGCGGTCGTTCTCGAAGCGGCGTCAGTCGCTGGTGCTGGTCAGTTTATGGTGGAAACAGATGCTCCTTACTTGGCGCCTGTGCCGCATCGAGGTGGTCGATGTGAGCCTGGCTATACCCGCGACATCGCCGAGTGTATTGCTAAAGCGCGGAGTGAGTCTATCGAGTCCCTGGCCACTCATACCACCGAAACGGCCGAGCGATTCTTCGAGCTATCCTGAATAATCCGACAGACAGCTACCCTTTGTCATTCCTGCAAGGTGACCACGAACGACGGAAGTCACTGAGGATCTTGGAGATGTGATATTGAGATAGGTGTATATGGCGTTTGCGTTGGATGCAATTCGTATGAAGACTACAAACCTATGGAGGGTGCAGGGCTAGAAATGTCTGGCAATGGTGGAGGCGGGTTCTACGTTCCTGGATACATGAAGGCGATTTCCTCAACCCTACTTCTGATTCTTTGCGTAAGCTTGGGCAGTATCTCTTTGGTGCAGGATACACCGGGGCAGTCCTCAGTTCCCCCCGCTCACGAGGCTGATATGCCTGCAGAGAAGCCTTCGTTCTTCTCGCGCTTTCGCCGTCAGCCTACTGTTCCTGAGCAGCAAGCGGCACAGGCTGCGCCTGCCCCGAAACGTCAGTTTGGTATTCGGTTGCCACGTTTTAAGAAGCCAGACCTGTCCGGATTACCTAAGCCGCGCATGCCGAAAGTGAAATTTCCAAAGCTGCGCAAGCCGAACATTACCATGCCGAAGCTTCGTTGGCCCTTCAAGCGGCAGCAGGTATCGCGTCAGACGATTCAGAATTATCCTAACGGAGTGCGTAATCCAAAGCTTGGTGGTGCCTATGGGGTCATCATCGATGATGTCGTCAAATTTTATGAGATTGGACCGAGCCAGCCTGGCGGGCCAGATGCAAGATTGGACCGGGGATCCTTGGTAACCATTCGTAGCAATGATCGTGCATGGGCGTACATTACTCTTCGCGATGGTCGGTCTGGCTATATCGGGCTTGATCAGGTTCGGCTAGCTTCAGAGAGGGAATCCCCGAAGGCATCCGTCTCTAGGCCTCGTTCGAGCCAAGAGACGGGAACTTCTTCGTTCCTATCAGAGAACAATAAGAGCTACGCTCCGCCGGCATTGCCAACGGCAGCCGCAGACCTATCAGATTCAGTTGAAGTGAACCCTTTACTCCAAACCTCCTCATTGGAAGAGTCCGCTCCCAGTGTCATCGAGCCAGTGGGTCAAGCCGCGGTCGTCGATGCTGAGCCTCAGCCGGTTGATTCTCCCGAGGTCCTCTTTGATCCTATTCTCGATCCGATTCAGCCTTCCCCAGGGGCGATTCCAGGCAGTCCCCAGCCGTTCCTTGAAGACCCGATTCCGTCGATCGAAGAGGAACTGCGTGCGATTCAAGAAGCTAGAATGAAAGCCGAAGAGGCTGCAGAGACTGCCTCTGACGAAGATGTTTGATCGGAGATACGGGATTTCAGGCGAGTGGCTCGTCATGTTGGTTTATGTTAGTTTAGAGATATGAAAACGCTCACTCCGGGCTTGCGTGTGGTTTTCGCCATTGCGTGTTTGTTCGTGATTATTGGCGGACTGCGTGCTGCGGGCAGTTTCTTGGTGCCAATCATCCTCGCCTTCTTTCTGACCGCGCTAAACATGCCATTTATCCAATGGCAGCTAAAGCGTGGCGTGCCTCATTTCTTGACCGTGATTTTGACCGTCCTGGTGAATCTGTCGCTGATCAGCGTGTTTGTTGCTTTGACAGTGAATGCGATCATGGACTTTCTGCCGGAGGCACCCTTTTATGTGGATCAGATCAGGGCAAATGTTGAGGCGTGGGGAACTCGGATCTTTGAGACGCCGATATTGCCGGATAGTGATCAGTTGAAAGAAGGGAAGGAGAACTTCTCAGAGATGCTCAGGCAAATGACTGCCCAATTTACGTATGAGCTGCCGTCGGCTAACCAAGTGGTCGAGTCAGTGATGTCGCTTATGGGGACGGTGTTCTTTGTGTTTATCATCATGATCTTCATGATGCAGGAGTCTTTACTGATGAAGTTGCGCCTTGATGACGTGCACAAGGCGAGTGGCCCAGACTTGAACTATTTGGGACAGATATCGAAAGACATTCAGCGCTATCTACACATCAAAACGGCAGTCAGCCTTGCTACAGGGGCGCTTGCATGGCTGATGACGATGGCCTTTGGCCTGGAATTTCCACTCTTGTGGGGAGTGTTGGCCTTTGTTCTGAACTACATTCCATCGATTGGCTCCTTGATCGCGGCGATCCCGCCGTGCCTGCTTGCCCTTTGGCAACTAGGCATGGTCCCAGCGACGTTGATCGCCGTTGGCTATATCTCAATTAACATGGCTTTGGGTAATGTGATTGAGCCTATGTTGCTTGGACGCCGATTTGGAATTTCAACGCTTGTCGTTGTGCTCTCCGCGCTGTTCTGGGGGTGGGTGTGGGGCCCTGTAGGCATGTTTGTGGCCATCCCGTTGACCATGTTGATCAAGGTCATCCTGAATAACTCAGAGGGCCTGCGATGGATCTCTGTAGCGATGGGCAAATCCAGTGCTGAAGCAATTGACCATCGATGGGCGAATCCGGAAAGCTCTGCTTATGTGGCGGCTGATGAGGTGGAAACTCATCATTGATCAATCATTAAGGCGGGGCGACAACGGGTAGATCGGCTCGAAGCGACGAATGCATTATGGATTTATCAGTATGGTCCGATAGAAGCGCCGTGCATCACTGAGCGTTGTTGACGGATCCTCAATGGTGAGACTGAGGCTGGTCGCTGTCATCGTGGCTACATCTGTCCACGATTCGTCATTGAGTCCATAGTTTATCTGCACCGTATAAGTCTTTCCTGGCACGGTTGACCAAGTGATCGTTGTGGCGCCGCTAGTGCTGTTCTGAACGAGACTAGTGATTTCGAGCAATGAATTTGAGTTCAGCGGGTCGGTGCCAGCGAGAACTTCTGCGCCGTCGATCATACCATCACCATCGGAATCTGCATTGTTGATAGAGGTTCCAAGAACGCCTTCTTCTGCGTCCGTTAGTCCATCGGCATCTTGGTCAGGGCCGCTTCCGGGTGCGCCTGCCCCGCTTGTACTAGCAAACCAATTGCTTGGGGAATTGTAGTTGCCTCTGGTATCGATCACTTCCAACGAGGGACCTTTGCCATCCGCTGCTTCCGGCCAAGGCGCCTTGTCGTTGTAGGTAAAGTCGTGAATCACGTTTCCATTGGAGTCGCGAAGAACGATGCGCTCTCCGCTGTTGGAAAGTGCTCCGCCAGCCCACTGACCAACGATGCGAATAGCAGAACCATGTTGGGCTTGAAAGGCAGTAGTGTCTGCGACGAGCACGGCATACTCGTTCGGTGAAAGAACGATGCTAGGAAAGGTGAATGCATCAAACGGCCGAGTGGCTTCGAAAGTCACTCCATCGAGATCGAGGTTCATAGAGCTGATGTTGGTGAGTTCAATGTATTCGAGGGACCTGCCCTCAGTAGGATGGTACATCAGTTCAGAGATGCGGAGGGCCTCGAGAGCATCGGTGGTCGCCTCCGGATCGACTAGCATTGCATAGTCAAACTCGAATCGCACAGGCTCTGAAACATCGGTTGCTGCAAAGAGGCCGCCCTGGCTGGCTTGGGTTCCGATGCTAAGTGGTTGCGTATGGATGGTGAACCACTGGCCAGGTTCGCCTCGGTAGTCGAAATGGAGGTTGGCGCCTGCCCGACGCACCCTGATTGTCGCTTTGCCGTTGTTCCACGGCAAGGATGCCAGGGATAAATACGATCCTCCTTGGGCGCGCTTTACAGAAATGAAATCCCCATCTTCCATTCCGAACACATAGCGAGTTGTGGCTGCCTCTTCTGTTTCAACGATTAGGCCGACCATGAAGTCTCCTTGCTGTAGAGTTGCCAATTCAATGTCCGTGTGAAAGGACCAATCGGTCGTTGGCGGAAGATCCCTCCAGATCATCGGATGCTGGGGCGAAAGCTGAGTGAGGAGGAGAGCGTTCTCCCCTTCGAGTTTTAAAGTGAGCCTTCCTGGCCGGTCATCGAGCGAGTACCAAGCGTTTGGCGTGCCTCCATTTCGAACGACGAGATTCTCAAGGGACCAGTACGACTCTAGCAGAGGTGTTGAGAAAGAGCTCCATCCCGAAGCTGCATAAACGGCGGCTTCACGAGTGAGCGTGCTTTCTTGAAGTACGACATCGGTTCCGGTAACGCTTATTTTGTAGAGGCCCGGTTTGGCAAAGGATACATCCGTACTGCTTGTATTCTGGGCGGTGAGACTTGCCTGGGATGATGGATTTACTACCCAGGAATATGACAGTGCACTTCCTTCCTGGTCAAGGCTAGCCGAGGCATCGAGAGCTAACGTTTTACTGACAGCCACATTGAATGATCCGGGATCTGCGTCCACAGCCATCACCGGAGGTGCGTTGCCCGTTTTAGTGACGGAAGTGGTGGTGGAAGCAACGACGATGTCGTTGGCGTCGACCGCTTGTACGGTGATCAAATTCGTTCCCTGCTGGAGTATGATTCCTGTCAGCGTCCAGCTCGTTTCCGAATCAAAACGCCCAATGGCTTCGGGATGACCTACGGCTCGGATGGAGAAGGCGTTGTAAGGGCTCGTTCCGGTCAACGTGATGGTATTCGAAGCCGTCGTGCTTGTTGGCGTGATGGTCAGGTTCGTAGTCAGCGCCGACCCGATATCTGTCTGGGCTCGGCCGACGCGATTGGCATTCCAAGTTGTATAGGTATCCACATTGTTTGCGTAGGATGGAGAGGCTGCTTCTTCACATTGGAACCAAGCTGTGAGCCTGGCCGAGTTGTGAGTGTATTTGTCGACCATCTCGCCGAGGTAGTAGTTCACGCGTTGGCGAATATAGGGCTTTGAATAGAAGTTGCCCACACCGGGAAGATTGCCGATGAACGGGGCGTTTGAGTTGCCGAAGGTCAGATCTGAATCCCACTGAATGAGCATCCAACGGTGGTCGGTGTTGCGTCTAAAGAAGTAGCCGTTCTTTCCTCGATTTCTCGTAAGGGTGTCCCAGTCATCGCACCAGCCCCGTACGACGGCATTGGCGGCCATCATATCGATATCCGCCATCCGTTCGATCTCTTCTCTGGTGAAGTCGTCCTCGCCAACGGATTTCACCCAGTTGATGAAGGCCCCGTAGTCGTACTCAGCTTCGCGAGAACGTTTGATCCACTCTGACTGATAACGTTCTGGTTCGTCAGTGTCCTTGTAGGACCAGTCTGCATTGCGGTTCTGTCGGGACCAGTTGTCGTCGAACCACCATTCGTCGTCGATACGATAGAGTTCGCCTAGTTCACCATCGGGCCAATTTCGCTTCAAAAAGTCATTGGAGTTGGGCTCAACGTCTTCTCGAATGGCGGCACTATCCCCATTCACGATGACCCGAATGAACTCATTCTCGCTGGCAGCATGGCCAAATAGATAGAGCCAGTAGCGGATGATGCGGTTATGATAGGCGCGGCCACCATTGGCATCATTGTCGATCGAGCGACGGGAGTAACCTCGATAACGATAGTCTCCCGGAGTTTTCCACTTGGCGCGCGATAGGTCTGAACCGCTTGCTCGAGTCCAAGGGCTGCCACTCTTCCGGAGTTCGCAGTTGTAGATGATGTCACGTTCATCACCAATGAACGTCGCGTTGAAGTAGTGGTTTGAAAGTCGAGGAAACTTAAAGTCAAATGTCGGGCTTTCGCCGTTGCCACCGAGGGCGCTAAGCGATCTTGCCGAGATTACGAACCGCTCGGTGCGAAGGTCGCCGGCGATCGTGGAATCGTCTACCACCCATAGGGCAGGTCGGACTGGGGCGTTGGATGGCTGGATGCTTGTTCCCCCGGCAGATGTGGCCTCGACGTAGAACTCGACCACGCTATTGTCGCTTAGATAGTCGCTAATAGTGACGGTGTAGAGACCGTCGTTGGCGATGGCATCACCTTGGGTGAGGCCATCGTCGGTCATGGCTGTGGTTGCCCATGCTTTACTGCCGCTACTGTTGTCGAGCCGATGCCTGAGGTTGACTGAGGTGAGCGGGATGGCTGCGGAGATTCGTGCCGTGACCTTTACGGGGTCAATGGACGTGGGAACGGCAGGCTGGTGACGCAGAGCCGAGACAGTTGGCCTTGGAGTAGCAAGGACTGCTGAGTTGGCGCTGCCTGGCGTGCCGAGGTTTACTGGAATGGGCAGGCGAATGATTCCTCCAAAAGAGCGGTCCCAGGTCGCTACGACCAGCGTGGGCTTCCCTGAGATCCATCGAGCTTCGAAGTCAAACGTGAGCATATCATCTTGCTCGATGGCAATGATGTCTGTCTCGCATCGGTTCGCTTTGACATCTCCATGGCCATCAGAGACGAGGTGGAACACGGTGCCATTCATGTGGCTTGCATGGTGGGTTCCCTGGCAAAGCCACCCTGTGGCGCCGTCTCCGTCAGTCACGACGACTTCGCCATTGCCTGGAAGAATGGAGGCCCCAGTGCCGTTGCGCTTCAGGCTAAGGTTGCGCAGCGCAATGTGGGAATCGCCCACCGCATGAAGATGCAACTCTTCATAGTCCGACGGCGATCCCATTGTTCTGAGTTGTTCGTAGGTTTCACTGATACTGTAAGCAGCGAATGAAGATTTGTTAGATTCGTCCGAGTCCGCCCAAGCGCTGGCCATCGCGTTGTCCATATCGGGATGGCGGAGCTCCATGCTGGAACCTTGTCCCGCAGCAAGTGCTGGCCAATCGCCTCCCGTATGATAGTGGAATGCATCTGCGATATTTCCCCATTCATCCACAAGCCGAAGGCGCTCACCGCCGTTGGCAAGATTGCCAGAGTAGTCACCGATGACCGTCGCAGTGGGATGGGCGTCTGCAGTGAGGGTTCGATTGGCCGCGATGACCACGTAGGCACCAGCAGCAAGCGTTGTGCCGCTGGGAAACGTATAGTCAATGCCCTTATCAAATTCCCATGAGGTCAGGTCGACGCTGGCACTACCCTTGTTGTAGAGTTCGACGTACTCGCCATCGCGATGACCACTGGGCGGTTCGACCATCAGTTCAGAAATAACAATGGAGGTTTGCCGATCGGGATCATTGCTCGTATCGCGGCTGCCTGCGGCCGATACATAGAATTCCTTGGAGCCATCTGGAAAGGCGGCGGTGTGCGCGCGGGTCGAATGGCTTCTAACGGATACCGAATCGAGAACCTGATCACTTGAGTTGATGAGAAACAGAGCAATCTCTCCGTTCTCTGCGGGGAAGGCTGTGTCCCAGCTAGCGAAGCCCCATTCGCTGATGTTGCCATCCAGAGCAATCTTGTCTGAAAAGTCCCGAGTGCTTGCGATCCATAGCCCGTTCGCGCTGGTCGTGGTGTCGCTGAGGTTGTGCAGTTCAATCCAATCCGCACAGCCGTTTGCGTCAAAATGCACCTCGTTGATGGCCAGGGAACTTTCTGAGGTTCCTGTGCTTACATTTGGAAGGGCTGGGGTCGGACTGCTGAATAGAAACCACGCGGCACTTCCTGCCGGTTTGCGCCCAAGTGACCTCCCGTCGAGCGGCATGGCAGTAGTCAGGGCGCTGGTCACGGTGCTACCGTCAGGTTCCGTGAGGTAAAGTGTCGTGGTTGCTGTCGGCGTGAATCCAGATTCGGCAAAGCCTACGGAAGCTAGACCGTTGGGTGAGACGATGATACTGCGAGGAATCAAATATTTGGTCAGGTTGGCAGGATCATCACTTAGATAGTAGCCGCTCAACGTGATGGGAGAGTCTGTAGGATTGAAGATCTCGATGAATCCGCCGTTGTTGCTTGGTAATACCTCGTTAACGAGCAGGTTAGACGCGGTAGGGGCGGCAATGTTGAGGCGCATGCCGAAGACGACATCCGAACTGGTTGCGTTGGTCTGTTTGAGAGTTGCGGCAATGACATTGACACCATCGACGAGAGGTGGATTGGCCACGCTGATTAGCCCAAGCTCTTCTGTGGCGTTGGTGACGACACGAGTCGCGGTTGTTCCATGGCCTGCCGCGCTGGACGTTCCCACGCCTCCGATCCACTGGCCGTTTAGCCAGTAGCCTGCGCCATCGTCAATGATCTGATCGATCGTGATCGAGGTGCCTGTGGTGGGGCCGTTGTAGGTGAACTCTTTGCGCAAGTAGTAGGTGAGATGATTGGATGCATTCGAACTGTTGAGGAGTGCCGATTGCATGCCCGGGCTGGGGACGGCTGCGGTCTCAAAACCGTAAAGGCCTCCGTTGTTTCCGGCATCACCGATGCGCGTCCATCCTGCATCCGCGTAGGTGTAGCTCACTTCCTTCCAAGCGCTTCCGAGGTCTGTGTTCTGATCGTGGAAATCCCAGGCATCACCATAGTTCACATACGGTAGCCCATTGGTTAGGTTAATACTTGGATCTGGGTAGGGCTCCTCTGCTAGAGTGGGCTCGGGACTGCCAGGCGTGCCGCCTTTGCTCGGACTCGCTGCCCAGACACGGTAGTCATCGATGACACGACTGGTGTCGGCCAAGACCAAGCTGTGGCCGGTGCCATCGGCAGCGACAGGCCAGACGCCCTTGTCATTGTATTTTAGCGTACAACGAGTCACTCCATTCTTGTCTTCCAAAGAAATTCTCTCGCCGCTATCACTTAGTTTGCCAGACCAGGGGCCGAAGACACGAATGGCTTCTGGAAGGCCGTAGATTGTCCGAAACGTTGCGGGGTCCGTATCACAGAGGACAACACGTTCAAACGCCTTTAAAAAGGTGTGTGTTGGATCGGTGCCCGAGAAATCTGGAAAGGTAAACGTTACGCCCTCCTTTACTTCCCATAAAGCAATGTCGAATGGGGTGGATGTTAGGTTTTGAACTTCGATGAATTCAGGGGCCCCGTTGGAGGGGTTGTACATGACTTCGCTGAAGACCACTTGCTCGGCAACGAGCGGTGTAAGAAAGATGCCCAGGCACAGGGGAACCAGGGTTGCAGGGGACCATTTCACAGATAGGGGGGGATCTTAGGGGGAGAGATTAAGTGGCAACTATCGAGCTCAGGGGAAAGTCTGTAAAGTGGCCTGGGGAGAATAGGTTTCCTCTTGTGCTTTCTCGCGTAGCCTCGGCATGATGTTCGCATGGATGCGACATCGATTTTAAGAGAAATTCTAGGAGGGAACGCAACAAACAGTGGTCGCATCCGTGACATTCAGCGTGACCAGGGAGGTAGGAGCCGGATAGCAGAGACCCTTGAGGATCTGCTTGGAGTGCATAACGATGATGATGTTCGGCCGCAGTCTGGGTCGAGATCTCCTCAGCGGGAACGAGAGGTGGCTCCAACTCAGGGTCCACGGCAGCGTCAATCGGTTCCAAAATGGCGCTCGGGTGGCCTCCCGGAAGATTTGTTAGGGGGATTAATTGGGAAAGGGAAACGGAGTAGCCAGCCAGCACCTGAACCTCCGCGTCAGAGGCAACGAGAGCGTCGTCCGTCTCAGGAGCAGCAGGAACAGGCCGTCTTTCTCATTCGTGCCATGTGCCACGCTGCCAAGGTGGATGGGTCCGTCGATCGGCAGGAGCAGGATGCGATACTCGGTCGATTGGACGAGGTGACCGAAGAGGAATTGAACTTTGTCAGGAAGGAGTTCAATTCACCTCTGGACGTGACACAGTTCTGCCGATCCGTACCGGATGACTTAGCGGAGCAGGTCTATGCGTTCTCCGTCATGGCTATTAAGTTGGATACTTTGAAAGAGGCTGCTTATCTCGGGCGACTGGCACAAGGGCTGCAAGTAGATGAGCGCACTTGTAACCGTTTGCATGCCAAGGTTGGCGCGCCCAGTCTTTACGCCTAAGGCGCGTTCTGCTATGCGACAGTATCAGCTACATTCAGGGCCAGGCGAAGGCTTGGATCTTCTTTTGAAAGATGTCGATGAACCGACTCCGCTTCCTAACGAGGTGGTCATTCGTGTAAGGGCGACCTCACTAAACTATCGTGATTTACTCATGCGAAGTGGGCAATCTGCGTCTAGCGCAAAGCCTGGAGGGACCGTGCCACTTTCGGATGGTGCGGGAGAGGTGATCTCGGTGGGGGAGGATGTTTCTCGTGTGGCTGTTGGAGATCGAGTCGCCGGGTGTTTCTTTTCCCACTGGATTGATGGGCGGTTTAACATGCGCTATCATGATACGGCACTGGGGGGCTCTGCTCAGGGCATGTTATCAGAGCAGGTCGTTCTGCCCGAGGTGGGCGTCGTTAAACTGCCTGACTATCTTAGTTTCGCTGAGGCGGCTTGTTTCCCCTGTGCAGGGCTCACTGCCTGGTATGCTCTTGTTGAGCGTGGCGAGCTCACAGCGGGTGACAAGGTCCTCATGTTAGGAACAGGTGGAGTATCTATCTTTGCGCTAAAGTTAGCTAAAGCGATGGGGGCCGAAGCTTGGATCACGTCGAGCAGTGATTCGAAGTTGGGGCGTGCTCGTGTACTAGGTGCTGATCATACGATCAATTACAAGACCTCGCCTGAATGGGAGAAGTTGGTTTGGGAGCAGACGAGTCAGAATGGAGTCGATCACGTGGTCGAGGTTGGCGGAGCAGGAACGTTGGGGAAATCTATGGCTGCTGTTGGCGCTGGTGGGCATATCGCCTTGATTGGCGTGCTAACAGGATTCAATCCTCCGGATACCACGCTGTTTCCATTGGTTGCCAGAAATGTCCGGCTCAATGGAATTTACGTTGGCCATCGGTCAGCGTTCGAGCGGCTGTTGGCTGCGGCTGAAACGCATCAACTTTGCCCGGAGATCGACAAGACGTTTGCGTTCGAAGACGCAGCAGCTGCCTATGACTACTTGGCCTCAGGCGGGCACTTTGGAAAGGTGGTCGTCGATGTCGGTTAGTCGCCTTTCTCTATTCTTCTGGATCTGGAGCTCTCTCAACGCGAAACATTCCGAGGGGATTTCCCCCCACAGCTTGAGTGTAGGTCACCATTCCAGTTTCGTTCACCACACTACCCACCGAAGCCCAGGCAGAGAAATCGGTCGTGCGGAACACCGTATAAGTGCCGAGAGGACCCGAGACTGTTAGCTCGAAATCGCCCGTTTCAGAGAGGCTGGGGCTGACGTCGGGAAGTGGCAGTGGAATGAAGAAGATCTGATTGTCTGGATCATCCAGGAGTCGACTGAAGACAAAGATCAGATCTTCAGGGGCCCCTTCAGGTAACGTAATCTTTGCGAGATCATCATTGTCAAATAAGTCTATGTTAGGCTCTGGGTCGGTAGGAAAGCCCCGTTGAATCGTAATTTCGGTCAGCTCATTTTCAAAGAGCTCAAGTAGCTCAAGTTTCGCCATGCCTTCAGGAAGAGTGAGTTTCTTGAGCCTGTTCTCGTAGGCGATGATGTCGATGACGCTAGGAAGCGGTCCATCGAACTCAAGTTTGGAGAGGGTGTTCTTCTCTAATCTTAAGATCTCCAAACTGGCGAGGCCTGCTGGTACGGTGAAGCTGGAAAGTTCGTTGTCGCGCAAGTCCAATACGCGGAGGTTGATCAAATCGTTAGCGAACGAAACAGGTCCAGTGAATACAGATCCAGCAAGATCGTTCTTAGCGATGGTGATGACCTCAAGGTTCGAAAAGCCTTCTCCGATGACAAAGGAAGTCAACATCGACGTATTCAGATTGAGTTCCTTGAGAGAGAAGATCTTGGGCATGGTCAGCTTCTTGAAGTCATTGTCAGAAGCATCTAGGATTTCGATGGCTGTTAAGGTAGCAAGGCCATCGAGATCGGTGAGATCGTTTTTGGAGAGGTCAACAAATGTTAAGCTATCTAAGCCTTCTTCGAACGTGATTTCAGTCAGACCATTGTTACTTAGGTAGATTTCTTTGAGATTGATCAGCTCACCAGGGACGGAGAGACTAGTGAAACTGTTGCTGTTGACGCGGACAATTTCTAATGAAGGGATACCATCTATTAGGTTGATGTTAGGAAGGATGTTCCCTGAGAGATCGATTTCAGTTAGTTTTTCTAGATCATCCGGAAGCTTAGTCGGGCTAAAGATGGAGGGCTTCAGTCTATTGCCGCTGAGGTCGAGTACTTCGAGATTCACTAAACCTTCGGGGAGCGTGACACCTGCCTTCTCGAGTCCAGCTAGACTCAAGTTTTTCACTTTTGCCAGGTCTGATGCGCTGATATCGCCGTTGGCCTTGTTGATCTCATCGCGGATCGCGGCTTCCACATCACTATCGGAGATTTGTCCTAGGGCACCACCTGTGAGGATGGCAAACACACCGAGCGTGGCAAGAAATGCAGGGTTGGGCTTCATAGTCTTCATTGTTGAGGGTGTTCTAAGGGGTTTGCGGTTGGGGTGAAAAGCAATTTAGGCGAGAATCGGAGTTGGTGCCTGGGCAAATTTAGGGGTGGTGGGCCTGCCAGGCCTTCCAGCCGCCTTGGAGCCGATGGACTTTCTTCAATCCTAGGCCTTCAAGGCGCTCTGCAATGGCGTGGCTGGCTTCGTCTGGCCCGTAGATCACAAAGGTCTTTCGCTGGTCCATAAAGACTTCGAAATGGGCTTTGAGAGCGTGCTCAGCGTTGTCTGGCCGAAGGGAGATGGCGTCTGGGATGTGATTGATTGCATAGGCGGTTTCTGGTCGCGCGTCGACCCACACTGGGTTAGCCGACCAGGTCAAGATCTCTTCAAGCGGCGTGTTCGCCTCCATCTTTGTCTTTTGAACGAGGAAGAGCGCGGGCCGGTTAGCCTTGAAGTAGAAAGTCCAGGCCGTTCCAAGAGTAGCTCCCAAAACGATAATGCCGAGTTGGAGGCAGGTCTTTCCAGCGACATTCACCATGGCGAACGGCTTTAAAGAGAAGGTTTACCTTCTTCAGCACTAGCTTGATTGTTATCCATGGCCTCGGGAAGAATCAACTCCACAACGGGCTCTTCTTTTCCGGATCCTTTGCCTGCTGAGGGGGGAAGCGCTTTTTTCACCTCAGGTCGCTGAATACTGTAGAAAGCGAGCTTGTTCCGATGCTTCTTGATCGCGCAATCTGTTTCGATCGTAAGCATTCCGAGCTGAACTTTCTCCGTCGTTTGAGGGGTAACGGCGATTTCGTAGCGCTTCCCTGCCTCAATTTCGTTCGTTTCTACCCTGATATTGTCGCGAGAAGAACGGACTGATTTGATGTTGATAGGCTCTTCATGATCCATTGTGATTTGAATAATCTTCGTTTCCGTTTCGCCGCCCATGTCCCACTTGGTGATCTTGGGGGCAATCTGCACAATAGTTGGAACGATCAACTCGACGGTGAGGCGATCTGTTTTTGGTAGCGAGACGACAGGCTGAACAGGCTCTGCTTGCTCGATGAATGCTAGGGGATCGCTGCTATCCGTCGATTGTCCAATGACTTTTGGCTTCACGATCGGCTGGTCTTCTTCGTAAATGAGATTGATACTTTTCGATTGCACGCCTTCACCAATGCCAATTTTGAAGACCGCCAAGACATTGCCGGACTCACCTTTCTCATAGCGCTCCTTATTCGTCTTGGCACTGATGCAGCCGCAGTTACTCTCGACCTTCTTGATATTGATTGGATGCTTCCCTGAATTTGTGAATGAGAAGACAGCCTCAAACTGCTTCTCAGCAGGTTTGGCTTCGTAGGTCACTTGTTTAGCCTTGAAGTCGAGATCCGCCCATGTGCTGGTTGCGGCCAAGAGGCCGCAGCTGATCAAAAAGAGGGTCCGTTTCATGATCCGGTAGACTAAGGGGGAATGCGCTTCTCGCAAGTGACTCAGCCTCGATTCAGCAGGAATAGAATCGCGGTGATGCTGACAAGGCTGAGCAGGGTCGAGTAAAAGACGATTCCAGTCGCGAACCGTGCATCTGCCTTAAATTCATGGGCAAGCAGAGCGGTGTTGATCGCCGTCGGTGCACCTGCTCCAAGGACGAGTAGCGCACTTACTTGACCGCTGAATCCGAACGCTTGGACCAGCGCCAGAGCGATCAAGGGTCCCCCTAAAAGGCGTTGAACGAGCGCCCAGCTTAGCGTGGCATTGAGAAGAGGAGGTTTAGTTTTTGACAGCTGGACTCCAAGAGTGAGCAAGGCGACGAAGACCAGGGCCCGTTCGCCGTAGACCAGTGGCTCCCAGACGAAGCTTGATTCCACCGCTCCGCTCAAGCCGAGGCTACGAACAAAAATTGCCAGGGCAATGGCGTAGAGAGATGGTTGTCGCAGGAGCACACTCAATCGCCGCTTTGTCCTCCCTCCTGTGCGTTTCCCTCCTTCAGCGGCGAGCAATGTTCCAAGGGAGAAGGTGCTAACGTTCATCGTCATGAGGACGAACACCTGAAGGGCGGCGATGTCAGGGTAGGCCAGAGCCATGAGCGGAATGCCGTAGTTTCCACAGTTGTAAAACATGGTGGAAAGCTGCAGGGCCCTGCGCGATGCCGAGGAGAGTCGGCATATTCTGGCGTAGGCCCAACTCAGGAGGCCCATGCTGGCAATCATACACAGGGTGAAGGCAATGATCCTCAGGGCGAGACCACCGGTCAGCGGGGATTGGGTAACTCTGACGAAGATGAAGGCAGGAACGAGTAAGTAGATGTTCAGCTTGACCAGGGAATCGAGGTCGAGTCTGAACTTGCGATCAAAGAGCCATCCAACCCCGATGATCAAAAAGATCGGCAAGCAAATGTCCCGAAATAGCGTCAGTATCGTGGGGCTAGCTGCGATGAAATAATTGGTGGCACCGGGATTGATAGGCACTAGGATTTGGCGAGAAGTTAATGATGTATTCAGATGAGTCGATCCAGTATGCGCTAGAGACGACCCAGGTTCTTTTAGAGCCGGATCGCCGAATCGACACGTTTGGAACTACAGTCTTTGAGTTTCACCTCATCAGTGAATTGATGGACAGTATCAATGAGGTTCGCATTCGGCGTGGGAATATTGAGGCTGCGCGGCCGATGATTGTGAGCCCGCATGCAGAAGACGGGTTGAGTTTTGAGGGATTCGGCGAGCAAGCCGAAGGATTTGCCGATTGGCTGAGAAGACAGGAGGGAACGGCAGCATTTCTCAAGTACGGCTTCAATTTTAAGCAATGGGACATCCAAGAGAGTGTCGTCCATGATCCCATTGATGATGTGCGTGAGCGAGTGCTCAAGCAGGTCACCGACTCAAACAACCCGCTGAATGCAGTGATCGAAGGTGTGGATGATACCTGGGAAATCTCGCTTCTTAGGTTTACCGTAGAAATGATTCAGAAGTCACACGGTATCAATGTGTTCGACTTTAAACGGCGCGGTCTGCTTTAGTAGAAGTTGATGGTCATTCGTATCTTCTTTGCCTTAGTAACACTAGCGGTCTTGGGTTTGGCCATTGGTAGCCTTATCTATATCCTGGAGGAGGTCGAGAAGCCAAAGGTGGCCGCGGCACGGGAGATCAAGGAGGCTGCTCCGCCCAAGCCGATCGATCCCGGTATCCGTGAATACGAGGCCGCTCTCAAATTGGCCAAGAACCGGCAGTTGGCCGCCGCCCGAGACAAGCTACGCTACATCATACGCTATTTCCCGAGGTCTGAGCGCCATCAAATGGCCCGCAATCTCTGCTCCGAGATCAATCTAGACCTTCTTATTTCTCCAAACTTTGCCGAAGGTAAGAAAGACTATGAAGTGGTCAGTGGCGACTCTCTGAGCGAGATAGCCAAGAAGCACGAAACGACGATCGAGTGTTTAAAGAGGTTGAATGGCATGATGGATTTCAAGATCATGCCCGGAGATCACCTGTTGACCCGTTCTTTGAATTTTAAAGTTTCCGTGGATACCAAGCGTAAGACGTTGACGATGCTGGAGGATGGGAAATTCTTTGCCGAATTTCCCGTCATAGACATCCGGTTGCCGGGTAAGTTGCGGCCACCCGTTCAGGATACGGTAAGGAGCAAGCATGCGCTTGCTGGGAAATCGACCCTAATCACCACCCAGCGCGGTTACGACCTGGCCCCTAAAGAGCTCAGGTTCTCGCGTCGCGGCCTAAAAATTGTTGGCCACAAACAGAAAGAAAGCGAAGATCAGTTGGTCCAACCCGGAATAATAATGGACCCAACGGACGTTGAAGAGTTAACTATGTTACTTCGCGTGAGCACCGCTGTTCACATTCTCTAAAGGACCTCCATGAAGCGCCAATACCTCGAGTTTGAAAAGCCGATCTACGAACTGCAGCAGCAGCTCGATAAGTTGAAGCGTCAGGCGGACAAAGAGAAGATGGATCTTTCGGAGGAGATGGAGGGGATTACGAAGAAGATCCGAAAGACCCGTTCGGACATTTATAAAAATCTTACGCCATGGCAGCGCATCCAGATCGCCCGTCACTACGCGGAGCGGCCCTTCATGCTCGACTATGTTGAGAATGCCTTTGAAGACTATTTGGAACTGCACGGAGATCGTCTTGTCGGTGACGATAATGCCATGCCTGCGGGCTTTGCTCGGCTTGGCAAGCAGCGGTGTGTGGTCATCGGGCACCAGAAAGGGCGAAACACGAAGGACAACCTCAAGCGTAATTTCGGCAGCGCCCACCCAGAAGGCTATCGCAAGGCAATGCGTGTCATGCGCCTGGCAGAGAAGTTTGGTTTGCCTGTCATTACGTTGATTGACACCCCAGGAGCATTTCCAGGTATCGGGGCGGAAGAGCGAAACATTGCAGAGGCTATCGCCCATAATCTTAGAGAAATGTCCTTGTTGAAGACGCCGATTCTATCTGTGGTCATTGGTGAAGGCGGATCTGGTGGTGCGCTCGGTATTGGCGTGGCTGACCGTGTTATGATTCTGGACAATGCCTACTACTCCGTCATCAGCCCTGAAGGCTGTGCAGCCATTCTATGGAAGGATGGTAAGCGAGCAGCAGAAGCTGCCGAGGCGCTCAAGATCACTGCGGGTGATCTTAACGATCTTGGAGTCGTCGATCGTGTCATCGAAGAACCTGAGGGAGGGGCGCATGTTGATCCGCTTGCGATGGCCCTCCGCTTGAAAGAAGTTCTTGTTGAGGAGTGCCGGAAGTTGATGGCGCTCTCGACGGAGGATTTGTTAGAACGCCGCTATCAGAAGTTTCGTGCTTTTGGCGAGTTTGAGCAGACGACCTTGGATCCAAGTAATCAGGCGGAAGCCCAAGCAGCATCAGCAGGAAGTTAACCTGCCCACCGGCGAAAAGCCTCGATCGCCTCATAGTCTGCCAGCCCGAGCTGATCATAGTACTTGGCCACGGCCCTCTCTCCTTCGCCCGTGCTTTCCTCTTCTTGAGTGTATTGTGAGACAGCGGTGAGCTTTGACTTGAGCTGGCCTGGGCTCATCGGCACCGCCATATCAATCTCGTAAGAAGCAAACGGCTTCTCGCCAGAGCGGTAAAGCCACGTCCAGCATTCGTCTTGCCATGCCTCTTTGGCTGTTTGAGCCATGGCCGTTTGAAATAGCCGATAGCAAACGCCTGCGACACTGCTGGGATCTGAGGCGCTACCAGTCATGTAGACCTGGTGAGGTTCGAGCTTTGTCAGAATACCACAGAGAGCGGAAACGTCGTTGCCGCCTGGCTTAAAGCGGCGATAGCGACCGGATTCGTAGAAGGGAAGTTCGAGGAAATGAATGTGCTCTTCACCTAAGTTACAGTTTCGGAGGGCGTGCCGTGCTTCACTTCGACGAACGAGTGATTTGATAGAGCGGAGAGCGGTGTTGTCTTGGCCAAAGGGACCCTTGGCCGCGAGATCACCAAGGAGTTGGCCTGCATAGCGTACCGGTGCTTCCCAGTTCTCTGCGGATTGGGCGTTGGCGAGCTCTTTCAACACTTCGGCAAAGCGTTCCGCGGCGTCGTCTCCAACGCCAAGATTGCCAGACGTGAGAAAGACGACATCGACCGTGTGACCTTGTTCAATGAGCCGATCAATGGTTCCTCCCATGGCGCGGAGTTCATCCGATGGCTCGGGAGCGAGGATAAGCGAGCGCTTGTGAAATGGGAGGGCACGTTCTGGCCGGTAGCGATCATCTTCATCTGGCTTGCCGCCGGGCCACCCAGAGATGGTATGCTGCAGCTCGTTGAAGATACGGATGTTGAGCTGGTAAGCAGGACCGCAGTCAGTAAGCAAATCGCTCATGCCATGCTCATTGTAGTCCTCATCGAGCAGCTTAAGCACAGGCTTGTTCAGTTTTCGGGAGAGCCAGGTCACAGCTCTTCGAATAAGCTCGTCGGTCCAGTCGACCGATCCCACAAGCCAAGGATGCTGGTTGCGTGTGAGACTGCTGGCTGCTCCTGCGTCTAATAGAAACTGAGCATTGTCGTGAAGCTGGAGAAAACTCGCCGAAATCGCATCGGTCACCTCGCCCTCAACCGCCTTGGCGACAATGTCAGCTTTGTTCTCACCCCAAGCCATCAGGGCGATACGTCTGGCACGCATGATAGTACCGACACCCATCGTGAGCGCGAATCGGGGAACATTGTCGATTCCGAGAAAGTCTCGTGCCGCATCTTCGCGAGTGACTTTGTCTAGCGTGATCATCCGAGTCGGGGAATCTTGTGCCGACCCTGGTTCATTGAACCCAATGTGCCCCGTACGGCCGATGCCAAGTATCTGGAGATCAATTCCGCCAGCCTCTTCGATCTTGGCCTCGTAGTCGCGACAGGCTCGGAAGACCTGCTCGCGTGAGACTGTGCCAGGCGGAATATTGATCTGGGAATCCGGCAGGTCCACATGATCGAAGAGCTGCTCGCGCATGAATCGGTAGTAGCTCTCGCGGTGCTGGGGCTCGAGGCCAAAGTACTCGTCGAGATTGAACGTGATCACATTCTGGAAGGAGAGCCCTTCCTTCTTATGGAGGTGGATCAGTTCGCGATAGAACGGGACGGGCGTGGATCCAGTGGCCAGGCCCAGTACCGCGTGCTTGCTGCTCGCCTGACGCTGTCGAATGAGTGAGGCGACCTCGACCGCGAGGACGCGACAAGCTTCACTGGAATTTTCGTACGAGATACAGGGGATTTTCTCGAATTGCTCGGCTTCCGAAGTCATATGGCATCGAATCGTCGAAGCCAAGCTTTGGCAACAGAATCTGGGAATTTGGCACAATTATGAGAGGGGATTGGGGTTTCAATGTCTAGACATGCTTGTCTAGGCTGGCTCCCAAATCATGCTCCGCGTCATTCACCTCACCCTCCTTTGCCTACTTGTATCAAGGGCTGGTGCAGAGTCGTGGTGGGCCTTCCGGCCACTGAAGCAAGGGTCACCTCCAAATCTTCCGGGACTCAAGAGCCCAGTTGATCAGTTTGTCCTCAGCCGCTTGCGGGACCAAGGCATGACGTTCGCTCCCAAAGCGTCTCGAGAGACCTTGCTCCGCCGAGTCTTTGTCACGCTTGTCGGCATGCCTCCTACTTTGGAGGAGGTAGAGGACTTTCTCGGTGCCAATCCAGAGGGAGCCTGGGAGCGACAGATCGATGCTTTGCTTGAGGATCCGCGCTATGGTGAGCACTGGGCGACGATGTGGTTGGATCTTGTTCGCTACAGTGATAGTGATGGTTGGAATCAAGATGCTTACCGCCCGCATATCTGGCGCTACCGTGACTACGTGGTCAATGCGTTCAATGACGATAAGCCTTACCCCGAGTTTGTACGTGAGCAGCTCGCAGGTGACGAACTGGACGGCGACGATCCTGAGCATCTCGAAGCGGCTGGTTACCTGCGTTTGGGCATTTATGAATACAACCAGCGTGACGTTCGCAATTTGTGGAATGATGTTCTCAACGAGATCACGGATACTACGGGAGATGTATTCTTGGGAATGAGCGTTGCCTGTGCGCGCTGTCATGATCACAAGTTCGATGACATCACGCAGAAGGATTATTTCAAACTGCGTGCCTTCTTTGAGCCGATCATCTGGCGGGACGACCTCACAGCGTCCACGGCCAATGAAAAGGAACGCTACGCCCAACAGATGCGGAAATGGGAAGCGGCGACGAAGGCTATCCGTGAAGAGATCGCAGATTTGCTGAAACCCTATCATGAGCGCAAGTGGAAGTCCACGGTGGACAAGTTTCCACTCGATATTCAGGCCTGCTTCCACAAGCCCGTGGATGAACGTGACTCGTTGGAGCACCAGATGGCCTATCTGGTGGCCAGGCAGTTTGAGGAAGAGGGTGGAGGACCACTCAAGAACATGAAGAAGGAAGACGAGGCGACTTACGAATCTTTGAAGAAGTCTCTCGCTACCTACGATAAATTGAAGCCGAAGCCCTTGCCTCCAGTGATGACCGCGACGGCTTTTGATGGGACTCATTCGCCCACGGTGATTCCCGAAAAGTCGGAAATGGTCTCTCCTGGGTTCCTTTCTGCGATGGCAGATGATTCCAGCATCGGTTCTCAAAAGAGCCGCCTTTCTCTAGCCAAATGGATTGCGGATCCTAACAACCCGTTGACCACGCGTGTTCTCGTCAACCGCATTTGGCAGCAGCATTTCGGTGAGGGCCTTGTGTCCACCGCCAGTGACTTTGGCCGGAAGGGACAACACGCCTCTCATCCAGAACTCCTGGACTGGCTTGCTCATGAGTTCGTTCGCAATGGATGGAGCATCAAACAGCTCCATCGAATCATTCTTCGTTCTTGGACTTGGCAACAGTCGACCAGTCACCCAGAAGCGCAAGACTATCAGAAACGTGACCCAGAGGAAAAACTGCTTTGGCGGGCACGGGTACGTCGCCTATCAGCCGAGGGAGTTAGAGATTCCATGCTCATGCTCAGTGGGGAATTGCTAGATGAGGTTGGCGGACCGGGAGTAGATGAGGCCGTGCCACGGCGGGCACTCTACGTGAAGCGTTTCCGCAATGACAATGACACGTTCCTTCATGCATTTGACATGACGCCCGGGCTCAAGAGCACGCCTCAGCGTAATGAGACAACAACACCGACGCAGGCACTCACGATGATCAACGGTGATTACGTCATGGAGCGGGCCAAGGCGTGGTCCAGGCGTCTCCAGGATGATGAACGGTCTGAACACTGGTTGGTGCGGGAAGCAATGCACCAGGCTTGGGGCCGCAAGCCCTTGCCTGATGAATTCCACTCAGCGATGACTTTTATTGAGACATCCCAAGGCTCGTGGACGGATTTCTGTCACGTCCTGCTGAACTCGAACGAATTCCTCTATATTCACTAACATCATGGCTTTTAATCGGCGCGAATTTCTTCAAACCAGCGGTGCTGGTTTCGGTTCTGTGGCGCTGCAGTGGATGCTTCATCAAGAGTCTCAGGGCTCTCCTCATCCGTTGGTGCATCATGCAGCGAAGGCTAAACAGGTCATCTTTTTGTTCATGGAAGGTGGGCCGAGCCACCTGGACCTACTCGATCGCAAGCCTCTGTTAGAGAAGCTGTCAGGACAGCCCCTGCCTCCTAGCTTCAAGGAGCCGATTACTGCGATGGGGGAGAAAGGGGCAGCTCTACTCGCTGCGCCTCGTACCTGGAAACGCCATGGTCAGAGCGGTCTTTGGGCATCCGAGTGGATGCCTCACATTGCGACCTGCATGGATGACATCGCTGTGTTGAAGTCTTGTTGGACGAACGGGATCAATCACGCGGGTGGTGTTTGTCAGATGAACACCTGCATCAATTTCGCGGGGCGGCCATCTTTGGGTTCCTGGGTTGATTACGGTTTGGGCACCGCCAATGAGAATCTGCCGAGTTTCGTGGTGCTTTGTGATAATAAAGGGCGCCCGGTCAACGGCTCGCGCAATTGGGGCAGCGGCTTTATGCCAGCGACGCATCAGGGCGTACGGATTCGAGGTGGTGAAGGCGAACCTATTGCGGACCTGGATCCGCCCGCCGAGTGTCCGGAAGATCGGCAGCGGGCGAAACTAGCGCTGTTACAGAAGTTCAATTATTTGCATGCCTCGACTTTCCCACAGAAGAGCGAGCTTGAGGCACGAATCCGGAGTTACGAGTTGGCCTTTCGCATGCAAGCGGAAGCTCCTGAGGCGGTTGATCTGGCCGACGAAAGCGAAGCGACGAAAGCGCTCTATGGCATGGACCATCGCGATACAGAGGCCTTCGGCCGCAATTGTCTCTTGGCGCGTCGCCTCGTCGAGCGAGGGGTCAGGTTTGTACAACTCTACAGTGGTACGGGGAGTAAATGGGATTCTCATGCCGGAATCGAGACGAACCACTCGCGTCTCTGTCGTTCAATGGATAAGCCTGTGGCAGGGCTACTCAAGGATCTCAAGCGACGTGGCCTCCTCGAGGAAACGTTAGTGGTATGGGGTGGCGAATTTGGCCGCACCCCCATGAGTGAGAAAGGAGATGGCCGTGATCACAACCCAACTGGCTTCTCCATGTGGATGGCTGGAGGTGGGGTCAAAGGGGGGCAAGCCATCGGTGCGACGGATGAACTGGGTCTTTACGCGGTTAAGGATCGAATGCACGTGCATGACATCCATGCCTCCATTCTTTGGCTGCTCGGCCTTGATAATATGGCCCTAACGTATGATCACAAAGGTCGACCCGAGCGTCCTACGATCAACGAAGGCGATTTTAACCGAAAACTGATCGGCGCCTAACCTAATAGAAGATACTCTTCTCGGAACCAATCTCCTCGTTTCGGTGGATCCACACACTTTCCACTAGACCCATGAGGAACATGCACGTGACGACAAACGTGCCTCCATAACTAACGAACGGGAGGGGGACCCCTGTAATAGGCACAATCTGGATGCACATGCCTATATTCATGAACACATGCCAAAAAAGAATCGAGACTGCTCCCGTGACGAGCAAACGCCCTGTTTGGTCGCGGCTATAAAACCCGATGTAGAGACATTGCAGCAAGAGTAGGAGGAAAGCCGTGATCATGATCATGGACCCGCGAAAACCATGTTCTTCACCGATGGTTCCAAAGATAAAGTCTGAAAGGTCGGGCTCAGAATCCACCAATCCCAATTCGCTCATCGTCTTTGCGTCAGGATTCTTCGCTTTGATTCGAGAGCCCTTGTGGCCTTTGCCTTCCCACCCTGCTGAACCGATCGCCATCATTAGACGAACGCTAGAAAACGCATCGCCACGGGTGTCAAGTTCCTCACCCTTCAACGCTTGGATCAACACCTGGATCCGGGGTTTCTGGTGAGGCTTGAGTCCACACCAATACACCAATGGCATGGCGATGAGAGCGAGCAGCGTTAGAACCGTGAGGTAGCGAAAGGGGATATTGGCAACCAGCAGCATGAAAGCTGTCATTGGCCCCCAGACACTTGCTGATCCCATGTCTGGCTCTTTCAAAACGAGGGCCATGGGGATGGCTACAAGGCCTAAAGAAATGGCCATCCGCAGCATGTGATTCCGGAAGACGGGGTGCAGTCGGTGAAGCTCACCCAAGGTAACAGACAGGACTAGGACGCCGCTGATAAGTGCAATCTGAGAAGGTTGGATCGAATTGCTCCCAATCATGATCCAACTGGTGGCCCCGTTGAGGGTCTTTCCAATGAACGGCAAAGCAAGGAGCAGACCCATCGCTCCGAGATAGGCTGGCAATGCCAGATACCGAATCCAGCGGTAGTCAACGAGGCTGGTGATGAGGAAGATCGGGGTGCCGACGATGATCCATTTAATCTGTTTCCTCCAGAATTCCTGGTCCTCGACTGCGGGATCGCCGTAAGCAGCGCTATAGATGGCGAAGATTCCGAAGATCATCAATCCGGTCATGGTGATGGCCACGACCCAGTTGATGCCTAGGATCTTTCGGAAGAGCGGACTCATGTGCAGGAGGGCAGACTAGCGGTGCGCTGGGTCATGGCAACGGGAAAACACCCGCCATCAAGGCCTTGCTTGAAGCTTTATTTCAGAAACACAAAGAAAGTCGATGCACACGAGAACGCGCTGCTTAGATTCCCAATGGTGTCCTTGGGGGGTGGGCTTCTGGGATGCAGTTAACCTCAAATAACTATAGCGATGAAGATACTTGGATGTATGCCATGGATCGCGGTGGGAACGTGCCTAGCACTTACGTCTTGCCGCGAAGAGATTGATGAAGGTCCAACGGAAGCAGAGATCTTGGCCGAACTGAAGGCGGAAAAACTGAAGGAGGCTGGGGAGCGGGAGCAGGCGCGCAAGGCGTCCGTCGAGAAGTTGATGGAGACCATGCGAAGAGAGCAATTGGCGGTTGTCTCTCGAGAACAGGCTGAAGCATCTGTTCCCGCTCTTGAAAAGGGGCGCCAAGCTGAGGGGCCCGCTCCTCTTAATTCCGCAAAGCCTACTTCTGGTTCTGAGCGGAGCAAAGCTGCTGAGTTGGCTTATGCTCGGGCCAATGACCTGGCTGATCGCCGAGATCAACTCAAGAAGATGCGGGGAACCATCATTAATCTAAAAGCGAAGCGTCAGGCTATGGAAGAGCACATTTCTGACCACTCGGTCAAGCTGAAGGAGGCGGAATTAGCTGCCGAGATTGCCCGTCATGGAGATCCGGCATCTAGAATTAGGTTGGCTGGGTCGGATACCCGAAAAACGGCTGCTGCTGATGCTGTAGTTAGTAAGATCAAGGCTCAGATACGCAAGTTGCAGCAGTTGTGTGATGGCTTCAGCGATGCCATCGCTGAGCAGAAGGCTGCGATCAACAGCCTCTGAAGACAGGTCGACTTTAGCCCGCCAAGGGTGAGTATACGCGAGCGGGCTTCAAGCCCGCTCATTTCGTGTTGTTTCCCCTATGAAAACGCTTTTCTTAGTCCTAACGCTTGTCTTTGTTACCTGTAATAGTTGTTTGGCTCTCGAAGAAAGCCCGCCACCCGAAGAGAGCCCGGTTCTCTACGAGGAGCTTTCCAAGACCTTGATCAAACAGACAGGGACGGGCATTTCACCGGTAATTGGTCTGAGCTATTTCCTTCTGACGGGCGATCCTGCGGTGGAAAAATACAAACCATGGATTTGGGGTGTTCTTGTGTTGTTAGGAGCGGTGCTTTTAAAAGAAGTCGGCGGAACGTTTGTTCCCGGAGTTTTGAAGAAGCCACTTGATGCGGTTGAGCTCTTCCAGAATCAAGGACTGGGTGCCCTCTGTGCGGCACTGCTAGTGCCCGACTTTCATCAGAAGCTTTACGCGGTGATGGAGCGACACGTTCCCGCCGTGGAATGGGTAGGCGGAGGGGGCGGGCAGTTTATCTTGGCTGCGGCAGGTTCCGAAGGTGTCCTGCACTTCCTGACACTCCCCCTATCGATCACCGTCTTTGTTGCCGTTTGGCTTCTTTCGAATGCAATCAATGCTCTCATCCTGCTTTCTCCGTTCTCCTTGGTCGATGCCTGTCTCAAGTCGATCAAGGTTGTCGGCTTGTCCTTGCTGGCGGGGCTAAGCGCCATTCATCCCTATGCTGGGGCGGCGCTTTCCCTTGTCATCGTCGTGGTGGCTCTTTGCCTGGCCGGAAAAGCGTTTCGTCTCTATCACTTCGGAATGATCTTCGCTTGGGACATTCTCACTCGAAGGCACAAGCGATTCGAGCCGCATTCGGAGCACGTCATGGTCTTTCTTGATCAGGAGCTCGCAGAGGTGCCAGCACGAACTTATGGGCGTTTGAGCCCTGATCCAACTCCCGGCCAATGGCGTTTCACCTATCGACCATGGCTCGTTCTGCCACAATCCTCGGTTGTCATTTCCCTCGATCCGCGACCGAAGTTGGGGCGAGGCATCGTCCATGCCACGATCGAGATGTCGGAGGATGATGGAAATCTCGATACCTATTTCCATCTTTCGCCGAGGTGCCGTGGCCACGAGCAAACGATTGGGGAACGTCTCGAATTAGAGGTGGTTGATATAGGGCTCCGTCGTGGATTCGCTGTCGCATGTCGATGGATCAAGGCGGCCTTCCGCAAGACGCGAGCGGTGGCAGCGGTCTAGGGCAACTTCAACGGCTCTGGTTGTCCCGTTTGCCGATTCGTTGGCCAATGAGCGGTCAATGTCATCAGTCGGTTTCGCAGGGCCGTCGCCAGTTTGGCCAGGTGCGCGGGCTCACTCGTCGCCAGATTCGTCGTTTCGCCAATGTCTTGATCTACATGATAGAGTTCCCATTGCGAGTTCTCGTAGAAGTAGATCGCCTTCCAACCGTCCTGTCGGATGCTGCTGTGTGGCTGGTAGCCGCCTCGGGGCTTGCCCGTCCACTGGTGTGGATAGTGAAAGACGAGTGGGCGTGGATCTGGATTGGCAACTAGGATTGCGAGCGTGAGATCGACGCCGTCGACGCCAAGGTTCTCCTGACTGACTCCCGCTGCCCAATGCAGGATCGTTGGATAGAAGTCTTCGACGAGCACGGGCGCGTTCGTCTTGCTTGCAGACATGATCGGATTGCGTTGTTGGTGCATGTTACGGCGATCTACCTTTGCCCACGCCACGATCATGGGAATGCGCGTCCCGCCGTCATAGGCAGACCCTTTCCCTTCACGAAGTGGCCAGCAGTGGGTGTCACGGCCAGTGCCTCGAGGGGTCTTCTTGCGGGAGTGATAGGACAGCCCTCCGTTGTCTGACGCAAAGAGAACCAGCGTATCTTCGGCGATTCCTAATTGATCAAGGCTATCGAGAACATGTCCCAGCGACGCATCCATGCCTTCTATCATGGATGCGTAGATGGCTTCGGCTTGTGGAATCTTGATGTCCGTGCCTGGATAGGTCTTACCTTCGTAATTTGCTAGGTAGCGTGGGTGTGCTTGCAGCGGCGTGTGGACCGCGTAGTGAGCTAGGTTGAGAAAGAAGGGCTTCTCAGCCCGCACCGCATCGGCGACTGCCTTGAGCGCCTCTGTCGTGGTGGCTTCTGTGAGGTGTGTTTCTGTCCCGTGATAGATATCCAACCCCGGGACGTCCCAAACACTGTTCTCCTTCTTACCAAAGTTCTGTTGGCCATGATAGTGGCCGGGCGCTCCCGCCGCGTGCCCACCGATGTTCACATCGTAACCTAACTGGAGGGGGTCGGCTCCAGCAGTGTCGACGCCTCCCCAGTGAGCTTTCCCGGCATGGATCGTTCGATAGCCAAAGTCGTCTCGTAATCGTTCTGGCAGTGTCTTGTGAGGACCGGGCTGTAAGCCCTGGCGCTTCCATTCTTCCGGTGCTTCGAGACGCGGCGTCTTTCCTGAGGTCTCGCCACGCAATGTCCAGTTCGTGGTCCCATGCCTGGCGGCGTTCAGACCAGTCATGATCGACACCCGACTTGGCGTGCAGACAGCGCAGGCGTGGGCATTTGTGAACTTTCGCCCTTGCTTGGCCAGGCGCTCCATATTCGGCGTGCGGAAATGCTGGTTTGCTAGAGTTTTCTCTTTCCAGAACGGCACCGAGGTGTCCTGCCAGCCCATGTCGTCCACCAGGAAGAGCACGACATTCGGTCGCTCGACGGCAATTGCTGAAAGGACTGCAAGGCCCTGAAGGGCCAAGGTGAGTAAGATTCGCATGCCTGGGCCGTATCAGCTTTACTTCAGCTTGTCACGTTCTCGCGCAGAAGCCTAGTGTCGCTCCCATGAAGTTTCTGTTCGCCTTTGTCCTGCTCGTTTTCATTCCCGCTGCTGTTGCCCAGGATCTGAAAGGTTCGCGGCCCAACATCATCCTCTTCATGACGGACGATCAAGGCATGGGAGATCTTTCTTGCCTCGGTAATCCGCTGCTCAAGACGCCGAATCTCGATCGGTTTTATAAGGTCTCGACCCGATTCACAGAGTTCCACGTGAGCCCGACGTGCGCGCCCACGCGGTCGGCGTTGTTGAGTGGACGGCATGAATTTCGCAACGGCGTCACTCACACGATCAAGGAACGCGAACGCATGGCCTTGAGCACAACGACATTTCCGCAGCTCCTCCAGAAGGCGGGTTACGGAACAGGCATCTTTGGTAAATGGCACCTTGGCGATGAGGATGCTTATCAGCCTTATAATCGTGGGTTCTCGGAAGTCTTCATTCACGGCGCCGGAGGGATTGGACAATCCTATCCTGGCAGTTGTGCAGACTTCCCGCCAAACCGTGAGAATCGCTACTTCGATTGTCATGTCTTACAGAATGACACGATCGTGAAGACCAAAGGGTTCTGTACTGACGTCTTCTTTCACGGAGCGCTTGGTTGGATCAAAGCTCAACGCGAGGCGAACAAGTCGCACTTCGCCTACATTTCCACCAATGCCCCTCACGGTCCTATGATTGCGCCTGAGAGTTACAAGAAGCGTTTCCTCGATCTTGGTTATGATGGCAGCACTGCCGGCCGTTATGGCATGATTGAGAACATCGATGATAATTTCGGTAAACTCATGGAGAAGCTCGATGAATGGGAAGCCTGGGACGATACGCTCGTTATCTTTATGACAGACAATGGTCAAGCAGGACGCAATGCGAGGCGCTTTGGCGAGCGCACCCCTCTATTCACCGCTGGCTTCAAGACGGGCAAAGGCTCTCCTTATGAAGGCGGCACGCATGTCCCCGCATTCTGGCGTTGGAAAGGCGTCCTGGGCGAGGGCGTGGACATCCCGGCACTCACCGCGCACATCGATCTTTTTAACACGTTCAGCGAGCTTTGTGGTGCGGACATTCCCGGTGACATCCAGAAGATTGATGGGCGGTCGATGCTTACGTTGCTAAAAGACCCAAAAGCGCCGTGGAAAGATCGTCTCCTATACACGCACAAGGGCCGATGGGAGAAGGGGGCTGACCCCAATCTGAGCAAATTCAAGAGCTGCGCGGTGCGTTCGCAGCGCTGGCGTTTCGTCAACAACAAGGAACTCTACGATCTCGCCGTGGATCCTTACGAAATGACCAACGTCATCGAGAAGTATCCCCAAGTCGTCGCCGAGTTTCGCAAAGCCTACGATCAATGGTGGGAAGAAACGCTCCCGCTTATGGTGAATGAGGAGGTGCCCTTTGCCCCTCATCAACCGCAAACGGTGCGCTATGAGAAGCAGCTTAAAGACAAGGGAATACCCGACTGGGAAGTCCCCACGCTTTAACATGTAAGGTAGCTCGGGCCTCCAGCCCTAGTTCCGGCCGAGAAGGCCGGACTATCCTCGCAAGCACCTGCACATTCTAACATGAAAGCCTCTATCTATTTTCTTCTCGTCACGCTCGCAAGCGCGGTCGCTGCCGACCGCCCAAACTTGGTCTTCCTCCTTACAGACGACCAAACAACCTATTCGTTAGGCTGCTACGGAAACACGGAAGTTAAAACGCCGAATATCGACCGGTTGGCCAGCGAAGGCATGACCTTCGATCGTCACTACGTCACCACCGCTATCTGCATGGCCAGCCGAGCCAGTATCATGACAGGGCTGTACGAATACCGACACGGCTGCAATTTCATGCACGGCGCACTAGTGCGCGAACACTGGGAGAAGGCCTACCCAAAGTTGCTACGCAAAGCCGGCTATCGCACCGCTATTGCTGGCAAGATCGGCTTTGAAGTGTGTGAGGCCCCTGGCGAGAAGGGCAAACTCCCTGAAGGCGACTTCGACTCCTGGGCTGCTGGCCCAGGCCAGACCTACTACCAGACGGCGAAGAACCCGTCCATGAAACGCTTTGCCAAGGAGTTTCCACACGCCACGCGTGCCTATGGTGCCTTTGCAAAAGAGTTCATCATGGGCTCCGCCAAGTCAGAGCAGCCCTTCTGCCTATCGATTAGTTTCAAAGCCCCGCACAAGCCGGTGGAGCCTGATCCGATCGATGACGACGTCTACAAAGGAATGACATTCACCAAGCCCGCGAACTACGGCCGCGACAAAGGCAAACACTTTGCCAAACAGAGCCAAGGCGGGCGTCAATATGAGCGCTTCCACAGTTGGGGCTATGCCGATGACTACGATGCCGAGATGGGAAAGTACTTTCAGCAGATCTATGCGGTGGACGCTGCTGTGGGAATGGTCCGCCAGGCGCTTGCGGATTCGGAGACCGCTGCAAACACCATCGTCATCTTCACCTCAGACAACGGCTTCCTTTGTGGTTCCCATGGCTACGGTTCCAAGGTGCTACCTTATGAAGAAGCCTCGCGGGCACCTCTGATCGTCGTCGATCCCCGTCATCCCAAACACGGCCAGGCACGTCGCTGTGGTGCGCTTACTGGGAATGTCGACTTCTCTCCAACCTTGTTAGACTATGCTGGAGTGTCTATCCCAGAAGGCATCGATGGCCGCAGCCTCCGTCCGCTGCTCGATGATCCCAAGGCTTCGATTCATGAGAGCTTGCCACTGATCAATGTCTGGGGGCCGTCAGAAGTGTACAGCTTTGGTGTGGTCACAAAGACGCAGAAATACATCTTCTGGCCCGACGGCAGCAAGGGGAACACGCCAAATGAAGAGCTCTACCATTTAGACAAGGATCCCCATGAACTAGAAGCTACAAGCCTGGGCGACGAGGCGCTTCCAGCCATGCGCCAGCGCTATGATCGTGCCGTCGAAGACTGGAAAGTAAAGGCCGTGCCCTATCACCGCTACCAGCCCTTTGGGCGACACTTTGATCGCAGTGTGCCTTGGTCCGAGAAAGCGCCCGCCCGCCCAGGCACCTGATGCTGCGAAGAGTCCATTCTCACCTGACCAAAGATCACTTGCCTTTTCAGGTTCCCAATCGAATCTCCGAGCCCGGCAGGTGCCGGGAATAAACCGTATCAAGCCCATGGAGAAACGCCCTTTCACTGACTTCGACCTGAGTGACCAGATGAAGCAGGCGATTGACGCGCTGGGCTACGAGCTGGCAGCACCGATCCAATCTGCTGCTCTGCCACCTCTATTGGAGGGGCAGGATCTTGTGGGCCAATCTCCGACGGGTTCCGGCAAGACGGCCGCGTTCGGCATCCCGCTCGTGGAGCGATTGGATCCGAAGCTTCGCGCAGTCCAAGCGATCATTCTCTGTCCTACGCGAGAATTAGCCGTCCAGGTCGCCGGCGAACTTCACAAGTTGGCGAGTTTCATGCCAGAGCTAAACGTGCTCCCTGTGTACGGTGGGGCGTCGTTTGACCGTCAAGTTCAAGGACTCAAACGGGGGGCCCAAGTCGTTATAGGGACGCCCGGCCGTGTGCTGGATCACCTGCGTCGTGGCACGCTGAAGCTCGACCTGGCCAAGACCATCGTCCTTGATGAAGCGGACGAGATGCTGGACATGGGATTCCGTGAGGACATTGAGACTGCGCTTGCGCAAATGCCGGAAGATCGGCAAACGGTCCTCTTCTCGGCCACGATGCCGAAGGCGATTCGAGAACTCATGAAGCGTTTCACGCGTGAGCCTGCGATCGTCACAGTGGCGCATGAGCAAATGTCGGCTCCTGACATTGAACAAATCTATTATGAAGCTCGCTTCCGCTCCAAGCCGGAAGTTTTGGCTCGTCTCCTCGACACCCATGAGGCGCGATTGACCATCGTCTTCTGCAATACGAAACGCACAGTCGACGATGTGACAGAAGATCTCGTCGCCCGTGGCTTTGGCGCCGATCGCCTTCATGGAGATGTCACGCAAATGGTGCGCACGCGCGTCATGAACGCGTTCCGCAATGGCTCGATAAGTGTGCTCGTCGCGACGGATGTGGCCGCTCGTGGACTCGATGTCGATGATGTTGACTTGGTCATCAACTATGACCTTCCTTTTGATGCTGAGGACTACGTCCACCGCATCGGCAGGACTGGCCGTGCCGGCCGCTCCGGCAAAGCCATCGCTCTCGTTGCTGGGAAGGACATCTACAAGCTCCAAACCATCCAACGGCACACCAAGCAGAAGGTGGAGCGCTTCAAGGTGCCCACTCTGGATGAACTCGAGGAGAGCCGCACGGATCGCTTCTTCAGCCAATTGCGTGATCTTTTAGCAGAGGGTGAATTTCCCAAGAGCACACGCATCATCGACCGCTTGTTAGACCAAGGATTCTCACCCACGGATATCAGTGCGGCCGCCTTGCATCTCTTGGTCAAGAGTGACACCAAGACGATCGAGCCTATTCCTGAAGATCGACCCAAGAATGCGCCGCGCGAGAAACGCGAAAGGCGAGAGCGCCCTGAGCGCCCAGCTGACGACGCGAAGCCTAGCAACCCGTTCGACAAACCCGAGCGAGGACCTCGAGCCCCTCGCGAGCAGGAGGGTGATCGCGCGAGCCTATTCGTAAACATAGGCAAAGTCATGGGCGTCTCCCCAGGTGACCTCGCCGGCGTGCTCTACAACGCGGGTGGCTTCCCTCAAGGATCCATCGGCCGCATCCAACTTTTTCCAAAACATGCCCTCATTGATGTGCCACGCGATCTTCTAGCTACAGCGTTAGAGAATTTAAAGGACGTGAAAGTGCGAGGGAAGGACGTCCGATTCAAAGAGGACAGCGGTCATCCGGGTGGGGATGGCGGCGGCTATCGCGGCGATGGCGGTGGCGGTTACAAAGGTGGAGGCGGCGGTTATAAGGGCCGTAGTGGTGGGTACAAAGGCCGTTCCGAAAACGGAGAAGACGACGGCTATAAAGGTGGTAGAAGTGGCAGTGGTTACAAGGGTCGCGGAAGCGGCGGCGGCTACAAAGGCGGCGGTGGCTACAAAGGACGCAAGCGAGACGATGAGGGAGAACGCCCTGGCGGAGCTT
>Ga0213868_10000212_pt1 | contig 53835 bp, 52 predicted proteins | sample PICome_9_FD_160087 | JGI IMG/M metagenome (GOLD analysis project Ga0213868, IMG submission 160087) | Coastal seawater microbial communities near Pivers Island, North Carolina, United States - PICO127 | ecosystem: Environmental > Aquatic > Marine > Coastal | place: USA: North Carolina...
TTTTAGCGTATGGAATTACACCAGATTCGTAACGGTCACTTTTAATTCGAGTCCGTTCTGATACAGATTGAGACATGTATTTCTCCTTAAAATAAAAAGGCAATATATAATAGATTTTTAACTAATTTTAAAAATTAGTTCTATCGGTTGAATCTTAAATACCAACCTTACTAGTTAATATACCATGACTTGGTTTCTTAAATACCTTATTATTATTTAATAATTTAATAACTTTTACGAATGGTTTTAAAATCAAAATTTGATGAATATAACTTTAAATATATAAATAATTTTTTTATAATTATTTGTAGTTGTAAATTACTATAAAAATTTAAAAATACATGTCATTCTCAATTTAATATACTTATGGCTAATCAATCAAATAAAAATATTAATACAAATCTTACAAAATTAGTAAATCAGCCTTATAAATATGGGTTTTCGACGAAAATTGACAAAGATAGAATTGAAATTGGTTTAAATGAAGATATCATTCGATTAATTTCAAAGAAAAAAAACGAACCCCCTTTTATGTTAAATTTTCGATTAAAAGCTTATCGAAAATGGCGTAGCATGGTAACACCTAGTTGGCCTCATTTAAAATTTCCAACAATTGATTACAATGCAATTACATATTATTCAGCTCCAAAAATAAAAGAAAAGATTAATAGCTTAGATGATGTTGATCCTGAATTACTGAAAACATTTGATAAGTTAGGAATTTCTTTAACTGAGCAAAAACGGTTAACAAACGTTGCTGTTGATGTTATCTTTGATAGTGTTTCAATTGCTACAACATTTCAAGAAGAATTACAAAAATCAGGCGTAATTTTTTGTTCAATTTCAGAGGCGATTCAGCAACACCCCGAATTAATCGAAAAATTCTTAGGTAGTGTTGTACCAATAGGAGATAATTACTTTTCCGCGTTAAATTCAGCTGTATTTACGGATGGATCCTTTTGTTATATCCCAAAAGGTGTAAAATGTCCTTTAGAATTATCGACGTATTTCCGTATTAATGATCAAAAATCAGGTCAATTTGAAAGAACACTAATTATCGCTGAAGAAAATAGTGAAGTAAGTTATTTAGAAGGTTGTACCGCACCACAATATGATGATAATCAGTTACACGCGGCAATTGTTGAATTAATTGCATTAGATAATGCATCGATTAAATATTCTACAGTTCAAAATTGGTATGCAGGAAATGAACAAGGAAAAGGTGGTATTTTTAACTTTGTAACTAAACGTGGCTTGTGTACAGGTAATAATTCTAGAATATCTTGGACACAAGTTGAAACCGGTTCTTCAATTACATGGAAATATCCAAGTTGTGTTTTAGTTGGTGAAAATTCGCAAGGTGAATTTTATTCTGTTGCATTAACTAACAATTATCAACAAGCTGACACTGGTAGTAAAATGATTCATATTGGAAAAAATACTAAAAGTCGAATAGTTTCTAAAGGGATTTCCGCCGGTCATTCAAAAAATAGTTATCGTGGTCTTGTTAATATAACGAATCAAGCTATTGGAGCACGAAACTACTCTCAATGTGATTCCCTATTAATTGGAAACAATTCAAATGCTAATACGTACCCAATTATTTCGGTCCAAAATTCTACGACAAAAATTGAACACGAAGCATCAATTTCGAAGATTGGTGAAGATCAAATTTTTTATTTTTTACAACGAGGTATTTCAATTGAAAAGGCCGTTGAATTAATGATTAGTGGTTTTTGTCGTGATGTGTTTACTGAGTTACCATTAGAATTTGCTGCAGAAGCAGATCGATTATTAAGTTTAAAATTAGAAGGAAGTGTAGGATAATGAGTTCAAATATACCACTTTTAGATGTTCAGAATTTAACCGCGTCAATCAATGAGATTAAAATTCTAAAAAATTTAAATTTTCAAGTCAATAAAGGAGAAATTCATGCTATTATGGGTCCAAATGGATCGGGTAAAAGCACGTTTTCTAAAGTATTGGCTGGACATCCGACATATGAGGTTTCAGCTGGAGATATTATTTTAAAAGGTCAAAGTATTTTAGAATTAGAACCCGAAGAACGATCTCATCTAGGATTATTTTTAGCTTTTCAATATCCAATAGAAATTCCTGGTGTTAGTAACGAAGATTTTTTAAGAATTGCTTATAATTCTAAATTAAAGTTTGAAAATAAAAATGAAGTAGATCCGATTGAATTTTTTAGTGTAATTACTGAGAAATTAGAAATTATTAATATGGATCCGGCGTTTTTAAGTCGAAATGTAAATGAAGGGTTTTCAGGGGGTGAAAAAAAACGAAATGAAATTTTACAATTAGCACTTTTGGATTCGGATTTAGCCATTTTAGATGAAACTGATTCTGGTCTTGATATTGATGCTTTAAAAATAATTTCAACAGGAATTAATCAATTAATGACAAAAGATAAAGGTATTATTCTAATTACACATTATCAAAGACTATTAGATTATGTCAAACCCGATTATATTCATGTAATGCAAGATGGTAAAATTATTAAAACAGGAACGGCTGAACTTGCACATGAATTAGAATTGAAAGGGTATGAATGGTTGAATTCAATTAATTAACAAAATGAGAGCTTTTATATAAAAACAGACCTAAAAATAAGGTAAAAAGTATAATATACTTATTGTTCCTGTATATTTTTTAATATTGGGTAATTTACTAAATTAGTTAAATTATATGTACCCAGATAATTTTTATTCAAGTACTTTTACATTGTTAGCGGATGCAGAAGTTGGAAAACACTTTTACTGGAATATTGCAGGAAATTTAGTTCATGGACAAGTTTTACTTGTTTTATGGGTTGTTTTTGCAATTTTACTAACTTTTTCTTTCTTAGGTTCACGAGAAATTGAACAAATTCCACGTGGTTGGCAAAACTTTATGGAATGTGTTCTAGACTTCGTAACTGATATTGCAAGAAATCAATTAGGTGAAAGTTTCTATAAAGAATGGTTACCTTTTGTTGGTACTTTATTCTTGTTTATTTTTGGGTGTAACTGGATTGGGGCAATTATTCCTTGGAAATTAATTGAACTACCAGAAGGTGAATTAGCAGCGCCAACTAATGATATTAACACAACAGTGGCACTAGCTTTATTAACTTCAGTTGCATACTTTTACGCTGGTTTAAGTAAAAAAGGTTTAGGTTATTTCAAACATTATATTGAACCAATCCCACTTCTTCTACCGATTAAAATTCTAGAAGATTTTACGAAACCATTATCATTAAGTTTCCGATTATTCGGTAACGTACTTGCTGATGAATTAACAATTTCTGTATTAACTTCATTAGTACCTTTAATTATTCCATTACCGATTATGTTATTAGGTATTTTTGCAGGTTCAGTACAGGCTTTAATTTTCTCAACTCTAGCAGCTGCATATATCGCAGAAGCTTTAGAGTAAGTTCTTAATTGCTTGATTTTTCAGACAAAATTTTTCTAAAATTCTATTTACATTTATTAATTAAAATTTAATTATGGATTCTATTATTTCTGCTGCTTCTGTTTTAGCTGCTGGTTTATCTATTGGTTTAGCTGCTATCGGTCCTGGTATTGGTCAAGGTAACGCGGCTGGTCAAGCTGTTGAAGGTATTGCTCGTCAACCTGAAGCAGAAAACAAAATTCGTGGTACACTATTATTATCTTTAGCTTTCATGGAAGCGTTAACTATTTATGGTTTAGTAGTAGCATTAGCATTATTATTTGCTAACCCATTTAATGGCTAATTAAATTTTACATATTTTGAACTATAGATATAATTGATACTTATTAATTATATCTATAATATTAATTTTTAATTCTATAATTGAAACATATAAATTTTATATGGTTAATATTTCAACCTTAATTGCAAGTTCGGAAGTAAGTGGTCCAGGTGGATTATTTGATTTCAATGCAACTTTACCATTGGTAGCTATTCAATTTGTTTTATTAATGGTTATTTTGAATGTATTATTATACAGTCCTTTATCAACTGTTATCTCTGAACGTAATGAATTCATTTTAACTACTTTAGCCAATGCTTCTGAAACTTTAGCAAAAGCAAATGAAATGACTGCTGAATACGAACAAGAATTAGAGAGTGTTCGTAAACAAGCACAATTAGAGATTACAAATTCACAAAAAATTCATAAAGAAATTTTAGAAATTGAGTTAGATATTTCACAAAAGTATATCGATAACTTACTAGACAAACTTACAAAAGATATTTTAAATAAAAAAGAAATTGCTTTAAATAGTTTAGAAACAGTAACACAATCATTATGTACTGAAATTGAAAGTAAATTATCAATTTAATTTTAGGTGATTTGTAATTTTCCTTTTTATACGCCAACAGTTTAACTAAAAACTATAAAACATGGAAAATTTTGATCAAATTTTTACATTACTTGCAGAAAATGAAGGTATTGGTTTAAACCTTGATATTCTAGAGACTGGAGTACTAAATATTCTTGGTCTTGTTACCATTCTTATTTATGTTGGTCGTGATTTTTTAGGTTCAATTTTAGAAACACGTCAAGCTGAGATTGTACGAAGTGTACAAGATGCCGAAGAGCGTTTAAACGAAGCGAATACACGTTTAAGTGAAGCTCAAAAGCAATTAAATCAAGCTAATGTTATTATTGAACAGATAAAAGCTGAAACGTTAAATACAAAAAAAGTCTTATTAAATGCTGATTCAGATCAAGCGAGAAAAGACTTAGCAACACGTTTTAGCCGTGCAGTTGCTGCATTACGATCAAAAGAATTGCAAGTATATTCAGAAATTAAGAACCAAATTATAACATTAGTCTTAAAACGTACTGTTACAAAAGCTCAAGAAACTTTTGGGCCAAAAAACCGTGCTATAGCGCTAATTAATGAGACTATCAATAAATTAGAAGGAGAATTGTTATGATTAATCCTTTAGAAGCAAAAATAGCGGCTCCTTATGCTCGTGCTTTATATGACTATTCGAATTCGCAAAATGTAACCCATCAAGTTACTGGAGATTTTCAGAATCTAGAGGTTTTCTTAAAAAAAGCCGATAACTTAGTAGATTTTTTAAATAATCCAATTATGAGTGCGGAAGCAAAATCTGAGCTTATAACTAAAGTTTTAAAATCACAACTGAATGATGTGACATTAAAATTTCTTTTAATCTTAGTTAGTCGAAATCGAATCAACTTATTGCAATCAATTATTGATAATTATTTAGAATTAGTGTACAGTGTTGCTTCAATTAAAATGATTGAAGTATCAAGTGCATTTAAATTTACTAATCGTCAAAAAAATACATTGGTAAAAAAATTAAAACAACTAACTAATGCCAGAGAAATTCGATTAACATTAACAATTGATCCAACTCTGATTGGTGGTTTTTTAATTAAAACTGATTCACGAGTAATTGACTTAACGATTAAAGGGCAATTACAACAATTAGCTAAACATTTAGATACTGTCTTAGATATTTAAAGACAAACAAAATCTTTTATTAACTTTTTATCTTAAAAAATAATACAATGATAAATATTCGTCCAGACGAAATTACTAGTATTATCCGCGAACAAATTGAGAAATATGATCAAGATGTTAAAGTAGATAATGTCGGTACTGTGTTACAAGTAGGTGATGGTATTGCACGTGTTTACGGCTTAAGTGAAGTAATGTGTGGTGAATTGCTAGAATTTGAAGACAAAACAATTGGTATTGCACTAAACTTAGAAAACGATAACGTTGGTGTAGTATTAATGGGTAATGGTCGTCAAATTTTAGAAGGTGGTACTGTAAAAGCTACTGGCCAAATTGCTCAAATTCCAGTAGGTGATGACTTCTTAGGTCGTATTGTTAATCCATTAGCAGTTCCAATTGATGGTAAAGGTGACGTTGATTCGTCAGAGACACGTTTATTAGAAGCTATGGCACCAGGTATTATTAGTCGTAAATCTGTATGTGAACCTTTACAAACAGGTATTACATCGATTGATGCTATGATTCCAATTGGTCGAGGTCAACGTGAATTAATTATTGGCGATCGTCAAACTGGTAAAACATCAATTTCTGTAGATACAATTATTAACCAAAAAACTGAAGACGTTGTTTGTGTATATGTAGGGGTTGGTCAAAAAGCATCAACTGTTGCACAAGTTGTTAACGTTTTAGAAGAAAAAGATGCATTAGCTTACACTATTGTTGTTTCAGCGAGTGCAAATGATCCTGCAACGTTACAATACATTGCTCCATATGCTGGTGCAGCATTAGCAGAGTACTTTATGTACAATGGTAAAGCTACGTTAGTAATTTATGATGATTTAACGAAACAAGCTATGGCTTATCGTCAAATGTCATTATTATTACGTCGTCCACCAGGACGTGAAGCATACCCAGGTGATGTTTTCTACTTACACTCACGCTTATTAGAACGTGCCGCTAAGTTAAGTGATGCGCTAGGTGGTGGTAGTATGACTGCTTTACCAATTATTGAAACACAAGCAAGTGATGTATCAGCATACATTCCAACAAATGTGATTTCAATTACTGATGGTCAAATCTTCTTATCGAACGATTTATTTAACTCAGGTATTCGTCCTGCAATTAATGTAGGTATTTCTGTATCACGTGTAGGTTCTGCTGCTCAAACAAAAGCAATGAAACAAGTTGCAGGTAAATTAAAATTAGAATTAGCTCAATTCGCTGAATTAGAAGCCTTTTCACAGTTTGCCTCTGATTTAGATGAAGCAACACAAAAACAATTAGCACGTGGTACTCGTTTACGTGAAGTATTAAAACAACCGCAAAATTCTCCATTATCAGTGGCAGAACAAGTAGGTGTTATTTACGCTGGTATTAACGGTTATTTAGATGACTTAAAAGTTTCAGATGTTAAACTATTCTGTGCACAACTATTAAGAACATTAAGTGCTAGTAAACCTAATTACGGCGAAATTATTAGTAGTACTAAACAATTTACAGAAGAAGCAGAAACTTTATTACAAGAAGCGATTGCAGAATCTAAAGCTGGTTTTAGTGCATAATTAATTAAATAATATAAAACTAAAGTTTTTCTTTAGTTTTATATTATTTGCCTAATTTTTTATGATTTTTTTGTCACTTCAAATCATGGCTTAATTAGGATATATAAGTCTTATTAAATTACACAATTTTTAATATTTTTACTTATAATAGTATTATAGTTAACTAATTTTTATAGTTTAATTGTAAGAAAGTCAAAACCCATTATTTATTAATTGAGGAATATTTACTATGGCATTACCATGGTATCGTGTTCATACTGTAGTTTTAAATGATCCAGGAAGATTAATTGCTGTACATTTAATGCATACTGCTTTAGTTGCAGGTTGGGCTGGTTCAATGGCTCTATATGAACTTGCTATTTTCGATCCATCAGATCCTGTATTAAACCCAATGTGGCGTCAAGGTATGTTTGTTATGCCGTTTATGACACGTTTAGGTATTACAGATTCGTGGGGTGGTTGGAGTATCACTGGTGAAAGTGTTTCAAATCCAGGTATTTGGAGTTTCGAAGGTGTAGCTTTATCACATATTATTTTATCTGGTATGTGTTTCTTAGCAGCTATCTGGCACTGGGTATATTGGGATTTAGAATTATTCCGTGATCCTAGAACAGGTGAACCTGCGTTAGATTTACCAAAAATCTTTGGTATTCACTTATTCTTATCAGGTTTATTATGTTTTGGCTTCGGTGCCTTCCATGTAACTGGCTTATTTGGTCCTGGTATCTGGGTTTCAGATGCTTACGGAATCACAGGTAAAGTACAACCAGTTGCACCTTCTTGGGGTGCTGATGGTTTCAACCCATTTAACCCAGGTGGTATTGCAGCACACCATATCGCTGCAGGTATTTTCGGTATTTTTGCCGGTATTTTCCATTTAACTGTTCGTCCACCACAACGTTTATACCGTGGTTTACGTATGGGTAATATTGAAACTGTATTATCAAGTAGTATTGCCGCTGTATTCTTTGCAGCCTTTGTTACATCAGGTACAATGTGGTACGGTGCAGCAGCTACACCAATTGAATTATTTGGTCCTACACGTTATCAATGGGATAGTGGTTATTTCCAACAAGAAATTGAGCGTCAAGTTGAAGTTTCTGTTAGTGAAGGCTTATCGGAAAGTCAAGCTTGGTCACGTATTCCAGATAAATTAGCATTCTACGATTACATTGGTAATAACCCAGCAAAAGGTGGTTTATTCCGTGCTGGTGCTATGAATAAAGGTGATGGTATTGCTGAGGCTTGGTTAGGTCACCCTATTTTCCGTGATAAAGAAGGTCGTGAGTTAACAGTACGTCGTATGCCAGCGTTCTTCGAGACATTCCCAGTAATTTTAGTTGATAAAGATGGTATTATCCGTGCAGATATTCCATTCCGTCGTGCTGAATCGAAATATAGTATTGAGCAAGTTGGTGTTACTGTTGATTTCTACGGTGGTAAATTAAATGGTCAAACATTTAAAGATGCTCCAACTGTGAAGAAATTCGCGCGTAAAGCACAATTAGGTGAAGTTTTTGAATTTGATAGAACAAGTTTAGAATCTGATGGTGTATTCCGAAGCAGCCCACGTGGTTGGTATACTTTTGGTCATGCTAACTTTGCTTTATTATTCTTCTTCGGTCATTTATGGCATGGTGGTCGTACGATCTTCCGTGATGTATTTACTGGTATTGGTGCTGAAGTAACAGAACAAGTTGAATTTGGTGCATTCCAAAAACTTGGTGATAAATCAACTAAGAAGCAAGGTGCTGTTTAATTATATTGAACAGCTTTTGTTTTTTTAACATCGACTAAATATTAAACAGGATTAAACAATGGAAGCCTTAGTTTATACATTTTTACTAATTGGTACTTTAATGGTAATTTTCTTTGCTGTATTCTTCAGAGAAACACCTAGAATTATTAAATAAATTTGTTTAACCACATATTGTGGTTAAACTTGTTTACTTTAATCTTCATGTTCTTCAAATGGATCACGTAAATTTTTCGACGCTGGTCCAAAAGCAGTGTAGACTGAATATGTTGTAATACCTACGAGTAAACTTGATACAAAAATTACAATAATAGTTGCTGTTTCCATTTTATAAAATTTACTAAATTAACACTTTAGTATTATACAGCAAATGGAACAAAAATTAATTTATTAAAAATATAAAATATTTTTATGGCATTACGAACAAGACTTGGGGAAATTTTACGCCCTTTAAATGCTGAATATGGTAAAGTAGCTCCAGGTTGGGGTACAACTCCAATTATGGGTGTTGTTATGTTAGCATTTTTAGTATTCTTATTAATTATTTTACAAATTTACAACTCTTCATTAATTATTGAAAATGTTGATGTAGATTGGGCAAATGGTATTGTATAATTACAATAGCAACACTGTAATTTAAAAGAAACTTTGTTTCTTTTAAATTATACACATTTAAACAACTTTCAGAATAAATATGGATATTATCAGCTTAGGATGGGCAGGCGTTATGACAATGTTTACATTTTCATTAGCCTTAGTAGTTTGGGCCCGAAATGGTTTTTAAATATTAAATTCTTGTAAAAATTAAAGATTTTTTAGACTATGGCATTGCTTTTAAAAGTTTTCCCTTACGCAAACGCAGAGATTGTTACTGCTGCAGTAACATGTTTTTTCATGACACTATTTGGCCTTTCATTAGGATTTGCTCTTTTAAAAATTCAAGGTGAATAATGAGTACTTAATAATAATATAATTATATTATTATTAAGTACTCATTATTCACCTTGAATTTTTAAAAACGGGACTGACGAGACTCGAACTCGCAACTTCCGCCGTGACAGGGCGGTGCTCTAACCAATTGAACTACAATCCCTAGTTCGCTACTATAACTATACTTTTAATTATTAATTATGTCAACTCTTTTGTACTTTTTCAACAAAGGAGAAACAGGGATTCGAACCCTGGGTACAAATTAATGTACGGTAGATTAGCAATCTACTGCTTTCGACCACTCAGCCATTTCTCCTAACATTTTAAAGTTTTTTAAATTAACAAATAATTGCCTGTTTTGGAGTTCTGGCTCTGGTGGGATTTGAACCTACGACCTTGGGCTTATGAGTCCCCTGCTCTAACCTCTGAGCTACAGAGCCAAAAACTATTCTAACGTTATTGTAACATGAGACTAACAATTCTAGTATTAAATTTTGGAAAATAGCTTAAAATTGTAATAGTTTTAAACTATTTCATTAAATCTATTATAATTGTAGGCTATTTTCCAAAATTTAATACTAGAATTATAATATCGTTATTTAATTAAATTAATAGATTATGAATAATTTTTGGGACAATATCTTAAGATACCCTCGTTTTTTTATCAGTAGTTTCACAGGCTTAATTTTAGTTATTTTAACACCTTTTAAAAACTTACTTAAAACATCAAAATCACGTATCTTTTTACTTATTTTTCTTATAGTATTCTTTTTAAGTCTATCTAATATTCTTAAGAATATGTTAGGATTATAGAATTATATTTACAATTAAAAATTGCGATGGTATTTAAATTAAAACCAATACAAAGAAAAACTGGACAATACAGGTTAGAATTTGAAGAAATATTTGAACAAGAAGATTTAAAAGCTGAACAAGAAGCAATTGAAGAAGAAATCAGGAATAAACGTAAACGAACACCAGCCGAAAAACTACAAGAGAAAGAAAAACAATTACATAATGGAGCGTATGCTTTATTAGATACTTTAGTTCAAAATGGTACTCGGTATATTTTTGGTTATCCTGGTGGTGCGATTCTACCAATTTATGATGAATTATATTTTTGGGAACAACAAAAACTAATAACCCATATTTTAACTCGTCATGAGCAAGGTGCTATCCATGCGGCAGACGCTTATGCACGAGTAACTGGTCAGGTCGGAGTTTGTTTTGCTACGTCAGGACCTGGTGCTACAAATTTAGTAACAGGAATTGCAACTGCGCAAATTGATTCAGTACCACTTGTTGTCATTACAGGTCAAGTAGGTAGAAGTTTTTTAGGAACGGATGCTTTTCAAGAAACAGATGTGTTCGGTATTACACTACCCATAGTGAAACATTCATATAAAGTTTTAGATCCAAACGACCTATGTCATATTGTATCTGAAGCCTACTATTTAGCTCAAAATGGTCGACCTGGACCTGTTTTAATTGATATACCAAAAGATGTCGGAATTGAAAAAATTCCTGATTATTTCCCAATTACACAGAAAGAAATTTTGAACCTTCATGGCTATCGATTCCAATATCATACGAGTAAAGATAGTTTAATGGAAATTCTAGATGTTATGAAAATGGCAAATCGGCCTCTACTATATGTTGGGGGCGGAGCAATCACAGCTAATGCTCATAAAGAATTAGCACAACTTTCTGAAACTTATTCATTACCAATTACAACAACATTAATGGGTAAAGGAGTAATTACAGAACGTTATAAATATTCTGTCGGAATGTTGGGTATGCATGGTACAGCTTATGCAAATTTTGCTGTCAGTGAATGCGATTTGTTAGTTGCGATTGGCGCTCGATTTGATGATCGTGTAACAGGTAAATTAGATGCTTTTGCTTGTGCAGCAACAATTATTCAGATTGATATTGATCCAGCGGAAATTGGTAAAAATAAAATTGTTGATTTATCTGTTGTTGGTGATATCAAACAAATTTTTTATGAAATTTTTAAAGAATCGCGTAAAGACACTACAGCCTATAAAATTTCTAGTAAGCGAAAATCATGGTTACGCGGTATTCAAAAATGGAAGCGTACTTATCCTTTAATTGTTCCACGTTTAATTGATAAACTATCGCCACAATACGTAATTAATACTGTTGGTAAACAGTATCTTCATGCAATTTATACAACTGATGTTGGACAACATCAAATGTGGGCTGCACAATTCTTACAATGTGGTCCACGACGTTGGGCATCGAGTGCTGGTTTAGGTACAATGGGTTTTGGATTACCGGCAGCAATTGGTGCACAGATCGCTTACCCAACTCACCCAGTTATTTGTATTACGGGTGATTCTAGTATTCAAATGTGTATTCAAGAATTAGGAACAATATCTCAATACAATTTACCGATTCGTGTCATGATTATGAATAATCATTGGCAAGGTATGGTTAGACAATGGCAGGAATCGTTTTACGAAAATCGGTATTCACATTCGAATATGGCACAGGGTCAACCTGATTTTGTCGCATTAGCAAATTCGTATGGAATTAAAGGTGTTAATATTGAAAATGAAAGCCAGTTACATGCTGCTCTTTATGAATATCGTCATTATCCATATCCAGTTTTATTTGATATTTTGATCATTGAAAATGAAAATTGTTATCCAATGGTTAGTCCTGGTAAAACAAATGCTGTAATGACAGGTGTAAATTATCAACAGGAAGAATTAGATCTTGTTGAACGTCTTTCAACTAATGAAGATAGAATGACAATTGAATTAGAAGCAAAAGCAAAAGCGGATGAAGAAGAACAAAAAGGAAAAAATGAAGAGACTAATTCAGAACTAGAGACTGATAGTTAAATTTATTTTGTTAAGTGTGATTGGGCCGAGTTGGATTTGAACCAACGTAGCGAAATCGCAACGGATTTACAATCCGTCTCCTTTAACCACTCGGACATCGACCCTTATTCTAAATAGTAACAGAAAATTACTAAGAAAACAATGGTAAAATTCAAATTGACTAAAATTTGAATTTTACCATTGACAAATTAATTAACTATATATATATTTATATATAGTTATAAGGGCAATTAACTCAGCGGTAGAGTGTCTGCCTTACAAGCAGAAGGTCACAGGTTCAAATCCTGTATTGCCCACTTAAAAATGAAAAGAGAGTAACTTACTAGTTACTATTAGTAAGGTTAGATAATATATGTTTTCGGGGCTATAGAACTACATATAGCTCTATAGCCCCGAAAACATATATTATCTAATCTTAATCACTTTTTATTTATCTAAACCAGCCTTAATAAAATCAATAGCATTTTGAACTGTTGCAATTTCACCAGCATCTTCATCGTCAATATCGATTTCAAATGCTTCTTCAAATGCCATTACTAATTCAACTACATCTAATGAATCTGCACCTAATGTGTCGATAAATGTTGCATCTGGCTTAATGTCATCTGCGTCAATACCTAATTGAGTTACAGTAATTTCTTTAATTTTATCGAAAATTTTAGATTCGTCCATATTTAATAAATTTATAGTTTAAGTTTATAAAGAGTTAGGAATAAATTAAGTAAACATCGACACGTTTCCCATAATTATTTATTCGCTACAATTATTATAGCACATTTTTCAAAAGTTTTGTTAACTGAAGTAAACTAACAGAATTCAGTGAATAGATTATTATATCTTTTTTTTGAGCAAATTTTTGTAATTTTAAATTTTGTTTGATATGTTTTTTTAATCCAATAATAATTGTGGATTCTTCAATATTGTTCGTTATAATTGGTAAAAACCCTAACCTTGTTCCGGCTTCTTTTAATAAATTTGAAGAAATAGAATAACAATAAAAAATAGGTATATTTTTCTCATAACTAGAAAAATTAGTATTTGTTTTTGTTAAATTTTGTTTAATTTTATTATGAATCTTCCAACTCGAAATTTCATTTTCCTGTGTAAATAATGAAAAGTTATCTGTATAATAGCTTCTATATTTTACTTGTAATTTTCCATTTACACTAATTTGTCGAACCTGGGTTAGTTTATATTTTCCTTGTAAAAGTAAATCAATTGAAGATTGAACGTCTTCATGAATGGTCCAACTATGTCTTTCATTAATTTCAACGGCTAACTGAAAAGCTGGATAAGCTTTTCTTTCTAAAATACTTTTTTGTGTTCCTCGACGTTTTGCTTCATCATCACTAAGTGTGACATATTGGATTCCTCCGATTAAATCTACAAGTGAAGGGTTCTTTATTAAATTCTCTAAACAATTACCATGTGTTGTTCCAATTAATTGAACGCCTTTCTCCGAAATTGCACGTGCGGCTAAAGCTTCTAATTCTGTTCCAATTTCATCAATTATAATTACTTCAGGCATATGATTTTCCACGGCCTCAACCATAACCTGATGTTGTAACTCACTATTCATTACTTGTAAACGTCGTGCCCGCCCAATACCTGAATGTGGAATATCACTATCACCTGCAATCTCATTTGAAGTATCTACAATTACTACACGTTTTTCCATCTCTTCTGATAAAACACGTGCAATTTCCCTAATAATTGTTGTTTTACCTACTCCGGGTCGACCTAAAATTAAAATTGATTGATTCGATTCAAGTAAATCTCTTATTAAGCTAATACTTCCAAAGACAACTCGGCCTACTCTACAAGTTAATCCATTAATGATCGATTGACGATTTCGCATACAACTTATTCGATGCAAAGTACGTTCGATTCCGGCACGATTTTCATTACTAAATTTACTTATTCGTTTTGTAATATAATCAATATCTTGCCATGAAACTATTTTTTGTGATAAATATTCAGAACCGTTCGTAAAACGTGCTTCTGGTCGTCGTCCTAAATCCATCACTATTTCAATCAGTTGATCATTTTTTGGATGATTAATTAAATTTTTTTTGATAAAAAATGGGAAATTATCCAGAAGTTTTTCTAAATCTTCATTGTTATTCATAAAATTTAATAGTTTTTTTTCAATTTATTATGATTATAAAAGCAAATTTTTAGCGAAATATTAAAATTTAAAAGAAATTTTTAAAATAAACGTAAAAAATTAAATGATTATTACTATAATAATATTTAGAAAACTCATATTTAATAAAGCATTTCAATCTTTACTATTTATTTTTTAGTATGAGAGTTTCATCGATTTTCGTCTCCCAAAAGGAGAAACTCAATGGCAATAAGCTCAACAGAGCGTCGTACAAAAAATGTACAAGTTTTTGTAGAAAAAGACGCTGTCGAAACAAGTTTCGCAAAATGGGCACAACCAGGGCACTTCTCAAGAACGTTAGCAAAAGGTCCAAAAACGACTACATGGATTTGGAATCTACACGCTGATGCTCATGATTTTGATAGTCAAACAAGTTCATTAGAAGAAGTTTCTCGTAAAATTTTCAGTGCACATTTTGGACAATTAGCTATAATTTTCTTATGGATTAGTGGTATGCACTTCCACGGCGCATACTTTTCTAACTATTCTGCATGGTTAAATGATCCAATCACAATTAAACAAAGTTCACAAGTTGTTTGGCCTATTGTTGGTCAAGAAATTTTAAATGGTGATGTTGGTGGTAACTTCCAAGGTATTCAAACAACTTCTGGCTGGTTCCAAATGTGGCGTGCCGAAGGTATTACTAGTGAAGTTGAATTATATTGGATCGCGATCGGCGGTTTAATTATGTCAGCATTAATGGTTTTTGCTGGCTGGTTCCACTATCATAAGGCAGCGCCAAAATTAGAATGGTTCCAAAATGCTGAATCAATGATGAACCACCATTTAGCAGGTTTACTAGGCTTAGGTTGCTTATCATGGTCTGGACATCAAATTCATATCGCATTACCAATTAATAAACTTCTTGACGCAGGTGTTGCCCCTCAAGAAATTCCATTACCTCATGAATTTTTAATCAATCGTGAGTTGATGGCTCAACTATATCCAAGTTTTGGTAAAGGTTTAGCACCATTCTTTAGTGGTCAATGGGGTGAGTACTCAGATTTCTTAACATTTAAGGGTGGATTAAATCCTGTAACAGGCGGCTTATGGTTAAGCGATATTGCACACCATCACTTAGCTCTAGCAGTTTTATTTATTGTTGCTGGTCATATGTATCGTACTAATTGGGGTATTGGACACAGCATGAAAGAAATTCTAGAAGCTCATAAAGGTCCATTTACTGGTGAAGGTCACAAAGGTTTATACGAAATTTTAACAACATCATGGCATGCTCAGTTAGCAATTAACTTAGCAATGATGGGGTCATTAAGTATTATTGTAGCACACCATATGTATGCAATGCCACCTTACCCGTACATTGCAACAGATTATGCTACTCAATTATCATTGTTTACACACCATGTTTGGATTGGTGGATTCTGTATTGTAGGTGGTGCAGCTCATGGAGCTATTTTCATGGTTCGCGATTATACACCAGCAAATAACTATAATAATTTATTAGATCGAGTTTTACGTCACCGTGACGCTATTATCTCACACTTAAACTGGGTATGTATCTTCCTAGGTACACATGCATTTGGATTCTATATCCATAATGATACAATGCGTGCATTAGGTCGTCCACAAGATATGTTCTCAGATAAAGCAATTCAATTACAACCTATTTTTGCTCAATGGATTCAAAATATCCATTTATTAGCACCAGGTACTACAGCGCCAAACGCCTTAGCTACTACAAGTTATGCTTTTGGTGGAGATGTTGTAGGTGTAGGTGGTAAAATTGCTATGATGCCTATCAAATTAGGAACGGCTGATTTCATGGTACACCATATCCATGCTTTCACAATTCATGTTACTGTTTTAATTTTATTAAAAGGTGTATTATATGCACGTAGCTCAAAATTAATCCCAGATAAAGCGAATTTAGGTTTCCGTTTCCCATGTGATGGTCCAGGTCGTGGTGGTACTTGTCAAAGTTCTAGCTGGGATCATGTATTCTTAGGTTTATTCTGGATGTACAATTCATTATCAGTGGTAATCTTCCACTTTAGTTGGAAAATGCAATCAGACGTTTGGGGTACAGTAGCACCTGATGGAGCTGTTTCACATATTACTGGTGGTAATTTTGCTCAAAGTTCTATTACAATTAATGGTTGGTTACGTGATTTCTTATGGTCTCAAGCATCACAAGTTATTCAATCTTATGGTTCGGCGTTATCAGCTTATGGTTTGATCTTCTTAGGTGCGCACTTTATCTGGGCATTTAGTTTAATGTTCCTATTTAGTGGTCGTGGCTACTGGCAAGAATTAATTGAATCAGTTGTTTGGGCGCATAATAAATTAAACTTTGCACCAGCGATTCAACCTCGTGCTTTAAGTATTACACAAGGTCGGGCTGTTGGTTTAGCACACTACTTATTAGGTGGTATTGGTACTACTTGGGCCTTCTTCTTAGCTCGTTCAATCTCAATCTCTTAGTAAAATTGTATATTTTCTAGAAAGATTTCCGAAAAATTACTGTATTTCAGTATTAATTAGTATTTCATTTATAATCAAAAATAATATAACGAGGCATCTGACAATTATGGCAACTAAATTTCCAAAGTTTAGCCAAGCCCTTGCTCAAGATCCAGCAACACGAAGAATTTGGTACGGTATCGCAACTGCCCACGATTTAGAGGCACATGATGGTATGACAGAAGAAAATTTATACCAAAAGATTTTCGCGTCACATTTTGGTCACCTAGCGGTTATTTTCTTGTGGACAGCTGGTAATTTATTTCACGTTGCATGGCAAGGGAATTTTGAAAAATGGGTTACAAATCCATTAAAAACAAAACCAATTGCACATTCAATTTGGGACCCACACTTTGGTGAAAAAGCGTTAAAGGCTTTCAGTAAAGGGAACCTATATCCTGTAAATATTACATTCTCAGGTGTGTATCAATGGTGGTATACAATTGGTTTTAGAACTAACCAAGAATTATACTTAGGTTCAATTGGACTTTTATTACTTTCTTGTGTTTTATTATTTGCAGGTTGGTTACATTTACAACCAAAATTCCGTCCAAGTTTATCTTGGTTTAAAAATAATGAATCACGATTAAACCATCACTTATCTGGTTTATTAGGTGTTAGTTCTTTAGCTTGGACAGGTCATCTAGTTCACGTAGCACTTCCAGCATCGCGAGGTGTTCACGTTGGTTGGGATAACTTCCTAACTACACCTCCACACCCGGCAGGTTTACAACCATTCTTTAGTGGAAACTGGACTGTTTATGCTGAAAACCCAGATTCTGCGAATCATGTTTATGGTACAAGTGAAGGTGCAGGTACAGCTATTCTAACATTCTTAGGTGGCTTCCATCCTCAAACTCAATCATTATGGTTAAGTGATATTGCACATCATCAATTAGCTATTGCAGTTGTATTTATTATCGCTGGTCATATGTACCGTACTAATTTTGGTATTGGTCACAATATGAAAGAGATTTTAGATGCGCACTGCCCGCCAGGTGGTCGTTTAGGTGCAGGTCACGTAGGTCTGTTTGAAACGATTACTAATTCTTTACATATGCAATTAGGTTTAGCCTTAGCATCTTTAGGTGTAGCAACATCTTTAACAGCTCAGCATATGTATGCGTTAACACCTTATGCATATTTATCGAAAGATTTTACAACAGAAGCTGCATTATATACACATCATCAATATATCGCTGGATTTTTAATGGTGGGTGCATTCGCACATGGTGCAATCTTCTTTGTTCGTGATTACGATCCAGAGTTAAATAAGAATAATGTTTTAGCTCGTATGTTAGAACATAAAGAAGCTATTATTTCACACTTAAGTTGGGCATCTTTATTCTTAGGTTTCCATACTCTAGGTTTATATATTCACAATGATACTGTTGTTGCATTCGGTCAACCTGAAAAACAAATTTTATTTGAGCCAGTTTTTGCTGAATATATTCAAGCAGCTTCAGGTAAAGCAATTTATAACTTTAACGTATTATTATCATCTTCTACTAATCCAGCGACAGTTGCAGGTAATCAAGTTTGGTTACCAGGTTGGCTAGAAGCTATTAATAGTGGTAAAAATGATTTATTCTTAAAAATTGGTCCTGGTGATTTCTTAGTTCATCATGCCATTGCTTTAGGTTTACATGTTACAACATTAATTTTAGTTAAAGGTGCATTAGATGCGCGTGGTTCTAAATTAATGCCAGATAAAAAAGATTTTGGTTACAGTTTCCCATGTGACGGCCCAGGTCGTGGTGGTACATGTGATATCTCTGCTTGGGATGCTTTCTATTTAGCTATGTTCTGGATGTTAAATACTATTGGTTGGACAACATTCTACTGGCACTGGAAACACATGGCAATATGGGGTGGTAACCCAGGTCAATTCGATGAATCTTCGAATTACATTATGATCTGGTTACGTGATTACTTATGGTTAAATTCATCACCATTAATTAATGGATACAATCCATTTGGTATGAATAATTTATCAGTTTGGTCATGGATGTTCTTATTTGCACATTTAATTTGGGCTACCGGTTTTATGTTCTTAATTTCATGGCGTGGTTACTGGCAAGAATTAATTGAGACATTAGTTTGGGCACATGAACGTACTCCATTAGCGAATCTTGTTCGTTGGAGAGATAAGCCTGTAGCACTTTCAATTGTTCAAGCTCGTTTAGTAGGTTTAGTACATTTCTCTGTTGGTTATATTTTAACATATGCCGCATTTGTAATTGCTTCTACATCTGGTAAATTTGGGTAATTTTTAATAAAGAATTATTTGGTATATTTAGATATACCAAATAATTTTTTATTAATTTTCTACTAGTTTTTTTTTGTTTCTTTATATTTAATATTTTCGTAAGCGGGCAACGCGATTCGAACGCGCGACATCAACCTTGGCAAGGTTGCGCTCTACCACTGAGCTATGCCCGCATGTTGGTATTAATAATATAATAACACTTACCTTATCAATTTGTCAATACTTATTTTGATTATAAAAGAATTTTTTCTACTATTTTCACCTCAAAATAATTTTATTATTTTGTAAAAACTATTAGTAATCAATTTGTTTCTTTGTTATAATTTATTAGCAATAATCTGGTAAAAAATTTCCAACATAAAAATGTTAGTCATTTATAAATTTATAAATTACAATTAAAGTACTAAATCTATTTTTAAAATTTAGTACTTTAGTTGTAATTTATAAGGATAAAGTTATGATTTCAGATTTTCAAGTATACGTAGCCTTACTTATTGCTTTATTAGCTAGTGTTTTGGCAATTCGTTTAGGTTCAACATTATATCAATAAAGTTAATTTATTTGTAATAAAATTAAAATTTAAAAACTAGAAATAATATCTTAAAAATTATGGTAACACAAGATTTAAAAAAATTTACGGCTCCAGTTTTCCCGTTTACAGCAATTGTAGGCCAGGAAGAAATGAAATTAGCATTACAATTAAATGTAATTGATCCAAAAATTGGTGGCGTAATGATTATGGGTGATCGTGGAACTGGTAAATCTACGACAATTCGAGCAATCGCTGATTTATTACCTGAAATTGAAGTTGTAAAAAATGATCCGTTTAATTCTCATCCTTCAGATTTAGAATTAATGAGTAATGAAGTTAAACTTGCTGTTCAAAATAATCAAGAATTAGAACTTGATAAAATGAAGATCCCAATGGTTGATTTACCATTAGGTGCAACAGAAGATCGTGTTTGTGGTACAATCGATATCGAAAAAGCTTTAACAGAAGGTGTAAAAGCATTTGAGCCTGGTCTATTAGCCAAGGCAAATCGTGGCTTATTATACGTTGATGAAGTAAATTTATTAGATGATCATTTAGTAGATATCTTACTAGATTCAGCTGCTTCAGGTTGGAATACAGTTGAACGTGAAGGTATATCAATTCGCCACCCTGCTAGGTTTGTATTAGTTGGATCAGGAAACCCAGAAGAAGGTGAACTACGTCCACAATTGTTAGATAGATTTGGTATGCATGCTGAAATTCGAACAGTAAAAGATCCTATGTTACGTGTAAAAGTCGTAGAAGAACGTACATCTTTTGATCAAACACCAAATGTATGGATTGAAAATTACGAAAGCCAACAACAAGAGTTACGGGATAAAATTGTGGCTGCTCAAGAACTTTTACCGAAAGTTGAGCTAGATTATGATTTACGTGTTAAAATTTCAAAAGTTTGTAGTCAATTAGATGTTGATGGTTTACGTGGTGATATTGTAACAAATCGAGCTGCAAAAGCATATGCTGCTTATAATCAACGTGATAAAGTAACAGTTGACGATATTGCAACAATTATTACATTATGTTTACGTCATCGTTTAAGAAAAGATCCTCTAGAGGCTATTGATTCAGGTGATAAAGTTTCAAAAGTCTTTAATGAAATTTTTGAGATTGAAGAATAAAAAATTAAATAACTAAACCTAATTCGGTTTAGTTATTTAATATTCTAAAATTTGTGGTATTAAAATTCTATGCTAAAACTTTTTTGGTTACTTATCAGTGTTGCCCTAATATTATTAATTGTTATTCGAGTTCCTAATAATGCAGGTTTAGATAATTTTGCTAGTAAAACAGATCTATTAGGATCTCCAGGTTCTGCTGAACGGTTTTTAAATAATTTGACGTGGTTATTAATTGCCTTATATGGAATATTAGCAATTAAATTTAATTTATCGTTTTAATTTATAGACAAAATACGAAAAACTATGTATAGTTATAATAGTTTGTGTTTTGTCACGCGGAGTAGAGCAGTCTGGTAGCTCGTTGGGCTCATAACCCGAAGGCCAATGGTTCAAATCCATTCTCCGCTAGAAAATTTTTAAGTTAGTGAAAAAAATTGAAACTTTTAGAGTATTCTAGTATAATAAGTGTTAGATAATAATAAGGTTTTACGTATGACATTAAATTTACAAACACCTTTTCCGACTTTTGGTGGAAGTACTGGTGGCTGGTTACGTGCGGCTGAAGTAGAAGAAAAATACGCTATTACATGGACAAGCGCCAAAGAGCAAATCTTTGAAATGCCTACTGGCGGCGCCGCTGTAATGCGCAGTGGTGAAAACTTACTATATTTAGCTCGTAAAGAACAATGCTTAGCATTAGGTAGTCAATTACGCAGCTTTAAAATTACGGATTATAAAATCTACCGGATATTCCCGAGTGGTGAGGTACAATACCTGCACCCGAAAGACGGAGTTTTCCCTGAAAAGGTTAACCCTGGTAGAACGTCCGTTAATAGCCGTGGGTTCTCAATTGGTAAAAACCCTAATCCTGCATCAGTAAAGTTTACTGGTATTAGTACATACGAAAGTTAATTTCTAAGATTAGTTTTTAGATAAAAACTAATCTTACTGGCGAGATGGCAGAGTTGGTCGATTGCGTCTGATTTGAAATCAGATGAATCTTTACGGATTCCGTGGGTTCGAATCCCACTCTCGCCTTTATTTATAATCTGCTTAGCTGTGTTTGTATTTATACTATATTAGTTTATGGGTAAAGTATACGATTGGTTTGAAGAACGTTTAGAAGTACAAGCGATTGCTGATGATATTTCTAGTAAATACGTTCCACCACATGTAAATATCTTTTACTGTTTTGGTGGTATTGTATTCACATGTTTCTTAGTTCAAGTAGCAACTGGGTTTGCAATGACATTTTATTACCGTCCAAGTGTTGTGGACGCGTTTGCCTCTGTTGAATATATCATGACAAGTGTAAACTTCGGCTGGTTAATTCGTTCAATCCACCGTTGGTCGGCTAGTATGATGGTTATGATGATGGTTCTACACGTTTTCCGTGTATACTTAACAGGTGGTTTCAAAAAACCACGTGAATTAACTTGGGTAACTGGTGTTATTTTAGCAGTAGTTACTGTATCATTTGGTGTGACAGGTTACTCATTACCTTGGGATCAAGTAGGTTTCTGGGCATGTAAAATTGTAACCGGTGTACCAGCTGCTGTTCCAATTGTTGGTGAACCATTAGTATTAGTTTTACGTGGTGGCGAAAGTGTAGGCCAAAGTACTTTAACACGTTTCTATAGTGCACATACATTTGTTTTACCTTTAGCGGCTGCAGTTTTAATGTTAACGCACTTCTTAATGATTCGTAAACAAGGTATTTCAGGTCCACTATAATAGAGTTTTCAAAAAAATTCTTTTATTTTTTATTTATTTAAGGAATATAATTAATATGTCAGTAATTAAAAAGCCGGATCTAACTGATCCAAAATTACGAGCAAAATTAGCAAAAGGTATGGGTCACAATTACTACGGTGAGCCTGCTTGGCCAAATGATTTGCTATACGTTTTCCCAGTTTGTATTTTAGGTACATTTGCTTGCTGTATTGGCTTAGGTGTTATGGCACCAACACAATTAGGTGAGCCGGCAGATCCATTTAATACACCGTTAGAGATTTTACCTGAATGGTACTTCTTCCCTACATTTAACTTATTACGTGTTTTACCTAATAAGTTATTAGGAGTTCTAGCAATGGCTGCCGTACCTGCGGGCTTAATTACAGTTCCATTTATTGAAAACGTAAATAAGTTTCAAAACCCATTCCGTCGTCCAATTGCAAGTTTAGTTTTTATCTTAGGCTTTGTTACAGCGATTTGGTTAGGAATTGGTGCTTGTTTACCAATTGATAAAGCTATTTCGTTAGGTTTTTGGTAAAAAGTTTTATTGTTGATATAGAGTTCTATATCAACAATAAAACTTTAAATATTATTTTATTTTTATGTTAATGACACAGTTGCACCTGCAGCTTCTAATTGTTTTTTAGCATCTTCTGCAGCATCTTTTGCTAAACTTTCTTGTACTTGTTTAGGAGCTGATTCTACTAAATCTTTAGCTTCTTTTAAGCCTAAACCTGTTAAGTTTCGTACGACTTTAAGAATCGCAATTTTCTTATCCGCTGGAACTGCATCTAACATAACATTAAATTCAGTTTTTTCTTCTGCGGCTTCTTCACCACCAGCTGCTGCCATAACCATTGCTGGCCCAGCACTTGCTGATGCGTCTACACCAAATGTTTCTTCAATCTTAGTTACTAATTCTGAAGCTTCTAATAATGTTAATGTTTTTAATTCTTCTACAATTTTATCAATACGTTCTGACATAATAATTTTTTATTTTGTTATTTAACTAAAAGTGGATAAATCTAATTGAATAGATGGTCCCATAGTACTACAAATGTAGATACTTTTAAAATATTTACCTTTTACACCTGACGGTCGATTTTGTTCGATTGATTTATAAATCGCTTGTAAATTTTCAACAAGTTGTTCTACACTAAAATCGGATTTACCAAAAATAATATGAACAACGCCGCTTTTATCAGCTTTATATTCAAATTTACCTTTTTTGAATGATTCTAATGTTTCAGTTAGTGTTGTCGTTACAGTCCCTGATTTTGGCGAAGGCATTAATCCTTTTGGACCTAATACTCGACCTAATTTTGCTAATTTTGGCATCATTTCTGGTGTCGCAATTAGTAAGTCAAAGTCAATATTTCCTTGACTCATTTCTTGAATTAAATCCTCACTACCTACTAAATCGGCACCAGCCGTTTGTGCTTCGCCAATGTTTTCTGGACTCGTTAAAACTGCGATTTTCACTGTTTGCCCTGTACCATGGGGTAATGTTACAGTTGTTCGTAACTGCTGATCAGTATATTTTGGATCAATATTTAAATTCGCGTGAATTTCTACACTTTCTATAAATTTCGCTGTCGCAGCAGATTTTAAATTTTCAATCGCTTCTTCAAGATTCAAATATGGAGTTTCTTGAATTTTTTGACGAATTTCTTTTTGACGTCGTGATAATTTTCGCATGGATTATTTCACTAATAAGTTTATATCATATTGATTAATCAACAACCGAAATACCCATATTACGTGCAGTTCCTTCAACAATTTTAATAGCACTACTAATTTTTGTTGTGTTTAAATCAGGTAATTTAATAGTAGCAATTTCTTCTAATTGCTGCTTAGTAATTGAACCTACCATTGTTTTTGGAGGTGTTGATGAACCTTTTTTAACTTGTGCAGCATTTGCTAATAAAACGGATGCTGGAGGAGTTTTAAGAATAAATGTATAACTTCTATCTTCGTAAACAGAAATTTCAACAGGAATAATTAAACCTGCTTTATCTGTCGTCTTTGCATTATATTCTTTACAAAATGCAGCAATATTGACACCATGTTGTCCTAAAGCTGGACCAACGGGTGGTGCTGGGGTAGCTTTTCCCGCTGGCAAGGCCAATTTAATAAGTGCAGTAATTTTTTTTGCCATATGTTAATTAATTTAATTGAGTCATATTTTAATTTCTTTACTAATAGCTTATATATGATGTATACATATATAACCCCCTATTCGGGGAAACGCGCCCTGAAGGACTTGAACCCTCGACATCTAATTTTGGAGACTAGCGTTCTACCAACTGAACTAAGGACGCACAATACTAAATATAAAGGTAATCTTCCTAAAAAGCAATGTTTTAAATTTTAGTTACTTAAATAATTAAGAATTATGATAAATTTTAATATTAATCGCCAAGATCAGGAAGAGAATATTTATCTTCCTCATAATTTTTTAGCCGAAAAAATTATTTTAAATAGTTTATTAGTCAACGCTCAATCGATCGAAATGATTATTCAAAATTTGACAGTTGATTCCTTTTATTTTAAAAATCATCAAGAAATTTATAAAGCTATTCTTACAATCTATAATCGAAGTCAAATTCCGGATTTTCTTCTTCTAAATACTTTTTTAAAAGAAAATGGGCTGTTAGAACAAATTGGTGGTCGTTCTGTTTTAACAGAACTCACAAATCCTATCCCTCGTTTAACCAACATTGAAGATTATATTCAATTACTTCAAGATAAATTTTTTCGACGAACATTAATTAAATTAGGTTATCAAGTTATTAATTCAGCCTATATTACAAATTTACCTTTAGAAAATATTTTACAAGATTTAGAACTGAAAATTTTTAACTTAACAAATGATACTAAGTATTCGGAGATTTTAACTACCGCAGAACTATTTCATACTATTTTTGCAGAACTAAAACAAAAATCTATCACAGAAACAAGCCCCGGATTATTAAGTGGATTTAAAGATTTAGATTTCATGACTCAGGGTTTTCAAAAATCTGATTTAATTATAATTGCGGGTCGACCTTCAATGGGAAAAACGGCATTTTCTCTTCAAATAGCTTTACAAATTGTTAAATCAACTAAATTACCAACAATATTCTTTAGTTTAGAAATGTCAAGAGAACAATTAACGTACCGATTATTAGCAACGGAAACAAAAATTACCAATCAAAAATTAAAAACAGCAAATCTATCAAAACAAAATTGGGAACAAGTAATTCAGTCTATTAAAGAATTCTCATATTTACCCTTTTTCATTGATGATACACCCGGTTTATCTATTTTAGACATTCGTTCGAAAATTCGTAAAATACTTTTTGAACAAGATCAAATTGGAATGATTGTTATTGATTATCTTCAGTTAATGCAAAATTCTATTGTAAAGACTGATAATCGAGTACAAGAATTGTCAGAGATTACTAGATCACTCAAAAATGTTGCAAGGGAGTTTAAAATTCCTGTTTTAGCATTATCTCAATTAAGTCGGAGTGTCGAAAGTCGGGTTAATAAACGTCCTATTTTATCCGATTTACGAGAAAGTGGGTCTATTGAACAAGATGCAGACTTAGTGATGATGCTGTATCGGGATGATTATTATAATTCAACAAATACTGATAGTGTAAATAATGACACAGAGGTTATTATTACAAAGCATCGTAATGGTCCTACCGGAACTGTATTATTAAGTTTTGATAGACAGTTTACAAAATTTGCAAGTATAGATACTATTTAAATTGCCCAGAACCAGATTCGAACTGGTGACACGAGGATCTTCAATCCACTGCTCTACCAACTGAGCTACCCGGGCTTTATACTTATTATAAGTAAAATCGGTAAAAAAAGCAATAAAAATTTGAAAGTATTTTTTATTTATTAAATATTGCTTTTTTTAACAAATTTATTTATACTATGTTGTAAGGTATAGAATTAATAAAATTTATGGTAAACTTTACTATGTCAGGATTGTAAAATAGCAGCATAACTTTTATCTCGTAAATTATATGATTGTTCTATACCCCTTACAAAGTAAAGGTCATTTTTTTCTATCTATTATTAATAATAGTAATTTTGTATGGTAGGCATTTTGCGTTTATCATAATTATAAGCTAGTGAAGGGACTTGAACCCCCGGCCGACTGATTACAAATCAGTTGCTCTACCAACTGAGCTACACCAGCTAAATTTATTTAGGTTTTGAAAAAATTATATCAATAATTCATATGAAATGTCAACAATTTATCATCGAAAATTATATAAATTAAGAGTTTAATTTTTAAAGATTAAACTCTCAATTTATATAACGTTTTTTAACTGCCTAATTCATAACGAGTAAAACGTTTTACCTTAATATTTTCACCTAAAAGAGCAATACTTTGCTTAACAAGTTCATTAACTGTAATATTTGGTTCTCGAATATACGGCTGTTCTAATAAGACTTTTGCGTTTAAAGACTTTTTAACACGTCCTTCAACAATTTTGTTTTTAATTTCTTCAGGCTTACTAGCTAAATCAGGTTTATTTGCTTCAAATTCCCATTCTTTCGCTTTCATCTCTTCAGAAATTTCGTCAGATGATACAATTTCAACATCTGGGTTTGATGCAACTTGCATCGCAATGTTTTTAACTAATTCTTTAAATTCTTCACGACGGGCTACAAAGTCGGTCTCACAGTTAACTTCAATTAAAATACCTAGCTTACTACCTGTATGAATATAACAATCGATAATACCTTCATTTGCGCTACGACTACTTTTTTTATCAGCTGTCGCCATACCTTTCAAACGTAAAGCTTTTAAGGCCTTTTCAAAATCCCCGTCGTTATCTTTTAAGGCTTGTTTACAATTCATCATTCCAGCCCCAGTTTGTTCACGAAGCTCTTTTACAGTCTTTGCACTAATTTCCATTTTGCTCTAAAATTTATAAGTTTCTATAAAAATTTAAATTGATTTCTCTTGTCCTAATAAAATACTATCCGATAAAGTCTTTAGAATTAATTTAATTGATCGAACAGCATCATCATTACCCGGAATTGGAATATCAACTAAATCAGGATCACAATTTGTATCTAAAATGGATATAATTGGTATACCAAGTTTTTTACACTCTTTAATAGCTGTTAATTCACGTTTTTGATCAATTATGATTACGGCATCTGGTAAGTTTTCCATATTTTTAACGCCATCCAGATGCCGTCTTAATTTTTCTAATTCTTTGTTACGAATTGCAGCCTCTTTTTTTGGTAACATAGCAAAAATTTCATTTGCTTCTTGTTGTTCTAAAACTTTTAATCGTTCGATTCGACTTTTTAATGTTACCCAATTTGTTAACATACCACCTAACCAACGATGATTAATGTAGTAACTATTACAACGTTTTGCTTCCTGAGCAATTACGGTACTTGCTTGACGCTTTGTACCAATAAATAAGAAAGTTTTCTTTTGTTCAGCTGCTGATTGAACATAGTTACTAGCTTCTTTTAATAACTGCGCAGATTGAACTAAATCTAAAATATGTATATTATTTCTTTCCGTATAAATGTATGGAAACATTTTTGGATTCCAACGATAAGCTTTGTGTCCAAAATGTACACCAGCTTCTAATAATTGGGCTAAAGTAATATCAGCCATAATCTATTAACTCCTATAATTAATAGTAAGGTTTACAGTATTAAGATAACAAATTAAAAATGGAATAGTCTAGTTTTTGTAACAAAATATTCAAGAAGTTTTAATTACTATTCGTAAAACTCCGTGAATATTTTGTATATCCAGTTCCAGCTGGAATTAAATGACCAATAACAACATTTTCTTTTAATCCTCGTAACCAATCCACACGTCCTTCAATAGCTGCTTTCGTTAAGACGCGAGTTGTATCTTGAAAACTAGCTGCTGAAATAAAACTTGGACTATTTAAAGCGGTTTTGGTTATACCAAATAATATTGGGCGATAAAGAGCTGGTCGTCCTTCTTTTTCTGATGAATTTGTAATTCTATTTTTAAAAATAACTTTATTCATATAATTAATTTGATATAAATCAATAATTTCTAAAGGTAACAATGGTGTATCACCTTCTTTAAAAATTTTGACTTTTGACGTCATCTGTTTAATAATGATTTCTAGATGTTTATCCGCAATTGTCACTCCCTGTGATTGGTATACGTTTTGAACAGAATTTAAAATTAAGTCTTGAACTTTCTTAAAACTTCGGTAAGTTCCATGATATAAATCAAACCTAGATTCAACTTGTAATTTATTGTTTATTAAGCGTGTTTCTTTTACATTTGTATACTGATCAAAATAAAAGTTCAACAAAAGGTGTGGATTTAAAGTAGTTTCTGTTTCTAAAGTTGTCATCATTTTTTTAAATTCAAACGTTGCGTCAAGACGACTATTTAGTATAATTAAACGTTTTTTTGGATTTTGTTTAAAATTTTCAAGAATTTCTTGTTCTTTATTTTCAATTTTTCGTGCTTCTAATAATTGTTCAATTCTTGGTAAACCTTGAACAATATCGCCAGTAACTTCTTTTTCAAAATTTAATAAACCTAATGTGTGACCTTCTTCAATGAATTCACCATTTTTACAAAATACTTGATTTTGTTCATTCTCAAAAGAATTATTTTTAAATGATTGAAGCTTTTTAACACTTTGTTTAAGTTGAATTTTTTTATTTAATTGTTTGTTATTATCTATATTTTTATATAAATATAATTGATTTAACGAACAATTATAAGTTTTTAGTTTGTCTATTCTTTTTTTATTTAATGGAGCTTTAAAGTTTAAGCCAAGAATTCGTGTTTTTGTTGTTTTAAAATATTTTTTTTTATATAGAATTTTATAATCTAAATTATCAATTATTGAGGTCTTTAATTCTTTTGGCCTTGTTTTATTATCGGTATACTTAAGAATTAAATCATTTCGCTTAAATAAGTTTGGAAGTCGTGTCTTTTTAAATTCTTTTAAATTTTTTTGTGTATTTTCAGTTTGTGGTTGGTTAACTATTGACTCTTCACAATTTGGGAAGAAATAAGGTCGTCCTTTTTGAAGTAATAAAAAGTCGTCTGTTTCTTTTAAATACTTACCAATTTTTCTTATTTCCGTCTTTTCGATTATTTTATTATTAAATAATAATTGATTACTATTTAATTTAGGAATTTTTATACAATCTTCTTGTGAGATAAGTAATAATTTTTTATTCTTATTTCCTCTTGATTTTATTTGAATTAACTCTAAGTATTTTTGAGTAGTCAGTTCTAAATATCCTAATGTTGTATAGGCGTTGATAAATTGGTTATTTTCAACTAATAATGATAATTTGATATTTTTATATTTTAAGCTAATTGGTATATAGTGATTGATATAAAATTTTTCAGAACTAATAACTTGTAAAATATTAGTATTTTGATTATTTGTGATGAAACTTGTTTCTACTTTATCTTGTAATATATCTGAATTTGAAAATTCAAATCTTAATTTTTGAAGAACTAAATTTTGTTGTTTAGCTGTTTTAATTTTTTCATTAAAATTAAAACTACGTATCATCATGGGTGAAATTTTAAATGTTGAATTTTTTTGTAAAGGATATTCAAAAATTTTCTTCAGTGATTTAGGTCGTGAAATTTCGAAAAGTTGTAAAGTTCTAATTTCTAATTGTAATCCTTGTGCAGTTTCTAAAATTTCACAAAATACGGGAGTCTCAATTTTAACTGTTTGGTCAGCAAATTCAATACATTCTCCAGCAAATAAAATTTTCTTATGATATTGATAGACTTGCTTAGAATTTTCTAATTCTATTTGGATAAGACGTCCTGGTTTTACGATAACTTCCAGAATAATATTTTGTTTTGCAACAATTTTTACAATTCCTGTATTTTTTGAAAAGATGTTCGGAACAATTTCATAATTTTCAGCAATAAATTCATTGTCTTCAACAAGCAAAAGACTGCGATCTCGGTTTAATAAAAATGTCTCTTCCGGTAACCAAATAATTGTATTATTTCGATGTTTTTTATCAGTTTTTTGGGTTTTTACTTGATACCCATTACTATGCTCAAAATTTTGATACGGAATTCCACCTGTTTTTGTTAAAAATTTGTTATTAATTAAAGTTGCATCAGTATTTCTAACATTATTATTTAAATGAGAATTTAACGTTATTAAATAATTTTCATCTTTGATATGAAACACGTAATTATGCGTATTAACCGTTTTATTTAATTGATTAATTTTTAATTTTGGAAAATCACTAAAATTATTAATTACTTCAATAATTCGTTGTGAAAGATCTATTTTATTTTTTGTTATTTTTATAAACCCTGCATGTTTATTAATCAATTTAACCCTAAAAATATAACTATTTTTATTAATAATATAATCGTTATATAAGTTGATAAAAGATTGGGTTGGAATATTATATACTTGTCCTGCTAATAACCAAATTAATTTTTCTTTTGTTCGTTTTTCTTTCTGTTCTCTGTTCCAGATTCTAACTTCACCTGAAAAATTACTGAAAATATTTTTCCGCTCTAATTTTGTTTGTTGACTATTTTCAACTAACTGTCCAATAACAGTATCTTGTTTTACGAATTCATTCTCACGAATAAATAACATACTATTACTTGGGATATAAATGGATATCTTTTTATCAGTTTTTGTTTCTGGAATAAAAAATAACTGACCTGAATTTTCTGTTATTAATACATTCTCACCTCGACTCGTTCTAACTGTCGATGTTTTTAAAATATCAGAAAATTGGATAATACCATTAATTGGACTTGTTATTGGTTTATTTGCTCCTGCTGTAAAAATACCCCCCGTATGAAAAGTCCGCATCGTTAATTGGGTTCCAGGTTCACCAATGGATTGACCAGCAATAATACCGACTGCTTCTCCTAAATCAACAATATTTTCGGTTGCTAAATTCCAACCATAACATTTCTGACATACAGAGCGATTTAAATTGCAGGTTAAGGGTGAACGGAAAAATATCGTTTCAATTTTATGTTTTTTAAAGACCCTAATTAAGTCTGGGGTTATTTGTTCATTAACTTTTGCTAATAATTTGTTAGTAATTGGGTCGTATACTGGTTTATTTAGTAACCGACCTAAAATTCGTTCGTAGAAAGAATTTGTAATCTTTTGATTATTTTTTTGATTTATAAATATAATCGAGTAATTTGTACCACAATCTTTTTCCCGAATAATGATATCATGAGCTACATCAATCAAACGACGCGTTAGATAACCAGAGTTTGCCGTTTTTAAAGCTGTATCTACAATACCTTTACGGGCACCATAGCCTGATATTAGATAATCCGTTATTTGTAAGCCCTCTCGGAAATTCTTTATAATAGGTAAATCAATAATTTCTCCACTAGGATCCGACATAAGACCTCTCATCCCAACTAATTGGTGGACTTGCGATAGATTTCCACGGGCTCCAGAAAACGCCATCATATACACAGAATTTAGAGGATCGTAAGTTTTAAAATACTTTACTACTTCTTTTTTTAGCGTTTCGCTAGTCATTGTCCAGGTTGAGATAACTTTCTGAAACCGTTCAACTTCAGTCGTTTTTCCTTTTAATAATATTTTCTCAGCATCTAAAATTTCATTTTCAGCTTTGGCTAAAATAGAATATTTTACTGGTGGGACTTGTAAATCTTCAATACTAATTGAAATACCAGCTTGAGTCGCGTATTTGAATCCTAAATATTTTAATTCATCTGCTAAAAGAGAAGCTTGAACCGCCCCGTATTTTGTAAAACACCAAGCTAATAAGTTTTTTAATTGTTTTTTACTAATAATGGTATTTTGGTAAACGTATTGTTCCATAAGAATTTAATTAATGTAATTAATTGTATGCTTTGAACTAAAAATAAACTTTTTTAATTACAAAATATTTAATGTTTTTTGAATTGTATAATTAAAAATTACGCGTCCTGTTGTTGTTTGTAAATATTGGACAATTGTCTGATTAGTTTTATCTTTTCGAATTTGTAACTTATCGTAATATTCAATATATGTTCCATCATTTAATTGAACTTTATTCTGTAAATCAGTTGACGTTTCTAGTTCTTTATTATACCTAACCCAAATAGAAGAATGTAATTCAATTTTTTCTTGATTATAGGCTAGAAGAACATCTTCAAAGTTTGCAAAATAATGATTTGCACCTAATAAATGTTTAATATTGTTTGCTGTTAAATAATAACAACCTAAAACCATGTCTTGACTTGGTAAGATAATAGGTTCACCAGTTGCTGGTGATAAGAAATTATAAGGAGCTAACATTAAAATATATGATTCTGCCTGTGCTTGTAATGATAAAGGAACATGCACTGCCATTTGATCACCATCAAAATCTGCATTAAAAGCTGAACAAACTAAAGGATGCAAATGTATCGCACGACCTGGTACTAAAATGGGTTCAAATGACTGAATCCCAAGTCTGTGTAATGTTGGAGCGCGATTTAGAAAGACTGGGTGGTTTAGTAAGACTTCATTTAGAACTGATTCAATTAAAGTCTCATTTTGTTGAATAAAATTTTTTGCAACTTTAATATTACTTGCTAATCCTTGGTTAATTAATTCACGAATAATAAAAGGTTGAAATAACTCGATTGCAATTTCAAACGGTAATCCACATTGATTTAATTTTAATCCTGGACCAACAACAATAACAGAACGACCTGAATAATCTACACGTTTTCCTAATAAATTTAATCGGAATCGTCCTTGTTTGCCTTTGATAATATCAGATAATGATTTTAATGGGCGATTATTCGCTCCCATAGCTGTTTTTCCACGTTTTCCATTGTAAATTAAAGAATCTACAGCTTCTTGAAGCATACGTTTTTCATTCCGGATAATAAGTTGCGGAGCGTCGATTTCAAGTAATCGAATAAGACGACTATTTCGTGTAATAATTCGACGATATAATTCATTTAAGTCTGATGTTGCAAAACGACCTCCTTCGAGTTGAATCATTGGTCGTAAGCCAGGTGGGATGACTGGTAAATGTGATAATATCAACCATGATGGGTGAGCTCCCGTTGCTGAGAAACTTTCTAATGTTCTTAAGCGTTTTATCGCTTTATCTAAAAGATAAACTTTTCGTTTGAATACCCAACGTTTTCTTTTATTTTCTCGCTTTGTAGTTGTTGTTTCACGAATTTTATCCAAATTAACATTTAGTATTTGATCGTCAAAGTAGAACTGACTAATATCAAATTGAGATTCAGTTTTGATTACAGTTGTATCTGTTCGAGTTGGTTCTTCAAAAATTTTTTCCTCCATTGACATGGTAAAAATAACATCCGTCATAAATTCACGTGTTTTTTTGATCTCTTCCTCGACATCAAGTAATTGTAGTTCTTTTTGAATTGCCGCCGCTCCAATTTCCACAATTTCTTTTGCATCTGGTAAAGGAAAGTCCGAATAATTTGTTAAATTTGCACGTCGGGCTTTTCGGTATGAATATAAATCCCAATGGCGGTTATAAAATGTTTGCTGATTATCTGCAATAAAATAAGCAAATATTGCTAATTTTATTCGTTTAATTTTTGCGTCTCGTTTTTCGTTAATTTCTTTTTGACTATATTTTTCACCAATCCGACATACCCCCCATTGTAGTGTTGGAATCCATAATTCTGGTTGTTCCACTTCTAGTAATAGAGCCATGTAATTGGGTCGACTTTTCATATACCAAATATGAGTAACAGGATAAATTAAATTTATATATCCCATTCTATACCTTCTTACTCTCGATTCCGTGACTTCAACTCCACATCGATCACATATTAATCCTTCGTATCTAACCCGTTTATATTTACCACAATGACATTCTAAATTTTTATTTGGCCCAAAAATTCGTTCACAAAATAATCCGTCCATTTCTGGCTTGAAAGTTCGGTAATTAATTGTTTCCGCTTTTGTTACTTCTCCAATAATTTGTCCATTTGGTAATAAACGTTGACTCCATTCTTTAATACGAGCTGGTGAAGCTAAAGTTATTTTAATATAGTCAAATTTTTGTTCAAATTGTCCCATTTTCTTATTTATTAAAATAATAAATTATTTATAGTTGTAGTTGGTGGAAATTTCTTTAAAATTGATTCATAAGTTTCCATTAAATTTATTTCTGTTTCGTATTTATTTTGTTCATTTAACTTACTTAATTTATAAGTTGTTACATCTAGTCCAATTGATCTTAATTCTTGTAATAGAACTTTAAATGATTCGGGTAAACCTGATTTTTTTACGGTTCTACCTTTCACAATTGCATTTAGTGTATTATTTCGACCTTGAATATCATCTGATTTTATGGTTAATAACTCTTGTAATGTATATGCTGCACCAAATCCTTCTAATGCCCAAACTTCCATTTCACCAAATCGTTGTCCCCCATTTTGAGATTTACCACCTAATGGTTGTTGGGTTACAAGTGAATAAGGCCCTGTCGAACGTGCATGAATTTTATCATCAACTAAATGGATTAATTTTAACATATAAGCTTTTCCGACAGTAATAGGATTTTCAAATTCTTTACCTGTTCTTCCATCAATTAAAACCATTTTACCAGGAGTATAAGGATTAAAAATCCAGGCTTTATCATCCTGAATACTAGCTTTTCGTAATTTCTGATTAATCAGAATTCGTGAAATTTCTGGACCGTACATCTCATCAAAAGGTAATATTTTGAAACGGCGATTTAACTTATCCCCTGCTAAACCTAATAAACATTCATATAGTTGTCCTACATTCATTCTTGAAGGTACACCTAGAGGATTTAAAATAACGTCAACCGGTGTTCCATCAGGTAAAAAAGGCATGTCTTGTCGAGGTAAAATTCTTGATATAATTCCCTTATTACCATGGCGACCTGCTATTTTATCACCTACTTGAATTTTTCGAACTTGTGCAATAAATATTTTAATAATTGCATTACATCCTAAAGGTAATTTATCACCTTTTTCTCGGTTGAAAATTTCAATATCAATTACTCGCCCATACTCTCCATTAGGCATTCGTAAAGATGTATCTCTAACATTTTTTGCTTTTTCTCCAAAAATTGCTCGTAAAAGTTTTGCTTCTGGTAACTGTTCAGAATCACTTTTTGGAGTTACTTTACCTACTAGAATATCACCTGGTTTAACAAAACTACCTTTAGCAATAATGCCGTTATCATCCAGGTGTTGTAAATGAGACGGCTCAATATTAGGTATATTTCGAGTTATTTTCTCATTTCCTTCTTTTGTTTGAATAACATCAATTTCATATTTTTCAATATGAATAGATGTGAATACATCATCATAAATCAATCGTTCATTAATTAATATTGCGTCTTCAAAATTATAACCTTGCCATGGCATATAGGCTACTAAGATATTTTGTCCTAATGCTAATTCCCCACTATCAATCCCGGGTCCATCTGCAATAATTTGTCCAGCTTCAATACTTTCTCCAACCCAAACAATTGGTTTATGATTAATGCAGGTTTCTTGGTTTGAACGGTCATATTTTTGAAGATTATAGGTATATTGTTTACCAAATTCATCAGTGATAACAATTTTATCTGCACTTACGTATTTTACTATTCCTTTTTGCATACTAATTACGGCCATTCCTGAATCAACAGCAATTTGATTTTCTAAACCAGTTCCGACAATAGGTTTTTGAGATAAAAGTAAAGGAACCGCTTGTCGTTGCATATTTGATCCCATTAATGCACGGTTAGCATCATCGTGTTCTAAAAATGGAATTAATGCTGCTCCAGGTGAAACCATTTGAACTGGAGAAATTGCTATGAAATCAACGTCTGACGCTGAAACAGCTATGAAATCTTGATTATAACGAACAGGAACTGATTGTTTTACTAAATAGTCGTTATCATTAATAAAAATATCGGCAGGCGCAATTTTATAAAAATCTTCTTCATCAGCTGTCAAGTAAATTGGCGTTCCTTTTCTAAGTACTTTTCCATTTATTACTCGCCAAAATGGAGTAACGAGAAAGCCCAATTCATTAATTCCCGCACATGTAGTTAAAGATGCTACAAGTCCTGCATTTTGTCCTTCAGGTGTTTCAATTGGACAAATTCTACCATAGTGACTTGGATGAATATCTCGCATTGCAAAACTGATTCGATCTCGATTTAAACCTCCGGGTCCTAAACTACTTATCCGTCGTTTATGTGTAAGTGCAGATAATGGATTTGTCTGATCCATGTATTGGGATAATTGACTTGATCCGAAAAATTCTTTTAAAGTTGCAATTAAAAGCTTAGAGTTTATTAAAGTATTTGTATTAAATTTTAAAAGACTATTAAATACTAATGTTTCTTGTCCTTTTCTTTTTAATCTTTGTAAACCCGCGCGAAATTGATTTTGAATTAATTCTCCGACAGAGCGAACTTTACGATTTTTTAAATGATCAATATCATCACTGACAGCATTCGAATTGGATAGTGTAATTAAGTAGTCAATAATTGAAAAAATATCCTGATATGTTAACGTTTGAAACTGTTCAGAGATATTTAAATTAAGTCGCTTATTCATTTTATACCGACCAACTTTTCCTAAAAAATAATATCTCTCATCAAAGATTTGACAAAACTCAGAATAAAGACCATAAAATTTAGTTTGTGTTGTAGGACTTGTTGATGATAGTTGGTTTATGGGTAGAAGTTGATTATTCTCTTCTAAATGTGAATAAATATAGTGATTTAAATATATAAAATCTGGGTATTGTAAGTTTTTGATAATTTCTTTATCGCTTAGACCCATTGTTTGAAGGATTGAAATGATAGAGTATTTCACATTCCGATTGATATCGACAACTATATCATCACCGGTCCGATTTTTTAATCGTAAAATATCACTAACCATTTCTTCAGCTTGGTTTTTGGGTTGGTCACGGTTGAACTCGAATTTAATCCAGGAACCACGGTCGGGGATTAATGTTGCGTTATAAAAATCAAAACTAAAACTTGAATTTCGTTTATCTTTATACTTTGTATATGGACTTTTTCTTTTTGTTTTTTGAAAATATATACCTGGACTACGAATGATTTGACTGACAATAACACGTTCGCAACCATTAATAATAAAAGTTGCTGAATCAGTCATTAAGGGTAGATAACCTAGAAAGATTTTACGATTTAATAAAATTTTATTCGCTTTTTTATCTCGTACTTGTAAATACATTTGAATACGAGCCGAATAACTAGTATCATAATGTTTTGACTCTAAAGCTGAGTATAGAGGCTTTACTAATATGTACTCTTGATTAAAAAAGCAAATTTCTAAGTTATCACTCATATCAACAATTGAGCCAAATGTTTGAAATTCAGTACTTAAACCCTGGGCAAGAAACCAACAAAAGCTTTTTCTTTGAATTTCAATAAAATCCGGCAAAGTAGTAATATACGTTTTAGAGTTTTTCATATGTTCTGTTAATCTCAATTTTAAAATCATTTTTTTAGTTTTAATAATAAAAAGTAGGCTAAAGTCTTTAGTAAACTACGTTTTCCTACTTTCTACTATTTTCTAATCAATGTTTTTACAAATTTTAAATATTTTTTAATTGTGCTGCTAACTGTGCCTTTTTTCGTGCGGCTGTATTTTTATGGTACACATGTTTCTTTGTACCTTTATCTAATAAACTATAAATTGAATTTAAAAGTGTTTGTGCTTTTTGTTTATCTACTTGATCTTTTGAAATTTTATATGTTTCTAACTGTTCTGTAAAACTTTTAATTAATGTTCGAGTACCACTTTTGTAATAACGATTTTGTAATCTATTACGCTCGCCGATTTTAACTCTTTTTAATGCGGATTTACTATTAGCCATAACCTTTAATATTATTAATTGATTAGTTTAATATTACATTATATTTTTGAAATAGAATAGTGCTAATTATAAATTTTATTTATCCAGTAACTTTTCTTAATTTTTAAAAACTTGACTAAGAAAAAAATTTAAGGTAAAAATAATAGCATAACACATTTTTAAAATCTGTTTACCTGTATTTAATTTTAGTTTATTCGAACATTCATTTACAGGAATACTATAAAATTTTAATACAAACGTATTATTTTATAATTTATAAAAAAATTTACATGGCAAAATCTAAAGGTAATCGAATTCTAATTACATTAGAATGTCGAGAATGTCGAACAAATACTAATAAAAAATCTAATGGTGTTTCTCGATATACTACACAAAAAAATCGTCGAAACAATCCAGAACGAATTGAACTTAAAAAATACTGCCCACATTGTAACAAACCGACAGTGCATAAAGAAATTAAATAATCTATGTTATCACAAAAATCTAAAATGTCTACAATTAATTTTGATCAAAAGATTGATTATAAAGATATTGAATTATTAAAATTATTTATAACAGAACAAGGTAAAATCTTACCACGCCGTGCTACCGGTGTTACTGTTCAACAACAACGTAAAATTACAAAAGCAATTAAACAGGCCCGAATGCTTGCTTTATTACCATTTGTAACATCAAATTAATATCAACTTATTAGAAGTTACTATATCAATTTACTAAGGAAAAATCCTAGCAAATTGATATAATAATTTTATTTTTTATTATTTAATAGTATATAGTTAATATAATAGTATCTTAAAGGAATAGACAATGGGTCGTAGTCAACGAAATGATAATTTTATTGATAAAACTTTTACCATAATCGCGGATATTATATTAAAAGTTTTACCTGCTAGCAAACAAGAAAAACAAGCCTTCTTTTATTATCGTGATGGTATGTCCGCACAATCGGAAGGTGAATATGCGGAAGCATTAGAAAATTACTACGAAGCTTTACAATTAGAAGAAGATCCTTATGATCGAAGCTATATTTTATATAATATTGGATTAATTTATTCTAGTAACGGTGAATATATGCAAGCATTAGAGTATTACCATCAAGCGCTTGAATTAAATTTGAATTTACCACAAGCGTTAAATAATATTGCTGTTATTTATCATTATCAAGGGGTAAAAGCGTCAAAAAAACAAAATCTTGAAATTGCAAAAGGTTTATTCGATAAGGCTGCTGAGTATTGGCGACAAGCTATAAAATTAGCACCTAATAATTATATTGAAGCACAAAATTGGCTAAAAACAACTGGTCGCTTAACATCTGATAATCTATTTTAAAATCAGAAATAATTTGGGTGTTTTAAATATTTAATTCAAGAATTAATACAAATTTGTTGTACAATAATATTTAGTTTATTATTCTTCAATTTTTATTGATTTCATATTTTTAATTGATTCTAGAAAGTATTTTTATTCGTAAATATTTATATATGTTAAATCAAAATGGTTAAAACTACTACAAATAAAGGTTACGTTGTTCAAATTATTGGTCCAGTATTAGATATTGAATTCCCTGATGGTAACTTACCACCAATTTATAGTGCTGTTAAGGTATTAGCTAGTGATGGTTCTGATATTATTATTGAAGTACAACAATTACTAGGTGATAATAAAGTACGTGGCGTTTCAATGCGTTCAACAGATGGTTTAAAACGAAACGCAGAAGCGACAGATTTAGGTGCGCCGATTAGTGTTCCAGTAGGTACACCAACATTAGGTCGTATTTTCAATGTAATTGGTGAACCTGTGGATGAACAAGGTGATGTTTTATATGACGAAACTTTACCAATTCACCGTGAAGCTCCAGCATTTACAGAGTTAGAAACTAAACCGTCAATTTTTGAAACAGGTATTAAAGTAGTTGATTTATTAGCTCCTTACCGTCGTGGTGGTAAAATTGGCTTATTCGGTGGTGCCGGTGTAGGTAAAACAGTATTAATTATGGAATTAATTAATAATATTGCTAAAGCGCACGGTGGTGTATCTGTATTTGGTGGTGTAGGTGAACGTACACGTGAAGGTAACGATTTATACGAAGAGATGAAAGAATCAGGCGTAATTAACGAGAAGAATTTCCCTGAGTCTAAAGTAGCTTTAGTATATGGTCAAATGAATGAACCTCCAGGAGCGCGTATGCGTGTTGGTTTAACTGCATTAACTATGGCAGAATACTTCCGTGATATCAATAAACAAGATGTTTTATTATTTATTGATAATATTTTCCGTTTCACGCAAGCTGGTTCTGAAGTATCTGCCTTATTAGGCCGTATGCCTTCAGCGGTAGGTTACCAACCAACTTTAGCTACAGAGATGGGTGCATTACAAGAACGTATTACATCAACAACACAAGGTTCAATTACATCTATTCAAGCGGTTTATGTACCTGCGGATGATTTAACAGATCCAGCTCCAGCAACAACATTTGCTCACTTAGATGCAACAACTGTATTATCACGTAATTTAGCAGCGAAGGGTATTTACCCTGCAGTAGATCCATTAGATTCAACATCAACAATGTTACAGCCTGGTATCGTAACTGAAAAACACTACGCAACAGCTGAAACTGTAAAAGAGACTTTACAACGCTACAAAGAATTACAAGATATTATCGCAATTTTAGGTATTGATGAATTATCTGAAGAAGATCGTTTAACAGTAGCTCGTGCTCGAAAAGTTGAACGTTTCTTATCACAACCATTCTTCGTTGCTGAAATCTTTACTGGTTCACCTGGTGAATATGTAAGTTTAGAAGATACAATTAAAGGTTTTAACATGGTTTTAACTGGTGAGTTAGATGATTTACCAGAACAATCGTTCTATCTTGTAGGTAATATTGATCAAGTAATCGCAAAAGCAGAAACGCTAAAATAAGGAATAAATAAAATATGGCTATTAATATCCGCATTCTTACACCAGATCGGATTATTTGTTCTACGACAGCAGACGAAGTGATTTTACCTGGAACTACAGGTCAAATCGGCGTTTTAGACGGACATGCCACACTTATTACTGCATTAGATACTGGTCTATTAAGAATTAAATTAGATCAAAAATGGACTCCAATGATTTTATGCGGTGGTTTTGCTGAAGTAGATCGAAATCAAGTTACTGTTCTAGTAAACGATGTTGAAGAATTAGTTGCTTTAGATTTAAGTGAAGTAACAAAAGAATTAGAAAAAGCTACATTAGCAATTGAAAATGCTGAAACAAGCAAAGCACGGTTGAATGCAGCAATTGAATTAAAAAAAGCAGCAGCTCGTGTTCAAGCTGTAAGCTATCTACGTTAAAATTAAAAAGTTCTTAATATAAATATTAAGAACTTTTTAATTTTAACGTTAATCGATTAATTTAAATATCATAATAAGATGAATTCTAAAATTATTGTCGAAAATTCAGATTTTAGCTTTAACAATAATCTAACTTCTAATTATGAATTACCTTTTTCTGAACATATTGAAGAGTTAAGACAAAGAGTCTTTCACTTGTTTTGGGTAATTTTATTATTAACTTGTATTGCATTTTTTGATGTAAAATTTCTTGTTGAATTATTAGAATTACCTGTAAGTGATGTAAAATTTTTCCAACTCTCTCCGGGTGAATATTTTATTTCCACTGTAAAAATTTCATTCTATACGGGTTTACTTTTTGGAAGTCCATTCGCAATTAGTCAACTTTTATTGTTTTTACTTCCCGGGTTAACAGAAAAAGAAAAAAAAATCATTTTACCCTTATTAATAGGATCGTTAATATTATTTGGATTAGGCCTAATGTTTTCATATTATGCTCTAATTCCAGCTGCCTTAAACTTTTTTTTAAATTATAGTGACCAAGTAATTGAACCATTTTGGTCCTTCAATCAATATTTTGAATTTATTTTAGTACTATTTTATAGTACTGGATTAGCATTCCAAATACCAATTGTTCAAATTTTATTAGGTTTACTTAATATTGTATCGGCAGAACAAATGTTAAGTGTTTGGCGTTATATTATTCTTGTCTCAACGATTATTGGGGCAGTTTTAACTCCATCAACTGATCCATTAACCCAATTGTTACTAGCCTTGGCAATATTATTATTATATTTCTCAGGTGCTGGTATTCTATTTTTAATAAAAAAATAATTTATTACATATACTTAAAAAGTATTGAATCCATGGCAACTAACAAGTTTTTTAAAAGTATTTTATTGAATTTAACAATTGCTGTTAGTTTATTAGGTTTTGGCATTCAAAATTCTGAAGCTTACCCTGTTTTTGCGCAACAAGGATACGCAAATCCACGTGCAGCAAATGGTAAACTAGCATGTGCTAATTGTCACTTAAACCAAAAAGCAATTGAAATCGAAGCTCCACAAGCTGTATTACCTAATTCAGTTTTTGAGATTGGTTTAAAAGTACCATATGATGTTAACCGCCAACAAGTTAACGCTGCTGGTAAAAAAGCAGATTTAAACGTAGGTGGTATTGTAATTTTACCAAAAGGTTTTAAATTAGCTAAAGGTAGTCAAATTTCACCAGAAATCAAAGCGAAAACTAAAGGCGCATTTATTTCTCCATACAGTACTGATTTTGACAACATTTTAGTTGTTGGTCCAATTGCAGGTAAAACTCACCAAGAGATTACTTTCCCTGTTGTTGCTCCGGATCCAGAAAAAAACTCGGATGTTAAATACTTAACATACCCATTATATGCTGGCGGTAACCGTGGTCGTGGACAAGTTTACCCTACTGGTGAAAAAAGTAATGTTAATACATTCGGTGCTCCACAAGCTGGTCAAGTTTCTGAAATTTCAACAAGTGAAAAAGGTGAATCAACTGTTGTTATTACAACAGCGACTGGTGAGAAGGTTTCACAAGTTATACCTGTAGGTTTAGTCTTAACGGTAAAAACAGGGTCTGTTGTAACAGTAGACCAACCTTTAAATATTGATCCCAATGTAGGTGGTTTTGGCCAAGAAGAAACTGAAATCGTTTTACAAAAATCATCACGTATTATTGGTTATTTAGCTTTTTGTTTCTGTGTATTATTAACACAGGTATTCTTAATTTTAAAGAAAAAACAATTTGAAAAAGTTCAAGCAGCTGAGCTAAACTTCTAATAGAAAAAGGAATGACCGATTTTAAAAGTGTCATTCCTTTTATTTTTATTTATATCAGAATTAGTATAAATCATCTTCTTTGTGTACTAAGATTTTACAATCTGATGTTGGGTATGCAATACATGTTAATACAAAACCTTTTTCCATTTGATCTTCATCTAAGAACGATTGATCACTTTGATCAATTGTACCTGATTCAACAATACCTACACATGTTGAACATGCACCCGCACGACATGAGTAAGGTAAATCAACGCCAGCTTCTTCTGCTGCATCTAATACATATGTTTCATCTGAACATGTAACTGTAGTATCAATGTCGTGTTCGTCACTAAATAACGCTACTTCATATGTTGTCATAATAATTATGTCCTTTTCTAAAAAATGTTAGGTAGAGAATAATGTTCTAATAGTATCCTACTATCTACTATTATAATACACTATGGTATGGAAATACAAATAAATTTTTTATTATTTAATTTTCTTATTTAAAACGTTGTTTTAAACGACTAGCTTTACCTTTTAAGTTACGTAAATAGTACAATTTTGATCTACGAACTTGAGAAGATCGTAAAACTTGAATTGAATCTACTTTTGGTGAATGAATTAAAAATATTCGTTCAATCCCAATTCCTTGAAAAACTTTCCGAACTGTAATTGTTGTGTTAATGGAACTATTTTTTTTAGCAATCACATATCCTTGGTAATATTGTACTCGTTCTTTATTACCTTCAACAATTTTAACACCAATTTCAACTAAATCTCCAATGCAAATTTCTGGTAAATCGGATTTTAAAAATTGATTGTGTAGATTACTAATAATTTCTGAGTTATTTAATGTCGGCATATTAGTTTAATAGAAGTTTCAATAATTTATAATTCTATAACAATAGTACTTGTATATTAAGGAAAAAACAACATTATAAAATTGATTTAATAACTAAGTCTAATTGCATTCGACTGGGTTCGAACCAGTGACGTTCCTTTGGAAAACGGATTATGAGTCCGGTGCCTTCAACCACTCGGCCACGAATGCTTATTTGGAGCTGATGGGAATTGAACCCATGTCCATTTAAACTGTATTAAAAAACTCATTCACAAGCTTAGTTCACTTTTAGTGAACAATTAAAGTATGAAAATAGTCTAAACTAAAAAACAAAAAAAGTCTAGTTATAGAGAATAAATAAAATTTTTATTAATAGTAACGTTCAGTTTTTAACTGAAAGCTGGAATTAAAGATGTGCGTACGTTATTACGATTAAAAGAAATAATGTTATTTGCAGTTATTTGTAAGGTGTAATTTTTTTACGAAGATTACCAACATCGACTTGTATCATTTTTTAACGAGGTTTAAATGTCAAAACCTAGTCAGCCCCTTTTTTATAGATAGTTATGATTTTTCTATGAAGTTCTCTTATTTAAACTGTAACATAACTTGAATATAAAAAATTAATTATCCTTTATTCTTAATAATCATTATATTATATTTTCGGTTAAAAAATATAAGCATGAAGGGAATCGAACCCCCGACTCTCAGAATCGGAATCTGATGCTCTATCCACTGAGCTACATGCTTGATTATTTGAAACTATAATAATACTTATTCCCAATTTTCGCGAGATTTTTGTAAAATATAATTAGCTACATCTTCAATTTCTACATCACTTAAACGTCCTCCGAATGCCGGCATAGCATTCTTACCATTTGTAACTTGATATGCTATTGATGGAACATTATTCATACCATTGAGGATCAAGATCTCTTTTTTTAAGGTCTTCTCGGGTATAATAACATTATTTCCTTTAATATGACATGCTGAGCAGTTTGCTACAAAAATTTGTTGTCCATTTACAATATCCATCGACTTTTTTAAAAGTAAGAATTATATAAAAATTACTATAATAAATTAACTATTAGAATAATTAATTTATTATAGTAATTTTTAACAAGAATAATTTTTAGTAGTAAATTTTACCACCACCCCATTTTTCTGTTACAATTTTTGGTTGTAACATGATGTGACCCGCAATTGAGTATAAATCTTCATCTGTTAAAGAACGCATACGTGGGTAGATATCCGCACTCTTAATACTTGGATGTACTTCAGCAATTGACTCTAATCCATCATATGTTGTTGGATTTTTAATATAATCAACTAATGCAGCAATGTTATCACGACGTGGAGTTGCTAAACCTAATGCTTCTGGATCTAGTCCAACATTCGGATTTGTTTTTGTGATACCACCTACGTGGCAGGCACCACATGTATTATTAAATAAACGCTTACCACGTTTTACTTGTTCTGGTGTTAATACACGTGTATTACCGGCTGAATCTACAGCCACCGTACGTGTTGCTTCGTCTAAATCAATGGCAGACGCTTGATCAATAAAACTAGTAAAAATGAAAGATAACGCTAGACCACAAGCTAATAATGATTTTTTAAACATAAGTTTTGAAAAAAATTTTTACAAAATTGAAACCGAGAATTTTTAGGTAGATATTTCTTTAATATCTAATCATATAATATTTGTTACAAATACTGATTATTACAAATATAAAATTTAGTTATTATTTCTTTATGAACGAGTTACACGATCACTTTTACTAATAATAATTAACGCAATCGCAATTGCTGCAACAACTAAACCACCTGCTAATAAACTAGAGATAAAATTTGCTAATGAAGGTGTCATTTTTAATTCCGTATTTTTTAAAATAATAATTACAAATAGTAAGATTAACTAAAGAGTTAGCACAAGAATTAAACTAGAATTGCTTTTAACCGTAGATTTGAAAATTTATAGAATCAACTCTATGTTAGAAAGTTACCTTAAGTTAGAAAGAATAATAATATTTATCAAATTTCCCGAACGAAAGTTTATATATTATATAGTTATCTATATATTTTCAATTCTTTAATGTTTTTTGTGAGTCTGATATACTTACTAAAATAATATTATACTATAATTCTAAAATTAAATCGTATTAAAAATTTGAATATTGAAATAATTATCTGTCTAAAAATTTTATGAGCCTAGTAGGAATCGAACCTACATTGGAAACTTAGAAGGTTTCTGTCCTAATCCGTTAGACGATAGGCCCTTATGTTAGTTATACAAAATTCTACAATAAAAAAGAAAAATATACTAGTATTGAACTCTGATATACTTTTCTTTTTTTATATTATATTTTTTATTCTAGTCTTCTACAACTTCAACTAATTCATCCAGCGCAAAGTTATTTGTATTCACGCCACTATAATTTACTTTTTCAAATCGAACAAGTGCTGGGTAACGAATACCACTTTTATCAACTGTTGCCACTGTCCCTATTTCGTTATACCAATAAGATTCTTTACGTAGAATTCGAACTTTTGAATTACGATTGATAGCCATAATATAAGATTTAGATAGATATTATTTTCTATATATTTTATGTTATTAAATATTATTTAACCATAAAATTTTGAATTATTTGGTTGTTTAAAATAAATTAAAAATGTTACATTATTAGTAAGAAGAATTTTAAAAAATTAATTAATAAAACGAAATTAAATATGTGGAAAAATATCATTCGTAATATCTTAATTGCTATTGCACTTTTAAGTGGAATACTCTTAGGTATCAGTAATACTGATTTTGGTGCCGAAAACTTACAATTTTGGCAAAATTCAACGACTACAACGAATACACCCAAAGTTGCTAGTTCAACAATGACTTATGGCCGTTTCTTAGATTATTTAGATATGGGTTGGATTAAGCGAGTTGATTTATATGACAATAGCCGTAATGCTATTGTTGAAGCTTCGAGTCCAGAATTAGGTAATCGACCACAAACGATTCGCGTAGAAATTCCTGCAGGTGCCTCACAATTAATTGTTAAACTAAAAGAATATAATATTGATTTTGATGCACACGCAAGTGAAGAGTCTAATTTTGTGGTTGATACAATTAGTAATTTACTAATTCCAATTGCCTTTATCGCAGGCTTAATCTTTTTATTCCAAAACTCTGAAAATTTACCTGGTGGTATGGGTCAAGGACCGATGAGTTTAGGTAAATCTCCTGCACGTTTCCAACGTCGCCCCGATACTGGCGTTATGTTTAAAGATATTGCTGGTATTGACGAAGCAAAATCGGAATTTGAAGAAGTTGTATCATTTTTAAAACAACCAGATAAATATACTGTTGTTGGTGCAAAAATACCAAAAGGTATCTTATTAGTAGGACCTCCTGGAACTGGTAAGACACTTTTAGCAAAAGCAATTGCAAATGAAGCGGATGTACCATTCTTTAATGTTGCTGGTTCAGAATTCGTGGAAATGTTTATTGGTATTGGTGCAGCACGTGTTCGAGACTTGTTTAAAAAAGCTTCTGAAAACGCTCCTTGTATTGTGTTTATTGATGAAATTGATGCAGTTGGTCGAGAACGTGGTGCTGGCGTTGGTGGTGGTAATGATGAACGTGAACAAACTTTAAACCAGCTACTAACAGAAATGGATGGATTTAAAGAGAACAAAGGTGTAATTGTAATCGGTGCAACAAACCGTGTTGACATTTTAGATTCAGCTTTATTACGTCCTGGTCGATTTGATCGTCAAGTAACTGTAAATTTACCAGATCGACTAGGTCGAGCTGCAATTCTAAAAGTTCATGGGCGTAATAAGCCATTAAGTGATGATGTTTCATTAATTCAATTAGCAAATCGTACTCCTGGTTTCTCTGGTGCTGACTTAGCAAATTTATTAAATGAAGCTGCCATTTTGGCAACACGTTATAAGAAACCTGTGATTACCCGAAATGAAGTTAATGAGGCAGCAGATCGAATTATTGGTGGTATTGCTGGTACACCGATGGAAGATACAAAAAATAAACGATTAATTGCTTACCATGAAGTTGGTCATGCAGTTACTGGGTCAGTTTTAAAATCTCATGATGAAGTAGAAAAAATTACTTTAGTTCCACGAGGTGCTGCGAAAGGTTTAACGTGGTTTACGCCAGAAGAAGATCAAAATTTATTATCACGCTCAGAGCTTTTAGCTCGAATCATTACTACATTAGGTGGTCGAGCTGCGGAACAGGTTGTTTTCGGTAATCCTGAAATTACTACAGGAGCAAGTAATGATTTACAACAAGTGACTAATTTGGCTCGACAAATGGTTACACGATTCGGTATGTCAAACATTGGCCCAATCGCATTAGAAGATGCTAATACTGGTCAAGTCTTTCTGGGTGGTGGATTAGCTAAAGGTCCTGATTTTGCGGATAATATCGCTGATCGAATTGACGATGAGGTACGTAAAATTGTTACTTATTGTGAACAGAAAGCAATTAATATTATACGTGATAATCGAGTTGCAATTGATTTAGTTGTTGAAAAATTAATGGATATTGAGACATTAGATGGACCAGAGTTCCGTCAATTGTTAAGTACTTATACTGTACTTCCTAATAAAAAGTTACCTTATGTTTCAAAATTTGATTAATTTATTTTAATATAAGTATAATCTATTGCTATATTATTTTTCTAAGATTACAATAAAGGCTAAAATTACTATATTTATACTTGTGTCGCTCTAAATTATTGACATATAACTAGTAACAAAAAAATATCTATTGAAATTTAAGGAAAAGCTTAATATATGGCTAAGAAAAGTATGATTCAACGTGAGATTAAACGAATTAAGTTAAATCAGAAGTACTCTCCGAAACGTAAGCGTTTAATAGCAGAGTGGAAAGCAGCAAATGGTTTCGCTGAAAAAATGAAAGTACATAGCCAAATTCAAAAATTACCTCGAAATAGCGCGAAGAATCGAATTCGTAACCGATGTTGGAAAACGGGTCGCCCACGTGGATATTTTAGAGATTTTGGGGTTTCACGACATGTTTTACGTGAAATGGCACATGATTGCTTACTACCAGGTGTTAAAAAATCAAGCTGGTAGAATAACTATTCTAACTTTATTTAGTTCAATATTGAACTAAATAAAGTTAAATATTTTTTAATATTTAACGTTCAACAAAAAAGTGTAAAGTTTAAAATTTTTTTTTAATTATTTATTAATAATATTGCTAAATAAAAAATAATAGTAGATAAAACAAAATATTTTGCTCCTGATAGGCGTTAACTTATTCAAAAATTAAACATGTATTTAATGTATAAATAACATGTTTAATCATTAGTTTTTAAACTTCAAATTGATTTCCACGACGGTATTGTAAGTATGCTGCAACAAAAAGACCAAATGCTGAAACTGTTACTAAGCCTAATACGATACCTGATAATAAAGGTTCTACCATGATGTTTCTATGTACTAAAAATAATAATAAAAATATATTATATGTATATCTAGAGATAATTTTTATATCAACAATAATAATTCGTTATTCTATTTAATAGAAATTAAACTTCAAAAAAATTTATTGTAAGTTATAAAAATTTATCCTAGTTTATAACAAAAGAATATAAAAGACAAAAAATCTCTATTTTCGTTTGTCTTCTATATTCCTCCAGTTTTGAAAGAATAACACGTTAGAGTTATTTAGTAAACTTCGGTAATTATCTGAAACCGATAGCTGCTTGCCATACAAACGCTAGTAATAAGAAAAAGACTGGAATAATTGGTAAAATATCAACAATCGGACTAAACGCGATATATGCTTCCGGTAATCGAGCTAAAAGTAAACCTTCCATAAATTAAAACCTCTGTATTAGATAGACAATTAATACTAGTAAATGACTAGTATTTAATATTATTAATTTTACTATAAAAATTCAGAAAAAATTAATTTAGATAGTCGAAAAGACCTTTATTAATGATTTGATCTAAATTTTAATTTCTTATTTCACCGAATTTTAATTGTTTTCACCTTATCATTATATCTAGTAATTTGTAAAATAACTTTTCAATTATAATACTAAATAAAAATAATAATATTATATATATAATATATTATAATAGCAGGGCTTAAGAGTTTTTTAAAACCGAATTAACATTTTATAGTAAGGAGAAAATCTTTACATTTTTATAAATATTTATTTCGTTTTATAGTCTTTAAAAAACTCTCAGAATTATTAAGCTAATTGGTAAACTATAAAATTAAAAAATAGTATGACAAGTTCACTTCTACCCGCAATTCTAGTCCCTCTTGTAGGTCTAGTTTTTCCAGCTTTTAGTATGGCATTATTTTTCATGTTTGTAGAATCTGACGATATTTCTTAACAATTTTTGTTGATATTTTAGGTAATATTGATTACATAATTTTTAATTATATCTGTTATAATAGTATTAAAAAGTTGATAAGCATTTAAAGTAAACTTTAGCGTTTACTCTTTAAAACATTTTTATTAAAGGATTATATATATGACCATTGCAATTGGACAAAACCAAGAACGTGGCTTATTTGATCTTCTTGATGATTGGTTAAAAAAAGATAGATTCGTCTTTGTTGGCTGGTCAGGTTTATTATTATTCCCAACAGCATATTTATCTGTTGGTGGTTGGTTTACTGGAACTACATTTGTAACTTCTTGGTACACACACGGTTTAGCAAGTTCATACTTAGAAGGTTGTAACTTCTTAACAGCTGCTGTATCAACTCCAGCAAATAGTATGGGTCACTCATTACTATTATTATGGGGTCCAGAAGCACAAGGTGATTTTACTCGTTGGTGTCAAATCGGTGGTCTTTGGGCTTTCATCGCATTACATGGTGCATTCGGTTTAATCGGTTTCTGTTTACGTCAATTCGAAATTGCTCGTTTAGTAGGTATCCGTCCTTATAATGCTATTGCATTCTCAGGTCCGATCGCTGTATTCGTATCAGTTTTCTTATTATACCCATTAGGACAAGCTAGTTGGTTCTTCGCTCCTAGTTTTGGTGTAGCGGCAATCTTCCGATTCTTATTATTCTTACAAGGTTTCCACAACTGGACATTAAACCCATTCCACATGATGGGTGTAGCTGGTATCTTAGGTGGCGCATTACTTTGTGCAATCCACGGTGCAACTGTAGAAAATACATTATTTGAAGATGGTGATGCAGCAAATACTTTCCGTGCATTCACGCCAACACAATCTGAAGAAACATACTCAATGGTAACTGCGAACCGTTTCTGGTCACAAATTTTTGGTGTAGCATTCTCTAACAAACGTTGGTTACACTTCTTCATGTTATTTGTACCTGTTACTGGTTTATGGACAAGTTCTATTGGTATTGTGGGTTTAGCATTAAACTTACGTGCTTACGATTTCGTTTCACAAGAATTACGTGCTGCAGAAGATCCTGAATTCGAAACATTCTACACTAAAAATATCTTATTAAACGAAGGTATTCGTGCTTGGATGGCAGCGCAAGATCAACCACATGAAAACTTTGTATTCCCTGAGGAGGTATTACCACGTGGAAACGCCCTTTAATAGTAGTATAGCAGGTCGTGACATTGAGTCAACAGGTTTTGCCTGGTGGAGTGGAAATGCTCGTTTAATTAATGTCTCAGGTAAATTATTAGGTGCTCACGTAGCACACGCTGGTTTAATGGTATTTTGGGCTGGTGCCATGGTACTATTCGAAGTATCACACTTCGTTCCAGAAAAGCCTTTATATGAGCAAGGTTTTATCTTAATTCAACATTTAGCTACATTAGGTTATGGTATTGGTCCTGGTGGTGAAATTACAACAACATTACCATACTTTGCTGTAGGTGTTATTCACTTAATTTCATCTGCTGTTTTAGGTTTTGGTGGCTTATACCACTCTTTATTAGGTCCTGATACGTTAGAAGAATCATTCCCATTCTTTGGTTACGATTGGCGTGATAAAAATAAAATGACTACAATTCTAGGTATTCACTTATGTTTATTAGGCTTAGGTTCTTTCTTATTAGTAGCTAAAGCAATGTACTTAGGTGGTGTTTACGATACATGGGCACCAGGTGGTGGTGATGTACGTTTAATTACTACTCCAACATTAAATCCTATTGTAATCTTCGGTTACGTTTTCCGTTCTCCATTCGGTGGTGACGGCTGGGTTGTATCTGTAAACAATATGGAAGATGTTATTGGTGGTCACATCTGGGTAGGTATCTTATGTATTACTGGTGGTATTTGGCATATCTTCACTAAGCCATTCGCATGGGCACGTCGTGCTTTTGTTTGGTCAGGTGAAGCTTACTTATCATACAGTTTAGCAGCAATCTCATTAATGGGCTTTACTGCGTCTTTATACTCTTGGTATAATAATACTGCATACCCTAGTGAATTATATGGTCCAACTGGTCCAGAAGCTTCACAATCACAAGCATTTACTTTCTTAGTTCGAGATCAACGTTTAGGTGCTAACGTTTCATCAGCGCAAGGTCCAACTGGTTTAGGTAAATACTTAATGCGTTCACCTAGTGGTGAAATCATTTTTGGTGGTGAAACAATGCGATTCTGGGATTTACGTGCTCCATGGGTAGAGCCATTACGTGGTCCAAATGGTTTAGATATTAACAAAATTAAAAATGATATCCAACCATGGCAAGAACGTCGTGCAGCAGAATACATGACACATGCTCCATTAGGTTCATTAAATTCAGTAGGTGGTGTAGCAACAGAAATTAACTCTGTAAACTACGTATCACCACGTTCATGGTTATGTTGTTCACACTTCTTCTTAGGATTCTTCTTCTTAATTGGTCACTGGTGGCATTCTGGTCGTGCTCGTGCAGCAGCAGCTGGATTCGAGAAAGGTATTAATCGTGTAAACGAGCCTGTATTATCTATGCGTCCAATCGATTAATAAAATTTGTTAATAATTTCTATTATTAATTCTAATATATTTTTCAATAAAAAGACAAATAATTTTCTATCTAATAAAAAATTATTTGTCTTTTTATTTAGAT